>Ga0070738_10000271_pt1 | contig 159626 bp, 127 predicted proteins | sample Coa_R2_2_FD_66446 | JGI IMG/M metagenome (GOLD analysis project Ga0070738, IMG submission 66446) | Surface soil microbial communities from Centralia Pennsylvania, which are recovering from an underground coalmine fire - Coalmine... | ecosystem: Environmental > Terrestrial > Soil >... | reverse complement strand
GGGGGCGGACGGCGACGAGGAATGCGAGGTCATGGGCGGCGGTCACTGGTGGAGTACGTGGGGCGCATCGGGGGCATGGGCGCATGGAGCGGTATCGACATCACGTGCTAGTCTGCACCGGCGGGTTCTGCTCGCCCGACCGGCGCGGCCGCGCCCTCTACGCGCTGCTGCCGGAGCTACTGGCGCGGGAAGGGCTGCTGTTCGGCCCGGACCGAGTGAAGCGCGGCGAGACGCCCTGCCTCGGCGTCTGCGCGGACGGCCCGATCGTGGTGGTCTATCCCGAGGGGATCTGGTACGCCGACGTCACCCCGGCTCTCCTCGAGCGCATCGTCGTCGAGCACCTCAAGCGGGGGCACGTCGTCGAGGAGGCCGTGATGCACCGCCTCGAGGTCACCCGGCCGTCACCTGGCCCGGCGTGAAGCCCGCGCGGCGGAGCGCGTCCATCACGCGGCAGCGCACATCGGTGGGCGCACAGGTCGTGCACCGGCAGTCGGCGAGCGCTTCCAGGAACGCCTTCTCGAAATCGTACTGCGGATAGCACTTCGAGCAGAGCGCGAGATGGGTCCGCACGGCGCGCATCCGCTCCTGGCCCAGCTCCCCGTCCAGGTATTCCCAGAGCTGGAGCAGCACCGCCGAGCAATCGACGCCGCCCGCATGCGCGGGCGCGGCGCAGGGATCGTCCCGATCGTCGCTCATGGGCCTAAGGATGGGGAAGGGGGTGGGGGTGGGGGTGGGGGTCCGGGGGCTGAAGCTCGGGGTGCGCCTCCCCCGGGTCGGCCGATGGCAGCGCCGGCGTCGACCTGGTCGCGGGCGCCGTGATTCCGGCGTCCCGCGCATAGTCGGTCAGCATCGCCTGGAGCAATCGCCGCCCGCGGAACAGACGCGACCGGACCGTCCCGATCGGGACTCCCAGGATCTCCGACGCCGCTTCGTACGACTGGTCCTCCACATCGACCAGTGTCACGGCCGACCGGAAGGGCTCGGAGAGCCTGCTCAGCGCGTTGGAGAGGGCTGGCCCGAGATCGAGCCGCGCCAGCAGCCGCTCGTCGCCGCGCGCCGTCGACGTGTCGGAGAGGTGCGAGGCGGCCGTCTCGACATCCCCGTCGTCGAGCTCGACCTGGTGCCGAGCGCGCTCGCGCGTGCGCAGGAATGCATTGCGGCAGATCGTGAAGAGCCATCGACGGGCGTCGCTCCCCTGCTCGAAGGTGTGCCACGACCGATATGCGCGAAGGAACGTCTCCTGCACGATGTCGTCAGCGTCCGCCTCGTTGCGCGTGAGAGAGAGGGCGAACCGGTACACGTCATCCAGCCAGGGCAGAGCTTCGCGCTCGAAGCTGAGGTCGTACTCGCGCTGCTCAGCGGGGGTCAACGCCATGCCCCTAAGTTAGCGAGCCGGCCGCCGATTGGTTCCCGCCCGACGCGAGGTGACGACCCACGCGCACGGGCGGTGGCAACTGGTACAGACCATGCCAGCGCCGGGCCTTGCGCGCCTGTGGGCGCGGGTCATCTTTCGCATCACCTGCCAGCAGGCCGCCGGTCGCTCCGGCGGGTCTTTCCTCAACAGTTGAGGTGCACCATGTGGACGAAGCCCGAATTCGAAGTGGTCGACGTCACGATGGAAGTGACCGCGTACGTCGCCCGCCGCTAGGACCACGGCACGAGAGGAAGACACGGGGGCCCGCGGATGCGCGGGCCCCCGTCGCATCCGGGCCCGCTAGGCGCCGCCGAGGGTGTGAGCTGCTCATGCGAGTCGTGTTGCTCGGTACCGCCGCCGGCGGCGGATTCCCGCAGTGGAACTGCTGGTGCCCCACCTGCCGCGTGGCGCGCAGCGATCCGTCACGCGCGCACCCGCGCACGCAGTCGTCGATCGCCGTCAGCCCCGACGACGTTCGCTGGTTCCTGATCAACGCCTCGCCCGACGTCAGGGAGCAGCTCCCCCGACTGCCCGGGCCGCGGGATCCCGTCCCCGATGGCGTCGCCCGGCACGTTCCGATCGAGGCCGTGCTCCTGACCGATGCCGAGCTCGACCACTCGGTCGGCCTCGCCCTGTTGCGCGAAGCGCGGGCCCTCACGCTGTACGCGACCGCGGCGACGATCGACGTGCTGGAGCGCGACTCCCGACTGCTCCCGACCACGCGAGCCTTTGCTAGCGTCGCGGTGCGTGAGATGCCCGAGGGGCAGCCGATCGCGCTCGTGGACCGGGCCGGCGCCGCCTCGGGACTCACGGTCGAGGCGTTCGCGGTCGCCGGGGATCCGCCCCGCTTCGCCAGCACGTGTCGACCGGGTCACACGGTCGGTCTCCTCGTCCGCGACGAGGCCGGTGGCGGGACCCTCGCCTACGTGCCCGGCTGCGGCGCACTGGACGCGGGCGTCGAGCGACAGCTGCGGCGGGCCGACGCCGTGCTCTTCGACGGCACCTTCTGGCGCGACGATGAGCTGGTGGCGCTCGGGATCTCGACCTCGACGGCTCGGGCGATGGGACATGTGCCGATCGATGGCCCGGGCGGCAGCCTGCGCATCATTGCCGCCCTGCCCGCGGCGACGCGGGTCTACACGCACATCAACAACACCAACCGCATCCTCCTCGAGGATTCACCGCAGCGCGGCGCCCTGTCAGCGGCGGGCGTCCTCGTGGGCGACGACGGGCTCGCCTTCACCGTGTAGCCGTTAGATTTCGTAACCGTACCATCCTCACCGGGTCGCCATGTCCGTTACTGTCGCGCCCGCCTCCACTCTCGCGGCACCGCCCCCGCCACCGATTCCGGCGCTCGAGCACCCGCTGAGCCCCGACGCGCTGGCCGACGCCCTTCGTGCGTTCAGCCGGTCGTACTACGCGATCCATCCGTTCCACCAGCTGATGCGCGAGGGGGCGCTGAGCAAGCGCCAGCTTCAGGGGTGGGTGGCCAACCGTCTCGCCTATCAGCGGGCGATCCCGCGGAAGGACGCGGCCATCATCTCGAACTGCCCCGACCCGGCCGTGCGGCGGCTGTGGCTCCAGCGCATCATCGATCACGACGGGACGGAGCCCGGCACCGGCGGCATCGCGATGTGGATCGCGCTCGGCGAGGCCCTCGGCCTCTCGCGCGAGGAGATGAGCGACGAGCGACATGTGCTGCCCGGCGTCCGCTTCGCGACCGAGTCGTACGTCACCTTCTGCAAGACACACGGGTGGGTCGAGTCCGTCGCCAGCTCGCTCACCGAGCTGTTCGCACCGTCGCTCATGCACGAGCGGCTCGCCGCGTTCCCACGCCACTACCCGTGGGTCGACGCGGCCGGGCTCGAGTACTTCCGGTCTCGACTCGTGCAGGCGCCGCGGGACAGCGCACAGGGACTCGAGATCGTCATGAGCCACTGCACGACGGTGGAGAGTCAGGCACGCGCCTTCGCGGCGCTCGCGTTCAAGATCGAGATGCTGTGGGTGCTGATCGACACCATCCATCACGCCTACGCGGACTGACGGATGATGGAGCCGAATGCCCGTCCGAAGCTCTGGCGCCTGGCGCGGCTCGAGTTCGATCCGGTGCGGAACCGGCGTGTGCTGCTCTACCCCGAGGGCGCGATGCTGCTCAATGACACCGGCGCCGAAGTCCTGGCGCTCTGCGACGGAACGCGGACCGTGGATGACATCGCGGCCGCGCTCGGGGCCAAGTACCACGCCGACGTCAGCGCCGATGTGAGCGCGTATCTGGCGCAGCTCGTCGACCGGCAACTGGTGCACGATGCCACGTGACCTGGCGGCGGTGGTCGAGCGGACGGCGCCCGAGCCGGCGGCACCGCACGATCCAGGCACCCCCCGCCCGGTAGGGCGGCCGACGACGCTGCTCGCGGAGCTGACGTATCGCTGTCCCCTGCACTGCCCCTACTGCTCGAACCCGGTCGACCTCGCGCGGTCGGCGCGGGAGCTGTCGACCGCCGAGTGGCTCCAGGTGTTCAGCGACGCCCGGCGGTTGGGCGTGCTCCAGCTCGGGCTCAGCGGCGGCGAGCCGCTGGTGCGCAAGGATCTCGAGACGCTCGTCGCCCATGCGCACGGCGTCGGGCTCTACACGACACTGGTCACGTCGGGCCTCGGCCTGACGCCGGGCCGCGCCCGCGCGCTGCGTGAGGCCGGGATCGACCACGTGCAGATCTCGTTTCAGGACGCGGAGCGAGCCTCGGCCGAGCGTATCGCGGGACTCGCCTCCGTCGACAAGAAGCTCGCGGCGGCCGCGCTGGTGCGGGAGATGGGCGTCGCGTTCACCGTCAACGTGGTGCTCCACCGGGCGAATCTCGACCGGCTCAGTGAGATCATCGAGCTCGCCGCCTCGCTCGGGGCCGACCGGCTGGAGCTCGCGAACACACAGTACTACGGGTGGGCATCCCTCAATCGCGACGCGCTCGTGCCCACACGCGCCCAGCTCGCGGCCGCCGAGTCCATCGTCGATGCCGCCGTGGCCCGCCATCGCGGGCGGATGCAGATCCTGTACGTCCTTCCCGACTACTATCAGGCCTACCCCAAGCCGTGCATGGGGGGATGGGGCAGCGTGTACATCGTCGTCGCGCCGGACGGGCGCGCGCTCCCCTGCCAGGCCGCCTGGCAGATCGACCAGATGACCTTCGACAACGTGCGCGACCGGCCGCTGGACTGGATCTGGCGGGAGTCGCCGGCGTTCACGGCGTTCCGCGGCGACGAGTGGATGCGGGAACCCTGTCGGACCTGCCCGCGCAAGACGATCGATTTCGGCGGCTGCCGCTGTCAGGCCGCGCAGCTCACCGGTGACGCGCGCGCCGCCGACCCGGTGTGCGTGAAGAGCCCCGCGCGGCACCTGGTCGATGAGGCGCTCGCGGTCGCCGCGGAGCCGCGACCCGCAGCGGCGCCACCCCAGTACACGTATCGAGTCGTGACTCCCCCTCCCCCTCCCCCTCCCCCTCTGGTGGGCCGCGTCGACGGGCGCGGCGCATCGGGCGACGGGGCGTGACGCGGCCCGCCGGAGCGGTCGAAGCGTCGAGTCCGGAGCTCGAGAGCCCGCTCGCCGCTCGCGACCGCACCATCGCGCGCCTCGAGCGCGACATCGCCGCGCTGCGCGGGATCCTGCTCGAGTACATGCAGGCCCGCGAGGCATCGGAGGACCTGCTCCGGGCGAGCGAGGCCCGGTACCGGTCGCTCATCCACCGCGCGGCCTACGGCATCTTCCGCGCGACCCTCGACGGCCGTTTCCTCGAGGTGAACCCGGCGCTGCTGCGGACCCTGGCGTACCCCGACGAATCATCTCTCGTGGCCGCGCCGGCCGGCTCGATGTTTTACGATCCGGGCGACGGCGCGCGGCTGCTCGACCAGGCCGGCCGGTGTGATCTCCCGGGGTGGGCGGAGGTCAAGTGGCGGCGATGCGACGGCGCGCCGGTGCTGATCCGGCTCACGATGCAAGTCGTGCGGGACGCGGCCGGGACGGCGATCGCGCTCGAAGGGATGACCGAGGACGTGACCGACCGCGCTCGGCAGGAGGAGCTGCTCCGGCGGAGCGAGCGCATGGCGAGCCTCGGCCACACGCTGGCCGGCGTGGCCCACGAGCTCAACAACCCGCTGGCCGCGATCGGCGGGTTCGCCCAACTGATGCTCCGGCAACCGCTCGACGACGAGGACCGGATCGCGCTCGAGACGATCAATCATGAGGCGCAGCGGGCGGGGCGGATCGTCCGCGACCTGCTGGCCTTCTCCCGCCGCGAGGAACACGAGCGGCGGGAACGCGTCGACGTCAACGAAGTCGTGCGCTACATCGCCGACGCCCAGCGCTATCAGATCGAGACCCTTGGCATCAAGCGCGACATCGCGCTGGCGAGCGGATTGCCGCCCGTGCTGGCGCAGGCGTCGCAGCTCGAGCAGGTCGTCCTCAACCTGGTCGTCAACGCGCGACAGGCGCTCGAGCTCACGATGGACGATCGCATCGGCGCCCAGCGGAGCGGGCGCGACGGGCCGCCGCCGACCATTTCGGTGCGCACGGCAATCGACCGGACCGTGAGCGCGGCCGGCGCAGTGCTGCTGGAGGTCGCCGACAATGGGCCGGGGATCCCGCCCGAGCACCGCGCCCGCATCTGGGATCCGTTCTGGACGACGAAGGACGAAGGCCAGGGGACCGGCCTCGGGCTCGCCGTCGTGCACAGCATCGTCGAGAGCTACGGCGGCACGATCGACGTCGAGACCGACGTCGGGCGCGGGACACGATTCCTCGTTCGACTCCCGGCGGCCCCAGCGGCCGGCGACCCGGGCACACCCGGCTGACCGTGCACGAGTCGACCGCGGAGCCGGCGGTTCCGGCGATCGCCCTCGAACCCGAGCCTGGCGCGGCGCGCGATCGGGAGTCGGTGCGGTCGGACGGCGGACTCGATCGGGCGCTCCGGCGAGAGTTGGCGCTGCTCGACCGGGCGGGTCTCCGGCGGACGCTGCGTCCGATCGAGCGCCGCCCAGGGGGCGGCGCTCGAGTGGTGGAGGACGGGCGCGTCCTCGTCGACTTCGCCTCGAACGACTACCTGGGGCTCGCGGCCGACCCACGGATCGCGGCGGCCGCCGCCAATGCGCTGCGGGAGGCAGCGATCGGGGCCGGCGCGGCGCGGCTGATCAGTGGCAACCATCCACATCATGAGGCGCTGGAGCGCGAGCTGGCCCGCTTCAAGGGCGCACCGGCCGCCCTCCTGTTCGGCAGCGGCTACCTCGCGAACGTCGGCACGATCCCGGCGCTCGTCGGGCGGCGCGACGTGATCTACGCCGATGCCCTCAATCATGCCTCGCTGATCGACGCCTGCCGTCTCTCGCGTGCCGAGGTGCGTGTCGTGCCGCACGCCGACACCGACGCCCTCGCGCGCCTGCTGCGCGCCGATCGGGCGACGGGGTTCCGACGTCGTCTGATCGTCGTGGACGGCGTCTTCTCCATGGACGGCGACCTCGCGCCGCTCGACCGCATCGTGGCCCTGGCGCGCGAGCACGGCGCGTGGACCTACGTCGACGACGCGCACGCGACCGGCGTACTGGGCGCGACCGGCGGGGGCTCGGTGGAGCACTGGGGCGCCGGCGTCGAGGGTGCGGTCGACGTCGTGATGGGCACCCTCGGCAAGGCGCTCGGCGTCGCGGGGGCGTTCGTCACCGGGTCCCGCACACTGATCGACTATCTCGTGACCCGCGCGCGCGCCTTCGTGTTCACGACCGGGACGCCGCCGGCGATGGCCGCGGCTGCCGTCGAGGCGCTGCGGATCGTGCAGGACGAGCCGGCCCGGCGGCGGCGCGTCCGGGCGGTCGCGGCCCAGCTGCGGACGCGCCTCGCGGCGCTCGGGCATCCGGTCGCGGGCGCGCCCGACGGCCACATCATCCCGGTGCTCATCGGTCCGGCCGATCGCGCCATGGCGGCCGGCGCGGCGCTCCGGGCGCGGGGCTACCTGGTCGGTGCCGTGCGGCCGCCGACCGTCCCCCTCGGCACCTCTCGGCTCCGCATCACGGCCAGCGCGGCGCACAGCGACGCCGACATCGAGGGCCTCGTGGCCGCGATCGCCGACATCCTTCCCCCTCGGACGGCCCGTTGACCCAGACACCGACCCAGGCCATGACGCCGGCCGCGCCTCGCCCTTGCTCCCCCTCCCCCTCCCCCTCCCCGATTGTCGAGCTCGACGCCGCGCACGTCTGGCACCCCTATACCCAGCACGGCATTGCGCCGACCGCCGTCCCGATCGCGCGTGCCGAGGGCGCCGTGCTGTACGACCTCGCCGGCCGCCCGATCATCGATGCGATCTCGTCGTGGTGGGTCACGCTCCACGGGCACGCGCACCCGGCGATCGCCGCCGCCATCGCCGACCAGGCCCGCCGGCTGGAGCAGGTGATCTTCGCCGGGTTCACCCACGAGCCGGCGGCGGCGCTGGCGGCGGAGCTCGTGCGCCATCTTCCGGCCGGACTGACCCGCATCTTCTACTCGGACAACGGCTCGACGGCGGTCGAAGTGGCCCTCAAGGCCGCCCTCCAGTACTGGCGCAACCGCGGGCAGCCGCGGACCCGGATCGCGGCCCTCGACCACGCGTACCACGGCGACACCTTCGGGGCGATGAGCGCGAGCGCGGCCAGCATCTTCACGGAGCCGTTCGCCGAGCTGCTGTTCGACGTCGTGCGCCTGCCCGCGCCCGGGTCGGCGGAGGATGATGCGGCGTTGCTGGCCGCGCTCGACCGGCTGCTCACCACGGACGGCGACCCGCTGGCGGCGGTGATCGTCGAGCCGCGGCTCCAGGGGGCGGGCGGCATGCGCGTCTGGCGGGCGGAGACGCTGCGCGCGGTCCGCGACCGGACCGCGGCGTACGACGTCCTGCTCATCGCTGACGAGGTCCTGACCGGGTTCGGGCGGACGGGGCCGACCTTCGCGTGCCAGGGCGAATCTCCGGCCACCGCCATTGCCCCGGACATCATGTGCCTCTCCAAGGGGCTCACCGGCGGGTTTCTGCCGATGGGGGTGACGGCCGTCCGGGAGGAGCTGTTCGAGGCGTTCCGCAGCAGCGACCGCCGGCAGACGTTCTTCCACGGTCATTCCTTCACCGCCAACCCGCTCGCGTGCGCCGCCGCGCGGGCGAGCCTGGCGTTGCTCGACGACGACTGCGCGGCGCGGCGCACCGCGATCGAGTCGGCGCATCGTGCCCAGATGCGCTGCTGGTCCACGCATCCGTGGGTCCGCGATCCGCGCGTGCTCGGAACGGTCGCCGCCTTCGACCTCGTCGCGCCGGCCGCCGAGGCCGGCGGGTACCTGCACCCGATCGGCCGCCAGTTGGCCGACTTCGCGTTCGACGCGGGGGTGCTGATCCGGCCGTTGGGCGACGTCGTGTACGTGCTGCCACCGTACTGCATCACGAGCGACCAGCTCGGTCAGGTGTACGCCGTGGTGACGGCATTCCTCGAGCGGCTCGAGCGGGAGGGCCCGGTGGTGGCCCGATGAGCGTACCGGTCGCAGCGCCCGCCGCCCATGCCAGCGGGACGCCCGGCGTGCAGGAATCGCGGGAGCCCCAGCGAGTGCAGGCGGCACCGGTCGCGCCCCCCGGTTGGCCCGCCGACTGGCGCCCGCCGCGCATCGCGCTCGGCGTCACCGGGACCGACACGGGTGTCGGGAAGACGGTCGTGGCCGCGGCGCTCGCGGCGGCGTTCACCGCGGCGCTCGAGGGGCAGCCCGGCCGCGTGCGGGGGCCGGGCGAGGCGGGAGCGGCCAGGGCGAGTGGGGGGAATGGCGGCAGCGCGGGGGCGCGGACCCCCGTGGGTGTCCTCAAGCCCGCCGAGACCGGGGTCCCCGACGGGAGTGTGCCGCCCGACGCCGCGCTCCTCCGTGCGGCGGCCGGAGGCGCCGTGCCACTCGGCGACGTCTGTCCGTTCGTGTTCACCGAGCCGGTCGCGCCGCTCGTCGCCGCCGAGCGCGCCGGCCGCGTCATTCCGCTCCACGCGCTCGATGCCGCGTACGTGCGCGTCGCCGGCGGTCGGGCCGCGGTCATCGTCGAGGGGGCGGGCGGCCTCCTCGTGCCGGTGGCCGACGGCGTCGGGTACGACACGTTGTTCGCGCGGTGGGGGCTCGCGGTGGTGATCGTCGCCGCCAACCGGCTGGGCGTGCTCAATCACGCCGCGCTGACCGTGCGGGCGGCCGAGGCGGCGGGACTCCGGGTGGCGGCCGTCGTGCTCAACACGATCACCGCCGCCCCGCCGGACGTGGCGGAGTCGACCAACCTGGCCGCGTTGCGGCGCCTGCTCCCGCGGCACAAAGTGTTGACGTTCCCGTCCGTCGGCGACCCTCACCATATTCCTGCACTGGCCGAGGCGGCCGTCGCCTCGGGTCTGCTGCACGCTCTCTTCCAGCCTCCTGCATCGTGACCCCGTCCCAATCCCGGTGGCTCGATCTCGCCGACGACGCGCTCGGCGGCGCCCTGCTCTCGCGTACGGACGCGCGGAGCGTCCTCACCGCGCCTGACGACGCCCTGCTGGAGCTTCTGGCCGCCGCCTATCGCGTGCGGCGGCACCATTGGGGCAACCGGGTGCGATTGCACTTCCTCTGCAACGCCCAGAGCGGGCTCTGTCCGGAGGACTGCCACTACTGCTCCCAGTCGAGTGTGTCGACGGCCGAGATCGACCGCTATCCGCTGCTCGCCCGGGAGAAGATCCTCGAGGCGGCGGCGCGGGCGGCGGCGCTCAAGGCCGGCACCTTCTGCCTCGTGATCTCCGGCCGGAGTCCCGGTGAGCGCGTCTTCGGGAAAGTGCTCGACGCCGTGCGCGAGATCCGCGCGCGCTACGACCTCAAAGTCTGCGCCTGTCTCGGTCTGCTCGACGCCGGGCAGGCGCAGCGTCTGGCCGAAGCCGGCGTCGAGACCGTGAACCACAACCTCAACACCTCCGAGCGCCACCACGCCTCGGTGTGCTCGACCCACACCTTTGCCGATCGCCGGGCGACCGTGGAGCACGTAAAGGCGGCCGGGATCAAGACGTGCTCGGGCGGAATCATCGGCATGGGCGAGTCGGACGACGACATCTACGACCTGGCGGTCAGCCTCCGCGAGCTCGACGTCCGCAGCGTCCCGGTCAACTTCCTGATCCCGATCGCCGGGACACCGTTCGCGAATCGACATGCGCTCGACCCGCGGCGCTGCCTCCGCGTTCTCTGCCTCTATCGCTTCGTGCTCCCATCGCAGGAGATCCGGATCGCCGGCGGCCGCGAAGTGCACCTGCGCTCGCTCCAGCCGCTGGGCCTCTATCCGGCGAACTCCATCTTCATCGGCGACTACCTGACCACCCAGGGTCAGACGGCGCAGGCCGACTACGCGATGATCCGCGACGCGGGGTTCGTGCTCGAGACACCGGACGGCGCGCCGTTCGACGGCGATCCGCTGGCGGGCGCGCCGCCGTCCTATCCGCGAGCCCCGCTCCCGATGCCGGTCGTCCCGCCTGGCGTCCCGTCCGGCCCCCCGTCCGGGATCTCGCCCGGCGTCCCGGTGGGCTGATGGTGGCGGGAGGAGGGAGAGGGAGAGGGGGAGGGGGAGGGGGAGGGGGAGGGGGCGGCGAGGGGGGATCGGCGCGGGCGCGGCTCGCGGACCTCCGCCGCGAGTATGCGCACGCGGTGCTCTCCGAGCCAGACGCGGACGCCGATCCGATCCGGCAGTTCGAGCGGTGGCTCGCTGACGCGCACGCGGCCGAGGTGCCGGACGTGAACGCCATGATTTTGGCGACGGCGGCGCCCGGCGGCGCGCCGTCGGCGCGGGTGGTCCTGCTCAAGAGCGTCGACGCGCGCGGCTTCGTCTTCTTCACCGACTACCGGAGCCGCAAGGGACAGGAGCTGGAGCGGAACCCGCGGGCCGCGCTCGTTTTCTTCTGGGGCGCGCTGGACCGCCAGGTGCGTATCACCGGTGCGGTCACCCGCGTCAGCCAGTCGGAATCGGACGCGTACTTTGCCTCGCGGCCGCTCGCGAGCCGCCTGAGTGCGTGGGCATCACATCAATCGTCGGTCGTCCCGACCCGCGCGGCGCTCGAGGCGCGGGTCGCCGAGCTGAGTCGCCAGTACGATGAGGGCACGCCGCCGCCGCTCCCGCCCTACTGGGGTGGCTATCGCGTGGCGCCGGACGCGCTCGAGTTCTGGCAGGGGCGGCCGAGCCGTCTGCACGACCGGCTCCTGTACTCGCGGACCGCGGGCGGTGCGTGGCGGATCGACCGCCTGTCACCCTGAGCGAATGGGAGCTGGCCGCTCCGGCCCTCAGGCCAGCTCGCTGCGCAGGGTGACGTAGCTCTCGTAGCGCTCGGCGCTGATCACCCCATCACGCACGGCCCCGCGCACGGCGCAGCCGGGCTCGACCCGGTGCGTGCAATCCACGAACCGGCACTGATCGACGAACGGTCGGAACTCGGGGAAGCAGCGGTCGAGGGCCGCCGCGGGCACGGCCCAGAGACCAACCTCGCGGAGGCCGGGCGTGTCGACGACGTACGTCGAGTCGGGCAGCGGGACGAGCCGGGCACCGACCGTCGTATGCCGCCCCTTCTGGACGGCGGCGCTGATCGCGCCCACCCGGAGGTCGAGCCCGGGGAAGAGACTGTTGAGCAGGGATGACTTGCCGACACCCGACGGGCCGGCGACCACGGACGTGCGGCCGGCGAGCGCCTGGACGAGGTGTCGGAGCCCCTCGCCCGTCCGTGTGCTCGTGTAGTGCACCTCGTATCCGGCCCGCTCGTAGTCGGCGAATTGAGCGTGTGCGGACGCCCCGTCGACGAGATCGACCTTGTTGACCACGAGCCGCGCGGGGAGCCGATTGCTCTCGGCGATCACCAGGAAGCGATCCACCATCCGGCGGTGCGGCTCCGGTTGGGCGGCGGCGAAGACGACCACCACCTGACCGACGTTGGCGGCGATGACGCGCTCTCCCTGCCCGCCGCCGGGGGTGCGCCGCGACAGCGCCGACTGCCGTGGTAGGATCTCCTCGATCGCCCACGCGCCGCCGCGGCGGTCCGGCGCGACGATCACGCGATCGCCGACCGCCAGCTTGGACTCGCCCGCTTGCTTGAGGCGGCCACGGAGCGTCGCGTCGTACGTCGCGCCGTCGTCCATCCGCACCGACCAGACGCCGCCCGCCCCCCACAGGACGACACCCGGCCCGCGGTCGTCCGGCGCGTCGGCGACCGTCCTGCCCGTCATTCGGCGCGCTCTCCGGCTCCGACATCGCTCGGCGTGTCACGCCGCCGGATGAGCGCGTCGAGCGTGCGCTTCACGTCCGCGAGCGGCATCCGTCCCAGTGCCTCGCGGCTCGCGGCCGGGGTGCGCGCCCGGGCCAGGAAGTCGGATTCGACGTGTCCTGCCAGCGCCGGGACGCCGGCGCTCCAGCGGACGAAGAGGAAGTAGGCGCCGTACGGCCCGGCCGCGTCTCCGGTCTCCTCCACCATGATCTCGACCGTGTACGAGGCGCCGTCTGCCCCCTCGAACGCCGCGGGCCGCGCGTGGACTGCCGCATAGCCGCCGACCGTCGACGCGTCGCCCCGGCTGTGATCGGGCGGGAGATGCTGGCCGCTCACCGTCCGCTCACCCGTGGTCGCGCCGTAGCGCCTCCCGCAGCACGTTGCCCGCAATGAACATCACGTTGGCCGGCCGCTCGGCCAGTCGGCGCATCAGATACGGATACCACTGCGTCCCGAACGGCACGTAGACCCGCATCCGATACCCCTCGCGGACGAGCGACTCCTGCAGGTCACGCCGCACGCCATAGAGCATCTGGAACTCGAAGCGGTTGGGCGGGATGTTCCGCTCGCGCGCGAACCGCTTGGCGGCGCCGATGAGTCGCTCGTCGTGGGTGGCGAGCCCCGGATAGTTGCCGTCCTGCACGAGCCGCTCCATGCAGCGGGCGTAGCTCGCATCCACGTCACGCTTGGCCGGATAGGCGACGGACGGCGGCTCCTTGTACGCTCCCTTGCACAGCCGGACGCGGACCCGCGACTCGATCGCCCGCGCGACGTCGGCTTCGGTGCGGTAGAGGTAACTCTGGAGTACGATCCCGACGTGCCCGCTGTACGCGGGATGGAATCGGTCGTAAAAGAGCCGCAACGTGCGCTCGGTGTAGGCGCTCGACTCCATGTCGAGCCGCACGAAGGTGCGGTAGTCGCGGGCGCGGCCGAGCAGGTCGTGCATGATGGCGACGCACAGGTCCTCGGAGACGTCCAGGCCCATCGCCGTCAGCTTCACCGAGACGTTGGCGTCGAGCCGTCGCTCCTGGATCCGGTCGAGAATGTGCAGGTACTCCCGCCCGGCGGCCCGCGCCTCGGCCTCGGAGTGCACGCTCTCGCCCAGGAGGTCGAGGGAGGCCGTGATGCCCCGGCCGTTGAGCTGCACCACCACGTCGAGCGCCTGCTCGAGCGAGTCGCCGGCGACGAAACGCTGGGCGAAGCGCTTCGCGACGCGGTTCCGCCGGGCGAACTGCGCGAGCTGTGGCTGGCCGGACAGGTAGAGCAGCGTTGGACGGAGCATGATCGACGGCGCGGAGCGAAGGGGGCGGCGGGGGACGGCGGAGGCGGCGGGCAGCGACGGACGAAAAACCCCGGCGTCAGTCGGCTCGCCGGGGCTCGGGGTAGAAGCGCGAATCCTTGTGGGCCATCTCGAGCAGGAGATCGGCCGGCTGGAAGCGCGGCGGGAAGCGGTCGTTCAGCTCCTCCAACTGCCGCACGACGGCCGAGGCGCCGAGCGTGTCGATGTAGCGGAACGGTCCCCCCCGGAAGGGCGGGAATCCGATCCCGAAGACGGCGCCGATGTCGCCGTCGCGCGGTTCCCGGAGGACCCCCTCCTCCAGGCAGCGGACCGCCTCGTTGACCATCGCGAGCACCGCGCGGCGCTGGATCTCATCATCGGGGATCGCGCTCCGCTGCGCGCCGGTCGGCAACAACGCGTACACGGTCGGGTCGACGCCCCGCTTCTTCCCGGCCTCATCGTACAGGTAGAAGCCCTTCCGCCCCTTGCGGCCGTACCGGCCGGCAGCGACCACGCGCTGGAGCGACACCGACGGCGCCATGCGCGACCCGAACGCGTCGGCGATGATGTTGCCCGATTTCCCGGCCACATCGATCCCGACCTCATCGACGAGCGTGATCGGCCCGACCGGGAAGCCAAAGGCCACGAGCGCCCGGTCGACGGCGTCGATCGGCGCGCCCTCATCGAGCATCTTGCCGGCCTCGTTGATGTACGGCGCGAGGATCCGATTGGCGTAGAACCCGGGGCTGTCCCGCACGATGATGACCGTCTTGCCGAGGCGCTTGCCAAACGCGACGACCGCCGCCGTCACCTCGCTCAGGGTCGCGGGCGTCACGATCACCTCGAGCAGCGGCATCTTGTGGACCGGCGAGAAGAAGTGCATGCCGAGGACCCGCTCGGGGTGTCGGGTGGCCTCGGCGATCCGCGCGATCGGGATCGTGCTCGTGTTGGACGCGACGATCGCCCCGGGCGGGAGGACAGCCTCGACCTCGGCCACGACCCGCTGCTTGACCGCGAGGTCCTCGAACACGGCCTCGATCGCGAGCGTCACGTTGCCGAAGCCGGAGTAGTCGACCGTGCCGGCCACGAGCGACATCTCGTCCTCGAGCTCCTGGCGGGTGATCTGGCGCTTGGAGAGCCGCTCGCGGAGCACGTCCCGCACGGCGGCGAGCCCCTTGAGGACGCGTCCCTGCTCCGCGTCCTTGAACCGGACCGCCACGCCGCGCTGCGCGGCAATGGCGGCGATGCCGGCGCCCATGAAGCCGGTCCCGAGCACACCGATCTTCCGGATCGGCGCCGGCGGGAGGCGCCCGGCCGAGTCCGGCACGCCGGGATCCTTCTTGAGCGCGTTGCTGGCGAAGAAGATGAACATCAACTGCTTGGCGACGCCGCTCACCGCCGCCGCGCCGAAGAGCCGGGCCTCGGTCTCGTAGCCGCGGGCGCGCGGGCCGACGTACCCGGCGCGCACCGCCTCGAGCGCCGCCAGCGGCGCCGGGTAGTGTCCGTGGGTCCGTGCGAGCGTCTGCTCGCGCGCCTGCCGGAAGACCACCGCCCGGCCGATCGGGTTCGCGTCGAGCAGCGCGCGCGGCATGCCGTTCCCCGACCGGCGGGCGGCACCGGCGTGGGCGGCGCGCACGCGCGCCGCGCTACCCCGGCCGGCCGCGGCGAGCTCGCGGGCCCGCGCCTGGGCGACGTCGCGCAGGATCGCCGGGTGCACGACCTCGTCGACGAGCCCCGTCTGGAGCGCCCGGCGCGCGCGGACGTTCTTGCCGCTGAGGATCATGTCGAGCGCGGCGCGGAGCCCGACGGTCCGGGGGAGTCGCTGCGTGCCGCCGGCGCCGGGGATGAGCCCGAGCTGGACCTCGGGCAGCGCCAGCAGCGTCCTGGGCGTGTCGGCGGCGATCCGGTACGAGCAGGCGAGCGCCAGCTCGAGCCCGCCGCCCATACAGGCGCCGTCGATCGCGGCCACGACGGGCGTGCGCACCTGCTCGACGCGGTCCATGAGCGCGTGCCCCATCTGGCTGAGCCGCTCGGCATCGGCGGCACCCGGCAGCGCGGCCAGCTCGTCGACGTCGGCCCCGGCGATCCACACATCCGGTTTGCCGCTCAGGAGGACGGCGGCGCGGATGCTCGTGTCGCGCTCGAGGCGCTCGAGCAGCGCCTCGAACTCCTCGCGCACGGCGCGGGTGAAGATATTGACGGAGGCGCCGGGGTCGTCGAGCGTCACCAGCGCGACGTCGTCGCGCACGTCCACCGTGAGGGCCGGCATCAGGCGCGCTCGACGACCATGGCGTGGCCCATGCCGCCGGCCGCACAGACGGTGAGCAGCCCGAACTGCCCGTCCCGCCGGCGCAGCTCGTGGCAGAGCGTGGTGAGAATGCGCGCCCCGGTCGCGCCGAAGGGATGCCCGATGGCGATCGAGCCGCCCATGACGTTGAGCCGCGAGCGATCGACCTCGCCGACCGGATGCGAGAATCCCGCCCGGGCGGCCCAGCTCTTCGACTCGAAGCCGGCGAGGTTCGAGAGGACCTGGGCGGCGAATGCCTCGTGCATCTCGACGAGATCGATGTCGCGCAGCGAGAGCCCGGCCCGCTGGAGCGCGACGGGTGCCGCGAGCACCGGTGCTTGCAGGAGTTGCTCGCCCGGATCGAGGGCGGCGTAGGCGTACGACTTGACGAAGGCGAGCGGCGTGTAGCCGAGCGCGCGGGCCCGGGTCTCGCTCATGAGCAGCACGGCCGCGCCGCCGTCGGTGAGCGGCGACGAGTTCCCGGCCGTCACGCTGCCATAGACGCGGTCGAAGACCGGCTTGAGCGCCGCCAGTTGATCGTAGCTCGTCTGCTCGCGGATGCCGTTGTCGGCCGTCATCACGGTCTCGTACCGCGGCGCGACGTAGGCGGGCGCGATCTCCGCCGTGAGTCGCCCGTCGGCGACGCCGGCCGCCGCGAGCCGGTGCGAGCGGAGCGCGAACTGGTCCTGCTCGTCGCGCGGGATATGGTTGATCTTCGCCATCTTCTCCGCCGACTGGCCCATCGTCTCGCCGGTCGACGGCTCGGCGATCGCGGGCGTGATCGGACGGAGATCGCGCGGCCGCACGCGGCCGAACGTCCTGAGCTTGGCGGGCATCGTCCTGGCGCGGCTGGCGGCGACGAGGACGTCGGAGAAACCGCGCGAGTGCAGGATCGGCACGTTCGACAACGACTCGGCGCCGCCCGCGATGATCACGTCCGCGTGACCGAGCGCGATCTGATCGGCGGCGTCGGTGATCGCCTGGTTCGCGGACGCGCAGGCCCGACCGACCGTGAACGCCTGGACGCCCTTGGGGAGGATCGGCAACAGCGCCACCTCGCGCGCGATGTTGGGCGCGAGCACCGACGGGATCACGGTCCCGAAGACGACGGCCTGCACGTCGGTGCCGTCGAGGTTCGTGCGCTGGAGCAGCTCCGTCACGCACGCGCGTCCGAGCTCGATCGCCGACATCGGCTTGAGGACGGTCCCTGCCCTGGCAAACGGCGTCCGCAGCCCCGCCACGATCGCGACGCGCCGGCCGTTGCCGAAGGTAGGCATGGGAGGGAAAGGTACTCGGCCGGGAAGATCGCAGCCATTCTGGCAGCGCCCGCGCCGGACAGCGATCTTCCCGGGCATGGGTTCCCGTGCCGATGCCGTGCGCGCGCTCGCGGCGGCGCGCTTCGACGTCCTGGTCATCGGCGGCGGCATCACGGGGGCCGGCGTGGCCCGCGACGCGGCGTTGCGCGGGCTGCGGACGGCGCTCGTCGAGCGTGACGATTTCGGGAGCGGGACATCGAGCCGATCGTCCCGGCTCATTCACGGCGGGGTCCGCTACCTCGAGCACCGTCATTTCCACCTCGTGTTCGAGGCGAGTCGCGAGCGGCGCACGCTCCTGCGCATCGCGCCGCATCTCGTGCGGCCGCTGCGCTTCACCTGGCCCGTGTATCAGGGGGCGCGAGTCCCGGGATGGAAGCTCGGAGCCGGATTGCTCCTCTACGACGCGCTCGCCCTCTGGCGCAACGTGGCACGGCACCGGCGGCTGACGGCGGCGGCGGTGCTCGGCCGCGAGCCGGGACTCGAGCCGCGCGGACTCACCGGTGGCGCGGAGTACTTCGACGCGGCGACCGATGACGCGCGGCTGACGCTCGCCAATGCGCTGGCGGCCGCCGAGGCCGACGCGGTGGTCGTGAATCACGCCGAGGTGTGCGCCATCGGGCGGGACGATCGTGGCCGGGCGACCGGCGCCCGCGTGCGCGACGCGATCACCGGTGCCGAGGTGACGGCGACGGCGCGCGTGATCGTGAACGCGACCGGGCCGTGGAGCGACGCCGTGCGCCGCCTCGCCGACCCGACCGCGCCGCCCGGCGTGCAGGGCAGCAAGGGCGTGCACATCGCCGTCCCGGCGGCGCGGGTGGGCAACCACGGCGCGGTGACGCTGCTCTCGGCCGTGGATGGACGAGTGATGTTCGTGCTGCCGGCCGGGCTGCACACGATCATCGGGACGACCGAGAGCGAGACGGCAGCCTCGCCGGCCGACGTCCGGGCGTCGGCCGCGGATGTCGCCTATCTCCTCGAGTCGGTGAACGCGGCGTTCCCCGGCGCGCGGCTCGCGCGCGCGGACGTCCGCGCGGCCTGGGCGGGTGTGCGACCGCTGGCCGCCTCGGGGCAGGCGAGCGACGCCGCCCGCGCCTCACGCGAGCACGAGATCGTGCGTGAGCCGTCGGGCGTGGTCACGGTCACGGGCGGCAAGCTGACGACCTACCGCGCGATGGCAGCCGAAGTGGTCGACACGGTCGAGGCGGCGCTGGGTGCCGAGCCGGTCGCGACCCGCACCCACGTCGTGCCGCTCCCGGGGGCGAGCCGCGTCGCGGCCGTGGACGCCCTGGCGAGCGGGGATCCCGCGCTGGGGGAGCCGTTGATCGCCGGACTGCCGTACCGGCGCGCCGATCTCGTCTACGGGGTCCGCTGCGAGATGGCCGAGACGCTCTCGGATTTGCTCATGCGGCGCACCCGCATCGCCTTCGAGACGCCCGACGCGGGGCGTAGCGTCGCGCAGCCGGTGGCGGACGTGGTCGGTCGGCTCCTGGGATGGGACGCGGCCGCACGCCGTGCGGCCGTGGAGGCGTACGCGCGGGACGCCGAGCGCGTATTCGGGATCGACGGGACGTAGTCGATCAGGCGGCGCCGTTGGTGCGGGTGTCGTGGATCGTATGCAGCTCGACGATCTTGAGCCGGCGCGTCGCGCTGGGGAGCTTGAGGACCGCGAGGTCACCGAGCGCCTTCCCCACGAGGGCACGACCGATCGGCGACGACATGCTGCACTGTCCGTCCTCGAGCTCCACCGAGTCGCCGAAGACGAGGCTGTACGTCTCGGTGCCCTTGGTCTGGAGATCCTCGACCACCACACGCGAGCCCAGCCCGACGCGGTCGGAGGGGATCTGCGCGATGTCGATCTGCGACAGCTTGCTGAGCCGCTGGCGCAACTGACCGAGCCGCGCCTGGACGAACTGTTGCCGCTCGAGCGCGGCCTTGTACTCGCTGTTCTCGCGCAGGTCACCGAGCTCGACCGCCTTCCTGATCTCCGCCGGGAGCGTGACGTTGAGCTCGTGTTGCAGGCGCGAGACTTCGTCGCTGAGCTTGATCTTCAGCTCTTCAATCATGATCGTGTCTACAAAAGGGGAACGCCCGACCGTGTCCGGGTCGGGCTCTCTTGCCCAACGTAAGGGCCCCCGCGAACGACCGCAATCAGCGGCACCGGGCTTCGGGCCATATGTCCGTGCGGTGTGACGGTTTGCCCGCTTCTGGCGTCCCCAGCCACAGGATCCTGACATACAGGGTGCCCATTCGGACGGCGACCGCCCCTGGGGGACGGAGCGCATTTGCGAGGGTGACACATGATGGTTCATCGCCTCCCCAGCCATGCCCGATCTGGCGGCGCGGCCGGCGCAACGGCGGCCGCCGCGCGCCTGGCGGCGCTCGGCGCGCTCGTGCTCGCGGTGTTCGCGTGCTTCTCCGGGAGCAGCCGGAACGTGAGCCAACCGACCGGACCGACCGGGATCGGTGGGGGCGGAGGCGGCGGGACCGGGGGCGGGGGGGGCGGCGGGGCGAGCTACGCCGGCACCTACCGGCTCCAGACGATCAACGACTCGACGTTGCCGTTCGTGCTCGCGCACGACAGCGCGTCCGGCATTGGCCCCAAAGGCGACACGATCCGTGTCTTCAAGGCGTCATTCGACAGCTCGTTCATCTCCCTCAACTCCGACACCACCGCGCGCGAGATCGACTATCTGACGATCAGCGATGATCGGACCGCGTCGGACTCGAGCTTCCAGCGCGACAACATCGCGTTCGGCGACACGACGGCCGGGAGCTACACCGTGCGCGACACGACCGTGCAGCTCACGCGCACCGACACGGTGGGTGGCGCGCACTCGGTGGTCATGACGTACAGCGGCAGCGGCGGCCGGCTTCAGGGGACGGTCGCGTACAGCCTGTTCAACACCGATGACCAGCTCGTGACCAGCGGATCGGCGGTGTTCGTCTACCAGCGGACCGGCCCGCCGCTCCATGGGATGGGCGGCGGCTCCGGCGCGGCGGCGGAGCGGATCACGCACATCACGCACGTCACCCGCGCCCAGGCCGCCGGCGCCGGGTCGGGCCAGGTCACCGGTGCTGCGGGAGCGTGGAATCCGCGCGCGTGGCGCCCACCGGTGTCGGCCGCGCTCCGCGCTCCGATGCGCGCCGTGCCTGGCCGTACTCGTCCCTGAGACGGCGCATCATCGCCTCGCGCCGGTCGTAGAGGCGCTTGAGGGGGCGCGGCCGATGCCGAGCGAGCGCGTACGACGCGAGGAGCGGGAGCGCGAGGGTGGAATCGGCGTAGCAGACGACGGCGTCCGGGAGCCGGTCGGGGTCGATCTTCCCCCAGCTCACCGCTTCGGCCGGCGTCGCTCCCGAGAGTCCCCCCGTGTCGGGCCGGGCGTCGGTGACCTGGAGGAAGTAGTCGTGGCCACGCTCGTCGATCCCCAGCACCTCCTGGATCTGCGGCTCCGTCTGGAGCACGAAGTTCTTGGGGCTCCCGCCGCCGAGGATCACGACCGCACTCCGGCCCGCCGAGTCCGCGCCGTCGGGGGCCTCCGCGACGCCGGCCACCCAGTCGCCACGCTTGGCGCCCAGCACGATGGCGGCGGTCTCGTTCACATCCTGGTTGGGATCGATCAGGCAGGCGTTCCCGTCGAGCGCCAGCGCGGCCACGTTCATCCCGATCGACGAATCGCCCGGCGATGAGGTGTAGACCGGCACGCCGGCGGCGTGGGCGGCCGACAGGAGCGATTTCTGGCCGATCCCCAGCGCGCGCTCCCGCTCGCGGATGTACTTCCCGCACAGGTGGTGGAACTCGGCGCTCGACATCGGCCGCTGGAACTCCGGCGCCCGGATGATCTGGCGGAAGAAGGCGTCCGTCGACAGCAGCACGTCGTAGTCGAAGAAGATGTCGTAGATGCGCACGACGCCTTCGGCCCGCAGCACGACGTCGGAGGCCTGCGGGGTGCCACGATGCATGGCGAGCCCCAGGCCGAAGTGGGTGTCGTGGTACAGGTTCGCGCCGGTCGACACGATCCAGTCGATGAAGCCGGCCTCGACGAGGGGGATGAGGGCGGCCATGCCAAGCCCCGCCGGCGTGAGGGCACCGGTGATCGAGAGCCCGACGGTCACGTCGGGGTCGAGCATCTTGGTCGTGAAGAGCTGGCACGCCTCGCGGAGTCGGGCCGCGTTGTACGCGAGGAAGGTCCCGTCGATGAGATCCGCGACCGTCTCACGGCCGTCGATCCGCCGTGGGTCGATCCGCCCGCCCGCGAGGAATCGCGACCGGCCCTCGGCCTGCTCGGGATCGGTGTGTCGCCCTTCATGACCAGCCATGGAGTCTCCGATGCGACGAGGGTGCGAGGCTACCGCGCGCGCACGACGGCCATGCGGTCCGCCGCCTCGGCCCCTTCCGTGACCGTCCGGCGATCGGGGTGGGCGCTCGAATGGGCCGCCACGACGGCGGCCGCGGCTTCGGCCGGGTCATCGGTGAGCAGCATGAGGTCGAGGTCACCCGCCGAGATCTTCTTCTCGAGGAGGGCCCGCGACTGGAGCCAGCGGACGAGGCCCGCCCAGTAGCGGCGGCCGAAGAGGATCACGGGGAAGCGGTAGATCTTCCCCGTCTGGATCAGCGTCAGCGCCTCGAACAGCTCGTCGAGCGTCCCATAGCCGCCGGGGAAGATCACGAACGCGTCGGAGTACTTGATGAACATCGTCTTCCGGACGAAGAAGTACCGGAAGTTGATGAGCGTGTCGACGTAGGGGTTGGCGCCCTGCTCGAAGGGGAGCTCGATGTTGCACCCCACGGAGTGGCCCCGCCCCTCGCGCGCCCCCCGATTGGCAGCCTCCATGATCCCGGGGCCCGCGCCGGTGATGATCGAGTACCCGGCTTCGGCGAGGAGCCGCGCGGTCTCGCGGGCCGCCGCGTACTGCGGGTCGTCCGGCCCCGTGCGCGCGGAGCCGAAGATCGACACGCCGCGGGTCACGCCGGCGAGCGTGTCGAACCCTTCGATGAACTCGCTCATGATGCGGAGCACGCGCCAGGGATCGGTGCGGGTGAAGTCGATGCGCGGGCCGATCTTCTGGAGCAGCTTCTCGTCTTCCGTCATCGGCGGGAGGTCGCGGATCGCGTCCTCGATGAGCTGCACGGCGCCCGAATGGCGCGTCTCGTGACCCCGCGACGGCGGATTGCGCCCGGCGAGCAGGTGCCCCTCCTCGGTCCGCTCCTTCATGCCGGCGCGCGCCTGCCGTTCGGCCGACGCGAGCACGTCGGGTCCCGCCTGCTTCCCGGTGGCGGTTCGCGGCACGCGCGCCGGCCGTCGCTTGGCCATCAGTTTCCTCCGATTGGTCACCTGGATCGCCCGACCCAGCGGGCGTACCGCTCGACGTCGGCCGGCGGCGGCACGGCATGCTCGTCACCGTAGGCGGTGTACATGCGCCACTGGACGTACTCGCGCGGGGGCACCGGCAGGAACGGCGGCCGGGTGTGCCAGCCGCGGCGTCGGAAGCGCCAGGCGACTCGCAGCATGTCGGCCGCGAGCCCCGGCCTGAGGAATGCGCGCGCGGCGAGGACACGGCCCAGACGCAGCCAAGACATTGGGGGAGAAGTATAGCGTGACGCTCAAGGGTTTCCGCTCGTCCGAGCACAGATGCGTCGACCCGAGCTCGTCCTTCTCGCCCCCCTCATGGCACTGGGCGCGTGGATCGTCGTGCAGGCCCGTGACGTTCGCGCCGGTGCGGCGACGCGGCAGAGCGCCGCGTCGCTGGCCGAAGCGCTGCCGTCGCGCCTCGCCCCCGCCCCGTCACGGCCGACCGAGCCCGCGGCCGGCGGGGGCGCCGGCGCGGTGTCCACGGTGCGGGGTGGCGGCGCTCCGACGCCGGCGGTGACCTCGTCGCATCCCCCGGCGCCCAACCGGGATCTCGGGGAGATCCGCCGCCGGCTGCTCGAGAACCAGGCGGGCACGTACATCGGGGACATCCTGTCCGAGCGCGACTCGAACATCGCCCGGTGGCCGGACCGCACGTCCTCGCCGCTTCGGGTCTGGATCCAGTCCCCGGCCGCGCTGCCCGACTGGAACCCCGAGGACATCGCCCAGGTGCGTGATGCGTTCACGACCTGGGTATCGGCCGGCGCCCCGGTCCCCTTCACGTTCGTGATGGACTCGTCGGGGGCCGACGTGCACGTGACATGGGTCGACCACTTCGATGAGCAGATCAGCGGCAAGACGATGTGGGCCCGGGATGACAACTGGTGGATCGTCGATGCGAACATCGCGATCGCGCTCCACCACAATCACGGCGAGCCGCTCGATGCCTCGGCGGTCCGCGCGATCGCGCTCCACGAGGTCGGGCATCTGCTCGGGCTCGATCACTGCGCCGACACGACGAACATCATGACGCCACGGGTGCGGATCCGCGATCTGTCACCGGCCGACAAGGCGACGATGCGCCTGGTGTACGCGCTGCCGCCGGGATCGGTGCGGGAGGCCATGCGGTAGGATACGGCGCCCGGAGCGCACTCGGCTCCCGACGCGACAGTGATGACGGATGACAAAGCCCACTCGCGAAGCGAGTGGGCTTTGTCTTTGTCGTCGGGACCGGCGAGACGTCGCTACCGCTGGTGCTTGGTGGCGGGCGCCTGTGCCCGGGCGCGGCGGTGGGCGCGGTGGGCGCGGCGGGCGCGGTGGGCCGCGCGGCTCCGGCGCGAGCGGTGAATGTGCACCGGCCGGTTCCACCCGAGCTCGCGATCGGCGCGGTAGCTGACCGGGATCGCGATCGCGTAGGTCGGCGCGTCGGTCACCGCGAAGGCGGCGGCGTCGGCGAGGTCGGCCCGCACGTCGGCGATCACCTTGGCGGGACGGCGCGCGCGGGCCGCGTGCACCCGGTTGGTGAGGAGCACGACGAACATCTGCCGGTCGGGATCGATCCAGAGCGACGTGCCGGTGAAGCCGGTGTGACCGTACGCGCGCTCGCTCAGGAAGCGGCCGCAGCTCCCGTCGCCGCCGTCATCGCAGGTGTCCCAGCCGAGCGCCCGTGTGCCGGCCGCTCGGCGGGTGAAGAGCCCGACGGTCGAGTCGCTCACGATCCGCGTGCCGCCGTAGGTCCCGCCGTTCAGCATCATCTGCGCGAACACGGCGAGGTCGCCCGCCGTGCTGAAGAGCCCCGCGTGGCCGGCGATGCCGCCGAGCGCGTAGGCGTTCTCATCGTGCACCTCGCCCTGGAGCGGGTACCCGCGCGGCGGCGTCAGCTCGGTCGGGGCAACGCGGCTCTTGAGCGAGTCCGCGGGGCGGAAGAACGTGTCGGCCATCCCGAGCGGCTGGAAGACGTGCTCGTCGAGAAAGACATCGAGCCGCTCGCCCGATACCGCCTCGACGATCATCCCCAGCACATCGGCGCCGAGGTCCGAGTAGATGTAGCAGTCCCCGGGCTTGCACTCGAGCGGCGTCTCGAGCACATAGCGGCGTGCCTCGTCGGGCGTCGACGCGAGCCGCCAGAGCTCACGCCCCGAGGGGAGGCCCGAGCGGTGCGTCAGGAGCTGCCGGACGGTCACGGAGTCCTTGTAGCCGCCGGAGAACGCCGGGAGATAGGCGGAAACCGGCACGTCCAGCCCGATCCGCCCCTGGTCGTAGAGGACCATGATCGCGGTCGTCGTGCCCACGACCTTGGTGAGGGAGGCCAGATCGTAGATGGTGCGGTCGGGGGAGACGCGCGGACTACTCGCCTCCCAGCTCAGGCGCCCGAACCCGCGCTGCCAGACGGTCACGCCCTTGCGTCCCACCACCACCGCCGCGCCTGGATAGCCACCGGCAGCGATGCCGCGCAATACGACGCGATTGATCGCCTCGAGTCTCCGCGCCGACATGCCGACGTCGGCCGGAGCCTTGACCGGAAGGCCCGCACTGGCTGATGCGATGGCGGCAATCGCCGCAAGGATGCTCACCACCTGCTGTCCCCGACCGGGTCAACGAGATGTGCCGGCAAGCCGTTAACAGAGAGCGGCGTGTCGGACACCGATTACTGCACGAGGCGTGCTGGTGCGGAAGTGCTGGTCGCGTGCGATCTTACTCACGCTGGGGCATGTATACGTGTCGAGCCCGCCTGTAGTCAAGACGAGACACTCCGGGGACCGGCAACGGTCATCGCGGCGGCCGATCGGACGAGCCGCGCGGACATGTCGCCCGATGTCGCGCGACCGTCGCTAAGATAGACAGGACAGGCGAGGCCCCGAGATGGCGCGGTCACGCTCGGCAACCTTCGCGTCGCCACTCGTGTCCCATTCCACGACCCGCATGGCCACGGACGCACTACTCGTTCGACGCGCAATCGAGGGAGACGAGCGGGCGCTGCGCGCACTCTGGTCGCAGTACGCTCCGCGCGTGGACGCCGTCGTGCGGCGATTGGTTCGCGATCCGGACCGCGCGGCCGACGTCGCCCAGGAGGTGTGGATTCAGATCTTCCGCGCGCTCCCCGGCTTTCGGGGCGACTCGCAGTTCGGGACGTGGGCGCACCGGATCGCGGTCAACCGGACCCTCAATGCCCTCCGGCGGTCCCGGCGGCTCGACGCGCTCGAGACGGGGATCGAGGAGGCGAGCGCGGCAACCCCCGCCGACGACGACGAGCGACCGTTCGTCCTGGCGTCGATCGAGGCTGCCGCGGCGCGGCTCGCCCCGGGCGCCCGGGCCGTGTTCATCCTGCACGACGTCGAAGGGTACACACACGAGGAGATCGCCGCGGCGCTCGGGATCACGGCCGGCGGCTCGAAGTCACAACTCTTCAAGGCACGGGCGAAACTCCGCCGCCTGCTGGCGTACCTGGTCGACCCGGGCGCCGACGGACCGAGCGGACAGCGTGCCCGGACCGGGCGCCACGGCAGCGACCTCCGCTCGCCCGACGGGCGGGCGGCGCAGGCCATGCGCCTCACGCCGGCGGGGCGGTAGGAGGGAGAGGGGGGGAGGGGGAAGGTTGCAGGAAAGGGTGGGAGCAAGCGGATCACGTGCAGGGACGATGGTTTGAGACCGGGATGAACCATGGACAGTGAGTGGGAAATGGCCAGCCCAACGCGCGACGGCCACATCGCGGCCGAGCGTCTCGCCGCGCTCGCGGACGAGGCACCGACCGCAGGCGAGGAACAACACCTCTCAGCGTGCCCGGCGTGCAGGGACGAGGTGCTCGCGTATCAGAACCTGCTCGCGCTGACCCGGGCGGAACGGGACCAGCTCGCGGAGCCGCTCACGTCGTGGGAGGTCCTGGCAGCGGCGCTGGCTCGAGAGGCGGGTCGTCCCGAGACCCCGGTCGAGCGACCCGCCCGTCGGACGCCCACGCGACCGATCCAACCATGGATTCCCCCGTGGGCGCGCGGGGCCGCGGCGGCCACGGTGCTGCTGGGCAGCGGGATCGCCATCGGCCGTGTCACGGCCCCCTCCCCTCGCGCCGACGCCGCCGGCTCTCAGGCCGGCATCGCAACGGCTCCGCCGACCAGCATCGCATCGGCGGCAAGCTCCGGGGCGATCCCCGCCGCCTACCGCGCCCAGCCGGGCGGCGACACGTCGCTCTTCCGGACGCGCGATGACGCACTCCGCGCCCTCTCGGTCGCCGAAGATCAGTATCGGCACGCGGTCGCGTATCTGATGGTGCAGGACACCGGGTTCGTCGAGGGGACCGACGCGTTCAGGACCCGCCTGCGCGCGCTCGACGAAGTCGCCCACACGACGCGGGAGGCGCTGCTCCAGGCGCCGAACGATCCGGTGCTCAACCAGTGGTACATCTCGACGGTCGGTGCTCGCCGAGCGACGCTCCGCGAGCTGGGCCGAGCACTCCTCCCCGACAGCGTCTCACTGCGCGGGTTCTGATCATGCAGCGGGTCGGCCTCCCTTCGCTCCCCTTGCTCCCCATCCATCCGATGGGTCGGTCCCGCGCGCTCGTCCTCACCCTGCCTGCGGCCTGGCTGTTGGGGGCGGCGATCCCGGCCGCGGGCACCGCCCAGGAATCGCCCAGCGGGCACGTCGGCGGCACGAGCGCGGCGAGCAGCGCCGCGCGCGGCGAAGCGGGGGGCGGAGCGGGTGGGCGGGGGGGAAGCGGGCCACGTGCGCCGATCGGCTACTTCGGTATCACGTTCACCTGCAAGCTCAAGAGCGAGTGGAGTCCGAGCGGGCTCACGATCACGCACTACGGCTATCCGGCCGTAGCATCGGTGGAGCCGGGCTCTCCGGCCGATGCGGCGGGGATCCAGGCGGGCGACACCATCCTCGCGTACGACGATCGCGACGTCCGCAACCATCCGATCGTGCTCCAGCAGCTGCTCAGGCCGGGGACGCATCTGGATGTGCGGCTCCGGCACGACGGGATCGTCCGAAACGTCTCCGTCCGGGTCGCGAACCGCCCGTCCGATTTCGCCGACGCCCCCTACGTCACGGCGTCCTCCCCGGGCGCGCTGGTCGGCCGGCCGGTGCCGACGCGCCTGGCGATCAGCGTGCCGAGTGTGCCACCGTCACCGCCCGGGTCTCCACTCTCGCCGGGATCGGCGGCGCCAGCGACGCCCCGTGAGCGGGCGGGGAGCGCCGACTGGACCGGCGCGCGGATCCCGGTGACCCATTTCCTCACCGACGACGACAATCTGGCGATCCTCGCGGGCGCCCAGATCGTCCGCGTCAGCCGCGACCTCCGCGAGGCGCTGGGACTGGACCAGGAGGGACTCCTGGTGATCGAGGTCGCGGCCGGGACGCCGGCCGCGATGGCCGGCCTCCGGTCGGGCGATATCATCGTGCGGGTGGACGATCAGCCGGCCACGAGCCCGGCCCAGCTCTCGCGAGCGATGCTCCATGCGCACGAGCTCACGCTCCGCGTCGAACGCCAGCACCGACACCACCGCGTCGTGTTGCAGTGGTAGGGGGTGCCGGTGATCTTGCACGCAGAGCGTGCACGATCACCCGCGCCGGAGCAGTGCATGTCCGATCCAGCCGCATTCCAGTCGCCCGGGGCGTCCGAGGCGAGTCCCCCGTCCCCGGTCGCGCCGGCCACGCCCACGCCGCCGACCGTTCCCCCCGGGAGTCCGACCGGCGCGGCGGAGGGCGCCGACCCGACCGATGAGCCCGCCGTCACGCCCGACCAGGTGCGGATGGTGTTGCGCCGGGTGAAGGATCCGGAGCTCAACCTCAACATCGTCGACCTGGGACTCATCTACGACGTGCAGGTCGACGGCGCGGCGGTCAAGGTCGACATGAGCCTGACGTCGCCGGGTTGCCCGTCCGGCCCGGAGATCATGGAACAGGCCGAGCAGCAGGTGCGCGCGATGCCCGGGGTGAGCGAGGCGGCGATCAACCTCGTCTGGTCGCCGTTCTGGTCGCCGGATCGGATCGAGCCGCGGGTCCGGGCGTACCTGGGTATCTAGACCGGGTATCCCGCGCGGGCCTTCGACCGCGCGCCGGGCTCAGGAGCGGGCGACGAGCGCCTTGAGTGCCAGCGCGGCGACGACGGCGCCGAGGTTCAGGAAGGTGCTCGACTCCGAGCGCAGGGCACTCCGCCAGTCGTAGGATGGATCCACGAGTCGGGGGCGGGCGCCGGGAGGACGCGGGAGCCATCGCCCCGTCCGGCCTTTGTACGCGAGGTACGCCGCCCCGAAGTGCGACTCGAGCACTCCCTCCTCGTACCGCACGATGAGGCCGTACTCGATCGCGAAGACGGCGACCGCCGCCGGGATGAGCCAGGGCGCGCCCGTGATCACCGCCACGCCGAGCCACGCCAGGCCGTTCCCGAGGTAGAGCGGGTTCCGCACCCAGGCGAACGGGCCGTCCGTGACGAGATGATGCACGGCCCGCGAGCGGCGGCGCGTGCCGGACCCGGCGACGGCGACCCCGGCCAGGCGCAGGAGCTCGCCGGCCGCCGCGATGGCCAGCCCCACCGCCCAGGAGGCTCCGCTCATGGCGCCGTGCGTGGCGAGCGCCACCAGACAGAGCGGTACGGGCACGATGCCCCGATGCCGGAAGAGCCAGCCGCCGATCCGGGCCGCGCGCGTCTGCTCGGCCGGGCTTACCCGGGGGGACGGCGGCGGCGCCGGTCGCGGCGCCGGCCGCGGCGCCGTTCGCGACCGAGCGTGAGCCAGGCGAGCGCTCCCGCCATGGGAAGCGCGAGGACGACGGCGGTCCACACCGTCTTCGCTCTCCGCGAGTGACGACGGCTGGTCCAGAGCGATCCCAGCGCCGCGGCGTCGAGCACGAGTGTCACCACCCACCAGAGTCCGGCCGACCCCGCCACCACCGTCCACCCCCACGTCACTGCGCAATGGTGTGCTCCACTCGCACGTCGCGGCGCGCCGCGTCCAGTCCTGTGTCGGGCCCAGTCCTCACGTCACGCATGATGTACGCAATGATACGCGCACCGGCACCGGTCCCGATACCATCCGGCGCCCACGCCTACCCGGCATGGTGTACCGGCTCGGGGAGCGACTCCGTCGCCGGGGGGCATGGCTGGTCGGACTCGGGAAGCGGTCGCGCGTCGAACGTGGCCCACAGTACCACCCGGCGGGCGCCACCCACGCGGGCGAGCGCGGCCGCCCCGGCCTTGGCTGCATAGGTCCCATCGAGCGCGAGACGCTCGCCGGGCCGGGTCGCGTCGCCGAGCAGCGCGGCCGCCCGGTTCCCGGCCGCCAGGGGCCGCCCGTAGGCGCCGCCGAACACGGCGTGATCGACGACGACGGGTGCCGCCGGCAGCGGGCCGGCCGCTCGGCCGGCACGGCGCAGAAGCCGGCGCGTTCGGTGGATGAGGAGCGACACGTGGGTGGCGTTGGCGACCGGCCGCGGGGCCACGCGTGCCGCGACCACGGTCGCCGCCGAGCCGGCGAGGCCAAGCCCGATCGCGAGCCCCGCCGCGGTCCCGCCGGTGCCGAGCGGGACGACCACGTGAGTGGGATCGGGTAGCTCGCCGGCGGCAATCTGGAGGCCGAGCTCCAGCCCCGCGTTGACATGGCCCAGGATCCCGAGCGGCGAGCTACCGCCGATGGGGAGGACGTGACGGCGGCCACCCGGGGCCGGCCGCACGCGCGGGTCCAGTCCCGCGCGCCAGACGAGATCCCAGAGGATCGCGGGGCCCGTCCAGCGCGTCGAGCGGATGACTCGGCAGGCCCGTGCGGCCGACGCCGCGATCCGCTCAGCCGCCGGGTGCATCTCGTGGTCCCACCGTACCGCGGCCGTCCCCGCGCCGAGCCTGGCGGCGTGCACGGCCGTGGCGTACACGTGCGTCGACCCCAGGCCTCCCTTGGCGAGGACGAGGTCGCCGGGTCGGACAGCGCCGAGCAGGAACTCGAGCGCCCGCACCTTGTTCCCGGCGGCGACCGTCGCGTTCCGGTCCTCTCGTTTGACCCAGATCGAGCCGCCCGCGGGCAGGACGACGCACTCGACCGGCGAGGGAAAGGTCCCCAGGGTCGCCCGCGGGATCGCGCGCAGCGCCGGAAAGCGGTCGAACAGCGGCATGCCCTTAGATTCCACGCACTGTGCCTCCGCCACCCTCCCGCTCGGCCGCATCATCGGAGCCGCCCGTCCCAGCGACCCGGGGCGCCGGCGCGCCGGGGGCCGGGGCAGGCGCCAATCGCGACCGGGGCGGGGCGAGCTCGCACACCGGCCCGTACGCAGACTCGTACATCGACACGCCAGAGCAGGCTGACCGCTTCTTCGCCTCACTCGCCGGCATCGATCGCATCGCCCTGGATACCGAAGGGGCGAGCTTTCACCGGTTCGTCGATCGAATCTACCTGCTTCAGCTCTCGACCGCCGAGCGTGGCGGGGGGATCATCGATCCATTGACCGCCGGACCGTTGGTGGCGCTCGGACGCCTGCTCGAGGATCCGTCGGTGGAAGTCGTCTTTCACGACGCCGACTACGATCTCCGGCTGCTGCACCAGGACTACGGGTGGCGCGTCACCAACATTTTCGATACGCGAGTCGCTGCGCAGCTGTTGGGGATCCGTGCCTTCGGGTTGGCGGCGCTGCTCGAGCGCTACTTTGGCGTCAAGCTGGACAAGAAGCACCAGCGCGCGGACTGGTCGATGCGGCCGCTCACACCCGGCATGCTCGACTACGCCGCACAGGATACGCGGCACCTGCTGGCGCTGCGCGATCGGCTCGCGGCCGACCTCCGCGACCGGGGCCGCTGGGCGTGGGCCGCGGAGGAATTCGCGCGGCTGGAGGGAACACAGTGGGCTGGCGAGGATCCGGCCGACGCGTTCCTGCGCGTCAAGGGCGCCCGGGACCTGACGCGCCGAGAGCTGGCGATCCTGCGCGAGCTCGTGCAGTGGCGCGACGCCGTGGCGGCCGACCTCGATCGCGCGACGTTCCGGGTCGTCGGCAACGAGGCGCTGCTCGACACGGCACGCCAGGCGCCCACGAGTCGGGATGCGCTCTCGGCGATCCGCGGCATGCCGCGCGCCATGGTCGAGTCGCGGGGCAGTGAGATCCTCCGCGCGGTGCAGCGTGGCGTCGGTGTCCCCGAGAGCGCGCTCCCGCGGTTCCCGCGAGCGCCGCGCTGGGAGCGCGATCCCGACTTCGACGATCAGCTGGCGCGGCTCAAGCGCGCCCGGGACGCGGCGGCCGCACGGCTGGACCTCGACCCCGGGGTTCTCTGTTCGCGAGAGCGGCTCGAGGCGATTGCCCGGCGGAAGCCGCGCACGCCGGCCGAGCTGGCCGAGGTGCCGGGACTCCGGCAGTGGCAGACGGCCGAGCTCGGGCCGGCGTTGCTCGTGGCGATGTGGAATGGGGCAGGCACACCCGCTGCCCCCGACCGGGCCTAGCGGGTCGGCTTCTGCGGCGGCGTCGGACCCTTGAAGACGTCGCGATTGATCTGGACGTACTGCTTCTGATTGCCGGGCACATCTTCCTCCGGGAAGATGGCGGTCACCGGGCACTCAGGCTCGCAGGCGCCGCAATCGATGCACTCGTCCGGGTGAATGTAGAGCTGCTGCTCGCCCTCGTAGATGCAATCCACCGGGCAGACGTCGACGCACGCTTTGTCCTTGACGTTGATGCACGCTTCGGTAATGACGTACGGCATGGGCGAGTTGGGCGCGTCAGTGGCAGAGGTGAACGGTAAAAGCTAATAGGCACCCCGGCGCCCCGCACCACTGCGCGCGGGACCCGAGCGCTCGGCGCGGCGCGCGCTCGCCGCGTTGGGCCGGTCGAGATCGACCGGGCGGCCGGGCAGGACGAGAAAGGGCGTCGGGTCGATCGGCGGGCCGTCCCACCAGCGGGCGGCGTTGGGGCGGCGCATGAGCTGAAAGTGCAGGTGCGGCACGTTGGCGGGTGCGTTGCCGGTCGTCCCGACGTACCCGATCACCTCCCCCTTGGCGACGGTCTTGCCCTCGGCGAGCGACGCGGCGTAGTGGTCGAGGTGGGCGTAGTAGTAGACATAGTGGTCGCCGGCGTCCACCGCGTAGATGGTGATGCCCCCGAGGCTCGAGCGGCGAAGGCGGAGCACGCGCCCGTCGTCGACCGACAGCACCGGGGTGCCGCGCGGCGCGAGGATGTCGATCGCGCGGTGTGTGCGGCCGCCGCCCCGCGGCTCGTCGTAGCTGTCTCGGAGCTGGCTGGGCCGGACGCCGGCCACCGGCACCATGAGCTCGAGACTGGCGAGGTACGCGTGCTCGGCGGGGGAGCCGGGAGTCGGCGCATGGGCCGCCGCGGGCGGTGGGGCGGTGGAGGGCGCGCGGGCCGCCGGCGCCGGCCGGACCGCGGGCGGGCGGTGGCCGGCGCAGCCGGCGACCAGCGCCGCCGCAATCAGGAACGGGGAGCGAGACCTGCCGCGATGCATCCCCGCAGGATGGCGCTACTGCCGAGCACTCGCCAGCGGCTCAGGGGCCGTGGCGCGCCAGGTGAGCGCCCACTGCCGCGTCTGCCCCGGCTGGAGCCACTGCGCGGCGCGCCACGCGCCGAGCGCCTCGGTGAGCGAGTCGGGAGCACCGATGCACGGCTCGAGCGCGATGTTCAGGTACGGCTTGCCGCGCTTGAATGGTGTCCATTCGCGCTTGTTGATCCAGAGCCCGACGGTGGGCACCGTGTGCCCGTCGAGGGCGACCTCGAGGCGCGGCCCGTTCTCCTCGAGCGCCACGACCGTGGTGCCCGGCGGCATCTCGATGAACAGCTTACAGGCGTAGTGTCGCCCGACCTGGTCCGGCACGGTCAGGTCCGCGATGCGCTTCTCCAGGCGGACGTGCGGCCATCGGAACTCGGGCGCGAGCCCCCGGAGCGCCTCGCCGTGGGCGGCCGCGACGCGCACCCGGGCGCCCGTCGGCAGGTCGACGCGCGTCGACGGCGTGAGGGGGAAGACCGGGTAGGCCGACCAGATGAACGGGAGCGGATGGTCGCCGCAATTGGTGGCGGCGTACCGCATCACGACGCTGCCGTGCGTCGTGACCTGCACGGTCCGCACGAACCGGTACGGAAGCCGGCGTCCCTCCCAGGTGCAGACCGCCCGCTGGCCGTCCGGGTCGGTCTCGATCGCGACCACCGGCCGCTGCGACCAGAGCTCGCCATGATCGGGCAGGGCGAGGCCGCCAAACCGCTGAACGCCGCTCGGCAGGTGACAGGCCGCGACCGTGGGGAAGCATTCGTCGTAGCCGCCGCTATCGGCCGTCTCGACGTAGGACGCGCCGTCGACGGGCTCCTGCCAGGGCAGCACATCGCTCGTCCACAGCCACTCACGACCCGCCGCCTCGAGCGAGGCGATCTTTCCGCCGAGTGCCGGCACGATGCGGAGGCGCGTGCCGCCGCCGTGCAGCTCGGCGAACCCGAAGGGCATCAGGCGCGATCGGTCGAGGTCACACCCGTCGACTGTCGGCGAGGGGCCCGGGTCACGCCCGGGTCACGCCCGGGTCATGCCCGGGTCGGGCGCGGGTCGGGCCCGGGTCGCGGCCGGGTCGGCGCTCAGGCCGACTCGGCGACGACCACCCCGCGGGTCGCGAACACGCGGGCGACCGTCTCACCGATCTTGTTGTTCGGTGTGCTGGCCCCGGCCGTGATCCCGACCCGGACCGATCCGGCCGGCAGCCAGTCCGCGACCTCGACGTCGCTGTGGCTGCCGATCGGGCGGTGTCGGATCGTCCGCCGGTCGACGTCGAGGCATTCGGCGTCCTCGATGTGGTAGGTCCGCACACGGGCGGCGCAGATCGCGGCGAGCGAGATCGTGTTGCTCGAGTTGTACCCACCGACGACGAGCATGACGTCGAGCGGTTCCTGTAACAGCGCCTCGACCGCGTCCTGGCGGTCCTGCGTCGCGCTACAGATCGTATCGAACGTGCGGAAGTTGCGCGCACGATACTCGGCCCCGCGCGCCCGCTCCATCGCCTGGGCGACGGCATCGGCGATCGCGAGCGACTCGCGCGCCAGCATCGTCGTCTGGTTGGCGACGCCGACGCGGGCGAGGTCACGGTCGGGATCGAAATCGGGCGACGCCCCGCGCGCCAACCGCTCGAGCAGCAGTCCGCGGTCGCCCCGTCCCTCGATGTAGTCGCACACCATCCGGGCCTCGATCATGTCACGCACGACCAGGTAGCGACCGCCAGGGTACTTGGAGACCTGCGACGCCGTCGCCCGTGTCTCCTCGTGGTGGTACTTGCCGTGGATCAGGGCCGTGAAGCCGTCACGGGCGTAGCTGTCGACGCGCTTCCACACGTTGAGGACGGAGCCGCAGGTCGTGTCCACGACGACGACCCCCATCGCGCGCAGGGTCTCGAAGTCGCCGATGGTGACGCCGAAGGCGGGGACGATCACGACGTCGCTGGACGCGACCGCGGTGAAGTCGAAGCCGTTCGTCCCGGGGCGGAGAAAGTTGATCCCCATGTCCCGCAGCTTGTCGTTCACGTGCGGGTTGTGGATGATCTCCCCGGCGAGGAAGATCCGCCGATCCGGGAACTTGGTCCGCGTCTGATACGCGTACTCGACCGCCCGCTCCACGCCGTAGCAGAAGCCGAACTCCCGGGCGATCTGGACGGTGACACCGCCCGCCGCCAACTGGAAGTCCCGCGCGCGCAGGAGATCGACGAGCCGTCCCGAGTAGTCGCTGACGAGCGAGTCCTGCACCTCGGCCTTGAGGCCGAACCCCTTTCGGAAGTAGGTCGACGCCGTCTCGGGGACTGCCATGCGCGGAATCTAACGACTCACGCGTCGAGCGATGCGACCCGAGGAGCGGGTGCCGGTTCACCTCGCCATCACACGCCCGTGACGGAGGTACGGCGCATTGGTACGCGACGTGGCCGATCTGTGACCCCGCTCACGGGGTCGGCCGGCGTACCTTGGCGACCGATTCGGCGCCTCACGGTTGGACCACCCTCCGCCCCCGGACTTCGGCATGCACCAATTCGTTCGGCAGTCGGCGCGCCAGGCGGCTCGCATCCGCCTCGGCGCACTCGCCCTCCTGATGGTCACCTCGACGACCGCACGCTCCCAGACCCAGACCGGCATCATCGCGGGGCGCATGAGCGACTCCGCCGGACATCCCCTCGCGGGGTCGGTCGCGGTCCTCGGCAATGCTCGGTTCGGGGCGACGGCCACGCTCGACGGATCATACGTGATCCCCGGAGTCCCGGCGGGATCGTATCGCCTGGTGTCGCACTACATCGGGTTCCGGAGCGACACGGTGACGGTCGTCGTCGTCGGTGGACGGACCGTCTCGCAGCGGATCGTGATGCGCAGCGCGCCGTCGACGCTGGAGACGGTGACCGTCTCGTCGCCGCGCCTCAACCAGACGACGGTGGGCGCGCTCCAGGAGCAGAAGCAGGCCGACAACATCGTGACCGTGCAATCGGGGGACCAGATCCGATCGCTCCCGAACTACAACGCCGCCGAGGCGTTGGCGCGCATGCCCGGCGTCACGGCGGAGCGCGATGAGGGTGAAGGCAAGTTCGTCGAGATCCGCGGGACCCCGCCGCTGTTCCAGCATGTCACCATCGACGGCGCCGATGTCCCCGGCACGCTCCGGGGGGACCGCTCCGTCAAGCTCGACGATGTCCCGGCCGACGTGCTGGGCGCACTCGAGGTCCACAAGACGCTGTCGGCCGACATGGATGCGGCGGCGATCGGCGGCTCGGTCAACCTCGTGACGAAGATCCCCGAAGGATCGCCGGGCGGGTACGCGTCCGGCTACTACGGCTATCAGACGCTCGAGAGCAACAACAACGGGCACGGAGATCTGAGCTACGGCGGACGGATCGGGGCTGACCAGAAGCTTGGCTTCCTGCTCGACGGCTCGATCGACCGAACCGACCGGGTGATCAACGATGTCGAGCCCTCGTGGCAGGCGGTCGCGCCCGGCCGGAACGGGAGCTTCTACAATGTGAACGGCGGCTCCGGGTACACGGGCGCCTGGCCGAGTTGGAGCGAGCGGGAATACAACTACTACCGCACGCGGTACGGGGCGGGCGGCGATCTCGACTACCGCTTCTCCCCGACATCGTCGGTGTACGTCAAAGGGTTGTGGAGCGCCTTCTTCGACGAGGCGAACCGATGGATCACGGGCCTCGGTGGGAGCGGGTTACAGATGGTGAACGGCGTGCCCACCGTCACCGGCGCATCGGTCTCGCCGTTCTACTCGAACCGTGGTCCGATCGAGCATACGTGGGGATTCACCGGCGGCGGCAGACACGATGCGGGCGTCTGGCAGCTCGCGTGGGCCGCCAACTACGCCGGCTCCTCGGCGAACCAGCACGATCACTATGACGACTCGTACGCGCCGCTGGGCGGGAACAGGCTCGCCAACTTCACGTACGGCTACGACGGGAGCCGCCTCATCCCCAGGCCGGTCCTCGCGCCCGGGGTCCTCTCGGATCTACACACGGCGTCCGACTACGCGCTCACCCAGCTCAACACCGACAACGAGCGCACGTCCGGGTCGATCGTCGGCGGCCGGCTGGATGCGCTTCTCCCCTACACCCTCGGCCGACTCCCCGCCTCGCTCAAGCTCGGGCTCAAGATCCAGAACCAGCACAAGGGCTATCTGTCGAACCAGCCGTCCTACCGGCCCGACGGCTCACCCCTGCTCTCGGAGTTCCCGTCGAGCTACCGCGCCCCATCGTTCTACGGCGACGTCTGCGCGGGATGCTATCCGCTAGCGCCGTTCGGGAGCATCCCGGCAGTGAACCAGAACCTGGTCGCCCATCCCGGCGCCTGGACCTTCACCCCCAACACCACCCGCGACGCGCTGGCGACGTTTGCCGGCACGGAGCAGGTCACCGCCGCCTACGGCATGCAGACGCTCGACGTCCGCAACCTGCACGTGAACGTCGGGGTGCGGGTCGAGAACACGCGGGTGGGCTATGTCGGGCACGGCGAGGACTCGACGGGTGCGTTGCTGGCGGACCCGATTCACGGGTCGCACAGCTACACGGACCTGTTCCCGAGCCTTCAGCTCAGGTACGCCTTGGGCGAGAATACCAATCTCCGCGCGGCGTTCACGCGCGGCATCGCCCGGCCGAACTACTCGCAGCTCGCGCCCAGCTTCAACGCCGCGGGTGCACTCCCGGTCCAGAACGGCGGTACCATCTCGAGCGCCATCACTGTCGGTAACCCCGACCTCAGGCCCGAGTACGCCTGGAACTCCGACCTGCTCGCCGAACACTACTTCAACTCCGTCGGCGTGCTCTCCGCGGGCCTGTTCTACAAGGACATCCGAAACTTCATCTTCAACCGGACGGGCTTCTACAGCGGCCCCATCCCGGGGTACGCGAAGTTCTTCGCGTCGACGCCCGAGAACGGCCCGTCGGCGGATCTGTGGGGGTTCGAGCTCGACTACATGCAGCATCTCACGTTTCTGCCCGGCGTGCTCCGCGGTGTCGGCTTCGATGTCAACTGGACGCACGTCGAGTCCCGCGCGATCGTTCCGCAGGACACGACGGCCGGGCACTACCTGAACGCGCTCACGGGGGACAGTGTCTTCCCCTATCGTGGGCAGCCGTTCCGGCACGCGGCGCTGCCGCGCCAGTTCCCGACCCTGCTCAACCTGTCGCTCCTGTACGACGACTCGCGGTTCACGGCTCGGATCTCGGGCCAGTACACGTCGGCGAGCATCTACGGCTACGGGCAGGATGGCACGAGCAACCCCACGAGCGGCGACAACTGGAACTATGCCCACTGGCAGCTCGACGCCGCGGCCACCTACACGCTGGTCGGATCGAGCGCGATCACGCTCCAGGCGCTCAACCTGACGAATTCCGTGTTCGGGTTCTTCAACGGGACGACGCGGACGCCGTGGAACGTGCAGCGCGAGTACTACGGGACGACGCTGTTCATCGGCGTCCGCCAGGGCTTCTGAGACGGACGGTTTGCTGGTCGATGCAGGGCCCACCTGCTCCGCGGGTGGGATCTGCCATCGGGCACCGCCTGGAACTCGCCGGCGCGCCGAGGCGGTCTACGGCTGCGCCGGACCGGCGGACGCCGGGCGTTTCGGCTCCCAGAGCTCGACCTTGTTCCCTTCAGGGTCGAGAACCCAGGCGAAGCGACCGTTGGCGTCGTCGTCGGTGCGCTTCAGGACGGCGACGCCCTTCGCGCCCAGGCGCGCGAGAAACGCGTCCAGGTCGTCGACGGCGTAGTTGATCATGAACCCGCTGCTCGACGGCGCGAAGTAACCCGTCGACGCCGGGAACGCGTTCCAGACCAGTACCGGCGGATGCTGCGGAGCGTCGTAGCGGAGCATGGCGCCGCCCCACGCTTCGAGCGGGAGGCCCAGCACGTCGCGATACCACGCGGCCAGTGCCTTCGGATTCTCGGCCTTGAAGAACACGCCACCGATGCCCGTGATGCGTCCCGCCGACTGCGCAGACGCCGCTTCGCCCGGACCAGTCACCGTGAGCGCTCCCAGGCACAGCACCACGACCGCTCGCACCGGCATCGCCGTGCCTCCTTGCAGGGTGGTTCCCACTGCTCCACGCGTGCGCCGCAGTCGCGCCGGCGGCGCACGAAAGGTGACCGCGCGCGAGGGGATTGTCGATTGTCCAGCGACCGGATTGCCGCGTGCGAACCGCGGCGCGACGCGCCCCCCCCCGGCCCGCAGACGTCAGCCGCTCCGTCGCCTGGTGCGCTCGAGGCTCGTGACTTGGTCGCGGATGATCGCTCGCAGTCGCTCGACGCCGTCGCTGACGCCGTCGCGTGGCACGTGCAGGGTGATGGGCAAGGTCCCGAGCGGCGGCAAGTCGAACAGCCGCTCGTTCGCGATGAGTGCCGCCGGGAGCCCCAGCGCCGTGCGCGCCGTCACGCCCAATCCGCCGAGCGCCGCCGCCCATAGACCGGCGAGACTGGGACTCACGGCCGCAATGCGCCACGGGCGTGCCACGCCCTCGAGGAGCGCGATGGCGCGCTTCCGAAACACGCATTGGGGACCGAGCACGACGAGCGGGAGCGGCCGCTCGATCCGCGGCTCGAACTGCGGCCCCGCGATCCAGGCGAGATCCATGTCGCCGATCACCTCGGCCGTCGGACGATCGGCCTGGCCGACGGCGAGCGCCACGTCCAGTCGTCGGCTCTCGATCCCTTCGACCAGCGCCCCGTTACCCTCGATGTGTACTTCCATCTGCACGAGCGGATAGAGCGTGGCGAATCGCAGCAGGACAGGCGGGAGGACGGTATCGGCAAAGTCCTGTGAGAAGCCGAGTCGCACGGTGCCGGCGACGGACGCACCGCGAATGGTATCGAGCAGCTCGTCATTGAGCGCCAGAATGCGGCGTCCGAACCGGAGCGCGATCTCGCCAGCCTCGGTCAGCGCGACCCCCCGGCCGCGCTTGCGGAAGAGTTCCGCGCCGACCTCCGCTTGCAGCCGCTTCATCTGGAGACTGATCGCCGACGGCGTCCTCCCCAGTCGCGCGGCCGCCTGTCCATAGCCACCGAGATCGGCCGCGAGGACGAGCGTGCGCAGCGTATCCAGGTCGAGGTTCGTCAGGTGCACGTGCCCCGGGTCGGTGATTGGTGAGGCAATATCACCAATATGCGTGAGCTACGCGAACTTGTCGTTAATGAGCCTCACGTTTACCTTCGCGCCGCGCGCCCTTCGGTCCCTCTCTGGAGACTATGTGATGACCAAGCACCTGCCCCTGTTGGCCGCGATGCTGCTCGTGTCCCTGCCGGTGGCGGCCCAGAGCCGCAAGGAAATTCCGCTGCCGGCAAGTCAGAACCCCACGAATGCCAGCCTGCCGATCGCGGCGGCCGTGTGGGCCGGCAACACGCTGTACGTGAGTGGGTGGCTCGACCCGGACATGAAGGCCGACACCGATACCAAATCACAGACCGTCGGGATCCTCGAGGACGTGCAGAAGCTCCTCGCGTCGCAGCACCTGACGATGGGCGATGTGGTGTCCATGCACGTGTACCTGGGAACCAACCCGGCGACCAACGGCAAGCCGGACTTCGCCGGCATGATGGCCGGCTATACCCAGTTCTTTGGCACGAGGGACCAACCGAACACGCCGTCGCGCACCACGCTCCAGGTCGTGCTGCCCGCTGCGTCGCGTGGCGCGCTGGTCGAGATCGACCTCATCGCCGCGCGTCCCACATAGCGGGCGAGCGCGAACGGGTGGTCGCGGCGCCGCGCCTGAGCGCCGCGCGACCCCGCGACCCGCGGCCCCGCGGCGGCGCTCCCCTTTCCAGGGCGGCCCCGGCTGGGCACCTCGAGGTGTGGCTGCCGGAGGGCGCCGTGGGGTGCGGCTGCCGGAGAGCGCCGTGGGTGCCGACGCCGGGCACCGCAGAGGTCGGTCATTGTGGCCGATTCAGATGGCTCGGGGCTCCGGGGCGGGCGCCCGGCGGGGCGGGCGCTCGGCGGGGCGTGGGAGGCCTTTCCCGGGGCGCCGCGGCGCCCTACGTTGACCTTCCCGCCGTGTGCCCTCCGCCCCCTCCCCCCCCTCCCCCCCCCGCGTCGCCGGGGCCCGTCTTGGCCTCGGACGTCCTCGACCCCGCCGCGACAGCTCCGCCGTTGTCACCCGCTCCGGTCGTCCCGCCCGCCCCCGCCCCCGCCCCCGCACCGCACCCCGCGCCGCTCGCGCCGGTCCCGGCGGCGGGGCCCGCCCCGGTGTCCGACGAGAACGGCGACGGCATCCACGCCGACGCGACGCGGGCGGATTTCGACATGGCGGCGGACGCCCCGAGCGCCGGCGTCGGGCTCACGAGCGCAGCGGCGGATCGGTGCGCGACGCTCCTCGGCGCGGACGGTCTCGCGGACACGGTCGCCGAGACCGTCGCGGATGGCTTCGCCGATCGCGCAGCCGATCGCGCAGCCGATCGCGCGGCCGACCGCGCGGCCGATCGCGCAGCTGATCACCCAGCCGATCGCGAACCTGATCACCTAGCCGATCGCGCAGCGGACCGCGCGGCCGCCCGTCCGGCTGATCGCGCGGCTGATCGCCCGGCTGATCGCCCGGCTGAGCGCGCGGCTGAGCGCCCGGCTGATTGGTCCGGCGACGCGACATCGAGCGCGGCATCCGACGCGGGATCCGACGCCAGATCGAGTGCAGGATGGAGTGCCGGGTCGAGTGCCGGGTCGAGTGCCGGATCGCCGGTCATCTCCGTAGCGGCGCCGGCGGCGCCGGCGGCGCCGATCGCGACGCGGCCGCCGCTCCTTCGGCCCCCGGCCCTGGTGAAGGGGGACACGATCGGAGTGGTGGCGCCGTCGTATGCGCCGCGTCCGGGGTGGCTCGCCCGCGGCGTCAAGGCGCTCGAGCGGCTGGGCTACGGGGTCGTCCTGGATGCGGAGCTGGGGACGCTCCGGCGCTTTCAGCGCGAGGAGGACGAGCGGCGGGCCGAGAATTTCATGGGGATGTGGCTCGACCCGCGCGTCAAGGCGGTGATCGGCGGGACGGGGGGGTACGGGGCGGTGCGGATGCTTCCGCACCTCGAGCCGGAGATTTTTCGACTCAACCCCAAGATCTTCGTCGGCTACTCGGACGTGACGGCGCTCCACCTCTGGCTGATGCGGCGGGCCGGGCTGCGCGTGTTCCACGGGCCGACGGTCGACGATCTGATCCCGAGCGCCCGCGATCCCACCATGTCATCGCTCGTCGCCGCCCTGACGACGCCCCGGCCGGTCGCGAGGATGGGGCGCGACATCGCCCGCGTCGTGCGGCCGGGCCGGGCCGTCGGCCGCCTCACGGGCGGCAACCTGTCGCTCGTCCAGCAGTCGATCGGCACGCCGTACGAGATCGATTCGCGCGATGCGATCCTCTTTCTCGAGGAAACGCGGGATCCGATGTCGGTCGCCGACGAGCGGCTCGTGCACCTCCGGGCGGCGGGGCTTCTTCGCCACGTACGCGGGGTGGTGTTCGGCCAGCTCTCGCTCGACCGCTCCGAGGAGGACGAGTTCGAGGATTTCCTGACCGATCTGCTGTCGGATCTCGACATTCCGATCCTGACGGACTTCCCGGCGGGCCACGAGGTGCCGAATCTCACGCTCCCGCTCGGCACCGAGGTGGAGCTGGTGGCCGAGGAGCACACGGGGTGGCTCGTCCACCGCGAGGACGCGCTGGCCTGAGGGTGGCGGGACGGTCGCGGGGCGCCGGGCCGCCCGTGGGGGCGGCATTCATGCCGCCCGCCGATCGCATCCCGCCCCGATGCCGGGACGCCCGCGTCCCCGCGGCCCCGGCGTAGGGGCGGCATTCATGCCGCCCGCGACCCGCATCCCGCACCAATGCCGGGGCGGCATTCATGCCGCCCGCGACCCGCATCCCGCACGGCTGCCTGGCCCGGGCGTGTCACGCGGGCCGCGTCCCGCGGCCACCAAAGGAAACGTTTTTGTTGATGGTGCCAGGGGCAATCGCTTCGCGATTGCCCCTGGCACCGGGAACCGCGCCGACCGGGGCCGGATGGTGGGCCCGTCGCGGCGGTCCGGGCACGTGTGGGTGCGTCGATGCCCGCGGCACCGGGAACGGCGGGCGGGAATGCATGGTGTCGCCGCGGGCGCACGTCGCCGTGGGCGCCCCGCGTAGGGGCGGCATTCATGCCGCCCGCGATTCGCATCCCGCACGGATGCCCGGCCCGGCATTCATGCCGCCCGCTCCTCGCATCCCACACGGCTGCCTGGCCCGGCATTTCACCGCGATGTCCGCGGGGCGGCATTCATGCCGTTCGCCGTTCGGCATGTCCCGCGGCCCGCGGCCCGCGTCCCCGCGTAGGGGCGGCATTCATGCCGCCCGCGACCCGCATCCCGCACGGACGCCGGGGCGGCATTCATGCCGCCCGCGATTCGCATCCCGCACCAATGCCGGGACGGCATGGGATGCCCGTCCGCGGTGGCATTTCGCGGCCACGCCCGGGTGACATGATGGCGAACGGCAACGGCGAACGGCGTGAATGCCGGGCCAGGCATCGGTGCGAAATGGGAGTAGCGGGGGGCATGAATGCGGCCCCTACCGGCCGAGGCGCTGGAGCTCGATCAGGAGACATCGATCCTGTACGACATCGATGCCGGCCGCGGTGAGGCGGGCGGCGGCGGCATCGTTGCGGATACCGAGTTGCATCCAGGCGGCACGCGGATGCTTGGCAATGATGTCGTCGATGTGCGGCGGGACATCGGCCGGCCGCCGGAAGATGTTGACGATGTCGACCGGTTGCGGCACGTCGGCCACCCGGCGGTAGACAGGCGCGCCCAGGATCTCGACGACGTCGGGGTAGTAGACCGGCACCGGGATGATCTCGAGGCCCGCGCGCTGCGCGTAGGCCGCGACATAGTACGCGGGCTTCTCCGTCCAGGCCGGCTTGATCCCGAGCACGGCGACACGGCGCGTCACGGCGAGCAGCGCCGCGATCTCGTCGTCGGACTCCAGCAAACGCCCGGATGCAGGGTGCACGACGAAAACTATCTCGGTTAGATTCCCTTCCGCACCCGCTACACCCGCTACACCCGCTACACCCGCTACACCCGCTACACCCGCTACACCCGCTACACCCGCTACACCCGCTAGACCCGCTGCTCACACCGCGCGGTGTGCCGGTGTGGCGCCCGGCCCGCCACGCGACCGCCCGAGTGAGTGGCCGGTCGGTTCGGCGGCGGCTCGTAGGGATCGCCGTTCACCCAGACCTGGGCGGCGCCACGCGCGTGGCGCCGTCTCCGCTTTCGTGCTCGGAGTAGTGGATCATGCGCATGCTCGTTCTCGGGCGTGGGCTACAAGGCTCGGCCTGCGCGTACGACCTCCTCCAGAACCCCGAGGTGACGGAGGTGCGGATCGCCGATCTGCACGTCGATCACCTACCGGAGTTCCTCGGCCCATACTCCGGGACGCGACTCATCCCGACACGGCTCGACGTCCGCGACACCGAGGCGGTCCGCGCCATCATGCGGCAGTCCGATGCCGTCATGAGCGCCATCCCGTACTATTTCAACTTCGACCTCGCGCGTCAGGCGGTGGAGGCGGGCGTACACTTCTGCGATCTCGGCGGGAACACCGAGATCGTCTTTCAGCAGAAGGGGCTGGACGCGGCGGCGCGGGAGCGCGGCATCACGATCATCCCCGACTGCGGGCTCGCGCCCGGGATGGTCAACATCCTGGCGCAGCACGGCATCGCGCAGCTCGAGCGCGTGTCGAGCGTCCGGATCTTCGTCGGTGGCCTCCCGCAGCAGCCGGAGCCGCCGCTCAACTACCAGGTCGTCTACTCGCTCGAGGGCGTGCTCGACTACTACACGACCCTCTCGTGGGTCCTGCGCGACGGGCGGCGCCACCAGGTGAAGGCCCTGTCGGAGCGCGAGACGGTCACCTTCCCCGCACCGGTCGGCGCGCTCGAGGCCTTCCACACGGCCGGCGGGCTCTCCACGCTCGCCTTCCGGTACGAGGGGAAGATCCCCACGATGGAGTACAAGACACTCCGCTACCCGGGGCACGCGCACATCATGGAGGCGATCCGGGAGCTGGGCTTCCTCGACACGGCGCCGATCGAGGTTCGCGGTGTGAAAGTCGCCCCCCGCGACGTGGCGACGACCGTCATGGGCCAGCGCCTCACGAAGCCGCACGGGCGCGACCTGGTCGCGCTCCGGGTGGTGGTCGAGGGATCGAAGGGCGGGGTGCCCAAGCGACTCGCGTGGGAGCTCCTCGACTACTTCGACGCGGCCCACGGCATCAGCGCGATGATGCGGACGACCGGCTACTCGCTCTCGATCACGGGGCAGATGCAGGCGCGGGGCGAGATTATCCCACCGGGCGTGCATACGCCGGACGAGTGCGTGCCGGCGGAGCGGTACATCGCCGAGCTCGCGAGGCGCGGAATCAACATCCGACAGGTCGCCTGACCGCGACCGTCATTAACGTAGGGGCGGCATTCATGCCGCCCGCGATTCGCATCCCACACGGCTGCCTGGCCCGGCATTCCGCGTGCGCCGCGTCCCGCGGCCCCCGTAGGGGCGGCATTCATGCCGCCCGCGATTCGCATCCCACACGGCTGCCGGGCGGCATTCATGCCGCCCGCGATTCGCATCCCACACGGCTGCCTGGCCCGGGCGTGTCACGCGGGCCGCGTCCCGCGGCCACCAAAGGAAACGTTTTTGTTGATGGTGCCAGGGGCAATCGCGGAGCGATTGCCCCTGGCACCGGGAACCGCACCGACCGGGGCCGGATGGTGGGCCCGTCGCGGCGGTCCGGGCACGTGTGGGTGCGTCGATGCCCGCGGCACCGGGAACGTGCGCGGACCGTAGGGGCGGCATTCATGCCGCCCGCTCCTCGCATCCCGCACGGATGCCGGCCGGCATTCATGCCGCCCGCGAATCGGATCCCGCACCAATGCCGGGACGGCATTCATGCCGCCCGCGATTCGCATCCCACACCGATGCCGGGGCGGGAACGTCAGCGATAGACGCGATAGACCGCGTCGTCCTGGTCGTCGGTGATCAGCAGACTACCGTCCGCGGCGACGAGAAGGCCGGCGACGCGGCCCCAGCGGCTGCCGTTGGGCAGCTGCCACCCCGTGATGAAGTCGTCGTACGAGACGGGCTGCCCGTTGGCGATATGGACGCGGACGACCTTGTCCCCTGTGGGCTGGTCGCGGTCCCAGGACCCGTGGAAGGCGACCAGGGCATCGCCGCGGGCGTCGTCGGGGAGCATCGTGGCGCGGTCGAGGAACGTGATCCCGAGTGGGGCCGAGTGGGCCTGGAAGCCGAGCGCCGGCGCGATCGTCGACGCGCACCGTGTCCGATCGTTGAACTCGGGATTGGGGTTGTGCCCTCCCCAGCAGTACGGCCAGCCGTAGTCCCCGCCATCGCGGAGGATGTCGAGCGCATCGGGCGGCGCGTTCTGGTGATCGGGGCTGAGGTTGTCCCGCTCGTTCACGACGGCCCACAGCACATGCGTCGTGGGGTCGACGGCGAGGCCGACCGCGTTGCGCAGCCCACGCGCGAAGACGCGACCGTTGGCGCCCGATTCGTCGAAGCGCATCACCGTCGCACGGGTCGAGTCATCCTCCACGCAGACGTTGCAGGACGAGCCGACCGACACGTACATGCCGCTGTCGGGACCGAAGACGATCGTGCGCGTGGAATGCCCGCTGCCGTGCCCGTAGTGATTCACGTACGTGGGCGCGCCGGTGGGCACGCCGTGCGCGTCGAGCGCGAACCGGACGACACCGTCGGTGTTCGCGACATAGAAGGCCCCGGTGTGGAACGCCATCCCGTGCGGCTCGTCCAGTCCGCTCGCGACCACGCGCTGACTGTCCGGCGTGCCGCGCGGGCCCACGGCCCAGAGCCGAACGATCTGGCCGGTACCCGGCGAGGACACGTACACGGAACCGTCCGGCCCGAGCGCCAGCCAGCGCGCATCCGGGATGTGCGCGAAGTACGCGATGTGGAGCCCGGCCGGCAGGGTGAGCCGCTGCTCCAACTGCGCGTCGCTTCCGGGCTGCGCCACCGTCCGCCCCGCCGAGCAGGCGGCGAGGCTCCCGGCGACCATCACGGATCCCGCCAGACACCGCATCCACGCGAGGCGCGGGCTGCGCATCGCTCAGCCCCCGACCTTGGTCTTGGTCCAGATCACGATGACCGCGCAGCTCGATTGGGCCCCGGTCTGGAACTGCGCCGGCGCCTCGGAAGGCGAGTAGACTTCGACCGCCGACACCTCGTCCGGCCGCATGTAATCGTTGAAATCGGTCGGGTCGGGCATCGGCGTCGGGACGCCGTCGATCACGTAGGTGACGCACCCGCCGGTCGCATCCCGACTCGACGTGAGCACCGGGTACCCGCTCGAGTAGTCGACGTGGATGCCGGGCATGGTCGTGAACAGATCCGTCATCTGGGTCGGGCCGCGCTCGGCGATCTGGTCCTCGGTCAGGAAGTGGCCTAGCCCCGCCCGCTGCCGGGTCGAGAACCCGACATTGCGGAGCCCGCGATCCCGCTTCCCTTCGACCGTCACCGTCGCCAGCTGCGGCGGCGCCGGCACCAGCCGAACGTCGGTGTGCCGCGGGACACGGTTGGAGAGATCCACCGCCACCCGCGTTGGCGAGAACCCGACCTTCCGCACGACGAGCGCCTGGGTGCCGGCGGGAAGCCCACGCAACGTGTAGGTCCCGTCCTCGAGTGACGTCGTGGTCGATGCGGCGCCCTGCACGGAGATGTCGGCGCCTGCCATCGCGTGCCCGAGCTGGTCGGTGATGCGGCCGCTCACCATCGCGTGCCCGCGTCGGAGTCCGGTGACGCCGCTCGATGGGCCGGCCGCCGCCGGCGTGGCCGCCGCGACCGGGGCAATGGAGTCGGGCGACGCCAGGTGCAGCTCGGCAAGCGAGAGGAGCTCACCCTGCGAGTTCACCTGCACGTCGGCGGTCGCCGAGGTGCGGAGCGATGCCCGGAGCAGCCCCTGGAGGTTCGACGGCACACCGCAGATACGGAACATCCCGTTGTCGTCGACCTTGGCCTCGCGCACGCGCGAGACACGGCGCACGCCGACGGCCGCGCCGACTTCCAGCTGGTTCCAGTAGAGGACGACCCGCGCGCCGGTGTCCGGCGCGTCGGTATCGGCGTCCAGGACACGGCCGATCACGGCACCGGGACCGGCGATCAGCTTCTCCTTGGGGCAGTACAGGGCGAGGAGCGCACCCGACGACGGAGTAGCCAGTCGGACCACCGCGTATCGGCCGGCCGGCATGGCGATCGGTTGCGTCGCAATCGCCAGGCCGAGGGTGTCCAGCTCGGCGTGCGCGAGCCCCAGGCGATACTCGCCCGGCGGCACGCTGTCGATGCGGAACTGGCCCGCCGAGTCGGTCACCCCCCGCCGCTCGGTCCCGGCGACGCTCACGGTCGCGCCGACAAGCGGACCGCCGTGCACGCTGTCGATCGCGACGCCGATGACGCCCGAGAAGCGCGGCGTGGAATCCGCCGGTGCGCTCGTCAGTGCGCTCCTCGATGTGGGCGCCGCACTGCCGCTCGTGGCCGCTGCGCCCGCCGCCCGCGCGCGCGCTCTGGTGCCGGCCGCGGCCGGCGGCGTGGTCCCGCCGGCGGCCTGCTGGGACGCGAGTGGGCCGGCGCCGATCAGGGCGAGCGCGGCCTGCGCGGCAATCATCCCGGTGAGGGTGCGAGTCATCCGAACCATTTCTTCAGCACCTGTGCAGTGTTGCCGAACGCCGCCGGCCGACTGGCCGCCGCGAGGGCGGCGGCGAAGTCGGGGGCCGACGCGTAGCGGTGATCGGGACTGCGGGCGAGCGCCTTGAGGAGCACCCGCTCGACGGCGGCCGGCAGGGAGAGCTCGGGCCGCAGCTTGCGGATCGGGGTGGGGTCGGAGCGCAGCCGGGCGAGCATCAGCTCCTGCTGCGACGTCCCCGGGAACGGCAGCGCGCCGGTCAGCATCTCGACCGTCATGAGCGCGAGCGCGTAGACATCGGACCGCGCATCGAGCGGTTTGCCGCGCAGTTGCTCCGGGCTCATGAACTCCGGCGTCCCGAGGACGATCCCGGTCGCCGTCAACTTCTCGAGCTCGGCCCCCGCGCGGCGCTCCTTGGCGAGGCCGAAGTCCATCACGATCGCGTGCGGCCGGCCGTCGGCCGCCGTGGTGACCATGATGTTCTCCGGCTTGAGGTCGCGGTGGACGATCTTGCACGCGTGCGCCGCGTCGAGCCCGGCCGCGATCTCCTCGATGAGGGCGGCGACCTCGGCGAGCGGCAGTTGGCCCATCCGGTACGTCCGGTCCGACAGCACTTCGCCCTCGACGTAGGGCATCACGACGTACACGAGTCCGTCCGCGGTGTGGCCGAGCGACTCGATGTGGCACACGTTGGGATGGCGAAGTCGGCCGGCCAGATCCGCTTCGCGGCGGAGGCGCGCCATGGCGTTGGTGTCGCGCGAGAGCGCGGGGGACAGCACCTTGATCGCCCGGCGCTCGCCGCTCGCCATCTCGGTCGCGAGATAGACGACCGACATCCCGCCCTCCCCCAGCTTGCGCTCGATCAGATAGCGGCCATCGAGCGTCTGCCCGGCGAGCGTGGCGTGCGCCGGGAGCCCGGCGGCGCCGTCGCCGCCGATCCCGGCGAGCACGCGCGCCTCGCTCTGGACCCGCGTCGTGCCGGCGACCAGCCGGGTGCCATCGCGGGTACAGAACCGAGCCCCGTCCGCGAAGGACGCCCCGCAGGCAGGACAACGAGCAGTCATCGGCCCGGAATCTAGCGACCGGCGCGGGGCGGGCGCCCTCCACCACCGGGGCCGGGCGACGTGAAACGCCGCTCCGACCCGCGTCGATCAGTCCGCGTACTCGAGCGTATGGTCGCGTGCCCGTACTAGTACACTCGACGTGGCTTCGGCGGTCCGCAGCTCGAGCGTCACCCCGTTGTCGTAGTCGATATCGAGCGTCGTTCCCTGCTGCCGAACCCCGCGCACGCGCCCCAGCGGAGCGGCGGACGCGGGGGCGGCGGGACCGGACCCGACCTCCGCCGTGCTCCCCGCGGCCGCAGCCACCGTCGTCTGCACCGTCATGGTCGAGCCGTCGTCGAAGTGCACGACGGTGGTGGCGCCGAGGGCTTCGACCTGCGTCGCGGTGCGACCCTTGAGCACGCCCGTCAGCTTGTGGTTGGCAGCCATGGCAGTGGGCGGGGCGACCGTCTACCGCGCGCCCGACGCCGGTCGACGGACGGCGGACCGCCCCATGTACTGGCCGTAGGCGGCGATCCAGTCGGTGGCGATGGCACGCTGGGCAGTGTGAAGATCGAGCCGTCCATCACAGACGTCGCGGTGCAGTCTGTTCTCGAGCCGGTCCTTGACCCGCGCGTTCCACGGCGTCGTCCAGTGCGACTCGGGCCAGAGGTTCCGCACCGAGTTGGAGCCTCCCAGCTCCAGACTGATGAGATGGTCCAGCTCGTACTCGCCGGGGCGGTGCGACGGGACGCCGTAGCGCGCGTACACCTCGCGCCTCACCTCGGCCGGGACGTTCCGCACCTTGCGGCTGTAGCCGGCGACGCAGATGTCCTCCGTCGACACCGGCAGGGTATCGCCGGGCGTGAGCCGGGGGTCGGGCTCGAGGGGCGCGGGGTTGCCGAGGCTGTCGAGGGTGCGCGCGGCGTACTGGGGCAGGCGCGGTGCGCCACTCGCGGCCGGGGGCTCTCCGACGCGGGACGCGCCGGCCGCCGTCGCGACATCCCCCCCGCCCACCTGATCGCGCCCGGCCGCCGGAGCAGGAGCGCCCGCGGTCGGAGCGCCCGCGGCCGCGCCCGCACTGCCATTCGGGTCTCCCTTCGGGGCGCCCTGACCTCCCTGGCACGCGCTGATGAGCGCCGCGGCCGCGAGCGCGCCTGCCCACCGCCACACGGGCGGCCCGGGGTCAGGCACGGACGCGATTCCGTCCCTCGGCCTTGGCGCGATAGAGCGCAGCATCGGCTTGCGCGAAGAGGTCCTCGGCGGAGTCGACTCGCAGGCTGGGGAAGGTCGCGACGCCGATGCTCGCCGTCAACCGCAACCCCGCCCCTCCCGTGCCGGACGCGTCACCGAGGACGAAGGACTGCGCCTCGATGCGCTCGCGGATACGCTCGGCGAACGCCGTGGCCCCCGCACCGGCGGTCTCCGGCAGGACGACGACGAACTCTTCGCCCCCGTATCGGGCGACGACGTCGACACTGCGCACCGCGTGCTGGAGCAGCGCCGCGACCTCGCGCAGGGCATCGTCACCGGCCAGGTGGCCATAGGTGTCGTTCACCCGCTTGAAGTGATCGAGGTCGACCATGAGCAGCGTCAGCACCGAGCTGTAGCGGCGGGCGCGCTCGAGCTCCGACGTGAGCCGCAGTGTCAGCGCTCGCCGGTTGAGCACCTGCGTGACCGGGTCGGTGTGTGCGAGCGCCTCGAGCCGCGCGTTGTCGGCCCGCGTCATCTCGATCACCTGCGCCCGCTGGATGGTCGCCACCGCGGCACGGATCACCGTGCCGGCGAAGTCCACGTCTTCCTCGGTGAGCGGCGGCTCGTCACCCCTCCGGCGGAGAAAGAAGACGCCGGCGTCCGTCCGGTCGAGCGAGAATGGCAGGGCGATCACCGACCGGATCGAGACGTGCACGCCTTCGCGCGCCCACATCGCACGGACGCCGTCGTAGAGTGGACTCGTCTCCAGGTTCTCGATCAGGACCGGCGCCCCCCCGTCGAGCGCCGCCCGGACTTCGGGGTACCGATCGAGCCTGACCTCGAGATTCCGGAGCGCGGGGTTCTCGTAGGCCGCCGCGACGATCCCTCGCTCGTCACCGGGTCGGGCGAGGATCACGGAGCAATGCGAGATGCCGAGCGCGCGAGCGACCCGCCGGGCGACGATGTGATAGATCTCGTCCGAGGAGAGATCGCCCGTCACCTCGTGCAGGATGTCGACCAGCTTGCGCCCGCTCTCGGCTTCCTCGCGCGCGCGCTGGAGCTCCGCTTCCTTGGAGCGCAGCTCCTCACGGGCCGCGATGAGGGCCGCCCGCACGCGGAGCTGCGCCTGGATGCGCGCGAGAAGCTCGCGCACGCGGACCGGCTTGCGCACGAAGTCCGCGGCTCCGAGTCCCAGCGTGCGCACCGCCGCTTCGTCGGGCGGGAGCGACGAGACCATCAGTACCGGCAGGTCGCGCCACCGGTCGTCGGACTTGATGCGCTCGAGCGTCTGATAGTTGTCGGCGCCCGGGAGGGCGACGTCGAGCAGCAGCAGGTCGGGCGCGTCCCGCTCCAGCCGCTCGAACAGGGCCTGCCCCCCGTGCGCGGCGCTCACCTCGTATCCCTGCTCCTTGAGCACCCATGCGACGGTCTGGAGCACGGACGCATCGTCGTCGGCGACGAGGATCCTCGTGTTGGCGATCACGCCCGATCCCCGGTCGAGGTCGAGGGGAAAATCGACCGCCGCGTCGATGGGATCGTCGGTCGGGACGACCGGCGGGCTCGAGGACGGGGGGTCATCCACACGCGCATCGAAGTGGGGGGTCGCCACGGGGAGAATCACGCACGAGTCACGCGCTGATCAGGTGCCGGATCACGCGCTGATGCGGTTCCGTCCCGCGGACTTGGCGCGATACAGGCTGCGGTCGGCCTCGGCCAGGAGCACATCCGGTATTCGGGCATCCGGCCCATCCTGCGCGTCCTGCGCCCGCGCGACCGCGACGCCGACCGAGATCGTCACCTGCAACGAGGTGACGGCGTCACCGAAGATGTGGTCATCGACGTTGCGCCGGAGCCGCTCGGCGAACGCGGTCGCGCCCTGCCACCCGGTGTCGGGCAACACCAGGATGAACTCGTCGCCGCCGAGCCGCGCCACGGCGTCGGTGTCGCGGGCGGTCTCCTTCATGATCTCCGCGACTGCCTGGAGCACATAGTCCCCGAACGGGTGACCGAAGTTGTCGTTGATCGACTTGAAGTGATCGACGTCGAGCGCGAGCACGGCGAGCGGGGTCCCGCGACGCCGCGCCTGGCGGCAATCACGCGCGAGCCGCGTCTCGAGCGCCCGTCGATTGAGACACCCGGTGAGCGGATCGGTTCCGATCAACTCGATGAGGCGCTGACGCATCTCGTCGACGCTCCGCGCGAGGAGCGTCAGGTCGTCGGGGCGCCGCTCCGATTGCGTGTCCAACGTCCCGCCGAGATCCCCGATCTCGACGTCCCGGCAAAACCGGCGCAGGGCGTTCATCCGCGTCCGAAAGGTCCCGAAGGTGTAGAGCAGCACGGCGCCGGCGAACGCGAACGTCGTGAGATCCGCGGCGACAGTGCCGACCGACGGCGGCACCCCGGGGATCGTCGCGGGCACCACCAGCGACGCGACGGCGTACGTGAGGCCCGTCGCCGCGAGGCCCCACACGGCGCACGGGAGGCCGTAGTAGACGGCCGCCACCTGCGACACGAGCAGGCCCAGGATGAGGAGCCGATCGTAGTCGCGCGCGGCCGAGGTCAGGTAGATCGCCCCCGCCGCGGCGGCCAGATCGACCGCCATGACGAGCGCCGGGAGCCGCGGCGGCACGGTCTGGGCGGATCCGTATCGGAGGAACCAGGCGACCATCGCCGTCACCCCGGCGTATGCGAGCCCCAGCGCGACCAACGCCAGCCACCCGCGTCCGGCGCCGCCCGCGCCCGTGTCGGTCACGCTGCGGTGGAGCACGACGGCGGTGCCGCACATGAGGGCCGCCCCGACGTACCGCGCCCACCGCTGCCAGAGCAGGACGTCGCGCTCGGCGCCGCCCCCCTCCCCGTCGCCGGCTGTCCCGCCCCGGCTGGGCGGGTCACTCACGGGCCACTCGTGCGCCGGCCCCGCGGCCGGTGCCTCGGCGCCCGACCCGAGCGGCGCGTCGGCGAGGCTCCCCCCGTAGACCGGCGGCCGGCCGTCCGGCCGCGCGGCCGGCGGGCGCGTGCCGAGCTCCGCCAAACGCCCGGCGCCCGGCATCGGCCGGGCGATCGGATGGAGCGGGTTCACGCTGGGTAATTCCATGCGGGGCAGATAGTTATCCGATGGAGTCGATCGGGCGCCGGCACGGTGGGGATCGAGCTCCCGTCGCTCGGCGATGAGGCCGAGAGGCCGACGGTCGGAGGCTCCCGCATGAGGGCTCCCTAACCTAGGGATTCTCGGACGGCTGGTAAAGATGAAACAGGCTCTTCCGTTTTGCGGGAATCAACACCCGATCCACACGCTCTCCACATTGCCCGGACTCACGACATCCGCTCCTTCGACGAGCGACCCGGGACCGCGCAACAGCGTCGCTATTCCGCGTCTTCGGGTCCGGCCGGCGCGGCGCCGGCGGGCTCGCCACCCTCGGTGGACTCGGTCCCCTCGGGCTCCTCGGGCACCACGCGCGCGACCGCGGTCACGAGGTCCCCGGAGTCGAGCTGCACCAGCTTCACACCCTGGGCGATGCGGCCGGTGACGCGCACCTGGGCGACCGACGAGCGGATGATGAGCCCATGCTTGGTGATCAGCATGATCTCGTCGGCGGGCAGCACCTCCATCACGCCGACCACGTCGCCCGTCCGCTCGGTGCGATTGACGGTGATGATCCCCTTGCCCCCCCGACGCTGGACGCGGTACTCGTCGAGGTTCGAGCACTTGCCCATCCCGTGCTCGGTCACGACCAGGATCGTCGCCTCGCGACGAATCACCACCATCCCCACGACCTCGTCGCCCGGACGCAGCTCGATCCCCTTCACGCCGGTCGTGTCGCGCCCCATCTCGCGGACGTCGGACTCGTGGAAGCGGACGGAGAGACCGTGCCGGGTCACGAGGATCACATCGTTCGTCCCGGTGGTGATCTGCACGTCGATCAGCTCGTCGCCGGACTCGACCTTGATGGCCTTGATGCCGTTGGTGCGGGGATTGGCGTACTCGGAAAGCGCCGTCTTCTTGACCGTTCCCTGCTTGGTGCAGAAGAGGAGGTACTGGTCGGCAGGGAAATCGCTCACCGGCAGCATGGCCTTGATCTGCGTGTCGGGCGCCACGTTGATGAGGTTCACGATCGGGCGGCCTTTGGTCGCCCGCCCCGCCTGCGGGATCTCGTGCACCTTGAGCTTGAAGCAGCGGCCATCATCCGTGAAAAAGAGGATGTGGTCGTGCGTCGAGCCGATGAACAGGTGCTCGACGAAGTCCTGATCCTTGAGGTCCTGCCCGGAGAGTCCCCGTCCGCCGCGGCGCTGGCGCCGATACGTCGAGACGGCGGTTCGCTTGATGTACCCGGAGTGCGAGACCGTGATCACCATGTCTTCCTCGGCGATCAGATCCTCGATCGTGAACTCCCCCTCGTCGCTCGTGATCTCGGAGCGCCGCTCATCACCGTACTCCTCGGCGATCCGCGTCAGCTCCTCCTTGACGAGCTTCATCCGCTTGGGGCGCGACTCGAGCAGCGCGCGCAGGTCCTTGATGGTCGTGCGAACATCCTTGAGCTCCGCCTCGAGCTTGTCGATCTCGAGGCCGGTGAGCTTGGCGAGCCGCATGTTGAGGATCGCCTCGGCCTGGCGCTCGCTCAGCTTGAAACGCGTCTGGAGCCGGCTGTTCGCCTGCGCCGTATCCTCGGCCTTGCGGATGACCTTGATCACCTCGTCGATGTTGTCGACGGCGATCTTCAGCCCCTCGAGGATGTGCTCCCGCTCGACGGCCTTGTCGAGCTCGAACTGCGACCGGCGGACGACGACCTCGTGCCGGTGCGTGATGTAGTGCCCGAGCAGCTCCTTGAGCGGCATGACCTTGGGCACGAGCTGCCCGGTCTGCGCGTCGGGCACGAGCGCGAGCATGATGACGCCGAACGTGGCCTGCATCGGCGTGTGCTTGTAGAGCTGGTTGAGCACGACTCGCGGGATCGCATCCCGGCGCAGCTCGAGGACGATCCGCCGCCCCTCGCGACTCGTCTCGTCGCGCATGGCCGTGATGCCGTCGAGCCGCTTGTCGTTGACCAGATCCTTGATCACTTCCTGGAGCTTGGCGCCGCTCACCTGGTACGGCAGCTCGGTGACGACGATCTGCGCCCGGCCGGACTCCTTCTCCTCGATCACCGCCCGGGCGCGCATCACGATCCGGCCGCGCCCCGTCTCCTGGTAGTCCTTGATCCCCTGGCGGCCGTAGATGTAGCCCCCGGTCGGGAAATCGGGCCCCTTGACGAGCTTGCGGAGCTCTCCCGGCGTGAGCTCGGGATTGTCGATCAGCGAGACGACGGCGCTGATGACCTCGCGCAGATTGTGCGGCGGGATGTTGGTTGCCATGCCGACGGCGATCCCGGATGACCCGTTGACGATCAGATTGGGGAAGCCGGCGGGGAGGACCTTGGGCTCCTGGAGCCGGTCGTCGAAGTTGGGCGCGAAATCGACCGTGCTCTTGTCGATGTCGGCCAGCATCTCCATCGCGATCCGGGTCAGCCGGGCCTCGGTGTAGCGATAGGCCGCGGCGTTGTCCCCATCGGCACTGCCGTAGTTGCCCTGCCCGTCGACGAGCGGATAGCGCAGGGAGAACTCCTGGACCATGCGGACCAGCGCATCGTAGACCGAGGCGTCGCCGTGCGGGTGGTACTTGCCGAGCACGTCGCCGACGACGGTCGCGGACTTCTTGTACGGGCGGCCGGGAACGAGCCCCAGCTCGTTCATCGCGTACAGCACCCGGCGGTGCACCGGCTTGAGCCCATCCCGCACGTCCGGCAGGGCGCGCGAGACGATCACGCTCATCGAGTAGTTGATGAACGACTCTTTGATCTCGTCGTCGATGAGCCGCGGGAGGATGCGCTCTCGATTGTTGGGTGCGGTCATGGCCCTGCCTGAAGGGAACGGCGAATGCGCGGGTGCCGAGCCGCGCGACAGCAGCCTCGAAAGTTACCCGATGGGCCGCCCGTGCGCAACCGCGCTGACCGTGTCTAAGTAGTTGCGCGGTCTGACTTTGCGGCGTTACCGCAGCCCACGCGCGAGGACCCCGATGTCGGGCACCCGGTCACAGCGCGGCGGGCTCGTCGGCGGCCGCTTCGACCGCCGCTTCGTCGGCGGCCGCTTCGGCGCGCTCGTGGGCGGCGCTCTCCCGGGCGATCGCGTCGCGCTCGGCGCGGTATTGCTCGTACCAGTGACGGGTGACCTCGCCGGCCAGCTCCCGATTGCCGAGCCCGAAGGCGAGCGCCAGCGCGAGCGCGACGGCGCCGAAGAGAATGGCGAACGCCGTGGTGACGATCTCGGTTGCGACCCCGAGCTCCTGGAGCGCCATGAAGACGGCGAGCACGATCACGCCGCCGCGACCGACCCGCGCCAGCGTCGGCCCGCCGCGCAGCGCGCCGGCGGACATCATGATCAGGCCACCGACGAAGCTGCCGAGGAGGATCCCGATGATGATGATCACCAGCGCCGCGACGACGCTCGGCACGTAGCCGACGAGCTCCGAGAAGACGGTCGCCAGCGACTCGAAGCCGGCGGCGTTGGCGGCGACGATCAGCACGCCGAACATCACGCTCCAGAACACCAGATTGGCGATGATCCGGGTCGGCTTGAGGTGCGAGCCCGTCCGCTCGACGGCGTCGAGCACGCCACCACCCTCGAGCAATCGATTGAACCCGATCCGCAGCAGCAGCCGATCGATCAACCGCTCCAGAAGCTTCGCGAGCAGATAGCCGGAGAAGACGATCGCCAGCGCACCGATGAAGCGGGGCACGAAATCGCCGACCTGGGCGAAGCTGGACGCGAGACGCTGGCCGAACGTGAGGCTGTCGGGGGACATGGCGGCAGGGAGTGGGCTCAGGTCCTCGTACCCCGGGCGGCGTCAAAGATTGCACTGCGGCGGCACCCGGGACAGAGGAGCCAGACGCGCCGCCGGGCGTAGCCCAGGCCGAAGGAGCCGCCGCCGATCGCCCGCTGGTGGAGCGTGACGTCGCAGCGCGGGCAGCTCGCCTGCCCGGTCGCGCTCCAGGCCCGGCGGATGCCGAGCTGCTCCTCGGCGGTGTACTGGGCTCGCTCCGCCCGAGATGGGGGCTCGGGACCGGCGGGGGACGGCGCCCGGCCCCCCTCGTCCCCGGCGCCGGCTGCCGGCCGGTCACCGCGGCCCGGATCGATCATGGCGACGCGCCTCGGCTCACTCGGCGAGGACGCGCAGCACGACTTTGCCGAACTGGGCGTCCTGGGCGAGCCGCTCGAAGGCCTCCCGGCCGCGCTCGAGGGGCAGGACGGCATCCACGACGGGTCGCAGGCGTCCGGCGCGGTACTCCGCGACGATCGCCTCGAACTCCGCGTCGTTGCCCATCGTCGACCCCATGAGGGTCCACTGATTCCAGAACATCCGCCGCACGTCCGTCTCGACGGTCGGGCCGGAGGTCGCGCCGCACGTCACCAGGCGGCCGGCGCGTCCGAGCGCGCCCAGCGACTGCGGCCACGTGGCACGACCGACGCTGTCGATCACGACATTCACCCCGCGCTTCCCCGTCTGCGCGCGGATCGTGCGCGCGACATCCGTCGTGCGGTGGTTGATCACCTCGTCGGCGCCCAGTGCCCGGGCGCGGGCCAGCTTCGCATCGCTGCCGGAGGTCACCCAGACGCGGGCGCCGCGGGCCTTGGCGATCTGGAGCGCCGCCTGCGACACGCCGCCGCCGATCCCCCAGATGAGGACCGAGTCGCCGGCTGCGACCCGCGCCTTGGTCACGACCATCCGCCACGCCGTGAGCGCGGCGAGGGTGAACGCCGCGGCGTCGCCGACGTGCTCCGGCGCGGGCGCCGGGACGGCCCGGACGTTCGCTGCCGGGACCACGACATACTCGGCGAACGTGCCGGGGCGGTGCTCGCCGAGTAGCGCGAAGTGGATGCAGAGTGACTGCTCGCCCGCCCGGCAGTACTCGCACCGCCGGTCGCTGATCCCCGGATTGACGAGCACGAAGTCGCCCGGCTGAACGTCGCGCACGCCGGCGCCGACCCGATCGACCACGCCGGCGGCGTCGGCGCCCATGATCCAGGGCGGGGTGATGGTGACACCCGGAAGCCCGCCCAGGACGAAGAGGTCGAGATGGTTGAGCGCTGCCGCGTGCACGCGCACGCGAACGTCCGACTCGGAGGTGACATCCGGCTCGGGCAGGTCGGTGCGGTACTCGAGCCGCTCCAGCCCGCCGTGCGCGCTGATCGTGAGTGCTCGCACTGGTGTTGGGGAAAGTTATATTGGGCGCGTGAGCGAGAATGATACGCCCCGTCTGCCCCGTCCCGCATGATCGCGATCAAAGTGCCCCCGCTCGGCGAGTCGGTCGTCGAGGCCACGGTCTCGCGCTGGGCCAAGCAGCCGGGTGACGCCGTCGCCGCCGGCGAGACGATCGTCGAGCTGGAGACGGACAAGGTCACGGTGGAAGTCCCCGCCCTCAAGCCCGGTGTGCTCGTCGCGCAGGCCAGGCACGAGGGCGACGTCGTGAAGGTCGACGAGGTGCTGGGCGAGGTCGACGACACGGCGGCCGTCCCGGCCGGCGCCCCGGCCGGCGCCCCGGCGGCAGCCGGCGCCGCCGGACCGCGCGCCACCCCGTCGGCTCCCGCCGCCCCGCCGACACCGGCCGGATCGGGGCCTGCGGTCCGTGCCTCACCGGCGGCGCAGCGACTCGCCTCACGCGAGGGCGTGGACCTGACGGGCGTATCCGGAACGGGACGCGGCGGTGTCGTGAGCAAACCGGACGTGATCGATCACCTCGCGCGGCGCACGCCCGCCACGCCCGCCGCGCCCGCCACGCCAACGGCGGCGACCGCCTCGACCACGCCCCCCGTGGCTGCGCCGGGGGGCCGGGGCGCGGCCGAGGGTGGGGGCCCACGGGGTGGCGCCAACGGCGTCGGCGGGATGGCGCCGGCCGACGCGGGCAGCCGCGAGACACGCGAGAAGATGACGACGCGCCGGCGGCGCATCGCGGACAATCTCGTGCAGGCGCAACAGACGACGGCGCACCTGACGACCTTCAACGAGGTCGACATGTCCGCGCTCGGTGCGCTGCGCGATCGGCTGCGCGGGCGGGTCGACGAGCAGTACGGCGTGAAGCTCAGTTACATGCCCTTCTTCGTCCGCGCGGCGACGATCGCGCTCCAGCAGTACCCGGTCGTCAACGCGCAGATCGAGGGTGACGCGGTCGTCTACAAGCACTACGTGCACATGGGGATCGCGGTCGCCTCGGACCAGGGGCTGGTCGTGCCCGTGATCCGCGACGCGGACCGCAGAGGGACGATCGAGATCGCCCGCGCGATCGGTGAGCTGGCGCAGCGCGCACGCGCCGGCAAGCTCGCGCTCGACGATCTCACCGGCGGGACGTTCACGATCACCAACGGTGGCGTGTTCGGGTCGCTCGTCTCGACGCCGATCCTCAACTATCCACAGTCCGCCATCCTCGGGCTGCACAAGATCCAGGAGCGGCCGGTGGCCGTGGCCGGGCAGGTCGTGATCCGCCCGATGATGTACCTCGCCCTGTCGTACGACCACCGGCTGATCGACGGCCAGCAGGCGGTCCTCTTCCTCGTGCGCATCAAGGAGCTCATCGAGGATCCGGCCTCGATGCTGGTGACCTAGTCCTGACCTCCTCATCGCCTGCTGCCCCGCCCACCCCCGCCGACGTCGTCGTCATCGGCGGTGGTCCCGGCGGGTACGTGGCCGCCATCCGCGCGGCCCAACTGGGTCTTGCCACCGTCTGTGTCGAGCAGGACGCGACGCTCGGCGGCACCTGCGTCAACGTGGGCTGCATTCCCTCGAAGGCGCTCCTCACCAGCTCGGAGCACTTCGAGTTCACCAAGGTGCACGCCGCCGAGCACGGATTCCACGCGGCCGTGGTGACGCTCGACCTGCCGCGCATGATGCAGCGCAAGGACGAGGTGGTCGCGCAGAACACGAAGGGGATCGAGTTCCTCTTTCGCAAGCACCGGGTCACCTGGGCCCGGGGCCGCGGCACGCTGCGCCCGGGGAACGTGGTCGAGGTGACGGCGTCGGACGGCACGGTCACGCGCTACCAGGCGCGCGACGTGATCATCGCGACGGGGTCGGTGCCGATCGGGCTGCCCTTCCTGCCGTTCGATGAGGAGCGGGTCCTCTCGAATGTCGGCGCGCTACGGATCCCGGAGGTCCCGGAGCACCTGGTCGTCATCGGCGCCGGCGCGATCGGCCTCGAGTTGGGGTCCGTCTGGCGTCGACTCGGCTCACGCGTGACGGTGCTCGAGCTCGCGCCATCGGCGCTACCGGGCAACGACGCGGACGTCGTCCGCGAGGTGGAGAGGATCCTGCGCAAGCAGGGCCTGGACATCCGCACCGGCGTGCGGGTGACGGGCGGCAGCCGCGCCGGGGCGCGGGTGACGGTGGAGTACCAGCAGGACGGCGGCGCGACCGAGCACCTCGACTGCGACTACGTCCTGGTCGCGGTGGGCCGGCGGCCGAGTCTCTGCGGGATCGATGCGGCGGCACTCGGACTGGCGCTCGGCCCCCGCGGTGAGATCCTCGTCGACGACCAGATGCGCACGAGTGTCGCGCACGTGTACGCGATCGGCGACGCGGTCGGCGGGAAGCTGCTCGCGCACAAGGCCGAGGAAGAGGGAGTGGTCGCGGCCGAGGTGATCGCCGGGCACGCGGCCCGGATGCACTACGTCAGCATTCCGTCGATCGTCTACACCTGGCCCGAAGTGGCGGTCGTCGGCCTCGCCGAGCACGAGGTCAAGGCGTCGGGGCGACGGTACAAGGTCGGCAAGTTCCCCTACTCGGCGAACGGCCGGGCGCGGACGATGGGCGACACGGCCGGGTTCGTGAAGGTCATCGTCGACGCGGAGAGCACCGAGGTGCTCGGTGCGCACCTGATCGGGCCCAACGCGTCGGAGCTGATCGCCGAGCTGGTGCTCGGTGTCGAGTATCGCGCAACGGCCGACGACATCGGCCCGATGGTGCACGCGCACCCGACGCTGTCGGAGGCGACCAAAGAGGCGGCGCTGGCGGCGCTCGGCCGCGCGATTCACATCTGACGCGGCGAGCACCGGGATAAGGAAGAAGTTGTTGTGATGGTGCCGGACCCGATCGTGCGGCGATCGGGTCCGGCACCGGGAACTGCACCTGCCCTTACGGGTGGCGCTACGGGTGGCCGCCGCCGGCCGCGCCTGCGGCACCGGCGCCCGCGCCGTTCCCACCACCCTGACCGGACGGACTGTTCTGGTTGCCGCTGGACGGCGCGTTGCCAGCGGTGCCGCCGGCGGCGGGCGCGTTGGTGTTACCGTTGGCGCTGCCGTTGGCGCTGCCGTTGGCGTTCCCGTTCGCCGCGGCTCCCTGATTCGTGGTGCTCTGGTTGCCCGAGCTCGCGCCGGGCGCGCCACCATTCGCGCCGCCATTCGCGGGCTGCGGCGGATTGTCGTTGGCGCCCACCGGGTTGTTGGGGCTACCGGGACTCGTGTTGGCCGGGCTCGGAGACATGGGCGGCGCGCCCGCGTTGTACGTGCCGCTGATCGTGCCGTTCGGGTTGGGCGGCGGGGTCGCCGCGTTGGCGCCCTGCACCTCGCCATTGGAGGTCGCGCCCTGCGTCGAGCTCTGACCGTTGGGGTTCGAGCTCTGGCCGCTCGAGCTGGGTGTCGTGCTGGGTGTCGAGCTGGGTGTGGTGCTGGGTGTCGAGCTGGGCGTGCTCGGCGTGCCGGGTGTGCTCGGCGTGCTCGGCGTGCTCGGCGTGCTCGGCGTGCTGGGTGTGCTCGGCGTGCTCGGCGTGCTCGGGGTGCTCGGGGTCGTGGTGTTGTTCGGCGTCTCGCTCTGTCCGGCGCCGCGCATGGCGGTGTCGCCGGGCGGGCGGATCCGGCCGCGGTTGCCGCTCATCGCGGCGGAGTCACCGTGCACGGCACCGGCCGCCGGGCTGGGCGAGGCGGCGGGGTTCGAGCCCGAGGTCCCGGCGCCGGCCGCACCTGCGGCTCCGGCACTCGAGTCCATGGCCGCGCCGCGGCTACGACGTTGCCGCCCCGCCATGCCGTTGTGGGATTGCCCGCCGGAGACCTCACCCGCGCTCATGGTCATCACCCGGCCCATGCTCATGGAGTCGGGCGTCACGAACGTGAGGTTGAGCGCGCGCAGGAGATCGTTGGCGTTGCGGCTCGTGATGTTCTTCTTTTCCCGCGCGCAGGCCATCGCCTCCCGCGTGCGGCGATTGATCACGCCGCTCGGCGTCCCGGCGTCGCACCCCGCGTCGGTGAGCGCCGTCTGGAACTGGATGATCTCGTCGGTCGTGAGACCGTACCACCTGTGGGCGCGGTGCGTCGGCGGGGTCGTCGGCATGTTGCGCGTGCTCGCCCCAGCCTGCTCCGACTGTCCGGCCTGTCCGGTCGCGCTCGGCGGTGGCGCCGACTGCCGGCCGGCCTGCCCCGTGTCGGTCGCGCTCTGCGCACCGCTCATCGGTGCGACTGCGAACGCGGCGCCGGCCGCAAGTGCGAGCGCCGTGCACATCTGCGATCTCATCTGGAGCCTCCTCGCTGTTGCGGTCCGAGCCCCACACCGGCGGACCCGCGAAGTGCCCGGCGTCGGAGTCGCGCGCCGGCTCTGATGCGGGTGGCGTGGGATCGTGGCGTGGAATGCAAGGCGCGCGCCCCGCGCGAGGAGGACACCAAAGCAACCGGGGCCGGCCCCCGAAGGAGCCGGCCCCGGTCGAGACCGTGTCGTCAACCGGTCGAATGCAGGACGGCCGTGCGACGGCGAGCGCCCGATGCGGCGCAGATGCGGCGCCGCGCCCCAGGCCGTGCTACCGCACGCGGACCGACGCGCCGATCGCGGCGCCGATCGCCAGCAGTCCGGCGGTGGCGGCAGCGAGGGCAACCGGGTTCATCGAGACCGGCCGGTTCCACCAGGGCGCCACGACCCGCGGTGCGGTCGCCGGGAGCGCGGTCATGATCCGCTCCGTCAGATCCACCGGGGCGTGCATCTGCCGCCGCACCTCGAGATCGCTATCCAGGCGCTTCCAGAACTCGACATGCCGGACCGCCTCGGCGCCGCGCACGCTCGATTCCGGGATCTCGCCGTCCAGCCAGGCGTGAACGAGATCGGGGGTCCGCGTCAGCTCGATCGGCACCTCACGGTCACTCATGCGCGCCGACTCGCGATCGCGCGCAGACTCACGGCGCGCCTCCGAGGACTCCGGCACGCGCGAGCGGTTCAGGTCGTCGCGCCCGCCATGGGAAGTCAGATCGTCATGCGTCACGCGTATTTCTCCTCTAACAAGACCTGGAGCGCCTCGCGAGCGCGATGAACGCGCATCTTCAGAGCCCCGACAGTGGTGCCAAGTAGATCGGCCATCTCCTCGTACGACCGTCCTTCGACATGCTTCATCACGAACGCTTCCCGGAGGCTCGGTGCGAGCGCCGCCAGTGCGCGGTCGAGATCCCCACGCAACTCCGTCCGATCGAGATCCTCCTCCGGGGTCGCGTACCCGGACGGCTGATCATCTTCGTCGTAACTGAGGTGCGTGCGCCGGATGTTCTTGAGCCAATCCTTGCAGCCATTGGCCACGATCCGGAACACCCAGGCATCGAAGCGTCCCCGCACCTCACCCAGGTGTTGGTACGCTTTAATGAAGGACATTTGAAGGATGTCTTCCGCAACATCCGGACTGCCGGTCATGCCCAACGCGTGCCGGTACAGGGCGTCGCTGTACCGGGTGATGAGCATCGAGAACTCCTCCCGGTGCCCGGCGAGGACGTTGGCGATGATCTGCTGGTCGGCTTCGACCTGGTCGACCGGTGCGGCGGTCACCGTCGTTTTCACGGCGCTACCATAATCCCTTTCCCGCGGCGTGGATAGGCCTGCGGCAGTGCCGGCGACTCGTAACGCGACAGTCACGCCGCGTAGACGAGCGCCCGCGACGGAAGTAACAGGCGGGGATGTTACCGCTTGGCCGCAGACTTCTTCTTGCTCGAGCCCTTGGACGTACTCTTCGACTTCGCGGCCGGAACCGAGGCCTTCTTCCCTTTGGGTGCTGCCTTCTTGGCCGGCGCCGGCGCGGCCTGGCGCGGTGCGACCGGCGCGGCCGGCGGCGGACTCACGACCACCCGCGGCGGCGGCGCGTGCTGGACGGCCGCGACCTCCTCACGCTCGACCGGGGCGGGCTTGGGTTGCCGCGATGGCGGAAGCACCGGATGCGGCTTTCGTTTCGCGTCGGCGGCCTCGGCCTCACGAATGAGCTTGTCGGCCTCCTCCTGCGTCATCTGGCCGCGGCGGACCATGTACTGCACGAGATCTCGCGCGCTCTCGATCGCGAAGCCCGTGAGCCCGGCGGCCGCGCTGATGACATCCTTCATGGCCGCCGCCATCTTGCTGCCCGCCTCCTGACTGATCTCCTGAGCCTTGGCGGCCATCTCGGCGACGGTGTCGCGGACGTCGGCGCCCCGGTGGCCGGGGCTCCGCTTGGGCGGCGTCGCGGGCGTCGCCGCGGGCGGTGCCCCACCGTCCGCCGCTGGTCGTGAATCCATGGGCTGGGGTTTGTCCACCATACCGTACGAGCTCCGTCCGCCGTCGGTCCCGGGGGTCTGCGATCCCGGAAGAGGGTGTATTGAAGGCGTCGCGGGCGCGGCGTAAGCTTCCGGATGCCTGCGCGCCCGAGACTCCCGCCGACCTACCCGCCCAGTCTGCCCTGGCGCGCGCGGCGGTAAGTATATGATTTTTCGTCATCTACGCAAGGTATCGCGGCCCCCGCACCGAGCGCGGCTGTCATCACCCATTTGGCGTAGTTTAACGCCAGTATAGCGACATAAATGCAGCCGCTTCCACTCAGTGGGATCAAAGTGCTCGACCTGACGCGGGTGCTGGCCGGCCCCGTGTGCACGATGATGCTGGGCGACCTCGGGGCCGACGTCATCAAGATCGAGCGTCCGGAGGGTGGCGACGACACCCGGGGGTGGGGTCCGCCGTTCGACGGGCGGGGGGAGAGCGCGTACTATCTGAGCGTCAACCGCAACAAGTGGAGCGTCGCGGCCGATCTCGACCGCGAGGGCGATCGCGAGCTGATCGTCGCGCTCGCCGGCGACGCCGACGCGGTGGTCGAGAACTTCCGGCCCGGAGCGCTCGAGCGCCGAGGACTCGGTGCCGAGGCGCTCCTCGCCCGCTTTCCCGACCTCATCTGGTGCACGATCACCGGGTTCGGGGACGGGAGCAGCCGAGCCGGCTACGACTTCATCGTCCAGGCCGAGCAGGGGTGGATGGCGATCACCGGGAGCGCCGATGGTGAGCCGACCAAGGTCGGCGTGGCGCTCGCGGATGTGCTCGCCGGGAAGGACGCGGCGATCGCGACGGTTGCGGCGCTGGCCGGCCGGGCGCGAGGCGCGTTGCCGCCGGCGGGGCGTCGGATCGTGATCTCGCTCGCGCGGAGCGCGACGGCCGCGCTCGTCAATGTCGCGCAGAACGTGCTCGTCAGCGGTGAGGACGCGCGCCGCTGGGGGAACGCGCACCCGAACCTCGTTCCGTATCAGCTCTTCGAGGCCGCGGACCGGCCGCTCGCGGTCGGTGTCGGGACCGACGCCCAGTGGCGCGCCTGCGCGAGCGTGCTCGGCCTCGGTGAGCTGGCGGCCGACCCGACGCTGGCAACCAACGCCGGGCGCGTCGCACAGCGCTCACGCGTGGTCGATGCACTGGCGGCCCGTCTGGCCGGCGGGACCGCCGAGGCGTGGGCCGCCCGGCTGGGCGCGGTCGGTGTGCCGGCTGGGGTCGTGCGCTCGGTGCGGGAGGCGCTGGCGAGCGTCGACGCGTCGCCGCTCACCGGCGTCGCGCCATCGGTGCCCGGGGCGGTCCGCTATCCCCCGCCCCGCCTCGACGAGCACGGCGCCGCGATCCGCGCGCAGGGGTGGGCGGCGTTCCGCGCGGCGCCACCGCCTGGTCCGCACGCGCAGGAGTGACGCGGCGGCGACTGGCGGGGTGATCCGGTGATGCGCGTGATGCGCGTGATGCGCGTGATGCGCGTGATGCGCGTGATGCGCGTGATGTGCGTGATGTGCGTGATGTGCGTGATGTGCGTGATGTGCGTGATGCGGGCCGTGCGCCCGTCCGTCGTCACTGCCTCGTGCGCTCGAGCACGTGGGCGCAGTTGATCAGCGCGATGTGCGTGAACGCCTGGGGGAAGTTGCCGAGGAACTCGCCGGTCGCGGGGTCGAGCTCCTCGCTGTAGAGGCCGATGTGGTTCGCGTGACGGAGCATGCGCGTGAAGATCCGCTCGCCGTGCTCGCGCTGGCCGCAGAGCGCGAGCGCCTCGGCGAGCCAGAAGGTGCAGATCGAGAACACCCCCTCGCCGCCCGGCAGACCGTCCTCGTTGCGGTACCGATAGACGAGCTCCTGGTCCTCGCTGGTGAGCTCGCGGAGCACCGCCTGCACCGTGCCCTGCACGCGCGGATCGCTGTGCGGGAGGAACCCCACCATCGGGATCACGAGGTTCGAGGCGTCGAGCGCCTCGGTGCCGTAATACTGAACGAAGCTGCGCTTCTTGTCGCTCCACCCCTTGGCGAGGACGTCGGCGTGCACCGCGTCCCGCTCGGCCTCCCAGCCGTCCAACGACGCCCCGAGCGCGAACTCACGCGCCATCCGGATGCCGCGGTCCAGCGCCACCCAGCACATCACCTTGCTGAGCACGTAGTGCTGAAGCCCGGCTCGCACTTCCCAGATGCCGCTGTCGGGCCGACGCCAGTTGGCCGCCACCCAGTTCACGAGGCGCTCGATCGTGACCCAGGTGCCCTCGGTCACCGGGCGGGTCCGGCTCCAGAGGTAGGCCGTCTCCAGCAGCTCCCCATAGACGTCGAGTTGGAGCTGGTCGTAGGCCGCGTTGCCAGTCCGGACCGGGGCCGAGCAGCGGTAGCCGTCGAGGTGCGCGAGCGTCTGCTCGGTCAGATGGCGGCGGCCATCGATCCCGTACATCACCTGGATGTGCGTGTCGGTCGTGCGCCGCGCGACGCGCTTCAGGAACTCCATGAAGCGGTCCGCCTCTGCCGAGTGACCGAGGATACTGAGGGAGTAGAGGACAAACGCCGAATCCCGGATCCAGGTGAACCGATAGTCCCAGTTTCGGACGCCGCCGATCTCCTCGGGAAGCGACGTCGTCGGCGCGGCGACGATCGCGCCCGTCGGGTCGTAGCACATGAGCTTGAGCGTCACCGCCGAGCGCACGACGGCGGCCCGGTAGGGCCCCTCGTACCGGATCGCGCCGACCCACGCGTTCCAGAACTCGAGCGTCTCGACGAGCTTGCGGCTCGAGTCGTAGGCGCCGAGCGGACGCACTTCGTCGTCGTCGTAGCGGATCACGAACCAGACACAGTTGCCGGCGGCGGCCAGATCCTCGGTCCCGTTGTCGTCGCCAAACCCGCGGGCGCCCGCTCCACCCGCCCCGCCTCCCCCACTCCCACCCACACCGGCGACGCGCGCCACGGCGCCACTCACGCGCGCGACCGCGCCGCCGAGCCGCGCGACCGCGCTCCCGACCGCGCTCCCGATCACCGTCGCCGCGCCGCTGGTGCGCGGTCCGGACCCGCTGGCCCGCCGCGGCCCGGGCGGCGGCAGCGCGGCCGGACCTGGCGGTCCAGCGGCGTCGGGTGCGCTCGCCGCCACACCGAGCGGCGGGGGGGTGGGGGTGGGGGTGGGGGTGGGGGCGGCTGCCGAAGCGGGGACGGGAGCGGACGCGGGGGTCGGCGCGGCCCGCTCGCCCCCGTCCCCGCCCGTCATCACGGCACGCGCCGAGGGATGCGCATGCGCAGGCCGCGGCGAGACGGGCGCGGCCGTCGCGCTCAACTTGAGGGTCGCGCTCGCGGCGCCATCGTCGAGCGTCCACCAGATCTCGGCGGGTGAGGCGAGCGTCAGCACCTCGTCCTCGGCGTCCGTCGCGAGCAGACCATGTCGGCGGGGCTGCACCTGCGAGGTGCCGGTCGCGTAGTCGAAGCACGGCTTGAAGAGGACCCGCACCTCCACCTGGCCGCTCACGCACTCCACGCGACGATGGATCTCGGCGAAGACTCGGCGGCCGGCCGGCGAGATCGGCATGAAGTCCGTCAGCTCGACGACCCCGGTCGCCGTCCGGAACGTCGTCACGAGTACCGCCGTCTCGGCGAGGTAGCGCTGCTCCGTCGTGTAGGGGGCGGTGGGCTCGATCCGGCACGCGCCCCCGCGGGCGGCATCGAGGATGGCGGCGAACACGGACGGGCTGTCGAACGAGCGCGGGCAGTACCAGTCGATCGAGCCGTTGCGGCCGACCAGCGCGGCCGTGTGCAGGTCGCCTATCGTGCCGTAGTCGGAGATCGGGAGGTACCGGCCCGTCCCCGGCACGCGCACCGCCGCCGCCGGCGGGGGTGGCGCCGCATGAGGCTCGGCCGGCGTCGCGACATGAGGCTGGGGGGGCGACGCCGTCATGGCCGGGCTGGGGCGTCGGCGAGAACCGCCGTGCCCATCATCGCATCGACTCGCGCCATCACCGCGTTGAGCCAGTCGAAGACCGTGGCGAGGCGTAACTGCTCGCGCATGGCATGCATGCGCCGGGCGCGCTCGGCGGCCGGCATCTCGAGCGCGGCCAGAATCCCCTTGACGAACCCGTCGACGTTGAACGGGTTCACCAGCACCGCACCGTCGATCTCCTCGGCAGCCCCCGTGAACCGGCTCAGCACCAGCACGCCGCGCTCATCGATCTGACAGGCGATGAACTCCTTGGCCACCAGATTCATCCCGTCCTGGAGCGACGAGACGAGACAGAGGTCCGCCGCGCGATAGATGCTGGCCAGGGCGCTGGGCGGCATCGATTCGGTCAGGTACACGATCGGCGTCCAGGTGCTGGTACCGTAGCGGAGATTGATCGCCTCGACCGTCTGAAGGATCTCCTCCTCCAGCGCCTGGTACGGCGGCAGCTCGGTGCGGGACGGCACGGCCACGACGAGCATGGTGACGCGCCCACGTAGCTCGGGCGCGCGCTCCCACAGCAGGTCGAGCGCACGCAGCCGCTCGGGGATGCCCTTGGTGTAGTCCACCCGGTCGACGCTCACCCCGAGCTGGCGCCCGTCCGACGCGTACCGGCGGCGCAGGTCGGACACCGCCATGGCGGCCGACGCGTCCGCCGCCAACGACTCGAAGCGATGGACGTCGATGCTGATCGGGAAGGCGGCGAGCGAGGTCACGTGTCCTGCGTACTGCACGGTCAGGTTGCCGCGGTCGACCGTCGTCCCCGGGAGGAGCTGCGCCGCGCACTCGAGAAAATTGACCGCATACCGATCGGTGTGGAACGCGAGCAGGTCGTTCCCCAGCAGTCCCCGCAGCAGCGCTTCACTCACGCCGTACGGCAGGAGGTGCAGAATCTCGGGCGGCGGAAACGGGATGTGCCAGAACTGGTGAATGAAAATCCCCGGTACCGTCCCGCGCAACGACGCCGCCGCGAGCGCGAGATGGTAGTCGTGGATCCACACCGTCGGATCGGGGCCGCCCGCGCGGCGGAGCCGGCTGACCTCCTCCCGCGCCGCCGCCGCGAAGCGCTCGTTTACCCGCTGGTAGCGCGCCCACTCTTCATCGCGGAACTGGAGGTGGTGGATCAGCAGGTGGCACAGCGGCCAGAGCACGCTGTTGGCGAAGCCGAGATAGTATCCCTCGACGTCGGCCGCATCGAGCCAGACACGACGGAGCGTGTACATGGGTTCGGCTGGCGGAGGCGGCACCGCCACCCGCCCGGCCGCGTCGGCGGTCTCGCGGTCCGCCGAGCCGGAGCCCCACGCGACCCAGACCCCATGCGTCCGGCGAAGCGTCGGGTCGAGGGCCGACACGAGGCCCCCCGGTGGCCGGCGAAGCGTGACCCCGGCCGGCGTGCGGACGTGCTCGTACGGCTCCCGGTTCGAGAGCAGGATGACGGGTCGGGCGCTCGCCGAGCTCTCCATCGGGCGAAGGCCGATCCGAGACGTCAACCGCCCGGACCCTGGTGCGAAACCGGCGCCAGGCTCCGACGCAGATCCAAGCGGAGCAGCGGCGTCATCCACGGTCGTCGGTGCGGCAACTGCCATGCCGAACGGCCGGAGGCGTCCGCGGGGGGCGCCGACTAGCTTCCCGGCGTGTCTCCACTGACGCATGGGCAGTACGAGATCCTCGAGCGCGCGTTGGCCGACCGATCGCGGGTGGCGGTCGTGCGACGAGGGATCGAGCTGGTGGTCGTCCCCGAGCGGCTTCGGGTCGTGACGGGACGCGAGGTGGTCGACGCGCGACACCCGACGACCGGTGATTCATTGATGCTGTACCTCGACGAGTTGGATACGGTCGAGCCCGTTCCATCCCGGTAGGGCGGTGGCCGCACAGCCGAAGGCTCACCGCCCCGCTGTCCGCCCGAGCGGCGCAGGTCGGGACGCACAGCCCGAGGGGCACCCGGACACTCACCCGGACGCGCACCCGGACGCGCACCCGGACGCGCACCCGGACGCGCACCCGGACGCGCACCCGCTCGTCGCGGTCTACGCCGACGAGTCGTGCCTGGGCAACGGCCGGCCGGGCGACAATCCCGGGGGCGCGGGCGGCCTGGTCGAGCTTCGGCATCCCAGGACCGGGGCGATCGTGCGGCGCGACTACTGGCTCGCCGAGCCCGCGACCACCAACAATCGGATGGCGATCCGGTCGGTCATCGAGGCCGTACGCGGGCTATCGACCAAGGGCGCGCACTTCCGGATCATCTTCACCAGCGACTCGCGGTATCTGATCGACGGGCTCGAGTCGTGGGTGTTCGGGTGGGCCGCGCGGGGATGGACGCGCAAGGGCGGCGCGATCGAGAATCTGGCGCTCTGGCGCGAGGCGCTCGCGACGCTTCGGTCGGGCGGGCACCGGTATCAGTGGCGGTGGGTGCGGGGCCACGCGGGGCACCCGCAGAACGAGTACGCGAACCACCTCGCCACGCGGGCAGCGGCGAGCCAGGACTGCTCGGGCGGGCTCGTGCCCTCGCAGTTCGACGCGTGGCTCGCGGCCCGGACGACGCGGGGCGCGGCCCGCGCGCCGGATCCGTTCCCCGACTCCGGATCGTTCATCCCGGCGCGCGCGGTACCCGACCCCGGCGTCGCGTTACCGCCCTCCGCCGCGACGCGTCGGGGGTAGGATGCGCTATCTCATCATTCTCATCATCGGGCTCGCCGCCGGCTACATGTACGGCTTCAACGACGCCCAGGATCACGACAAGCCGATCGTCACGCGGATGGTGGATCAGATCGGTGGCCGAACGCGCGACAAGGTGAAGACCGACGCGGACAGGCAGATCGAGCAGGTCGAGCGGCGCTAGATGGGTGCCGTGCCGGTGCGGCCCGCACCCCCAGTGTCGCCCCCCGCTCCGACAAAGCCGTCCGAATCAGGCGCGCCCCTGCGTGCGTCGCCGGCCGCGGGCGGCTGCCGGTACTGCGGCGGCGAGTTCCCCGCCGGTCGCGCGATCACCTTCTGCCCCCACTGTGGGCAGAACGTCACGGTGATCCAGTGCCCGGCGTGCAGCGCCGAGCTGGAGCTCGGCTGGAAGTACTGCCCGACGTGCGGGCGCATGGTGGCGGATTCGGGGGAATAGCCGGAAGGGCAGACGCACGCCGACAGGGTAGATTTCGGGGCGATGCCCGATTCGCCTGAGCGTCAGGAGTCGCAGGAGTCGCAGGAGCCACAGGGACCGCCAGCGGTTTCCCCGGCGGTTTCCCCGACGCTTTCACCAGCGTCTTCGCACGCGTCTCCACCAGCGGCTCCGCCAGCAGCTCTCTCGCTCCGCGACGATCGGCCTGCCGGGCCCAACGTCGGTGGTGCGGTCGGTGGTGCGGTCGGTGGGGCCGGGCGCGTGGCACCGATCGACCGGGTGGGAACACTCGACCGGGCGGCGCTGGAGCGCGTGCTCGCGCGAGCGGCGCAGCTTCAGGTGATCTCCGGCGACGATGCGGGGCCGACCGACGGGCTGACCGAGCAGCAACTGCTCGAGGTCGGGCGCGAAGTGGGACTCTCACCGATGCACCTGCGCCAGGCGCTCGCCGAGGAACGCACCCGCATCACGGTGCCGACCGAGCAGGGGCTCGTCGCCCATGTGGCGGGGGCGAGCACGGCGTCGGCCCACCGCGTCGTCCCCGGCACGCCCGCGCAGATCCTTGCCGCACTCAACCAGACGATGCTTCGCGACGAGTCGCTCGCCGTCAAGCGCCGCTACGCGGATCGGATGACGTGGGAGCCCCGACGCGACTTCTGGGCGGCATTCCGCCGGCTCGCGCCCGCGGCCGGGCGGATGTTCGACCTCCTGCGCGCCCACGAGGTCGCGGCCACGGTCGTCTCGATCGATGCGGCACGGACGCTGGTACGGCTCGATGCCGATGTGTCGCACACGCGCGCGCAACGGCTCCAGGGCGGCGCGGCGGTGGCCGCCGGCGGCGTCGTGACCGGTGCCGCCATCGTCGGGTTCTTCGCCGTCATCGTGCAGGCCTTCGTCGCGCCGGCGCTCATCGCCGCCGCCGTCCCGGCGACCCTCGGACTGGCCGCCGGGGTCGCCGTGGCACGGACACACCGCCACACGCTCGAGCGGGCGCAGCTCGCGCTGGAGCAGGTGCTCGACCGACTCGAGCACGGCGAGGCGCGGCGCTCCACGGCGCTCGACGTGCTCGGAAGTTGAGCGGATCGCGCATGGCACCGCGCGCCGCGGGCACCGTGAGCCCGGCCGGGGTGGTCGGGGTGGTCGGGGGCGGGCTCATGGGAAGTGGGATCGCCCAGGCGGCGATCGTCGCCGGGCTCGACACGCGGCTACGCGAGCTCACGCCCGAGCTGGCGAAGGACGCACGGGCCCGCGTGGAGCGGTCGCTGTCCACCGCCGTCAAGCGGGAGAAGATCACCCCGGCCCAGCGCGACGCCGCGCTCGACCGCCTGGCCGTGACGACGGACCTCGCCCCGATCGCCCGGTGCGATGTCATCATCGAGGCCGTCGTCGAGGATCTCGCCGTCAAGGTCGCGCTCTGGCAGGAACTGCACGCGCAGGCACCGCCGTCGACGATCTTCGCCTCGAACACGTCGAGCCTCACGATCACGGCGATGGCGGTCGCCAGCGGCCGACCGGACCGGGTGGTCGGACTTCACTTCTTCAATCCGGTCCCGGCGATGCCGCTGGTCGAGGTCGTTCGCACGATCCTGACGAGCGATGACACGGTCGACCGGGCCACGGCGCTCGTGCGGCAGCTCGGAAAGGAACCGATCGCGGCCCGCGACACGTCGGGCTTCGTGGTCAATCGGCTGCTCGTACCGTACATGCTCGACGCCATCCGCGCCGTCGAGCAGGGGGTGGCCTCGGTGGTCGACATCGACACCGGCATGCGGCTCGGCGCGGGGCACCCGATGGGCCCACTCACGCTCCTCGACTTCGTCGGCCTCGACACGATCCTGCGCGTCGCCGAGATCATGTTCCTCGAGTATCGCGAGCCGCGCTTCGCCCCGCCGCCGCTCCTGCGCCAGCTCGTCACCGCCGGACGGTACGGACGGAAGTCGGGAGCGGGGTTCTACGACTATTCGACCGACCCACCGCGCGTGAGTGCGCTCGGGTGATCCGACTCGGCGCCGCCCCGAGTGATGGCGGCCAGGTGACGGCCGGGACAGGCGGGTCGACGCTCGCGCGTCCGCCCGGGTTCCGCGGCGCGTTCCGACTGGATGCGCCCGCGCGCGCGGTCTACGCGGAGGCGGCCGGGATTCAGCAGCTGTGGCCGACGGCGGTCGCCGTCCCCGCCGACGCCGACGACGTGGTCGCGCTGGTCCGATGGGCCGCCCGCACTCGCACGCCGCTCACGCCCCGCGGCTCGGGCTCGAGCATGGCCGGGGGCGCGATCGGGTCGGGGGTCGTGGTCGACCTCGGCGGCCTCCGCGAGCTCGGCGCGATCGATGCCCAGCGGAGACGAGTCGTGGCCGGACCCGGCGTGCTGCGCGACGAGGTCGATGCCGCGGCGCGCGCCGCCGGGCTGCGGTTCCCGGTCGACCCCTCGAGCGGCGCCTTCTGCACCGTGGGCGGGATGGCGGCCACGAACGCGGCCGGCGCACACACGCTGCGGTACGGCGCCATGCGCCGGTGGGTCGCCGCGCTCGATTGCGTCTTCGCCGACGGCACCCGCGCCGTCGTTGCCCGGGATGGACCGGTCGCCGAGGGCGTGCCGGCGCTCGATCGCCTCCACCGCGAGGTCGTGCCCCGGCTCCGTGCGGCAGACCGCTCGACGCTCCACCATCCGGGCGTGCGGAAGGACTCGTCGGGGTACGCGCTCGCGGACTTCGCGGCGAGCGGCGACGCGGTCGATCTGCTGGTCGGCAGCGAGGGGACACTCGCGATCATTCTCGGCCTCGAGCTGTCGCTCGCTCCACTCCTCCCCGAGACGGCGAGCCTCCTCGCCGCGTTCCCGACGCTCGAGGCGGCGGTCGGCGGTGCGGCCGTCGCCCGCGCCGCCGGGACGAGCGCCTGCGAGTTGCTGGACCGCACGTTCCTCGACCTCGCCCGATCGGCCGCCGCCGGTAAGGGGGACGCGGCCGGCGCGGCGCGCTGGGACGGCGCCGACGCGGTGCTGCTGATCGAGCTCGAGGGAGCGACCAGCGCCGCCGTCGCCGACGCGGGCCGCGCACTCGAGCGGGCGCTCCACGCGGCGGGTGCCGGCGAGGTCATGCTGGCCGCCGACCGGGACGCGGAGGCGGCGCTGTGGGAGCTGCGTCATGCCGCGAGCCCGGCGTTGGCGCGGCTCGATCCGGCGCTCCGGTCGATGCAGATCATCGAGGACGGGGCCGTGCCGCCGGCGCATCTCGCCGAGTACGTCCGCGGCATCCGGATGGCGCTGGCGCGACACGGGCTTCGCGGCGCGATCTTCGGGCATGCCGGGGACGGGCATGTGCACGTCAACCCGCTCATCGATGTGCGCGATGCGCACTGGCGCGCGTCGGCAGCGGACCTGCTGCGCGAGGGCGTGGCCCTGACGACCCGATTGGGAGGAACGCTCACCGGCGAGCACGGCGATGGTCGCCTGCGCGCCGGAGTGCTGGCCGAGACGTGGGGTGGGGCGCGCAGCCCGGCGATGGACTTGTTCGCGGCCGTGAAGCGGGCGTTCGATCCCGAGGGCATCCTCAACCCCGGGGTCAAGCTGCGGCGCGCTGAGCCGACGACGGGCGTCGCGGATCCCGGCGACCCGTTCGGCGCGATCAAGTACGACCCGTCGCTGCCGCCGCTCCCCGCCGCCGCGCGCGCCGTGCTCGACCGCGTGGCCGCCGACCGGGCGTACGCGCGCCCGCGACTCGCCCTGCTGGACGAGGTATCGCGTACCCGCCCAGATTTGGAGTAGGCTTCAACCCAGGGGACCGGCCTTGGCAACGACATTCGTCCACTCGACCCTGATCCCGATTCACGGGGCGATGACGCTGCCGCGCGAGTACTACGCGTCGAGCGAGATCCACGCCGAGGAGCTGGCCCGGATCTTCATGGACCGATGGCTCTGCGTCGGCCGCGCGAGCGAGCTCGCCGCACCGGGAGACTACGTCGTCCGTCAGCTCGGTACCGCCGGGGTGATCATCCTCCGCGACTCGGCCGGGCTCGTGCGGGGCTTCCACAACACCTGCCGCCATCGCGGGACGCGGCTCTGCGAGGTGCCGGCCGGCAATCTCGGTGGCCGGATCGTCTGCCCGTATCACTCCTGGACCTACGCGCTCGACGGCCGACTCATCGGCGCGCCGTCGACCGCCGGCATGGAGCACTTCGACAGGGGAGAGTGGCCGCTGCACGCGGTGCACGTCGCCGAGTGGGAGGGATTCATCTTCATGAACCTGTCGGCGCAACCGCAGCCGTTCGAGGAGGCGTTCGCGCCGGTGCTCGGGAAGTTCGAGCGCTTCAACCTGCCGGCGCTCCGGTCCGCGCGCCGCATCGACTACGACGTCCAGTCGAACTGGAAGCTGCTCTTCCAGAATTATTCCGAGTGCTACCACTGCACGCCCGTCCACCCCGCGCTGGTGAAGCTGACGCCGGCGACGAGCGGTGAGAACGATCTGTTCGAGGGGCCGTTCCTCGGGGGGTTCATGGTGATCAACGAGGACGCCGGCAGCATGACGATGAGCGGCCGAGCGTGCGGGCTCCCCGTCTCGCCCGACCTCACGGACGACGATCACCGCCGGGTGTACTACTACTCGATCTTCCCCAACATGCTGCTCAGCCTCCACCCCGACTACGTCATGTTCCACACGATGTGGCCGGACGGGCCGGGGCGGACGCGGATCACCTGTGAGTGGCTGTTCCACCCCGACACGCTCGCCGATCCCGCCTTCGATCCGAACGACGGCGTCGAGTTCTGGGACATGACCAACCGCCAGGATTGGCACATCTGCGAGGAGAGTCAGCGCGGCATCATGTCACCGGCCTACCGGCCGGGCCCGTACTCCCCGCGGGAGAGTCTGTCCGTTGCGTTCGACCGCGAGGTCCTCGCCGCGCTCGGCCGCGGGTAGAGCGCCGCACCGAGGCGAGACGTCAGGCGTTCCGGTCGAAGCACGCGTGGAAGTTGGGATTGTTCGTCTCATCCGACGAGACCGGAAAGTTCACGTCGGCGCCGTACGGCGTGCCGGTCACCGACGTCCCGACCGGGAAGACGGTCGACTGGTCGCGCCCGTACTGACGGACGAGACGTCGCATGTCACTCAGGCGATGGGCGGTGAGATAGAGCCAGAACGCCCGTTCGCGGAACATGACAGTGACGCGCAGGTCCGGTGACGCCAGTGTCGTCGAGTCGGCGGTGAGGGGCGCGATCGGCGTGCTGAAGCCGGCCCGGAGCGTGTTGAGCGCGGTCGCCCAGCCGGCGATGTCGCCGCTCTTCAATCGAGCCTCGGCATCGATCAGCGACGCCTCGAGCGCGGTCGCGAGCGGGATCGGATCGGTCGCGGTCTGGTACTTCAGCTCCCGGATGAAATTCGGGCCCGTGCCGGAGAACCCCGGGCCGCCGGTATTGAACGATGTGACGCGCGGGTCGTTCGCCGAGATGAAGTTCAGGCCGTTCACGCCTTCGTTGTCGGCGACGCTGAACGCGAGCTGGGTGGCGAAGTACCACACGCCGTTGTTCTCTCGCGGCGAGTTGGTCGAGCCTTCGACGTCATACTCGAATCCGGGCGCGACGCTGTCGGCGGCAGCCTGGGCGGCGGCGAACCGGCCGCGGTCGAGCAGGACGCGGGCCCGGCCGACGCGGGCGAGGTTGAGCTGCTCGATCCCCTTGGCATCGCCGCTCGCCGCCGAGTCGGCGGCCGCGATCGGGGTCGCGGCGGCGAAGTCCGCGAACGCCCGGCCGTAGACCGAGTCGGTCGTGAGCGGAAGCCCGTAGTGGACCGAGCCGTCGAGTCCGACCGAGTCGAACGGGATGCCCGAGCAGTAGTTCTCGGCAAACATGAGATAGCTGTAGCCCGCCAGATTGAGCATCTCGGCGCGCAGCACGTTCGTCGGGTCGTACTTCTGATACAGCCCCGCCGCGCGCTCGGCGCTCACCCGCGACTGGCTCAGGTCGAGAAAGAGGCCGCGCATCGAGCCGTTGCCGGGCGCGACGATGCGGTTGTCCACCGCGATGCGCGTCGGGAAGGTCTCGAGGTCGACGTACTCGTCGGTGATCAACGCCGTGATGTTGATCTGCCCTTCGTTGCCGCCCCCGGCCGCGGCCGCCGACCCGCCGAAGGCCACCTGAAATTGCGAGATCGCCCCGGCCCTGATGCTGGGGAGCCCGGAGGCGCTCGTGATCTGCCCGGGATTGCTGGTATCCTTGTCCTTGGTGTTGAGGAGTCGGTCGATGTTGCATGCCGGCAGGGCGGCGAGGATGGCCAGCGCGAGCACGACGCCGCGGCGGCCGACGCGCGCGGCGCGGCCGTCGGGCACGCTCGGCATGCGCGAGGGAGCAGACATAGTCACCATGTGATGTCGACCCGCGCCGTGAAGTACCGCACCGGCGGCTGCGTGAGAAAGTCGGAGGTCTCGAAGGGGTTGTATCCGTTGGCGGTATTGGGCGCGAAGTTGATCTCCGGATCGAACCCCGTGTACTTCGTCCAGACGGCGAGATTGCGCCCCGACAGGGTGAGGGCGAGGTTGGAGGCGTTGATGCGCCGAGCCCACGAGGCAGGTGCGGTGAGGCGTGCCGTCACCTCGCGCAGCTTCCAGAACGAGCCATCCTCGAACGCGCCGGCGTCGCTCAGGCCGAGGCTCTCGGTGATCGCCGCCGCCTGGCGCCGGAGATTGGCGCGCGGGTCGAACGCCTCCTGGCAGTTGACGGTGCTGAACGCGCAGCGGAACTCCTCGGTGCCGTTGTACGTCACGACTCCCGCGCGGCGGTCGAACAGCGCCGACAGGCGCAGGAACCGAAAGAGGGTCACCGCCGGGACGAAGGTGTACTCGTCGCTCGGCTGGGCATTGCCCATGAAGACCGCGTTCGGGCCGACGGTGATCTCGTTCGGCTCGATGATGCCGTCGTGGTTCACGTCCTTGTACGTGTAGGGAAAGGACCAGAACCCACCGAGCGAGTGTCCGGGGGTGATCTGCTGCGTGTCGCCGGCGTTGCCCGCGTCGAACGTCACGGGGCGGATGTTTCGACCCAGCTTCACGAGCTTGTTGTGGTTGATGGAGGCGTTGATCGTCAGCTCGGCGGTGACGGCGCGGCTCTCGTACAGCGTGCCCGAGAGCTGGGCCTCCACTCCCTTGTTGGTCACCTGGCCGAGGTTGACGAACTGTACGTTGCCGCCGGAGCCGGGTGGGAGTTGGCGCTGGACGAGCGCGCCGCTCGTCGTCTTGGTGTAGTACGTGAACTGGACGTTGATCCGCTCCGCCAGAAAGCCCGCGTCGAAGCCGGCCTCCAGCTCGCGCGAGATCTCGGCGGTCAGGTTGGGGTTCCCGGTCGCGGTGTCGATCGCGCCGATCAGCTCCTGACCGTCCTTCTTGGCGGGTGCGGGGGAGAAAAAGAAGAGCGGCTGCCTGAACTGCGGCCGCTGCCCCGACTCCCCGAACGCCGTCCGCAGTCGCAGGGAGCTGAGCGCCGGGACGTGAGGGAAGAACGGCTCCTCGCCGATCACCCAGGAGAGACTCGCCTCCGGGTACGTGGTCCACGCACCGTGGGCGAGGGCGCTGTTCTTGTCGGTGCGCAGCGCCCCGGTCAGGAACACCTTGTCGCGCCAGGCGAGCTGCTGCTGCACCAATCCGCCGAACAGCACCTCCTCCGGGTTGTCCTCCGTGATCGTGAACTGATTGGTCGCACCGCCCAGCGTGCCGACCCCGGGAAGCAGACCCTGTCCGGTCCCGAGGAGTTGGTTGTGTTGGAGGTCACTGTACTGGGTGCCGAGCGAGCTGGTGCCGGTGATCGAGCGCGTCAGGGGATAGTGGGCGGTCGCGGTGATGTTGGTCGTGTACTGGCGCGTCGTCAGCGGGTCCGTCTGCACGTAGCCGCTCGAGAACGTCGGCACGATGCCGGGCGGGAAGATCTGTCGCTCGAGGATGGAGCCGAGGTCGAGGCCCGTGACCCCGACGACCGACAGCCAGGCGAGGGGCCGCCACGTCGCCGTCGCGCTCCCGGTGAAGCGGCTCGTGGACTGTGTGGACGTCAGGTGCGCCATGCTGTCGGGGGTGAGCGCGGCGAGATAGCCGCCTCCCGGCCCGTTGTAGTTCTGGCTCAGCAGGCCGTTGCTCAGCACCCCGTAGGAGGCATTGTCGTTCTGCGGGAGCCCCACGCCCGACTGAAGGAAGCCGAGGCTCGCCGAGACATCGGTCACGGGACTCAGCGTCGCGTGGAGATTGGCGCGGGCGTGCGTCTTGTTGTCGTAGTTGTTGGCGTAGACGCCGTGCTCGTCGTAGTGATCCCCGTTCACGAAGTAGCTGATCCGGTCGGTCCCGCCGGAGACCTGGAGCCCGAAGTTGTTCCGCCAGCCCGGGATGTTGGGGGGAATGCGTTGCAGCGGATTGAAGGTGATGAGCGAGTCCTTGAACGGCGTACAGCCGCCGCTCGACTGGAGCAGCAGCGTGCACGCGATCGTCCGGTTGCTGCCCGTGTCGGGCACCGTCGGGTCGATCCGACCGATCTGGAGGAAGTTCGTCGGATAGGTCACGTAGTTGCGGACCGTCCCGCCCTCCTCGAACACCCGCCACACCGGCCGCCCGGGCAGCCCGTGCTTCGTCGTCACCTGGATGACGCCGTTCGCGCCAGCCGTGCCGTAGAGGGCGGCGGCGGCCGGCCCCTTCAGGATCTCGATGTCCTGGATCTCGTCCGGATCGAGGTCGTCGAGCCGCGACGTGGACTGTCCACCGACATTGAGCTGGGTGCCCGACTGCTCGTTGTCCGCACGCACGCCATCGATGACGAGTAGCGGCTCGTTGCTGAGGGAGACGCTGTTGTTGCCGCGGATGCGGATCCGCGAGGTCGCGCCGGTGGTCCCGGTCTGCTGTGTCACCGTCACACCGGGGGCGCGTGACGAGAGCACGTCGGAGAAGGTCGCCACCGCCGTCTTGGGAACGGAGTCCGCGCTGATGAGCTGTACCGAGTTCCCCGTCTCGCGCGTGCGCTCCGTCTCGCCAGTCGCCTGCACCACGACCTGGTCCAGTGTCGTGGCCGCCGGGGCGAGCGCGAAGTCGGCGGTCGTCGCTCCCGAGTCGGGAACCGTGACCGGGCGCGCCTGGCTCTGATATCCGAGCCGGAGCGCCCGAAGCGTCACCGCCCCGCTTCGCAGCCCCGCCAGCCGGTAGGTGCCGTCGGCACGGGTGGCGGTGCCCAGGCCGGTCCCCTCGATGCGGATCTGCACGTCCCCGATCGGCTCGCGCGTGCCGGCATCGGTCACCCGGCCGGTGATGACGCCGCGCTGCGGTGTCTGTGCGGCCGCCCGTGTCGGGAGTGCGATCTGCAGCCCTCCGACCGCACATCCCCACGTCACGACCGCGACCGCGGCGGCCCGCCGCCGCCAGTGAGTGCGCTCCGACATCACAGCCTCATACGCACGTCCTCGCCGACGAAGGGTGTGTGGACGTCATCCCGGCCCATCGTCCCCGGACCCGCTGGTCGGGATCATCCGGCTCGTCGCTCTCAGCGCGATCATAGCGCCAGGATCGACCGGAAGTAAAGGCGCACCGGACGCGCGCACGAACCCGCACGACCTCCGCACGACCTCCGCACCAACCGCGCACGAACCCCGCACGGTCCTGACACGAACCCCCCACCATCCTCCGGACGCGTCGATTGCGCGCGCCAGGGCCGAAGGCGACCTTTCCCGCGTTGAAGGGGGGGGAGCCCGGCCCGATGCACGCCTATCCGCATTCGCACGTCTTCTACCGCAAGCTGCGGCGCGCGTATCCGCTGATCGTCCGCGGTGAGGGCTGCTACCTCCACGACGAGGCGGGCCGCAGCTATCTCGACGCGTGCGGCGGGGCGTTCGTGGCGAATATCGGACACGGTGTCCGCGCGATCGGCGAGGCGATGGCGCGCCAGGCGGCGGCGGTCGGCTACGTCAACGGCACGACCTTCACGCACGAGCCGGTCGAAGCCCTCGCGGCCGCCCTCGCGGCGCGCGCGCCGGCGGCGCTCGAGCTCGTCTACTTTCTCGCCAGCGGCTCCGAGGCGGTCGAGGCAGCGCTCAAGCTGGCCCGCCAGTACTGGGTCGAACGCGGCCGCCCGGCCAAGCACACCGTGCTCGCGCTCGCGCCCAGCTACCATGGGAATACGCTGCTCGCCCTGTCCGCCTCGGCGCGCGAGCACTACCGCACGCTGTACCGCGACTGGCTGGTCCCGGTGCCGCGCGTCCCGGCACCCTACCCCTATCGCTGCGCCTGTCACAGCGTGGGCGAGCCGTGCGACGTCTGTTCGGGGAACGCGCTCGCGGCGGCGATCCGGCACGAGGGCGCGGAGACGATCGCGGCCTTCATCGCCGAGCCCGTCGGCGGCTCCTCGACCGGCGCCTCGGTCCCGCCCGCGGACTATTGGCGTCGTGTCCGCGAGCTGTGCGACCGTCACGAGATCCTCTTCATCGCCGACGAGGTCCTCACGGGCGCCGGGCGGACGGGGACGTGGTTGGCGCTGGAGCAGTACGGCGTCGTGCCCGACCTGGTGACGATGGGCAAGGGGATCACCGGCGGGTATGCTCCGCTCTCGGCGCTGCTCGCGCCGCGGCGAATCGTCGACGTGATCGCGGCCGGGAGCGGGGCGTTCCAGCACGCGCAGACGTTCTCGCATCACGCGGTCTCCTGCGCGGCCGGGCTGGCGACGCTCGAGCAGATCGACCGGCAGGACCTGGTGACGCGATGCGCGCGCATCGCGCCGGCGTTTCACGCGGCGCTGGCGACCCTCGCCGAGCTGCCACACGTCGGCGACGTGCGGGGCCGTGGCCTGCTGGCGGGCATCGAGCTGGTCGAGGACCGGGAGACGCGTGCCCCGTTCCCCCGCGCGCTGCACGTCGCCGAGGCGGTCGCCGACGCCGCGCTCGACCTCGGGCTCGTCGTCTGGCCCAACGTCGGCCAGGCGGATGGCACGAACGGGGATCTGCTCCTGCTCGCCCCGCCGTTCATCGTCGGGCCCACCGAGATCGAGCTGATGGTGACGCGCCTCCGGGCCGCGCTCGAGCGCACCATCGTCCCACTCCTCGCGGCTCGCTGACCCGATCCGGTGATGCCGACCGCGCCGTCGCCCTCCCCCTCCCCCTCTCCCGCTGCGGCATCGCTGCCGGCTGGAGGGGCGGCCGGTGCGCCGGACAAGGTCACCTACACGTCGGCGAACATCGACCTGGCCGACTTCCACCGGCGCTTCGACGCCGCGCTGGCGCGCGTCCGGGCGGCGGCCGGGGCATCGTACCCACTGTACATCGACGGTGCGCCGGCCGACGGGGGTGGTCGTCCCATCATCGACCGCTCACCGATCGACACGCGGGTCGAGCTCGGCACCTTCGCCGCGGCTAGCCCGGCCCAGGTCGACCGCGCCGTCACGGCGGCCAAGGACGCGCAGCGGGATTGGGGACACCGACCCTGGCAGGAGCGCGTGGCGACGCTGCGTCGAGCATCCGCCCTCATCCGTGAGCGCAAGTACGACCTGGCCGCGCGGATGAGCATCGAAGTCGGCAAGAGCCGGCTCGAGGCGATGGGCGACGCCGAGGAGGCCGCGGACCTCATCGACTACTACTGTCAGCAGGTCGTGGACGCGGACGGATTCGTGCGCCCGATGGCGCGCCTCACGCCGCGCGAGCGGAACGTCGACGTGCTGCGCCCGTATGGTGTCTTCACCTGCATCGCCCCGTTCAACTTCCCGCTCGCCCTGTCGGCCGGGATGTCGGGGGCAGCGCTCGTCGCCGGCAACGCGGTCGTGTACAAGCCCGCCGAAGACGCGCCCTGGACCGGGCTCGGTCTCTACGAGGTGTACCGGGATGCCGGGCTCCCGGACGGCGTCTTCAACTACCTCGCGGGCCACGCCTCGGAGATGGGCGACGCCCTCTGGCAGCATCCGCGCGTCGACGGCGTCGTGTTCACGGGGTCCAAGGCGGTCGGGATGCGGATCCACGCCGGCCTCGCGGCGGGGCGCTGGATCAAGCCCTGTCTGCTGGAGATGGGGGGCAAGAACGCCACCGTGGTCACCGAGTCGGCGGACCTGGCGGCGGCCGCCGAGGGCGTCGCGCGGTCGGCGTTCGGACTCCAGACGCAGAAGTGCAGCGCGACCTCGCGCGTCTACGTCGACCGGCGGGTCGCCGACCGGTTCATCGAAGCGCTCCTCGCGCGGACGGCGGCGATCCGGATCGGCGATCCGACGGAGCGCGATGTGACCTTCGGGCCGGTGATCAACGAGCGGTCGGTCGAGCGCTATCTGCGGGGCGTCGAGCAGGCGCGGGCCGACGGTGGCCCGGAGGCGATCCTCGCGGGTGGTGCGCGGCTCACCGACGGCGCCCTCGCCCACGGGTTCTACGTGGCGCCCACGGTCGCTCGGCTGCCGCTCGCGAGCACGCTCTTCCGCGACGAGCTGTTCGTGCCGATCCTGGCGGTCGGGGTCGTGGGCGGGCTCGAGGAGGCGATCGACGAGACCAACGCCGCCGAGTACGGGCTGACGGCGGGCATCTTCACCGCCCGGGCCGAGGAGATCAGCCGCTTCTTCGACGAAGTCGAGGCGGGCGTGTGCTACGCCAACAAGCGGACCGGGGCGACGACCGGGGCGTGGCCCGGCGCGCAGCCGTTCTGCGGGTGGAAGGGATCGGGGTCGACCGGCAAGGGCGGATGCGGGCCGTACTACGTCGCGCAGTTCCTGCGCGAGCAGAGCCGAACGGTGATCGACGAATGACCGACGTGCAGCTCGCGCCGCCCAGGGCGGCCCGCGGCTACCCGCGGATCGTCGTCCCGCCGCCCGGGCCGCGAGCCCGGGCGATCGTCGACCGCGACGCGGCCTGGACCTCGACCTCCTACATCAAGGAGTATCCGCTCGTCGTCGCCCGTGGCGATGGCGCGATGATCGAGGACGTGGACGGAAACCGCTTCCTCGATTTCATGGCGGGGATCGCCGTGACATCGACCGGACATGCCCACCCGCAGGTCGTCGCCGCCGTCCAGGACGCCGCCGCGCGCTTCCTGCATATCTGCGGGTCCGACTTCTACTACGAGGGGATGGCCGCCATCTGCGAGCGGCTGGCGCGCCTCGCGCCGGGGTCGAGCAAGAAGCGTGTCTTCCTCTCCAACTCCGGAACGGAGGCCGTGGACGGCGCGATCAAGCTCGCCCGCCACGCGACGCGGCGGTCGGCGATCGTGGCCTTCAAGGGCGCCTTCCACGGGCGCACCTACGGTGGCATGTCACTGACGTCGAGCAAGGCGCGGCAGCATGCCGGGTTCGGGCCACTCCTACCGGAGATCTATCACGTCCCGTTCGGCTACTGCTATCGATGTGACTTCGGGAAGACCTATCCGTCGTGTGGTCTCTTCTGCGTCGCGTCGATCGAGCAGGATCTCTTCGCCCGGCAGGTCGATCCGCACGACGTCGCCGCGATCTTCGTCGAGCCGGTGCAGGGCGAGGGCGGCTACGTCGTCCCGCCGCCGGACTACCTGCCGGCCCTGCGCGCCCTCTGCGACCGGCATGGGATCCTGCTCGTGGCCGACGAGATCCAGTGCGGCATCGGCCGGACGGGGCGCATGTTCGCGTGCGAGCACGCGGGCGTCGAGCCCGACATCCTGCTCACCGCCAAGGGCCTCGCCTCGGGCATGCCGCTCGGCGCGATCATCGCTCGGGAGTCGATCATGCGCTGGGAGACCGGCGCCCATGGCTCGACCTTCGGCGGCAACCCCGTGTGCTGCGCGGCGGCGCTCGCGACGCTGGACGTGGTCGAGGGAGGGCTCATGGCCAACGCCGGAGCGATGGGAGACCGCCTGCTGGCGGGACTCCGCTCGCGCGCCGAGCGGCACCCGGCGATCGGGGACATCCGCGGACTCGGCCTCATGGTGGGCATGGAGCTCGTCGCCGACCGCGCGACCCGCGCCCCTGCACCGTCGCTCGTCCACGCACTCGTGCAGCGGGCGTTCGCGAACGGGCTCCTGCTGCTCGCCGCCGGCCGCAGCACGCTCCGCCTCGCCCCGCCACTCGTCGTCGACGCCACCGATATCGACACCGGACTCGCGATCATCGACGAGTGCCTGACGGCGCTCGCGTGAGCCCGTCCGGGCCAACCGTGGGACCGAAAGTGATGTCGATGCGGGACGCCATCGCCCGCTTCGTGCACGACGGCGACACGGTCGTGATCGAGGGATTCACGCACCTCATCAGCTTCGCGGCCGGTCACGAGATCATCCGGCAGCGGCGCCGGGACCTCACGCTCTGCCGCCTCACCCCGGACCTCATCTACGACCAGATGATCGCCGCCGGGTGCGCGCGGAAGCTCGTCTTCTCCTGGGCGGGCAATCCGGGCGCCGGATCGCTCCACGCCTTCCGCCGCGCCGTCGAGCGCCCGCCGCGGGACACGTCGGCGCGGCGCGCCCGGGCGCCCGCGGCACCGCTCGAGATCGAGGAGTACTCGCACTTCGGCATGGTCGCCCGCTTCGCGGCCGGCGCGGCCCGGCTCCCGTTCTGGCCGCTCCGGGACTACGCCGCGACCGACCTGCCGGTCGCCAATCCGCGGATCGCCGCCGTCACCTGCCCGTACACCGGCGAGCGCCTCGCGACCGTGCCGGCCCTCAACCCCGACGTCACGATCATCCACGCCCAGCGCGCCGATCCGGATGGCGACACGCAGATGTGGGGACTGCTCGGTGTGCAGAAGGAGGCGGCGTTCGCCTCCCGACACGTGGTGGTCGTGGTCGAGGAGCTGGTCGACGAGGCGGTGATCCGCGCCGACCCGAACCGGACCGTCGTGCCCGGGTTCATCGTCGACGCCGTCGTCGTCGAGCCGTGGGGGGCGCACCCGTCGTACGCGCAGGGCTACTACGACCGCGACAACGCCTTCTACGTGGCGTGGGAGGGGATCTCGCGGGATCCGGCGCGCCTCACGGACTATCTCGACACGCAGGTGTACGGTGTTCCCGACCGGGCGGCCTATCTCCGGCTCACGCCGGGGCTCGAGGACCGGCTGCGCGCCGGGCGCCGCATGTGCGCCGGGGTGAACTATGGCTACTGACGCGACCGCGGGCGCGCGGGGCGGCACGCCGCGGCCGGCGGCGACGGCGGCGACAGGGGCGACAGGGGCGACAGGGGCGACAGGGGCGACGATCGCGCCGCGCGAGTACTCGCCGAGCGAGATGATGGTCGTGACCGCGGCCCGCGAGCTCCGTGACGGGGAGGTCGTCTTCGTCGGCATCGGCCTCCCCAACCTCGCCTGCAACCTCGCGCGGGCCACGCACGCGCCGCGCCTCGTGCTCATCTACGAGTCGGGTGCGGTCGGCGCCGTGCCCGACCGACTGCCGGTCTCGATCGGTGACCCGTCGCTCGTCACGGGTGCGCGGATGGTCGCGGCAATGGCCGACGTCTTCCAGTACATCCTCCAGAACGGCCGGATCGAGGTCGGGTTCCTGGGGGCGGCGCAGATCGATCGCTGGGGAAACATCAACACCACCGTCGTCGGGCCCTATGACGCGCCGAGCGTGCGATTGCCCGGGAGTGGTGGGGCGGCGGAGATCGCGACCCATGCGCGGCGGACGATCGTCGTCTCGAAGCTGAGCCGCCGAGCGTTCCCCGAGGCGGTCGACTTCGTGACCTCCCCGGGGCACGCGTACCACGGTGTGCGCCGCGCCGCGCCGTCGCTGCCCGGCGGCGGACCGCTCAAGGTGATCACCGATCGGGGCGTGCTGGAGCCGGACCCGGCGACCGGGGAGCTGGTGCTGACGGCGCTCTACCCGGGCATCGCCGCGGCGGACGTGGCCCGCGACGTCGGATGGCCCCTCCGGTGGCCGACACCGCTGCCCACCGTCGACCCGCCGCCCGCCGAGCATATCCGGCTGCTGCGTGAGCGGCTGGATCCGGACCACCTCTTCCTGAAAGGCTGACGGATGGGCGGCAGCCGGCCGCACGGCGTCGGCCACGGGGTCGAACCGGTGGCCGGTCTCCGGCGTGCGCTCGACGTGCGGGACGTCGCGCTCTTCAACATCGTCGCCATCGTCTCGCTGCGCTGGCTCAACACGGCGGCCAAGTCCGGCCCGAGCGCGATCACGCTCTGGGTGCTGGCGGCGGTGATGTTCTTCCTGCCGCAGGGCCTGGCGGTCGCCGAGCTGTCGGCGCGGTACCCGAGCGAGGGCGGGATCTACATCTGGACCAAGCAGCGCTTCGGGGAGGGCCACGCATTTCTCTGCGGCTGGTGCTACTGGGTCGTGAACGTCCTCTACTACCCGCAGTTGCTGATCACGACCGCCGTGGTCGCGACCTACGTCGTGGGGTTGGGGAACAGCGGGCTCGGGGAGAGTTGGTGGTACGTGCTGCCGGCGACCCTGATCGCCCTGTGGATTGCGGTCGCGTTCAACGTCATCGGCCTGAGCACGGGGAAGTGGCTCCAGAACCTGGGCGGTTACGGGGCGTTCACGGCTGGCGCGATCCTGATCGCCGTGTTCGCGGTCGCGCTGTCGCGGGGCCATCCGGCGAGCGCCGTCACGTGGAGCGCGCTCGTGCCGCGGTTCACGTCGCTCCCGACGGTGAACCTGTGGGCGACGATCGCGTTCGCGTTCGCCGGGTTGGAGCTCGGGGCGACCCTGGGCGGCGAGATCAAGGACCCGCGGCGGACGCTCCCACGCGCGGTGTACCTCTCGGCGCCGCTCATCGCCGGGCTCTACATCCTCGGCACGGTCGCCCTCCTCTGGCTGGTGGCCGTGCCGTCGATCAACATCGTCTCGGGATTCCTCCAGGGAATCGCCGTGGGGGCGGCGCGGATCGGCCACGGGCTGCTCTGGCTGGCCCCGGCGGCGGCGGCCGCGTACGCGCTCGGGACGATCGGCGGCGTGGGCGCTTGGTTGAGCGGGCCGGCCCGGGTGGCGCTGATGATCGGGCTCGATCGGTACTTCCCGCCGGCGTTCGGACGCATCCATCCGCGGTGGGGCACGCCGTACGTGGCGGTCCTGGTCCAGGCGACGATCGCGTCGGTCCTGCTCGTGCTGTACGTCGCGGGGCGCGGCACGACAGTGGAGCGTGTCTACCTCATCCTTCAGGATACGCAGACGCTGATCTACTTCCTGCCGTTCATCTATCTCTTCCTGTGCCTGTTCGTCGAGCCCGCCCGCGCCGCCGGCGCGCCGTCGGTGATCCCCGGGGGCGCCCCGGTGAAGGCCCTGCTCGCCGGCTCGGGGCTCTTCGTGACCGTGTTCGCGATGGTGATCGCCTGCATCCCGCCGGAGTCCGGGGAGACGCTCCTCTTCGAGCTCAAGGTCGTGGGCGGCGCGCTCGGCTTCATCCTCGTCGGCGGATGGTTCTACTGGCGCGCGCGCCGGCGGGGCGCCTGACCGCCGGCCACCCCCGGGACTAGCGGCCGTCCGCCACGATCACATGCGGGCGACGCGCCGACGACGTGCCCGGGGGCTCGAGTGCGCTCACAGGCCGATGTTCAGACCGGCGCTGATCGATGGGTTGTGGGTGAAGCGGTCGCCGGAGTTGAATGGCAGGCGGGTGGGATCGTTCCAGTGCCCCACGTAGTCCTTGAAGAGGAAGCGCACGCCGACGGTGCGGGCGAGCGTATAGTCGAGACCGGCCCCGAAGTTGAGCGCAAAGTTCGTCGCGTGCGCGGTGCCTGCCAGGTTCTGCGTCCCGTAGCGCATCGCGCCGGCGCCAAGCTGGACGAACGGGCTCACCCAGTGCCGGTAGGACGCCGGGAACGGCGCGCTCAGTTGGATCCCGCCGTCGAACAGCCAGACTTCGGTGTTGCCGACCGTGGGGCCACCGCCCGCCGGCTCGAAGAAGACGAGCGACGAGTTCGCGTGCCCGAGGTTGCCGACGAGGGCGAAGTTGGGGGAGAGCGGGAGCGTGAGCTGCGCACCGACGAGCCCCGCGTCGGCGCCCGACGCGCTCGTCCCGAGCGGGCCGTGCACGTACTGGTCCATGTACATGTAGCCGACGTACGGCGTGATCGTCGGGACGAGCGGCGGGGTCGGGCGATAGTAGCCGTAGTGCACACGGTACTGCGCCGCGGCCGGACGCGGGGCGGCGAGCACGGTGATCGCGAGCGCGGTTGCGACGACGACGCGCGTAGTCATTGAGCCTCCGAGAGCTTCCGCGCCGTGCTATCGCACGCGTGGTGCCCCGGAGCTCGGCCGGGCCGGGCCGTGTAAGTCGTTGCGTTGAAACGCTCTCGCGCCAACCGGGTCCGGGCGCCGCGCGGCGCTGTCGCTGCGGGCGGCCGCCGCGATGTCCCCGACGGGGGACAGCACCGGGTCAGGAACGGGTGCTTTGGGCGGAGGCCCTCGGGTCAGCCGGCGGCGACGGGGACGACGGGCTGCTTGTACACGAACCGTTTGCCCTCGTAGTTGCGCAGGACGACCTCGTCGTCCGTCATCGACTCGACGTAATTCGGGATGAGCGGGACCTTGCCGCCGCCGCCCGGGGCGTCGATCACGAAGTACGGCACGGCGAGCCCCGACGTCCACCCGCGGAGCGCGCGCATGATCTCGAGCCCTTTCTCCACCGTCGTCCGGAAGTGCTCCCCGCCGGCCACCGGGTCGCACATGTAGATGTAGTACGGCCGCACCCGCGCCTTGAGCAGCCGGTGCATGAGCTCCTTCATCACCGCCGGATCGTCGTTGACGCCCTTGAGGAGCACGGTCTGACAGCCGAGCGGGACGCCGGCTCGGGCGAGCCGATCGAGCGCCGCGACGGCGGCCGGCGTCAGCTCGTCGGGATGGTCGAAGTGGGTGTTCATGTACACGGGATGGTAGCGCTGCACCATCTCGCAGAACTCGGGGGTGATCCGCTCCGGCAGGTGCGACGTGATCCGGCTCCCGATCCGGATGATCTCGATGTGCGGAATCTCGCGCAGCTTCTGGAAGAGGTACTCGAGCCGGCGGTCGGAGAGGAGCATCGGATCGCCGCCGCTCAGGATGACGTCGCGGATCTCCGTGTGCGCCCGGAGATAGGCGAACGCCGAATCGTACTGGTTGAGCGGGATCTTCTCGGGATCGCCGACCTTGCGCCGACGGGTGCAGAAGCGGCAGTACGACGCGCAGACCGGGCTCACGAGGAAGAGCGCCCGATCCGGGTAGCGATGCGTGATGTTGGGCTCCGGCGAGTCGCCGTCCTCGGCGAGCGAGTCGACGACCCCATCGACGACCTCGAGCTCACGGACGGTCGGCACGTACTGTGTCCAGAAGGGGTCGCCCACGGCCTTGATCTGCTCGAGGGCCGCGGGAGTGATCCGCATCTGGAACGACTCGAACGCCGGGCGCAGCGCCTCGACGTCGATGACGTCGGAGCCGAAGCGGGCCGCGAGCGCCTCGAGGGTCGCCACGCTCCGCTCCTTGAGGATGCTCTGCCACTCGCTCATCGCGACCGCCTCCTCTCTGCTCGAGTGATCAGCCGACCGAGACCCCGGACAGGCGCTGCGTGAGGACCCACAGCTCGGGGTCGAGCGCCGGAAGGCCGCGCGGCGCGGTGAGCGCCCGCTCGGCGATGCGACGCACGAGCGCCGCGTAGTCGAGCTCGGCCGCCCCGGCCATGCGGGCCAGCCCTGCGCCGGGTGAGAGGTCCGGGTTGGCGTTGACCTCGAGCAGCCATGGGCGACCGGCGCGGTCGATCCGGAAATCGACCCGGCCGTAGCCCTCACCGCCGACGGTGCGCCAGGCCGCGAGCGCGAGGCCGGCCAGCTCCGCGGTCAGTATCGACGGCAGATCGGCCGGGCAGCTCGGGATCGTACCCAGATCCTCCGCGCTCCCCGACTCCCACTTGGAGCGATACGAGACGATCCGCCACAGTCCGTGCGGCATCTCGCGGAAGTCGATCTCGGCGATCGGCAACACGCGGTCGCCCAGGATCCCGACGTTCACCTCGCGGCCGTCGACATAGCGTTGAACGACGACCTCGTCCCATCGCTCGTGCATGGCCGCCACGCGGTCGGCGAGCGCACGCGCACTCCGGACGACCGAGCGCTGCTCGACGCCGAGCGACGCATCCTCGGCGGCCGGCTTGCAGATGGCCGGAAACCCGACCGCCGGCACCGGCTCCCCGCGCCGCGCGACCGCCCACCTCGGCACCGGCAGCCCGGCGCGGTCCAGGAGCGTGTTGACGAGGTGCTTGCGGAGGCAGAGCGAGGTCGTCGCGCTCGAGCTCCCCGTGTACGGGACGCCGAGCAGCTCGACGACGCCGATGACCGCCGGCTCGAGGGCCGCGACGCCATCGACGCCCTCGCAGAGATTGAAGACCAGGTCGAGCTTGGCCTTGCGCACCCGCTCGATCCACCGGGCGTCCGGGTTGACCGGGATGCGGACGACCTCGTGCCCGTCGGCGCCGAGGATCGCCTCGACCGCCTCCACGGACTCGAGGATCAGGACGTCGGGCGTCTTGCCGAGGGCCGACGCACCGTCGAACAGGATCGCGACCTTCACGCGCGTGACCGGCGCAGCCGCATACCGTGTCGCTCCCCCGCCAGGGTGAGACAGCTCTGGATCAACTGCGCGTAGCTCATACCGGCGGCACGGGCCGCCTTGGGAAAGCAGGAATTGTCGCTGGGGTCGGGGAGGATCCCGGGGAGCGGATTGACCTCGATCACGTTGGGCGCGCCGTCGGCGTCGAGTCGCACGTCGACCCGCGACCAGTCGCGGCATCCGAGGGCCCGGTAGGCCCGCAGGGTCGCCGTCTCGATCGCCCGGCGGAGACGGTGCGGCATCGGTGCCGGGCACTCGAAGATGTCGAGCGGCGAGTCCGGCTGGTCCCAGACCCACTTGGCCTCGAAGCCGTAGACCGGGAGCGCGCCCGCCGGCAGGGCCTCGAAGTTCAGCCCGACGATCGGGAGCACGCGGGCCCCCGCGCCATTGCCCAGCACGGCGCACGTGAACTCGGCGCCGGGCAGGAACTCCTCGATCAGCACCGGCTGCGCGTAACTCTCGAGCAGAAAGAGCACCTGGGCATGAAGGTCGGCCGGAGTCGGGCAGAGGTTCCGCTCCGTGATCCCTTTGGACGATCCTTCGTGGATCGGCTTCACGAACAGCGGATAGCGGAGCCCTGGCGGCAGCACCGCGAGCGCGGCGGGGGACTCCACGACCGCGAACGCCGGGGTCGGCACGCCGTAGTACGAGAGGACTTCCTTGGTCCGGGCCTTGTCGAGACAGAGCGAGAGCGTCAGCGGGTCGCTGCCCGAGTAGGGGACGTCGAAGAACTCGCAGATCGCCGGCACGTGGGCTTCGCGGTTCTTCCCCCCCCGCCCTTCCGCCATGTTGAAGACGATGTCGGGTCGCTCGACCCGGAGCCGCTCCGGGAACTCTGCCGTCGCCTCGAGGTGAATCACCGACCCGAAGGCGGCGAGCGCGTCCGCGACCGCATCGACCGTCGCCTGCGTGTCCCACTCGGCGAACTCGTCGTCCGCCGGCATCTCCTCGACGAGGAGGGGACCATCCGCCGCCGCGCCGACGGCGGGTCGCGGGACGGGGGGGATCATGTGGTCGGTGCCGGTACTGGGAGGCTCTTCATCGGCCAGGACGGCACCGGCGTCTTCGCCGCTCGGTCTCTCGGTCGGCCGGCCCCCGGGAGCAGCGCTCGCCTCGGGCTTGAGATTGTAGGCGAATCCGATTCGCGCCATGCGGTCCTGCGTCAGGGAGACCCGAGATCGAGATCGCACCGCGTGCAAAGGAGATGCCAGGTGCGAATCGCGCGCATAATACCGAGTCGGATTTGGTCGCGCAATGACCTTTATGCGACCGCGCTCGCACCCGAAAAAGCGATCCGAGTCGCACGCCCGACGCGCGCCACCATCAGCGCGCGCGGCCTCCCCGCTAGACCTTGTGGTGCTCGGGGCGCGCGGCCTCGCGGCGGTCGTCCGCGACGTAGATCTCGAAGTCCGAGAAGAAGCCCGGCGCCTCGCGCTGGAGCGTCCGCAGGATGCCGACCGCCAGGCGACGGATCTCGAGGTCGGCGCCCTCACCGGCGCGCAGCTCGAGGATCGTCCGCCAGGCGCGGGCATTGGCCGTGACGACGATCTTCGTCTCGGTCGAGTTGGGGAGGACGCCCCGCGCCGCCTCGCGCGCCATCTTCCGGCGGTGGACCCGGTCGGGGACCCACGCGTAGCGCTCCATGAGCTCCCGCACGAGCGCCACGTAGGCCGCCTGGGCGCGCTCCATCTCGGCGCGCCACTGGGCCTCGAGGGCGACGTCCCCGAGGATCGCCGGCGGCACGACGAAGTTGGCCTCGGACTCGTCGACGTAGCGCTGCGAGAGCTGGGAGACGGCGACGCCGGCGCGATGCCGCACCAGCTCGTGGGTGAGCGCGCGGCTCACCCCCTCGAGCAGGAGCGAGTAGGTGGCGTGCTCCAGGACGCTGCCGTGGCGCTGGCGCTTGATGTTCTCGATGTAGTCGCGGGTCGCGCGACCCGCCGGGTTCGCCTGACTCATGTAACACAGGCGCCCGGCGAACTCCGCGAGTCGCTCGCCGTCGGTCGAATCGCCCAGCCAGTGCACCGGCAGATGGGAGGGCTCGATGAAGCACGGGCGGGCGACGACGGTGACGCGAGGCTCGGTATAGAACACAGCCGGAGGGGAAAGGGGTGTTTGACGGAGGCCAATCTATCACCCCACGGCGTGGCAACGGGATGAGTCCGCCAGATGCGACGAGGGCCGGTCGCTCATCCCGCCGACCGGCCCCCGCGCTCCCCCGCGCTCCCCTCTCGCTGCCCTGCCCCTCCCGATCCCGACTCGGTCCTACCGACCCAGTCGGCCCCGCTTCGGACGAAAGAAAGCGTCGATCGCATCCCTCCCCTGTTCGAGCTCGTTCAGTCGCCTTCGGTGTCGAACGCGAGCCCGTCGGCCTCACGCACGGTGTCGAGGATCGACTCCATCCGCGCGCGCGTGGCGGCCGTCAGCTCCGCGACCGGCGTCAGCGAGAACCCGATCGCGCGACGCGCCCCCTCCGGCCAGTCCGGCATCGACAGTCCGGCGACCAGCCGCCGGATCATCTGCCCGCACTCGGCCAGGAGCTGCCGCGCCGTCTCGCGCAGCACGTCGAGCGGGATGGTCACATCACGCGTCATGAGCTGTCCGGTCGCGCGGTCCCGCCAGGCCGCATCGCCGATGGCCCCTTGCTCGGGCCAGAGCCCCAGGTGGCGAATCACTCCCTCGTGCTCGGCCTGCAAGCGCCGGCTCTCGACGGCCGCTGCGAGCGCCAGCGCCAGCGACTCGGGACTCGGGGACCCGTACAGGGTCACCAGGTCACGCGCCGGCCGCTCGGAGTGCAGCGGCGGCGGTCCCGAGTTCACGTGCGCCAGCACCGGCGAGTGGTCGGGGTGATCCTCCAGCATCACGAGGACATCCATTCCCCCTCCAGAAAAAAAGCGCCTCACCCGGTGAACTTTCCCATTCCCCGTCCCCACATCAGGCAAGACCGGTTGGGCACGAGAAAAGTTCCCGCTCGCCAACTGTGCCCTCACGACGATCCAGTCTCCTATCGGGCAAGTCGTATACCCACCACCTACGCCAGCGCGACGCGCAACTGGACGGTCGCCGCCCGTTGCACCGAGGCATACAGCCGTTGCCCGGACGCAACGCCGTCGGGCCGCGCCGCCGGCCGCGCTGACGCCAAACGCGACAGCGATGGTGCCGGCCGGTTGCCGTGCACTTCGCCGATCGTATGTTCTTCGTCATGAGGCTGACGAAGAGCGACGGACCTGCCACGATCCTGCTGGTCGAGGATCGGGCCGAGGTGCTGGATGTGATCCGCCGCACGCTCAGCGCCAACGGGTACGCCGTCGAGACCGCGACCGACGGGGAGGAGGGATTGAGCAAGGCCCTCGACCTCCAGCCCGACCTGGTGGTCCTCGACGTCGGGCTCCCGCGCCGAGATGGGATCGACGTCGCGAAGGAGCTGCGGAACCGCGCCTTCCGTGCGCCCGTCCTCATGCTCACCGCGCTCGATACCGTCACCGACAAGGTCATCGGGCTCGACGCCGGTGCCGACGACTACCTCCCCAAGCCCTTCGACTACCAGGAGCTGCTCGCCCGGATCAAGGCGTTGCTCCGACGGTCGACGTTGCGCGTCGACGAGGTCGTGATGCGAGTCGGCGACCTGGTGCTCGACTCGCTGGCCCGCGAAGTCACCCGCGCCGGCGCGCCGGTGTCGCTCACCGCCAAGGAATACGCGCTGCTCGAGTACCTCATGCGCAACGCCGGGCGGATCGTCTCGCGCGAGCAGATCTCCGAGCACGTCTGGAAGCAGCCGTTCGACTCGGCGAGCAACATCGTCGACGTGTACGTGAGCTATCTGCGTCAGAAGATCGATGACCCCGCCCTCGGCCCGCCCCTCGTGCACACGGTGCGCGGCCAGGGGTACATCCTCAAGGCCGCCGCCGACTGAGCCCCTGGCGAGGGGTCACGAGCACGGGCCACGGGCGGTCGCCACGCGCTGGCGGCCGCCCTTAACGCGTCCAGGCCGCCAGCGTCCATCCCGTCGCGTACACCCACGGGGGTCGGAGCATGATGCGGGGGCGCGACGCTGGAACGGTCGGCGTCGGCAGACTCGTCGCGGCTGCGTGCGCGCGCGCGTGCGCGCGTGCGTGCGCGGCCGTGTGGGTGGCCGTGTGGGTGGCCGTGTGGGTGGCCGCGTGCGCGTCGCCGCCGCGGGCGGGCCCCCGCGAGGAGGCGACCGGCAGGGCATCGGCGCGGGCGGAGCGGGTCCTCCGGGAGTTCCCGGCCGTCTCGGACTTTGGGCGGGACCTCACGACCGATCAGCAGGTGCTTCAGGTGCTCGATCGCGCCGCATTCGGCCCCCGGCCGGGCGACGTCGCCCGGGTCCGGCGTCTCGGCGTCGACCGCTGGATCGCCGAGCAGCTCACGCCGGACGGGATCGACGACGGCGCGATGGACGCCTTCGTGGCGCGGATCCCGCCGGACACGGCCCAGTCGAACGGAGCGGCCGACCCCCGCGTCGTCAAAGTCGCGCGCGCGGTCGCCAGCGAACGGCAGCTCCAGGAAGTCATGGTGGACTTCTGGGAGAACCATTTCACGGTCTATGCCGGCAAGGGCCGGCCGATGCGGGACTTCCTGCCGGCGTACGACCGTGATGTCATTCGGCCGCACGCGCTGGGACATTTCCGCGACCTCCTGGGCGCGGTGGCGAAGAGCCCGGCGATGCTCTTCTATCTCGACAACTGGCGGAGCGGCGTCCGCGGGCTGAACGAGAACTACGGCCGCGAGCTGCTCGAGCTCCACACCCTGGGGGTCGACGGCGGCTACACCCAGGCGGACGTGATCGCGGTTGCCCGCGCCCTCACCGGCTGGTCGATCGACCGCCCGGCGCAGGGCGGCGGCTTCATCTTCCGCCCGCGACTCCACGACACGGGCGAGAAGGTCCTGCTCGGGCACCACCTCGCGGCCGGGCGCGGCATCGCGGACGCCGAGGAGGTGCTCGACATCCTCGCCCGGCACCCGAGCACGGCGCGGTTCGTCGCCCTGAAGTTGTGCGAGCGGTTCGTCAGCGACACCCCGCCCCCGGCGCTGGTGGCCCGCACCGCGGCGACCTTCACGCGGACCGATGGCGACCTCCGGCAGGTCGTGTGGACCATCCTGACATCGCCGGAGTTCTTCTCGCGCGCCGCCTACCGCGCCAAGGTCAAGTCGCCCTTCGAGCTGGTCGTCAGCGCCGTGCGCGCGCTCGGCGGTCAGCCGGACAGCACTCGCCGCTCGGCCCAGGTGATCGCCCGGCTGGGCGAGCCGGTGTTCGGCCATCAGGCGCCCAACGGCTACCCCGAGACCGGGACGAGTTGGATGAGCACCGGCGCGATCCTGGCGCGCATCAACTTCGGACAGGCCGCCGCGGCGGGACGCATCCCCGGCGCGTCGCTCGACGACTGGCCGGCCGCACGGATCCTCCGGACCGCGCCGCGCGCGGCGCAGGTCGACAGTGTCGTCGGCGAGATCCTGGGCGGTGCCGCGTCGCCGGACAGCCGCGCCATCCTGCTCTCGGGTGGCAACCCGCTCGACACCGGCGGCGGCACCCCGCTCCGGGGTCTCGCGCAGATCGTGGGCCTCGCGCTCGGCGCACCCGAGTTTCAACGCCGCTAGCCATCGACCCGGACGGACCCATGGAGCGCCGAGTGTTCGTGAGATCGGGTGCCCTCGCCCTCGTGACCCTGGGGCTGAGCCCGCGCTTTCTGCGTCGGGTGGTCTTTGCCGCCGACCTGCCGGCGGCGCGGCGCGGCAAGGTGCTGATCTGCCTCTTCCAGCGGGGCGCGGCGGACGCGCTCAATATCGTCGTGCCCCACGGCGAGTCCGCGTACTACGCGATGCGACCCACCATCGCCATCCCGCGGCCCGCGCGGGGGACGCCGAGCGGCGCGGGAACGATCGACCTGGACGGCTTCTTCGGGCTCCACCCGGCGCTCGCTCCCCTCCTGCCGCTCTACGCGCAGCGGCACCTGGCGATCGTCCACGCCGTCGGCAGCCCGAGCGCGACGCGGTCCCATTTCGACGCCCAGGACTACATGGAATCCGGGACGCCGGACGCGAAGGCGACCCCCGACGGCTGGTTGAACCGGTACCTGGCGGCGCAGGGGACGTGCGAGGCCGGGAGGACGCGCGCCCCGTCGACTGTCTCGCCCTTCCGGGCAGTCGCGTTGGCCCCGGAGACGCCGCGCATCCTCGAGGGGCCGGCGCCCACGGTCGCGCTGAGCGATCTCCAGGAGTTCTCGGTGCGGGCCACGGGCTCGCAGGTCGAGCGGCTCGAAGCGCTCTATCGCACGGGCTCGGCGGACATCGTCCACGCCACGGGCGCGGAGAGCTTCGAGGCGGTCCGGATGCTGCGGGCGGCCAATCCGCAGCAGTACGTGCCCGCGGTGGAGTATCCACGCTCGCCCTTCGGGCAGCGACTGCAGCAGATCGCGCAGCTCATCAAGGCGGACGTGGGCCTCGAGATCGCCTTCACCGACGTCGGGGGGTGGGACACGCACGTGAATCAGGGGGCGGCGACCGGCCAGTTGGCCGAGCGGCTGGCCGATTTCGCGCGCGGCATCGCGGCCCTCGTGACCGACCTCGGCGATCGCATGGCGGACGTCGCCATCGTCACCATGTCCGAGTTCGGGCGCATGGCCCGAGAGAACGGGAACGGCGGGACCGATCACGGCCACGCGGGGGCGATGTTCGTCCTCGGCGGCGACGTGCGGGGCGGCCGGGTGTACGGACGCTGGCCCGGGCTCCAGCCGGAGCAGCTCTTCGAGGGGCGCGATCTCGCCCGCACGACGGACTTCCGAGCCGTGTTCTCCGAGCTCGTGTCGCAGCACCTCGGCGGCGCGCACCTCGACGCCATCTTCCCGGGCTTCAGCGCCACCGAACGGCTGGGATTGGTGTAGCCGGCGCCGCCGGTGCGCGGCCGGTGCGAGGCGGTGCGACGTCGTGGCGCGCCTGGGCGGTCTCGGGCGACGATGCGATATTGCCGATGGTTCGCCGCTCTGTGGCCGCTCCGTGGCCGTTCTGTGGCCCTTCGGTGGCCGCCGCTTCCCCGCTGTTTCCCGATCGCCTCGGGATCGTCCCTCTCCATCATGTCGAAGCTCTCGATCGCGCTGTCGTTCGCGCTCTGCACGGCGGCCGCCGGGGTCCACGCGCTCGGGCACGCCGCCGTCGCCCGGACCGCCACGCCGCCGGCTCCCGGAGCCGCTCCCGGAACGGCTCGCGCGGCCACCCCTCCGGCCCGGTCGGACCGGGCCGACCCGGGGAACCATCTCGGGCGGGTGCCGATCCTCGAGTACCATGTGATCGGCGACCACGAAGCGCACTGGACGGTCGAGCCCGAGCACTTCCGGCGCGACCTTCAGCTTCTGTACGACCGCGGCTATCGGCCGATCAGCGTCGCGCAGCTCATCGACCGCCGGATCGACCTGCCGGCCGGGCGGTCACCGGTGGTCTTCACCTTCGATGACGCCTCGCCCTCCCAGTTCCGCTACATCGAACGGAACGGGCAGCTCGAGATCGACCCCAATTCGGCCATCGGGATCTGGCTCGACTTCCACGCCAAGCATCCGGACTGGCAGAACCGCGCGACCTTCTGCGTCCTCCCGGCCGCCAGCGCCGGACACGCCTTCTTCGGGAACGGCGGCATCGAGGGGCAGAAGACCGCGTGGCGCTACAAGAAGCTCCAGTACCTGGTCGCGCAGGGCTTCGAGCTGTGCGACCACACGCTCTGGCACGCCAACCTGGGGAAGTACTCCGACGCGGTGGTCCAGGAGCAGATCGCGCGCGGGGCTCTCGCCATCGACTCGGCGGTCCCGGGCTACAGGATCCGCACCTTCGCGCTGCCGCTCGGCATCTGGCCGAAGAACCGCGCCCTGGCGCACGCGGGCGCCTGGACCGACCCGCGCTCCGGCCGCACGATCCGGTACCGCTTCGACGCGATCCTCGAGGTCTCGGGCGGGCCGGCGCGGAGTCCGTATGACCCGGCGTTCGACCCGCTCCGGCTGCCCCGAGTCGAGGTCTACGGCACGGCGCTGGAGCACACGCTCGACGCGCTCGACCGGCCAGGCGTCCGCTACGTCGTCGGGAGCGAGCCAGTCACACGGGCCGACGCGAGCCACTGAGCGAGTAGAATCCAGGGCCCCGAGCGCCCGGCAGGAGGCTCGGTTGTGACGCCGAGCACAGAGCAATCGGTTAGTTGGCGCCAATCTTTGCGGCGTGCTCCGCGACACTGTAGCGAAACGCGACACCCCTGTATACCGGGTGCCCTCTTTGACCGGTGGCTCGTCTACATACCGAAGCCACTACTCACGAGGCGCTGTGATCGTACGCGAGGCGGACCCACTCCAGCATTCGGCATTCTTCGAAGCGCTGGGCGGACTCACGGAGGGGGAGGCGGACTGGCATGAGTTGAATGCCGGGCTGCTCGTGCTCCGACTGGTCGACGCCTGGCTGACGGAGGGCTCGCAGGCCGCGCAGGTGTCGGCCTGGGGGATCCGCAACCTTCGGAACGCCGTGGAGCGGATTCCCGCGACGTCCCCGAGCCGGACGATCCTGGCCGGCATCATCGAGATCGTCGAGAGCGCGGTCGTGGTGGACGTGCGGCCGATCGCCCCGCGGCTCATGGCGTACGGGCGGTCGCTCGACTACACCGCGCGCTGGGCGCTGGCCGCGGACGTCTTCCAGACGCTCCTCGCGCACCTGCACCCGGCGCTCGATCCCGATATCGCCTTCGACGCACGCATGCGGCTCGGCTACTGTCTCCGTCAGGAATGGCAGTTGGAGGCTGCGGAGGCCGCGTACGTGGAGGCCGGGCTGATCGGAAAATCGGCCGGCAGCCGGAAGAAGGAGCTGCACGCGCAGGTCGGTCTCGCCAACGTGGTGATCGTCCGCGGCAACTTGCCCAAGGCGGACACGATGCTGAGCGAGGTCATTGCGGCCAGCGAGACCGAGGGCTGCGACGAGGTGCGGGCGATCGCGCTCCACGACCGGGCATTCGTCGCCAATGGGCGTGCCCGATACGAGGAGGCGGCCAGCCTCGCGTACGCCGCGCTCCAGCTCACGACCGGACTTCGCGAGCGGGACCGTATCCTCAATGATCTCGCGATCTCGCTCACCCAGCTCGGTGGGCTCGAGAGTGCGCGCGACGCGTTCCTGGTGCTCGCCGCGACGGCGCAGGAGCAGTACGTCCGCTGGCTGGCGATGATCAACCTGCTCGAGGTCGGGTCGCTCCAGAGCAACGAGGCCCTCTTCGAGCGCTATCGGCGGGAGCTGGTCACCGAGACGCTGCCCCCCTACCTCCGGGCGCAGTTCCACTATTACTCGGCGGTCGGGCACCGCGCCTTTGGGCGGCTGGCCGCGGCCCAGCGCGAACTCGACGCGGCCGGAGCGCTCGCCGAGCAGCACGCGTACAACCAACTCCAGTTCGAGGTCGAGGCCCTGGCCACGCATGTCCGGCAGGGGCTCGCGGTGGAGCGCCGGGCGGCGCGGGAGCTGCCGGCGTCACTCCAGGGGGTAGCCGAGGCGGTCTCGGAGATGCGGGCGCTGGCCGGCGTCTGACCGACCGGGTGGCGGCGAGAGAGGGACAGGCCCGGCATCGACCGAGTGGGGTCGCCGGGGGCGAGGAAACAGCGGGCGGCATGCGGGACGGGCCACGGAGCACTGCTCCGTGGCCCGTCGTCGCTGCGACGACCCGGTCGCTCGCGCCTCACGGCGGAGCGACCGGGGGAGCGTCGTCAGCAGGTGCCCGAGCCGGAGCCCACGCCGGGCTGACAGGTGTGCGAGGCGGGCGCGGTCGGCGACGCGCAGGCGGCCAGGGCGGCGGTCAGCGCGGTCAGAACGGCGATCTTGATCGTGCGGCGGGTCATGACATACCTCGCGGGGAGATGGGGCGGACGGATGGTTGGGGTCGCCCGCGAACGTACTCTTCCCTTGGGGGCGCAAAAGGTGCATTTCTTGTCAGAATAGCACACTTTCATGACAGTGCGCCCCGCCGGGATCGAAGTTCTCGCCTATCTGCCCCCGCCATTGCTCGGCCATCTCCGCGTCGTGCTCGCGGGGAGCAGCGCCCATGTGCTGCGCGTCGCCGATCGGTGGGAGACGTTCGCCGACGCGATCCGGTCGACGACGGCCGACGTCGTGGTCGCCGATCCCTGCGCCGATGGCGTGCGGCGCGGGGTCTCGCTCGCGGCGCTCCTCGAGTCGCGACCCACCCTGCCGCTCGTCGTCTACACCCCGGTCGCCCCGCCCAGCTTTCAGGCGATCGCCGAGCTGGCGCGGCTGTGCGCCCACTACGCCGTGCACCAGGTCGTGCTCTACCGGTACGACGACGAGCCGCGTCGATTCCTCGAGCTGCTGGAGCAGCAGCCCGGCAGCTCGATGAGCGCGGCACTGCTCGAGCGGATCGCCCCCGCCATCGACGCGCTGCCGGCGACGCTGGCGCGCGCGGTCGATCGCCTGATCCGCCGGCCCACCGAGTTCGAGGATGTGGCCGACCTGGCGCGCGTCGCACGGGTGACGGTGCGCACGGCCTATCGGCACCTCGCGGGCGCCGGCTTCGTCTCCCCGCGCGCCCTGATCGTCGCGGCCCGGCTGCTCCACGCCTACGCCTACGCGCGCGATCCGCGGCAATCCCTCGAGTCGATCGCCACCCGCGTCGGCTACAGCGCGCCGCGTATGCTCACGAAGCACATGCGGGAGGTACTCGGGGCGACACCCCGCGCGGTGCGGCGGCAGATGCGGCCGGCGGACTTCCTGGCCGCCCTCACGCAGTGGCTGATCCCGACGCCGGTGCCCGACGCCCTGCTGGCCTCGAGCTGGCTCCGGTACGGGGTCCCGCTCGGCGATGCGGCACCGCGCCTTGCGCCGGAGCCGCCGGAGTACGAGCGTGAACGGGTGGGCAACGAGGTGGCCGACGATGTTACCGACGAGGTGGCCGACGAAGCTCCCGACTTCGAGCCGCAGCGAGCGGTCGGCCGCGTTCGGCTGGGGCGGCAGCCTATCATGACCTGGGCCGCGGTACGCGGGACGGCGCTGGAGCGAGAGGAGCCATGAGAGGTGGCGCTGGAGGACGGGCGGGAGGCGGCGGGGGAGGGGGAGGCGAGAGACCGATGAGACTCTTTGGCAATCATCGGGGGGTTGGCGGCGGGCCGGCGCGCGGCGTTCCGCCGCGGGCGCGCGTGCTCGTGGTCGATGACGAGCCCTCGATCTGCCGGGCGCTGTCGATCGCGCTGACCCGCGCCGGGTACGAGGCGAAGTGGACCCAATCGGGGGAGGGCGCGCACTCGCTGCTCGGGTCGGAGCGGTTCGACATCCTCGTGCTCGATCTCCGGATCCCGGACGTGCGAGGTGACGTCCTGTACCACCTCGCCGTCTCTCTCCAGCCGCACCTCCGGGGCCATACGCTGTTCATCACCGGCGATGTCACCGACCGCGCGCAGGTGCTGATCGCGGACTGTGAGTGCCCGCTGCTCCAGAAGCCGTTCCGTCTCGAGGATGTGCTCGCGAGCGTCGGCGCGATGGAGCCGCCGCACGAGGCGGAGGAGTCGGCGTAGTCCCGACGCCCCCCGGTCAGACTCTCCAGTCGCGCAGGGTGGCGAGGGCCTGGTCGAGCGCCGCGATCTGCGCCGGGTCGGTGGCCCGCGCACGCAGTTCGGCGTAGGTCTCGAGCGCGAGCTGGAGCGCGGCCGGATCGTGCTCGGCGCCGGCAAGGCTGGCGGCGTTGTCCGCGAGATTGGCGCGCGCGAGGTCGTCGGACGGAAAGCGGAGTGTGACCTGGCGCCACCGCTCGACGCGCTGGCGCGGGTTGGAGGTCGCGAGCGCCCAGAGGTGCCAGGCGCCGCGGTTGGTCGGATCGGCGGTCCGCGCGCGCTCGGCGAGCTCGCCGACGATGGCGGGTCCGCGGCCGGCGAGCCAGTACGCGTTGGCGAGGATGACGAGCGCGCGAGCGTTGGTCGGCTGTGCGTCGACGATGCGCTCGTAGATCGGCCCGGCAACCTCGGGGAGGTCGCGATACGGCTCGGCGGCAGCGATGAGCGCGTCCGGCGTCGCACCGTCGGCCCAGGCGGCGAGACGCAGCACGAGGTGCGTGCCGTTGCCGGTCGCCTGGTACTCCTGGACGAGCGCGGCCAGGTCGCGGTGAAGATCGGACAGCCCGGAAACGGAGGGGGAGGGGAAGTGGGAGGGGGAGGGCAGCGCCACGGGCCGAGGAGAGTTCAGAGTCATGGGCGATGGAATGGATCGGGACGCGCGGTCGAAGTATACGGTGGAGCAGTTGGCGGCAGCCGGCGCGACCGCGCTCGACATGCGGCACCAGATCAACAATCCGCTGGCGGCGTTACTGGCCGAGGCCCAGCTCCTCGCGCTCGAGCCGCTCGCGCCCGATCAGCGCGCCGCCGCGCAGCGAATAGTCGAGCTGTCCCGCCGGCTGGCCGCCATTCTGCGCGAGCTCGATGGCGCGCTTCGCGCAACCGGAGCATGAGCAGGCATGAGCAAGCACGAGCAAGCATGAGGAAGCATGAGGAAGCATGAGCAACGTATGACGGTACCCAGGGCGACACCACCTTGCGCAACCGCGCTGGACCCGCGATCTTCTGACAGACCCACGATTGAGGCGGCGCGTCCTGTACGCCAGCCGCCGCACGCGCGTGACGTTCCGCGCCCCCGCATCACGGGAGCCCGAGCAGCAACTGTAGTAGCAGTAGCGCGGACTGCGCACGATCACATAGTACACCCCCATAGATGAACGAACGCCGACGTCCCCACCGTCGCGGCCGTGGCTCTCGCCCGTTTGGGCCGCCGTCTGCCGATCCTCTGACAGACGCGGCCGGCGAGCCGAACCCGTACCGCGACGCCCCACCGAACGAGAGCGACGCCGTGATCGACACGGCTCCGCCCGCGGCACCCGCCGCCGCTCCCCCCCCTTTCCCCGCTGCTCCGTCCGCGGCGGCCCCTCCCCCTCCCCCTCCCCCTCCCCCACCCCCTCCCACCTCGGCCTCGCCCGGTCAGGGATCGGATGGTGTGCGCAGCCGGCCGGGCGTCGGTGATGGGGTGGAGAACGGCGCCGGTGAGCCCTTCGGGGCGCCGACCGCGACCGAGGGGCCGGGCGTGCAGCGACATGTCGGACCGGGGGGGAACGCGTCGGGGAGCGCGTCCGGCAACACGTATGGCAGCGCATATGGCGGACAGGGCGGCGCCGGTGGAGCCGGGGGGGCCGGCGGAGGGCAGCAGGGCGGACACAGCAACGGCCGGCGGCAGCATGGCCATGGCCGGAACAGCCGCCGGCATCGCGGGCGTGGTGCGCACCGCGACCATCAGCCGCAGCAGCAGCATCATGGACCACCGGTCCCGATCGTCGCCGACGGAGAGACCACGGGCTGGTTCGACGCCTCGCGGGACGGCGGGTACGTGCGGCGCGCGGGGGCGAGCTACCTCGCCGACGCGGGCGACGCCTACGTGCCGACCCACGTCGTGCGGCAGCATGCCCTCCGCCGGGGCGACGCGGTCACCGCGACCGTCGGGCGGGATCAGCGCGGCCGCGTCACCGTGGTCGACGTGCTGACCATCAACGATGCCGATCCCGCGCTCTCGGCCCGCCGCCCGGACTTCAGCTCCCTCACCGCCTCGTACCCCGATCGCAAGCTGACGCTGGAGACCGGACGGCCCGCCAAGGGCGGGCCGGAGCTGACGCGGCGCGCGATCGATCTGATCGCACCGATCGGCTATGGACAGCGCGCGCTGATCGTGGCGCCGGCGCGCGCCGGCAAGACCATGCTCCTCCAGGCGATCACCGAGGGGGTCGCGCTGAACCATCCCAACGCCGTGCTTCTCGTGCTCCTCGTGGACGAGCGCCCCGAAGAGGTGAGCGAGATGATCACCTGGGGGTATGGCGAAGTCGTCGCGTCGAGCTTCGACCAGCCCGCGGAGCGACACACCGACGTCGCCGAGATGGTGCTGGAACGGGCGCGCCGGCTGGTGGAGACGGGCAAGGACGTGGTCATCGTGCTCGATTCGATCACCCGGCTCGCCCGGGCGCACAACACCGTCGAGCGGGGGACGGGTCGCACCCTGTCGGGCGGACTCGACGCCACCGCCATGGCCAAGCCCAAGGCCTTCTTCGGCTCGGCGCGGTCGGTCGCCGCGAACGCGGGCGGCGGGTCGTTGACGATCATCGCGACCGCGCTCGTCGAGACGGGGTCGCGCATGGACGACGTGATCTTCGAGGAGTTCAAGGGCACCGGGAACTGCGAGATCAAGCTCGACCGGAGCCTCGCCGAGAAGCGCGTGTACCCGGCCATCGACATCGCCGCGAGCGGGACCCGGCGCGAGGACAAGCTGTTCCGCCCCGATCAGCTCGACAGCGTCTTCACCCTGCGGCGAGGCTTGCAGCAGATGCCGCCCCAGTCCGCGATGGAGTGGTTGATCAAGCGGATCGCGGCGACGACCAGTAACGACGCCCTGTTGGCTGGGCTCTAGGGGCAGCGCCGGCCCGCAGGCGCGGTCGCCCCGGCGGTCTCGGCGACCCGGCCCGGCCCTTGCCGTGGTCGCCACGGCCATGTGTCGCGCGCGTGCCGGGGTCAGCCTGCTCGTCGTGGCCGGCGCCCTCGGGGCGAGCGCTCGGCCGGCGAGTCCGCAGAGCGGGGGCACCGCGCTGCTCGGCGCGCACGATACGCTCACCGGGCGACGACTGCGGCCGGAGATCACCGCGCTCGTGATCCAGGGCGCCCACGCGGTGCCGAAACACGAGATCGAGAACGGGATCGTGACGGCCGCGTCGCACTGCCGGGGCGTGCTCCTGACCCCTTTCTGCCTCGTGTCCCGCGCCCCGTACCTCTACCAGCGCGTCTATCTGGACCGGGACGAGCTCAAGCGCGATGTGCTGCGCATCCGGGTGTTGTACTGGCGGCACGGGTATCGCCTGACATCGGTCGATACCGCGGTCACCCCCCCGGGCGCGGCAGCCGTGCGCGTGACCTTGCGCATCCATGAGGGCCCACCCACGCTGGCGACGTCCGTCACCGTCACGCCCGACACTCTGTTCAATCCTCGCGTGCAGCGGCGGATCGTGCTCGTGCACCGCGGCCGGCCGCTCGACCTGTACAAGCTCGACACGACGGCCCGCTCGCTCCGCGATCACCTGCGGAGCCAGGGCTTCGGCGACGCGACGGTGGACACGACCGTGCAGGTCGTCGGGCAGCCGCCTCCCGATTCCGCCAATCGGGCCGCTGCCGCCGCGGGCCGGCTCGCGGCCGGGACGGCGACCGTGGGCGTACGCATGAACCCGCGGCGCCGCACGACCGTCGACACCGTCCTCGTGACCGGGAACGTGCATGTGAGCGCGCAGACCATCCGTCACGCGATCCCGCTCCGACCGCACAGTCTTTTCCTCCCCAGCGATGTCTCGCGGAGTCAGCGTGCCCTGATCGCCACCAACCTGTTCCGGAACGCCACCGTCACCGTGGACACCACCGCCGGGAAGCCGGACAGCGCCAAAGCCATCACCGTGAACGTCACCGAGGCGCCCGCGCGGGAGGCGAGCGCCGGGGTCGGGTTCACGACCGCGGACTTCTTCTCGGTCTCCTCCCGCTTCGCCGACTACAACTGGGTCGGCGGCGGGCGCCGGTTGGTTCTTTCCGGTGCCCTGGGCAACCTGTTCGCGCACGGGCTCTACAGCGCCTTCAACAACGGCTACAAGGAGATCCCGCCGGACATCAGCCCCGCACCGTACCTCTCCCCCACCTGGGCCGTGAGCGCGGACGTGCAGCAGCCGTGGTTCGGCGGGGCGGAGAACTCGCTGGGGTTCGGGGTGTTCGCCCACCGGCGGGTCGCGCCCGGCGTGTACGTCGACAACGCCTACGGTGCGACACCGAGCTTCACGCACGACGTCGCGTCACGGGCCTCTATCAGCGTGAGCTACCGCTTCGAGCAGACGCACGTGCAGGCCGGGGACGTGTACTTCTGCGTCGACTACGGCGTGTGCGACGCCGCGACGCGGGCCGCGTTGCAGACACATGCGCGGCTCTCGCCGCTCATCCTGACGGCGCAGGTCGACCGCTCGAACGACCCGCTCAACCCGACCGCCGGGTTCGTCGCCCGCGCCGAGGTACAGCACGGCTCGCAGATCACGGCGTCGAATTTCCACTACAACCGGGCCTACATCAACGCGTCCGCCTACCGGCCGTGGGGCCGCTCGGTGATCGCCCTGAACGCGCGGGCGGGTGTCGTGGGCGCGATCGGGGGCACCGGGGCCGCGATCGGTGACACCTCGGGCAACGTCCTGCACCCGACCGTCCGCTTCTACGCCGGCGGCTCGCAGTCGGTCCGCGGATTCGGCGAAAATCAGCTCGGGCCGCGGGTCCTCACCATCCCCCCGAACGTGTTGCGCGGCACGCCGGCGCTCGGACCGGCGCACGGGTGCTCGGTCACGACCCCGATCCAGCAGTGCCCGGTGAACGTGCCCTACCTTCGCGATGCCGACTTCGCCGCGCAGCCACTCGGCGGCCGCACGCTCCTCGAGGGGAGCGTCGAGCTCCGCTATCCCATCTACAAGCAGCTCGGCGGGGCCGTGTTCGTCGATGCGGGGATCGTCGGCCAGGGGAATCTCGCCAATGCCACGAGTGGGACGAGCGCCGTCACGCCGGGCTTCGGCTTTCGATACTACTCGATCGTCGGGCCGATCCGGATCGACCTGGGCCTGAACCCGCTGACGACCTATCACCTCGTAGTGCTCACCGAGACGCCGGACCGTCGTATCGTGGTGGTCACGGGACCGCCGGGAACGGGCACGTCGGCCGCCGAGCGTGTCTACGCACCGGCGCGATCCGAGAGCGGATGGCAGGCCGTGCTCAATCGGCTGAGCCTCCATCTCTCGATCGGGCAGGCGTTCTAGATGGCGGCGGCCGGACGGATCGCCCGTCGCGTCGCCGCCGCCGTGCTGGGGATCATCGCGGCCATCGTGCTGGTGGTCATCGTCGCCGTCCTCGTCGTCACAGTCACCGAGCCGGGGCACGCGTTGATCCGGACGCTGGCGCTCCGCGCCGTCCGCGGGGCGGGGGCGATCCACGGCATCGTCCGGATCGGTGACATCGACGGCGACCTGCTCGATCACCTCGCGATCCGCGGGCTCACGATCACCGACAGCAGCGGCGCGCCGTTCCTGAGTGTCCGCCAGGCGAGCCTCCACTACTCGATCCTCGACCTGGCGCGGAAGCGGCTGGACTTCGACCACGTGGTGCTCGACCACCCGGTCGTCGTGCTCGTCGAGTCGCCGGACAGCGTCTGGAACTACAAGCGGATCTTCGTGTCGTCGAGCCAGCCGACGGACACGACCGCGCGCGGCTTCGGGAGCTGGATCGCGCTCACCGACGTGCGGGTCATCGACGGCGACGTGACCGTGCGCACGCCCTGGCGGCCGGACAGCAGCCTCCGCGGACCGGCCCGCGACAGCGCCATCCGTGCGGCCCTGAGTCCCGATTCGCGCTTGGCGGTGAGCATCACTCCGGAGGGCGGCTACCAGAAGACGGTGGCCGTGCACGCGCTCTCGGCCGCCATGCCACGGCTCCGACTCGCCGACCCGGCGGACCACACCAAGCTCGTGGACGTGGCGTCGCTGTCCGCGGCCCTCGCGGTCTTCCGACCGCCGGAGGCGACCGTCCGCGACGTGACCGGCACGTTCTATCTCGGCACGGACTCGCTCTGGTGGCCGCGGATGACCGTCGACCTGCCCGCCTCCCGCGTGTCCGGGCGCGGGCGGTACTCGCTGGGGAGCGGGGACATGGCGCTCGCCCTCCGCGCCGATTCGCTGGCGCTCGCCGACCTGCGGTTCGTCGACCCGACGCTCCCGTCCGATGGGGGCATCCGGGCCGACGTCGGCGTCACCTGGCGGCGTGGAGGCAAGGAGCAGGAGTACACGGTCGATCGGCTGGCGCTCCACACGGGCGGCGCAACGGCAACCGGTGAGATCGGCGTGACGCGGAGCGACACGCTCGCCTTCCACGACACGGACCTGCGCGTCTCGGGGCTCGACACGCGACTCATCCACCAGCTCCAGCCGACGATGCACCTGCCGCGCGAGGGGACGATCGCGGGGCACGCCAGAGTCGCAGGTGGTCTGCACGCGCTCACGCTCGATGCCGATGTCACCTTCGACGACCGGAGCGCCGGCCGCAGCCGCGTCACGGCGACCGGGGAAGTCGGCCTCGGGAACGGGTTCGAGGGGCGGCATCTCACGGTGACGCTCGCCCCGCTCCAGGTCGCGCTGGCGCGGGCGGCGTTGCCGTCGCTCCCCCTGGGCGGCACGATCACCGGACGGGCCACGGTCGATGGATCGACGCGCGACTCGATGCGCGCCCAGGCCGACCTCGTCCATCAGGAGGATTCGGCGGTCACGCACCTCGTGGCCGCGGGCGATGTCGCTTTTGCCCCGGCGCCGCCCGCTCCCGCGGCACCGACCGACCGGCCGGTGCGGGTCCGCGTCGTGGCGGCCGGCGCCGGCGACGCCGACTCGACCGCCAGCGGCACCGGTGCGGCCGGCGCGAGCCGCTTCCGCCCCGAGCGCGTGAACATCTCGGCCGCCCTGGAGCCGGCAGATCTGGGCGTGCTGGGCCGCTTCATGCCCGCTGCCAAGCTGCACGGCCGCGCCAGCGGTACGATCCAGGTCGCCGGGCCGATGCGTGATCTCGCGATCCACTCGCGGTTCATCGTCGTCGGCGCCCCCGACTCGAGCGGCCTCGCCATCGATGGGCATGCCGATCTCGCGTCGAGCGTCCCGGGATACGATCTCCGGGCGGCCGCCCGGCGGTTCGACCTTCGCTCGGTGTCGGCGGCCGGGCCGCCGGCGACGGTGACCGCCACCGTGACCGCGCGGGGCCACGGTATCACCCCCGCGACGATGGATGCGACGCTGGCGGCCGACATCGGCGCGTCGGCGATCGACAGCGTGTCGGTCGATACCGTCCGCCTCCGCGCCACGGCGCGCGGCGGCGAGCTGACCGTCGACACGGCGCATCTGCGGGCGCTCGCGACCACCGCCGACATCGCCGGCAACCTGGGGCTCGTCGCGGGACGCACCGGCACGCTCACCTATCGCATCGCCATCGACTCGCTCCACGCCTTCCGGCGATTCCTGCCGCCGGACACCTCGCGGATCACGCCCCGTCCACAGGAGGTCGCGGCCGCGATCGCCCGCGCGCGGGCCGACTCGGCCCGCCGGGCGGACTCGGGTGACGTCCTGCGCGCCCTGAGCGATCAGCCGCCCCCCACCCTCCAGGTCGACACGCCGCGCGCGCTCCGGCGTGACAGCCTGGCCGGCCACGCCCTGGCGACCGGCACGATCCGCGGTGACCTGCACGCCTTCGACCTCTCGGGGCAGCTCCTCGCCGACTCGATCGTGGCGATGGGCAGCATCGCGCGGCGGGGGCGCATCCTGTACCACTGGTCGGGCGGGCCGAGCCCCGCGAGCCCGATCGCCGCCACGGTGGAGTTGGATACGGCGACAGTCTCGGGATTCGACTTCGACAGTCTCGACGCGCGCGTCACGTATCGGAGACCCGACGGCACACTCCGGATCGTGGTGGTCGAGGATCCGCTGCGGGCGTACGCCATCAACGCCCTCTACCGGTTCTCGCCCACGGAGAAGCGCCTCAGCTACGACACGCTCACCTTCCGGTTCGACACGACCGTCTGGCGGGCGCCGCACCCGGGCGCCGTCGACTGGAGCCCCGCCGGACTGACCGTCAACCGGGTGGAGCTCGTGAACGGCCGCCGCGGTCGGATCTTCGTCGACGGGCGGCTGGCGACGCGGCGCGATTCGGCCGCGCACCTCACCGCCCAGGTGCGCGAGCTCGACCTCGCCACCATCGCGTCGATCGCCGAGTCGGACCTCCCGATCACCGGGCGGCTCTCCCTCGACGCCGACCTGCGGGGCAGCACCGAGGACCCGCAGCTCCACGGCGCGATGACCGTCGCGAGCGCGCTCGTCCGCGACACGCCGCTCCCCAACGTCTTCGTCTCGTACGCCTACGACACGGCGACGCTGGTCACCCATCTCGAGCTGGCACCCAAGGGCGCGCCGGCGGCACCGTTCGCCGTCGGGGACGCGACCGTTCCGATCAACCTGAGCGCCGGCGCGACCGGTGCCCGACTCCTCGACCGACCGCTCCGGGGTCTCGTCCGCATCGACAGCCTGCCGCTCGACGCCGTGCCCCAGTTCGTCTCGTCCGTCCGGGACGTCGCCGGCCGCGTCCACGGGCGGATCACGCTGGCCGGGACGACGGCGCATCCGGCCCCGCACGGCACGCTCGCGATCGACGACGGGAGCGCGACCCTCGTCGAGACCGGAACGGCGCTCCGGGATCTGGTCGGCCGGATGCACCTGACGCGCGACTCGGTCGTGATCGACTCACTCGTGGCCCGTACGCCGTCGACCGGGGGGCGGCTCCGGGTCGCCGGATCGCTCGACCGCAGCGACCCGGCCGTCCCGGTCATCAATGCCACCGTGCGGGCCAACGACGCGCGCGTGCTCAGCACCAAGGCGCGCGGCCGCGTCGATGTCGATGCGGACCTCACCGTGGCCGGGCCGCTGACGGTGCCCTACATCTACGGTGGCACGACCGTGCGAAGCGCGGTGTTGTATCTCGCCCCGGCGAGCGGCAAGGACATCGTCGATCTCAGCCAGCCGATCGTCTACCACGTCGCCGACACCACGAACGCGGCCGTGCGGCGCGTGATCTCGGCGCCCACGAGCATGCTCTCACGCATGATCATGGACGTCGACTTCACGATCCTTCAGGACAGCTGGGTGCGCAACGAGAGCGGCAACGTCGAGGCGCACACGGACGGGCCGCTCACGGTGCACATCGATCGCGCGCAGCACGCGGTCGTCGTCAACGGCGCGATCAGCACCGACCTGGGGGAGTACTCCTTCCTGGGTAAGCGCTTCAGCATCAGCAAGGGGACGGCGACCTTCGCCGGTACGCCCAACCTCAACCCGTCGATCCAGGCGAGCGGCGAGTACGATGTCCCGGTCCCCGGCCGCGAGGCGATCGCGATCCAGATCCAGATCACGGGGACGATCGATTCGCTGCGGCTGGCGCTGTCGAGCAACGCCGAGCCGCCGATCCCACAGAGCGACCTGCTGAGCTACCTCGCCTTCAGCCGCCCGTCGTCGGGGCTCACGCAGTCGACGCAATCGTCCAGCCTCACCACGGCGACCAGCGGCGGCGGCGTGATCGGCACGGCGAGCACGTTCGTGGCGAACCAGCTGGCTGGAGAGGCGGTGAGCGTGCTGACGAGTCAGCTCAAGGGCAACCTGGCGCGCGCGCTCGACGCCGACGTGCTCGATATCACGACGACCAACAACTACGTCGACATCAGCCAGCAACGGAACGGCGCGGCCGCGTTCATCCAGAACACGGCGCTCGAGTTCGGGAAGTATTTCACGCCCCAGACGTTCGTGTCGCTCCAGGCGAGCGCCGCCCCCGGCGGCCGCGTGATCCACCGGGTCGGCCGAGAGCTCAGCCTCCAACTGAGCGGTCAGCCTCTCTACCTCCTCGGTCAGCCGACCCTGGCGACGAACACGAGCACTCCGCTCACCGGCGTGTTCGGCCTCACCCTGGTACGAAGCTGGCGATTCTGACCGCCGCACCCCGGGGCGTGCCGCGGGGACATGCCGCCCGCGACTCGCATCCCGCACCAATGCCGGGGCGGCCGCGTCCCGCGGCCACCAAAGGAACGGGGTTTGTTGGATGGTGCAGGGGCAATTCGCGTCGCGAATTGCCCCTGCACCGGGAACGGCAACGACGGGCGGGATACCGATGCCGTCGCCGGCGCGCGGCAACGTGGCGTACCGTAGGGGCGGCATTCATGCCGCCCGCGACTCGCATCCCGCACGGATGCCTGGCCCGGCATTTCGCGCGCGCCGCGTCCCGCGGACGCCAACGGAACGGGGTTTGTTGGATGGTGTCAGGGGCAATCGCGAAGCGATTGCCCCTGACACCGGGAACGGCAACAACGGACGCGGGATGGCGGCACCGTGGCGGCGTGCGGACGGTGCGCGATTGCCCTTGCCACCGGGGACGGCACCGACGGCGCGGGGTGGGGTCGGCGCCCTGATCATGCGCGGCCGTGTGGGTGCCCCACCCACCAACGACGGGGGGGGCATCGTGATGCCCCGTTGGCGGTGGCCGGGGGAGACGCGGGCGCGGGGATCACCGGCGATCGGTACCCCACCGGCGGCCGGTCCATCGCTCGACGCCGCCCAACAGACCGTCGACCGCGAGGGCGAGCAGCGCCGCGGGGATCGCGCCCGACAGGATCATCCGCGTGTCGGCGAGCGCGAGCCCCGTGACGATCGGATCGCCGAGGCCGCCCGCGCCGATGAACGCCGCCAGTGTCGCCGTACCAACGTCGAGCACGGCCGCCGTGCGGATCCCCGCCATGATGACGGGCGCGGCGAGCGGTAGCCGGACGTACAACAGGACCTGGCGAGGGGTCATCCCGAGGGCCTGCGCCGCGTCCACCGTCGACGGATCGCTGTTGCGAACGCCGGTGTAGGCGTTACGCAGGATCGGATACAACGAGTACAGAAAGAGGGCGACGAGCGCCGGGACGACGCCGATGCCGAGCAGTGGGATCATGAACGCGAGCAGAGCGATCCCGGGCACAGTCTCGAGCATGCCGGCGACCCGAATCACGCCTTCGGCGCCGCGCGGGACGGTCGTCAGCACGACGCCGAGCGGCAGCGCGATCAGGACGGCGGCCCCGAGGGACAGGGCGACGAGGAGCAGATGGCGCGAGGTGTCGGCCAGGATCGCGGGCCGGCGCGCGCCGAGGTACGCGACGAACGACGTGGGCGGCGGCGCGGCGGGACCCGCATGCGCGTCGTCGAGCGGCGCCGCCGCGGCCGTCAGCCCGAGCGACGCGAGTGCGTCGTGCGCGATCGACGCGACCGGTGCCCCGTCGACCTCCAGCCGCCGGTTGAGGCGGCGCATCGTCCCGACGTCGATCCGGCCGCTCAACTCGGTGAGCACGAGGACGGCCTCGGGGTCCTCCCGCTGCAACGATGGTCCGACGACGGCGGCCGCCTGATACGGCGGATAGAAGCTCCGGTCGTCGCGGAGCACGACCAGGTCATAGCGGGCGATGAGTCCGTCGGTGGAGTATCCGTCGATCACGTCCACGGCGCCGGCGGCGAGCGCCTGATACTTGACCGCCGGGAGCAGGGCGCGCACCGCCCGGAACCGGATGCCATAGGTCCGCGCCAGTCCGGGGAGTCCATCAGGGCGGCCAATGAAATCGGCCGTCAGCCCCGCCCGCAGCGATGGCGCGACGCGCGAGAGATCGCTCAGCGTCGCGAGGTGGAGCGAATCGGCCGTCGGCCGGCGCACGGCGATCGCGTACGTGTTCTGGAAGCCGAGCGGCGGTAGCCAGCGCACGCCGTCACGGGCCATCGACGCCGAGGCGACCCGCGCGAAAACCGCCGCCGGGTCCCGTTCCGGCGGCAGGCCGAGGATCGCGACGAGCCCGGTGCCGGTGTACTCCGGGTAGACGTCGACCGCCCCGGCGCGGAGCGCGCCGTAGGCGACCTCGGTCGCACCGAGGCCGAGCCGGCGCTCCACGACGCGCCCCCGAGCCTCGAGCAACTGCGCCATCATCTCGGCGAGGATGTACGACTCGCCGAACGGCTTGGACGCGACGATGATCGGCCGCGGCGGCGCGCCGAGCGCCGTCATCGTCACCATCATGGCCGTCCAGATTGTCCTCATCGTGACCACCCCCGGGCGAGCAGGGCGGCGACGTAGGGTGTCGCGGGTGCATCGCGGAGCATCGCGGGCGGTCCGACCTGCTCCAGCCGTCCGCGGCGCAGCACGGCCATCCGATCGCCGAGCGCCCCGGCTTCGCGGACGTCGTGCGTGACGAGCACGGTCGTCACGGCGACCGAGCTGCGGAGACCCACGAAGGTGTCCTGGAGCTCGGCCCGCGTGATCGCGTCGAGCGCTCCGAACGGCTCGTCGAGCAGCAGCACGGCGGGCGCGCCGGCCAGCGCGCGGGCGAGCGCGACCCGCTGGCGCTGACCACCGGAGAGGCCGCGGGGCCATCGGTCGCCGAACTGCGTCGGGTCCAGTCCCACGAGTCGGAGCGCCTCGTCGGCACGGGCCTCGGCGTCGGGTTCGCGCAGGAGCCAGGGGACGAGCGCCACGTTCCGGCGGACGCGCCAGTGCGGGAGCAGTCCGCCATCCTGAAGCACGTACCCGACGCGCCGCCGAAGCGCGACCGGATCGAGGCTCCGGAGCGGTTGGTCATCGATGAGCACGGTCCCGGCGTCCGGCTCGACCATCCGGTTGAAGGACCGCAGGAGCGTGGTCTTCCCGGACCCGCTCTCGCCGATCAGCGCGAGGCACTCGCCGGCGGCGACATCGATCGTCACCCGGTCGAGGGCGACGACCGCGCCGTACCGCTTCGAGACCTCGACGGCGCGCAGCGCCGCACCGCCGTCAATCCGAGGCCGCGGCGTGGACACCGGGGATGTCGGGCCGGCTCGTCCCGGCACGGCCCGCCGGCACGTCGTCGGCGAGCGAGCGCCCCCGGCGCACATACTGCGCGCCGAACGCGTGGGCCACCTCGAGCTCGGACGGGGCGACGATCGTCGCCCCGAGTCGCCCCGCTCCCCTGAGCGCGAGATCGTAGAGATCCGTCGCGAGTCGGCGGATCCGCTGATCGCGGAGCCCGTCGCGGGCCGCCGGAACGAGCAGGTCGGAGGATGTGTGGCTCGAGTGCCGATCGAGCCGGAGCAACGCCGCGGCCTCCGCCGCCGCCCGGTCGTCGTAGGCGAGCCCGGCGATCACGACGATCGGGGCGGCGTACCATTCCGGCGGGACGGCGTCGATGGACCGCAGCTCGAAGGTCGGTACGCCGGCGATGCGACGCGGTCGCACGTCGGGAAAGAGCGTGGTCAGGTGCGGCCCCCAGTCGTCGTGCGTGGCGTGCCCGCTCGCCAACAGCTCCCCGAACGGCGCCGGCTCGCCCCCGGGTCCCCGGCGGAGGATCGCGCGAGCGGCGAGCGCGAATGCCGTGTACGGGGTCGCGGGACCGTCCGCCGTCGCGCCGGGCAGGCCGGTGCGCGTGCGATCGAGGCGCCGCCAGGTGGCGGCGCGTGTGCTCTGCCACCCGGTGCGGGCGCCGGCCTCACGCGGCGAGTTGGCGAAGATCGCGGTCAGGTAGGGCGCGAGCGCACTCGCGAGGCGCCACCGCCGGGCCGGATCGGCTCCGGCGTCGATCGTCACCTGGAGGGCAGCGGTCTGGCGCATCATCCGCGCGCCGGCCGACCCGATGGTCGCGAGATAGGCGTCCATCGACACGTAGCGCGGGCCGTGGAGCTGGAGCGGCACATCGTCGACCGGGTTCTCCGGATCGATGCCGGCGGCGACGAGGCCGATCCCTGCCCGCTGGCACGCGTGGGCGAGCACGGCAGCCGTCGCGCGGAGCCGCGCGACGAGGCTCGTGACCGACGCCGACGCAGGTGCGCTGTACTCGATCTGACCGCCAGGCTCATAGCTGATCGCGCCACCGTCCGGCATCGCGAAGACCGGCGCGCCATACGGTGAGGGCCGCTCGGACCAGCCCTGCGCCCGCGCCACGGCGCGGAGGACCGGGAGCGTCGCGGGCGCGCCGTCCGGTTCGGGGATGGGCGGCGGCACGATCGGACATCGGCGGCGCGTGATGGCGTCCACCGGGATGAACTCGATCTCGGCTCCGATCCGCGGGGCGGTGTCGAGGCCCGCCGGTGCGAACAGCTCGGTCCGCAGCTCGTCGGTCAGCCGGGCCGCGTCGATCGACCCCGCCGCCTGCCCGGCTCGCACGGAGTCACCGCACCGGCGCCGCGAGCACGAGCGCGTACCCACCCGTGTCGTCGGTCTGCCAGGTCACGATGTCGAGACCGGCCCGCGCGAGAATGCAGCCCAGCCGCACCGGCGTGTACTTGTTGCTGACCTCCGTCCGGATCGACTCGCCGGCGGGGATCCACGTGGTCCCGAGTCCCGGGATGGTGACCGCCTGATCGCTCGTGGCCACGAGGTGCATCTCGATCCGCCCCTCGGCCGGATCGAAGGTCGCCCGGTGCGCGAACGCACGCGGATCGAAGTCGGCCCCGAGCTCCCGGTTGAGCACCCGCAGCATGTTCCGATTGAAGGCGGCGGTGACGCCGCGGCGATCGTTGTATGCGGCCTCGAGCACATCGACGTCCTTGAGGAGATCGGCGCCGAGCAACAGCCGGTCGTCGGCGCTCATCCGGGCCGCGAGGCGCCCGAGCAGGTGCACCGCCTCGCGGTCGTCGAGGTTGCCGATCGTGCTGCCGATGAACGCGTACAGCACGGGCTCCGGCAGTCCGCGGGGCACCCGGACACCCGTGCTGAAATCGGCGGCCAGCGGCAGCACGCGCAGGTCCGCGTACTCCCGTCGCAGACGTGCGGCCGTCTCATCGAGGAAGGCGGCGCTCACATCGACCGGGACGTATGCGACCCCGTCGGGGCGAGCCCGGCGCATGGCGTCGAGGATGGTGCGGGTCTTGTCGGCGCTCCCTGCCCCGAGCTCGACGAGCGTGCCCGGCGCCGGATGGAGCGCGCGCATCCACGCCGGCATGGTGGCCGCGAGGAGGGTCCGCTCGGCGCGCGTCAGGTAGTACTCCGGGAGCCGCGTGATCTCGTCGAACAGCTCCGAGCCGCGCCGGTCGTAGAAGTACTTGGGTGGCAGCCACCGCTGCCCGCCCCGCTCGCGCTCGAAGAGTCCCGCGCGAACGTCGGCGAGCATTGCGGGTGAGCCCAAGCGTGGCGCGGCGCCGGCCGCGGGCGCGCCGGTGGTCGTCCCCGGCCGGCGCTCCGGCCGACCCTCCGGTCGGATCTCAGACATCGCGCGCGCACCGGAAGCCGCTGAAGATCTGGCGGCGGGACGGGTAGTCCCAGTTCCGGAAGGTGCTCCGGGCGGCGATCGCCCGCGTCGCCCACGATCCGCCCCGGAGCACTTTGTACTCCGTCCCGAAGAACACCTCGGAGTACTCGCGATACGGGAAGCTGACGAACCCGGGGTACGGGCCGAAGTCGCTCGCCGTCCACTCCCATACGTCGCCGATCATGCCGTAGCAGCCGATCGGGGAGACGTTGTCGCCGTAGCACCCGACCGGCGCGGTCCCGAAGGTCACCTGGTCGAGGTTGGCGAGGGCTGGCGTGGGCGGCGCGTCGCCCCACGGGAACGCCCGCCGGCCGCCGGCCGCCGCCGGATCCCAGCTCGCGGCGGCTTCCCACTCGATCTCGCTCGGGAGCCGTTTGCCGGCCCAGCGCGCATACGCCTCGGCCTCGAAGAACGACACGTGGACGACCGGATGCGTCGCATCGATCGGCCCGGTGCGATCCATGGTGCGTGTCCACCATTCCCCATCGAAGCGGAACCAGTACTTCGGTGCGCTGGCCGCGGCCTCGGCGCGCCAGGCGCGTCCGGCTGGCGACCACCACTCGGGGGTGCGATACCCGCCATCCCGGATGAACTCGAGATACTCGGCGTTGGTGACCGGGGCGGCATCGATCAGGAACGGCGGGAGTTCCAGCTCGTGGACCGGCCGCTCGTTGTCGTAGGCCGCGCGGCGATCGTCCGTGCCGACCCGCACCGTGCCACCGGGGAACGAGACCATGCGTCCCACGAAGGCCGACGGCGGCTGACCCGCCTCGGCCGGGAAGGGCGCCCGCGCCAGGGGCCGATACGGATCGCCGCGCTTGAGCTGGAGGGTCTGGAGCATCGTCTCACCGTGCTGCGCCTCGTGCTGCGCCACCATGCGGTAGACGTAGCCGTCGCGTGCGATCGGCGCCGCGCCGGGCCCGATGTCGGTCCGGGCGAGGCGGTCGAGCGCCCGCTCCCGGATCTCGGCGAGCACGGCGAGCGCCTCGGTCCGGCCGGGCAGCGGCAGCGCCCCACGCTCGCGCCGAGGGTGCTCGAACGGGTTGAAGAGGCCGGGCATCTCGCCGAACGCGAGGTCGTCGTGGGGTCGCTCCAACTGCCGGACGAGCCACAGCTCCTCGAAGGCGGCGATGTGGCCGAGGTCCCAGACGATCGGGCTCATCAGCGGATCGTGCTGCCTCCGGACATCGCCGTCCGTGAGCGGCGCCACGAGGGTCTCGGTGCGCGCACGCACGTCGGCGAGGAGATCCGCGATCGGGGGATTGGGTCCGGCTCCGAGGGGGCTCGTGCCTGCCGCCCCGGCAGCGCGTGCGGCGATCGTCGACACTACCACCTCCGGGAAGCGCAGGGGCCGCACAAACGTGCGCGCCCGGTCGACCAATCTCGAACGAGCGAAAGCTAACAGCGACATCGACCCCAACAGTCCAGCGCCGCCAACCGGCCCGCGCCAGGGGCAGTGTCGGCCGGCCTCCCCCGGGTGGCATGTTCCGAGCCAGCCCCGGCCGGCCCCGGCCGGCCCCGCCCCCGGCCCCGCGTTTCCCGCCACCCGGGGGACGATGCCGGGGCCGCCGTGCGCGCACGGCGACGTGCACGCCCCGTCGGGGCGGCATTCATGCCGCGCGCGACTCACATCGCGCGCCGATGCCTGGCCCGGCATTTCGCGCGGCCCACCCGCGTCCCGCGGCGACCAAAGGAAGGGGTTTATTGGACGGTGTCAGGGGCAATCGCTTCGCGATTGCCCCTGACACCGGGAACGGCAACAACGGACGCGGGATGCGGCACCGTGGCGGCGTGCGGACGGTGCGGGATTGCCCTGGCACCGGGGACGGCACCGACGGCGCGGGGTGGGGTCGGCGCCCTGATCACGGGCGGCCGTGTGGGTGCCCAACCACCAACGACGGGGGGGGGCATCGTGATGCCCCGTAGGGGCGGCATTCATGCCGCCCGCGCCTCGCATCCCGCACGGATGCCTGGTCCGGCATTCATGCCGCCCGCGACCGGCATCCCGCACCGATGGCGGCCGGCCGGCGATGCCGCCCCGGGTGCGGCATTCCGCGCCCGCGCCGGGCGCCGTGCATGCCGAACGGCAACGGCGACGGCGTGAAATGACGGGCCAGACATCGGTGCGAAATGGGAGCAGCGGGCGGCATGAATGCCGCCCCTACGGTGGCCGCGGGATGCGGGCCGTGGGACGTGCCGAACGGCGAACGGCGGGCGGCATGAATGCCGCCCCTACGCCGGGGCGGCCTGCGGCCGCCCCTACGGCGTTTCGGGGTCGGGAAAGACCGAGAGCGACGACTCGGCGAGCACGTCCTGGAGCTCGAGGACCGCGTGCTGGTCCGCGGGCACGTGGACGACGTCCGACTGGTAGTCGGACGTTCCGCCGACCGGGTGGGCGATCAACTGGACCTCGTCGTCCGTCACCATGACGGGCGGGATGCGGAGCGTGACCGTCGCTTGCGAGGGGACGAAGCCGAGTCGCATGCGCTGCGTGAGGTGGACGGCGTAGACGTCCGCGTCGGACCACCCGTAGTTCGTGACCACGACCGGCACGTCCCGGGTCGGACGGGCGGCCTCGTCGGGAGACCGGCGGCCGGTGCATGCCCCGGTAACGGCGACCACAGCCATCGCGGCGAGGGCACGGGAACAGAGGAGACGCATCGCGAGGTCCGGAGAGGGAAGGCCACTCGGACAGATCCACGGGGGCAACAACCGAACCGACCCGGCGCCGGACCCCAGGGGACCACCGCGTCCGCCGCCGTCCTCTGGGCCGGCCGACCCCCGGACGATCGGGTCCGCGCGCCCAGATCACAACTCAGATCACAAGAGGTCCCACAACGTGGCGACCGCCCGCATGCCGAGCTCGAAGTTGTCGACGCTCAACCACTCGTCGGGCGCGTGGGCGTTCTCGCCCGGCAGGCCGAAGCCCATCAACAGGACCGGCGCCTCGAGCGTGCGCGCGAAGTCGTGGACGACGGGGATCGACCCGCCTTCGCCGACGACCACCGGCTCCCGCCGGAAGGCGGCCGCGAGCGCGCGGGCCGCCGCATCGTAGAGCGGCCCGTGCAGCTCCGCCCGCCACGGGTGGCCGCCGTGCAGGTGCGTGACGCGCACGCGCACCCCCCCCTGCGGCACGACGCGCTCGACGTGCGCCTGCATGAGCCGTTCGATCGCCGCCGGCTCCTGGTCGGGCACGAGACGACAGCTCACCTTGGCCATGGCATGCGCCGGCAGCACCGTCTTGGCGCCCTCACCGGTGTATCCGCTCAGCAACCCGTTGACCTCGCACGTGGGCCGCGTCCAGACTCGCTCGACGGTGGTGTATCCGACTTCGCCCGCGAGCGCGCTCGCCCCCGTCTCGGCCAGAAATGCCGCCTCGTCGAACGGCAGCGCACGCAGCCGCGCCCGGAGCCCGGGCTCGACGTCGCGCACGGCATCATAGAAGCCAGCGACCGCGACTTTGCCGGACTCGTCATGGAAGCTCGCGATGATGCGCGCGAGCGCCGTCGCCGGATTGGCGACCGCACCGCCATAGATGCCCGAGTGGAGATCGCTCGCCGGCCCGTCGACGTCGAGCTGAAAGTAGGTGAGCCCTCGCAGTGACGAGACGATCGAGGGCTGCCCGGGCCCGAACATGGCCGAATCGGAGATGACCACGGCGTCACAGCGCAGGCGGTCCCGATGCGCCCGCACGAAATCGCCCAGGTGGTCGCTCCCCACCTCCTCTTCGCCCTCGGCCAGGAGCACGAGGTTGATCGGGAGTCGTCCGCGCACGCGGAGATGCGCCTCGAGCGCCTTGACGTGGAGGTAGAGCTGACCCTTGTCGTCGACCGACCCGCGGGCGTAGATCCGGCCGTCCCGCACCGCCGGCTCGAACGGCGGCGACGTCCAGAGGTCCAACGGCTCGACCGGCTGCACGTCGTAGTGGCCGTAGACGAGCACCGTCGGACGCTCGGCGCCGGCGCCCCGCCACTCCGCGAGCACGATCGGATGGCCGGGCGTGGGGATGATCTCCGATCGGAGCCCCGCGGCCGTGCACGAGTCGGCTAGCCAGTGCGCCGCGCGCGCCGTATCGGCGTTGTGCTCGGAGCGCGCGCTCACGCTCGGGATGCGAAGAAAATCGAAGAGCTCACGCTCGATACGGCCGCGGTTCGCGGTGAAGAACGCATCGAGGTCGCGGGGCACGGTCGAGTTCATGGGCGTGCGGAGCCGAAGGGCGCGGGCCGCGAAAGGTCGAGCGGCGTGATCAGATCGAGAAAATGCCAGACTCGCCGGCGCGCCACAACGCGATGCGCGCCCCAGCGGAGCTCGACGAGGTCGCCGCGAACGACGGTCGCGAAGTGTGGCGCAAGGGCGGCGACGGGCGGCGGCCGGCCCGGTGTCTCGTCGAGCACGAGCGTGAGCGCGTCCCCCCGGCGCGCCACCGACCCAAGGCCCGGCCAGAGGTCGAACTCGCTTCGCCGGCTGGCGAGCCCCAGGGAGAAGACGTCGGGGTGCCCGGGGAGATGGAAGGCCAGCTCGGACGCGTCCTGGTATCGATCGGCCGCGATCCAGTCGTGCGCCGCGGGTGGGTCCGCCGTCCGGCGGCCTCGCTCGACGACGGCCGCGAGGTCCGACCATCCGTACGCCTGCGCGACCGGATCACGCCGCGGCATCAGCGGGAGCCAGGGGTGCACCGCGTGAGCGTACACCGCGGCGACGATCAGGGCGCCGAGGACCGCCCCGGCCGCCGTCCACCGATCCCGCATCGGCGCCGGGGCGGCCGCCGCCAGAACCACCAGGGCGGGCAGCACCGCGAGCGCCGGCCAGTTCGGCTCGACCGGACGCCGGAGCGCGCTGAGCACGAAGAAGAGCCAGACGAGTCCGGCGGTGACGGCGAGCGCGAAGCGCCGAGGCTCGACCGGACGGCGAAGCGCCACGACGATCTCGGCCACCATCAGCGGGAAGAGCACGGGCGTGGCCAGCCCGAGCTGCCCGCCGATGAGCGCCAGCTCGCGCGCGAGCGCCGAGCCGGCCGGCGCACCGAGCCCGTGGCGGAGCTGGAAGGCGAACGACGCCCACCCGTGTGCGGCGTTCCAGGCCACCACCGGAGCGAACAGCAGAAGAGCGATCGCGCAGGCGACGTACGGACTTGGAGCGCGGAGCTGACCCCGGAGCCGTGGCGAGACCACACACGCGAGGGCGATGCCCGCCGGCAGCAGGACGATGGTGTACTTGGAGAGAAGACCGGCGCCGGTCGCGAGCCCGGCCACGACCCACCAGGCGAGCCCCGCCGACGGTCGGGCCGGACCGGCGGACCGCCCGGCCGCGTCGGTCGGTGGCGCGGCGATCGCATGGTCGATCGCCCAGAGTGCGATGCCCGCCGAGGCGAGGAGCGGGACATCGGGTGTCGCGAGCACGAGACCGACGCCGGCGAGTGGCAGGACCGCGATGAGAACCGCGGCGCGGACGGCGGCGCGTCCGCCGCCCAGTCGGCACGCGAGCAGCACGGCGGCGAGCGAGCCGGCACAGCCGACCAGCACCGGCACGACCCGCACGCCGAAGGGCGTATCGCCGGCGACCGCGGTGCCGGCCCGGATCAGCCAGGCGATCGCCGGTGGGTGGTCGAAGTACCCGGCGGCAAGGTGGCGCGACCACTCCCAGTAGTACGCCTCATCGGGTACCAGCGGGACGACCGCGGCGACCAGAAGCCGCACGGCGGCCGCGCCGGCGACCACGGCGATCGCGAGACGCGTCCCCTCCACTCGCCGCCCGATCGCCGACGTCGCTCGCGCGGCCACGCCCGCCCTTAGACCTGCGCCGGGAGCCGCGCGCCGCCGCGCCGCACGGACCGCCGGCCGGGGAACGGCGGCGGGCCTCCGCGCCGCTCCCGGTACACCGCCACCGCGCCCGCCACGACCCAGATCCAGACGAGCCACGCGAGACGCTCGGGCATCGATCGGGTCGCCGTGAGCTGCCACGCGAAGTGTCCGCCAAAGGCGAGCGCCTGGCCACCGGCGGACGCCCAGGCCGCCGCGCCGTGCTGATCCGCGCCGCGGGCCCAGACCGGTCGCGTGCGCTCGATGACACGCGTGGCGTGACGGCCGCCCGCCCTGATCGCCGTCTCGATCCTGACCTCCAGCTCGGTCGGCGAGAGGTCACGCCACCCGGGGATGCGCATGATAGTCCACGCCGCGGCCGTGCGGCCCCAGCCATGCAGGTCCGAGCCGGACACGGCGGCGGCGCCGAGGCTGTCGGCGATGCGGAGGATGCGATCGCGCTCGTCATCCTCGGCCGAGAACCCGCGTGGCGCCGCGTCCGCGATCTCGATCGCGTCGACCGGGACGACACCGGTCATGCCAGGGCGTGGCACGCGGTCCAGCGGGCCGGGAATGGTCTGAAGAACGATCGGGGGCGCGCGCCCTCCGCGCTCGGCGGACTCGAGGGCCGCCGCCACGAGGTGACGGCCGTCGAACAAGGCGTTGTCGCGGGCGGTCACGCCGAGCACGTTGACGTGCTCACCGCCCTCGAGGACCTCGATGCCGCTCAGGAGGGACGTGCCGTCCCCGGCGCGCCGTGGGTTTCGGGACGCGGCCGACTCGGCGCCGGCGAACGTGTCGTGATCGGTGACGTACGCGACGTCGAACCCGGCCGCGCGATGCCACGATCGGTTGCGCTCGGCCGAGAAGCCCGGACGCCCATCGTGTGAGGCACTCGTGTGACTGTGAAAGTCGATCGCGAGCCGCGTCGAGTCGCCGGGCGCCAGCTCGAGCGCGGCCATCGGCCGTGGCACGAGCACCATCACGGCGTACACGGCGACCACGAGTGCGAGCGCCGTGCCGGCGGCGGCCAGCTCCCGCCGCAGGCGATGCATGCGCGTCGCGACGGTGACGATGTCGTCGCGCCGGAGGCGCCCCCGCCGGGCCCGCTGCACGCGCCAGGCGGCGTAGGCGAGAGCGAGCAGCGCCAGCACGGCCACATGCTCGCGGACCGAGAGCAGTGACAGCGCGTCGAGCGTATTATTCACCGGGGCCAGCGCCAGGAAGGCCGGCGGGGTACGGAGCGTCGCGTCGAGGACTGCCCGGCCCGTCTCGGCGTCGCGCAGCGGCGCGACCGGGAACATCGCCCCTGCGGCGAGGATCGCGGTGAGCGCGGCGGCCGGGGCGAGGGGCCCGCCGCGCGATTGGAAGCGCGCGCCGGCTGGCATGGCGGTGTAAAGTACCATGGCGGCGCCGTGCCGGCCCGCCGGCCGATGATGGAGAAGAGGAGATGCCGAACCGGCTCGCTGCGGAAACGAGTCCGTATCTACGACAGCACGCCGACAATCCGGTGGATTGGTACCCGTGGGGCGCCGAGGCGCTCGAGCGGGCGCGCCGCGAGGACAAGCCGATCCTCCTCAGCGTCGGCTACGCCGCCTGTCACTGGTGCCACGTGATGGCGCACGAGTCGTTCGAGGACCCGGCGACGGCCGGGGTCATGAACGAGCACTTCGTGAACATCAAGGTCGACCGGGAGGAACGGCCGGACGTCGACAGCATCTACATGCAGGCCGTGCAGTCGATGACGGGTCACGGCGGCTGGCCGATGACGATGTTTCTCACCCCGACGGGGGAGCCGTTCTACGCCGGCACATACTTCCCGCCGGAGGACCGGCACGGGATGCCGGCGTTCGCGCGGGTGCTGCGGTCCGTCGCCGATGCCTATCACACCAAGCGCGACCGCGTCGTGCAGACCGCGACCGCGATGCGCGACATCTACGCGGCGTCGGCGGCCCGGCTCGAGCCGTCGGGGACACTCGATGCGGGGACGCTCGAGCGCGCGGCGCGCGCGCTGGCGGCCCGCTACGACGCGCAGCACGGCGGATTCGAGGGAGCCCCCAAGTTCCCGCCGACGATGAGTCTCGAGTTCCTGCTCGCGTACGCCGAGCGTACGGGTGACGAGCGGGCGCGCGAGATGGTCGAGCAGACCTTCGAGCAGATGGCGCGTGGCGGCATCTACGATCAGATCGGCGGTGGCTTCCATCGCTACGCGGTCGACGACCGATGGCTCGTGCCGCACTTCGAGAAGATGCTGTACGACAACGCCCTGCTCGTCCGACTCGGGGCCCATCTCTGGCAAGCGACGAAGAGCGCCGAGGTGCGTCGCGTGACGGAGGCGACGCTCGACTGGGTCCGCGAGGAGATGACCGACGCGGACGGCGGCTGCTATGCGTCCCTCGACGCCGACAGCGAGGGCGAGGAGGGTCGGTTCTATCTGTGGACCGAGGGTGAGCTCGATGCCGCGCTCGGCCCCGACTCGGCGCTCTTCAAGGCGCAGTACGGCGTGACCCCCGACGGCAATTTCGAGGGACGCAACATCCTGCACGTGCCGGAGCCCGCAGGTGTCGTCGCTCGCCGCGCGGGGATGGCCGACGGGATGGCGGCGGCGAAGCTCGCGCGGGCGCGCCAGCTCCTCGCGGTGCAGCGGGCGATGCGCGTGCGCCCGGCCCGGGACGAGAAGAAGCTGGCGGCCTGGAACGGGCTCATGCTCCGTGGCATGGCCGAGGCGGCGCGCGCCTTCGCCCGCCCGGTCGACCGCGACGCGGCGCTGGCGACGGCCGACTTCCTGCGGCGGGTGCTCGTCCGCCCGGGCGGGCGCGTCATGCGCAGCCACACCGACGGGGTGACGAAGATCCCGGGGTTTCTCGATGACCACGCGGCCGTTGCGCTCGGCTTCCTCGCCACCTACGCCCTGACGTTCGATCGGCGGTGGCTCGACGCCGCGGTCGAGATCGCGTCCGCGATCGACGAGTGGTTCTGGGACGATGCGGCACAGGCGTACTTCGATACGCCGCGCGATGCCGACCCGCTCATCACGAGGCCGCGCGACATCACCGACAACGCCGTGCCGTCCGGGACGTCGCTCGCGGTCGAGCTGGAGCTACGACTCGGCGAGCTGCTCGGGGATCCTCGGCGGACGGCCCGGGGAACGCGGGTACTGGAGGCGATGGCCGAGCCGATGGCGCGGTATCCGAGCGCCTTCGGCCACATGCTCGGCTCGGCCGACCTGGCGGTGTACGGGGCAACGGCGGTGGCTCTGGTGGGCGATCCGGCGAGCGATGCGTTCCGGGCGCTGGCGTCGACCGTTGGCGGCCGCTTCGTCCCGGCGCTCGTCCTCGCCGGCGGCGCACCGGCCGACGGGCGCGGCATCGCCCTGCTCGAGGGGAAGGGGCCGGTGAACGGCGCGCCGGCGACGGCGTATGTGTGCCGCCACTTCGTGTGCGCGGCGCCCCAGACCGACGCGGACGGGCTGGCCGCGCAGCTCGACGGTCTCAGCGCCCGTGGCGCGCCCGAGGCGCGCGCGGAACACGGATCCGAGCTCTCGATGGATCACGGTCGTGGCTGACCCGGGCCCGGGGGCCCGGGCAGCCGCCGCGCCGTCCTTCGTGCGCGGGCTGTTCGGCGGCGCGATCCACGACGCACTGTTCTTTCCCTATCCGGACCCGCTCGACCGACGCGACCCGGAGGAGGCGCGGGTGGTGGCCCGGCTCATCCGCGAGCTCCGTCGGCTCGCGGGCGACGTCATCGACTCGGAGGCGATCGACGACGCCGAGACGATCCCCGAGCCGGTGATCCGCGCGCTCGCCGAGATCGGCCTTCTCGGGCTCACGATCCCCAAGGAGTACGGCGGACTCGGCCTCTCGGTCTCGGCCTACGCCCGCGTCTTCAGCGCGCTCTCGGTCACCGACGCCTCGGTGGCAGTGCTCGTCGGCGTCCACTGTGGACTCGGATCCAAGGCGATCACGCTCTTCGGCTCACCCGAGCAGAAGGCGCGGTATCTGCCGGCGCTCGCGCGCGGGGAGACCCTGGCGGCCTACGCGCTCACCGAGCCCGAGACCGGGTCGGACGCGCAGAACATCCGAACACGCGCCGAGCGCTCGCCGGACGGCGCCCATTGGCTCCTCACCGGCCGCAAGATCTGGATCGGCAATGGACACCGTGCGGGCGTGATCGCGACCTTCGCCCAGACCGCGGTCGATCGGCGGGGTGACATGGTCCTCCGGCCCACGGCGTTCATCGTGCGGCCGGACATGCCTGGGTTCCGCGTCGTCGGGACGGTGCGCAAGCTCGGCGTCCGCGGCTCGACCCAGGCCGAGCTGGCGTACGAGAGACTGACCGTGCCGGCCGACCACGTGCTCGGCCAGGTGGGAAAGGGATTCAGCGTGGCCGTCAACGTGCTGAACGCCGGGCGTCTGAGTCTCGCCGCGGGGTGCGCCGGCGGCTGTCGGATGCTGGTGAGCGAGATGGCGCAGTACGCATCGACCCGGGTGCAGTTCGGCCATCCGCTGGCGGATTTCGAGATCACCCAGCGGAAGGTGGCGGAGACGGCCGCCGACGCGTACGCGGCGGACGCCATGGTCGGTGCGCTCTCGGCCCAGGCCGACCGCCGGGACAGCGATGTCGCGCTCGAGGCGGCGTGCGCGAAGGTATTCGCGAGCGAGGCGATCTGGCGGGCCGCCGATGAGATGGTCCAGGTGGCCGGCGGCCGCGGCTTCGTCCGGCCATATCCATACGAGCGGCACCTCCGGGACACCCGCATCAACCGGATCTTCGAGGGCGCGAACGAGATTCTGCGGCTGTTCATCGCGCTCAACGGAATCCAGGGGCCTGCCGAGCGTTTGCGCGAAGTCGCCGCCGCGATCCGGCGCCCGCTCCGAAACCTGGGGCTCGTGAGCGGCTACATGACCTCCCGCGTGAGCAGTCTGCTCGGTGCGACCCAGCGCATCGACCGGCCGCTGCACCCCGCCCTCGAGGAGCATCGCCGCTACTTCGAGAAGCACGTGGCCGATCTCGCGGCCGCGGCGCAGCGGGCGATCGTGAAGTATCGCGGCGCGATCACGGAGCGGCAGCTCGTGCTCGAGCGCCTGGCCAACATGGCGGTCGAGCTGTATGCGACGGCGGCCGTGCTGGCGCGCACGCAACGGGTGCTCGAGGAGCGCGGCCCGGACGGCGCGTCGCGCGAGCTCGCGCTCTGCGACCTCTTCTGCGTGAACGCCGGGCGGCGGATCCGCGCGCAGCGGCTGGCGCTCGCGGGCGGCGAGGACGCCGTCGACGACCGCCGCCGGGCGGTGGCGGCGAGCGTGCGCGCGGCGGGCGGGTATTTCGTCGACGATCCCGTGCTCCCGGACCCCGAGCCCGAGGCGCCCGTCTTCGCCCCGGGCTAGAGGTCCGCGCAGGACTTGAGGATCGTGTGGCAGTTCCGGCAGATCACTTTGCACCGCAGGTCGGCCAGATCGGTCGAGCCGCAGATGTCGCAGGACTCGACCCGCGCCTCCGGGCCGGGAGCGGGGGGGGCGGGGAGGGCGGGGGGGGCGGCGCCGGCGGCGGCCCGGCGGGGCGAGGGCTCGCCGGTGCCAGTGCCCGCGCCCGGCGCCGGTCGGTCAGTCAAAGTCGAGCGCCAGGTCGAGCGCCGGCGGGGAATGGGTGAGCGAGCCGGCGGAGATCCAATCGACCCCGGTCTCGGCGATCGCCCGCACATTCTCCAGTCGTACGCGCCCCGACGCTTCCACGATCGCGCGCTTGGCGACGAGCCGGACACACTCGGCGAGCTGCGCCGCCGTCATGTTGTCGAGCAGGACGATGTCGGCCTGGGCGGCGATCGCGGCCTCGACCTGCGCGATCGATTCGCATTCGACCTCGATCCGTGCACCGGCGGGCGCGACCTTGCGGGCGCGTGCGATCGCGAGGCCGACATCGCCGTCGACGGCGGCCAGATGGTTGTCCTTGATGAGCACCGCGCTCGCCAGGTCCATCCGATGGTTCTGGCCGCCGCCGCAGCGGACGGCGTATTTCTCGAGCGCGCGCCACCCGGGCAGCGTCTTCCGGGTATCGAGGATCTTGGCTCCGGTCCCGCGGATCGCGGCCACGAACTGGGCCGTGAGGGTGGCGATCCCCGACAGGTGTTGCATGAAGTTGAGCGCGACCCGCTCGGCCGACAACATGCCGCGCGCATGGCCACGGATGAACACCACCGGGTCGCCCGCGGCCACCGTCTGCCCGTCGCTCACGCTGACCCGCATCACCGCCTTGGGATCCATCTGGCGGAACGCCTCGAGCGCGATCCCGACACCGCAGACCGTCCCGGCCCGGCGGGCGACGATGGCACCCCGCGCCCGCCGCGCGCTGACGACCGTGGCGATCGTCGTGACGTCGTTGAACGCACCGTCCTCCTCGAGCGCCATCCGCACGAGTCCCGACAGCTCCTCGGGCGACAGCGGGAACCGGAGGGCGCCACCGGGTCGGTCGAGCGCCGGGATCGAGAGCGGTGTCGGCCGATGCCAGGCCTCGGGCGGACGTGCCCAGAGGCCCCCACCATCCTCGGCCGGCTGGATCGGCGCGCGTGACGGCGCGAACCCGTCGGGTCGGCGCGGCTTCTCGGGGGGATTCGGGGGAGGAGGTTGAGTCATGACTGCTCGACGGCACCGGCGCCGGGTGAGGGGTCAGCGTGAATGACGCGGGTCACCGCGCGTGAACGCGCGTGAACGCGGGTGAAGGCGCGTGAAGGCGCGTGAAGGCGCGTGAAGGCGAGTGAACGCGAGTGAACGCGAGTGAACGCGAGTGAACGCGAGTGAACGCGGGTGAACGGGGGCACCGCGAGGCAAACGGCGTCGAACGTGGGGCGGGCGCCGGTCACTCGCCAGGGTCGGCGATCGTCCCGGCCGGCGACAGCGTCCGATGGCCGGCCGCGGCGCGCGATCCGGCCGCGGGGGCGCCGCCGATGGCCACCATCTGTTCCAGGGCGCGTCTGGCCCGGCGGGCGACGGCGGGGGGCACGGTGATGCGGTGCTGGAGGCGCTCGAGCGATGCCACCACCGCCGGGAGCGTCGTCACCTTCATGTATGCGCACACGGCGCGCTCGTTGGCGGGATAGAACCGCTTCGTGGGATGCTCGCGCCGCAAGCGGTGGAGGATCCCGACCTCGGTGGCGACGATGAACTCGTCGGCGCGCGACACCGCAGGCCGGCGGATCATCCCCTCGGTCGAGAGGATCTGCACGCCGGCCGGATCGACGGCGCCCGCGGAGACGGCATCGACCACGCTCGTCGCGCACCCGCATTCCGGGTGGATCAGAAACTCCGCGCCCGGATGCTCGGCGCGCCGGCGGGCGATGTCGTCGGCGTCGATCCCCGCGTGCACGTGGCACTCACCCATCCAGACGTGCATGTTCTGCCGCCCGGTGACGCGCCGCACGTGGGCGCCGAGGAAGACGTCCGGCAGGAACAGGATCTCGCGCTCGGGGGGAATGGCGTTCACGACGTCGACCGCGTTCCCCGACGTGCAACAGTAGTCGCTCTCCGCCTTGACCTCGGCGCTCGTGTTGACGTACGACACGACGGCCGCCCCCGGATGCTCGGCCTTCCAGGCCCGGAGCTGCGGCCCATCGATCGTCGCCGCCAGTGAGCACCCGGCGGCGAGATCGGGCAGGAGCACCGTCTTGTCCGGCGACAGGATCGCCGCCGTCTCGGCCATGAAGTGCACGCCGCAGAAGACGATCACGTCGGCCGGCGTCTTCGCCGCCTCCCGCGACAGCCCGAGCGAGTCGCCGACGAAATCGGCGACGTCCTGGACCTCCGCTCGCTCGTAATTATGCGCCAGCACGACCGCGTTGCGCTCGCGCGCGAGGGCCCTGATCCGCGCCTGAAGGTCGGCGATCGCGGTCATGCCCGCCCGTCCGCCCCCGTTCCGGGCGCTCCGGCGCCGTCAGCGGGCCTCACCATTCGATGTGCCGCCGCTGCCATTTCCGCTTGGCTTTGGGAAAATCCACCCGGTAGTGTCCCCCGCGCGACTCCTTCCGCAGCAGTGCCGCTTCGGCGATCAGGAGCGCCGTGTCGACCATGTTCCGTTCCTCCGTCGCACCTTCCGGGAGCCGCTGCGCGATGTCGCCCAACTGGTCGACGCAGCCCCGCAGCCCTTTGGCGGTGCGCACGATCCCGGCCGAGTCCCACATGATCCGCCGGATGGCATCGGCGGCGACCTGGGCCGCGCCCCGGTCCGTGAGCGGCGGCACACGCCAGGTCCCGGCCGTCGGGATGTCCGGCGGCAGGGGCGGTGCGCTCGCCAGATCGCGGGCCACGCGCTCCGCGAACACCAGCCCTTCCAGCAGCGAATTCGAGGCCAGGCGATTGGCGCCGTGGACCCCCGTTCGCGAGACCTCGCCGCAGGCGTAGAGGCGGGCGAGGCTCGACCGGCCGGTGAGGTCGGTGACCACGCCGCCCATCATGTAGTGCGCGGCCGGGGTGACCGGAATGAGCATCGAGCGCGGGTCGATCCCGCGCGCCATGCAGAGGGCGAAGATCCCGGGGAAGCGCTGCTCGAAGGCATCGCCGAGCCGCCGCGCGTCGAGCCACACGCGGCCGGTCCGCTGCTGCTCCCGAAAGATCTCGCGGGCGACGACGTCCCGCGGCGCGAGCTCGGCCAGCCGATGGCGCTCGGGCATGAACCGGACACCGTCGGCGTCGAGCAGCACCGCGCCCTCGCCACGGACCGCCTCGGAGATGAGCGCGAGCGGGTTCTCCGGCGTGTCCAGCGCCGTCGGGTGGAACTGCACGAACTCCATGTCCGCGAGCCGGGCGCCGGCGCGGTGCGCGACCGCGTACCCGTCGCCGGTCGCGACCTGCGGGTTGGTGGTGTACCGGTACACCTGCCCGCAGCCGCCGGTCGCCAGCACGGTGGCATCGGCGAGGATCTCGACCGGCCGGCCGGCGACGCTCGCCCGCACGCCGAAGCACTCGCCCCCGTCGACGATGAGGTCGAGCACGCGGGTCCGCTCCATGACGTCGACGCCCGGACTCTCGCGCACCCGGTCGACGAGCGTTCGCGCGACCTCGGCGCCCGTCTGGTCGCCGTGGGCGTGCACGATGCGCTTGCGGGAATGGGCGGCTTCCCGGCCCAGCTTGAACTTCCCGTTGGGCGCGAGGTCGAAGTCGGCGCCGGCCGCCGACAGCTCCCGGACGCGTGCCGGGCCCTCCTCGACGAGCACCTGGACGGCCGCGGCATCGCAGAGCGCAGCCCCCGCGGCCAGCGTGTCACGGCGGTGGAGCTCCGGCGAGTCGCCGGCGCCAAGGGCCGCGGCGATCCCCCCCTGCGCATACGCGGTGGCGGAGTCGAAGAGCGAGCGCTTGGTGACGACGATCACGCCCCCGTGCTCCGATGCCCGCCACGACGTCTGGAGCCCTGCCACGCCGCTGCCGACGACGAGGAATCGAGTTCGGATCTGATCGGGCATCGCCACACGGTGAGACGTTGCGTGCAATATAAGGCGGCAGCCGAGTCCGTCGGCGCGCGGCCGGTCACATCGGCCCCCCCGCGGTCGTGCCCGTAGGGGCGGCATTCATGCCGCCCGCGACTCGCATCCCGCACGGATGCCTGGCCCGGCATGTCGCGCCGCCCGCGTCCCGCGGCCACCAGAGGAACGGGGTTTGTTGGATGGTGTCAGGGGCAATCGCGAAGCGATTGCCCCTGACACCGGGAACGGCAACAACGGGGGTGGACCACGGTGCCGCCGTGCATCGGGCGGCATGAACGGTCGGGCGGCATGCACGGTCGCGCGGCATGAACGGTCGCGCGGCATGCACGACCGGTCCGCATCGCGCGGGATGCCCGGCCGGTGTCCCCGTTGGGGCGGCATTCATGCCGCCCGCGATTCGCATCCCGCACGGATGCCCGGCCCGGCATGTCGCCCGCGTCCCCGGCCATCGTTGGGGCGGCATTCATGCCGCCCGCCGTGCGCATCCCGCCCCGATGCCGGGACGGCCGCGTGGGATGACGATGCCGTCGTCGGCCCACGGCAACGGGGGCGTATCGTAGGGGCGGCATTCATGCCGCCCGCGACCCGCATCCCGCACGGATGCCGGGCCGGCATTCATGCCGCCCGCGACCCGCATCCCGCACGGATGCCGGGCCGGCATTCATGCCGCCCGCGATTCGCATCCCGCACGGATGCCGGGCCGGCATTCATGCCGCCCGCGATTCGCATCCCGCACCAATGGCGGGGCGGCCGCGTCCCGCGCGCCCCGCCCCCGCATGCGTCGCTCTGGGAACACCCGACGCGGTGGGATGGTCCGCGAGCGGCGGTATCCAATCGGCCCCTGCCGGTGTCCTATGCTGTGGGTCGCGCCCGGTCGCGCGGCGCCGGGCGGCGGTCCTGGGACGGCCAGTCCCGGGGCCGCCGTCGCCCCGCGCCCGGCACCGGCCGGGTGCCGTCGGCGAGGATGTCGTCCACTAGATTCACTACGCCGGGCCCGGCGCAGCGCCACCCGGCTCAACTGCGCCGTTCAGGCCGGGTGTGTTCTGACCAAGTCCGCCAGAGTCGACTCGAAGCTGATCGTCCTCATCATCACGGCCTTCGTGGACATGATGGGGACGCTGATCGTCGTCCCGCTGCTCCCGTTCTACGCGACCCGCATGGGTGCGAACGGGTTCGTGTACACGATGCTCGTGTCGGCGTTCTCGCTGGCGATGCTGATCTCGGCCCCGCTCTGGGGACGCTTCTCGGACCGCTACGGCCGCCGGCCGACGTTGCTCGTCGCACTCGGGGCGTCGGCGATCTCGTACGTGATCTTCGCGTTCGCCAATTCGCTCTCGGCGCTCTTCCTGTCGCGCATCGTGCAGGGGGCCGGGGGCGGGACCGTCGGTGTGCTCCAGGCCTACATCGCCGACTCCACCGAGCCCAAGGACCGGGCGCGGGCGCTGGGATGGCTGTCGGCCGCCACCAACGCCGGTGTGATGGTCGGCCCGCTGCTCGGCTCGGGGGCGCTCGTGCTCGGCCGGCGCGGGATCGCGATCGGCGCGTACAACCTCGTGCTCGGCCAGAAGGCGCCGGGACTGCTCGCGGCGCTGATCTGCCTCGCCAACATGTACTTCGCGTGGCAATTCTTGCGGGAGTCGCGCACCGTCACGCGGGCCGCGCGGGCCCGGATCGAGCCGCGGGGACGGTCCGCCGAAGTGATCGCCAGCGTGGTCCTGCATCCGCACCGGCCGGCCTCGCGGCTGATCCTGATCTACGCCATCGGCCTCGGCGCGTTCATGGCCGTGACCTCGATCCTGGCGCTGTTCCTCGCCAAGCGGTTCGGCGTGACCGCAGCGACGATCGGATACTTCTTCGCCTACGTCGGGGCGATGAACGTGGTCGCCCGGGCCCTGCTCCTGGGGCCGGCCGTCGACCGGTTCGGCGAGCCGCGGCTCTCGCGCGTGGGCACGGTCCTGCTCGCGCTCGGCCTCATCCTCATCCCGCTCTCGCCGTCGATCCCCCTCCTGGCGCTGTCGCTCGCGCTGCTGCCGCTGGGCACGGCGTTCACCTTCCCCTGCGTGACGGCGATGCTCTCGCGGGTGATCTCGTCCGACGAGCGCGGCCTCTACATGGGGACGCAGCAGACCTTTGGCGGGGTGACCCGGGTACTGTTCCCGCTCGGAGCCGGCCTGCTCTGGGACCACGCCGCGATCGGCGTCCCCTTCTGGACGGGGGCGCTGCTGGTCGCCGCTACACTGTTCCTGGGTCTCAACGCCGAGAGCTACCTCAAGCCGGCTCCGGCCCCCCCTGCCCCGGCCATTCCAGCCCCGGAGATCGCCTCCGCGACGCCGGCGACGGTCGAGGCGGTGACCGAGTGAGCTGGCGAGGGGCCAGCATGACGAGATCGAGTAGCCGTACGTGCCCGTGCGGATGACCCGCTGGTCCGCACCCCTGCTGCTCGTCGCCGCGGGCGCGTGCGCGCATGTGCGAACGGCACCCACGCCCTCGCCGGCGACCCGGGCGCGGATGGAGCAGGTGCTCGAGGGCCTTCGGCCCCCGGTCGCGGTCGCCGGCGAGCCGGCCGTGCGGTGGTCGCTGGCCGAGCGGATGCGGGCTCACCACGTGCCCGGAGTGAGCATCGCCGTGATCGACAGCGGACGTCTCGTCTGGGCCCGCGGGTTCGGTGTGAAGGAGGCGGGCGGCACCGACTCGGTGACACCCGAGACGATGTTCCAGGCCGGCTCGATCAGTAAGCCGACGTTTGCCATCGGGGTCATGCGGCTGGTGCAGGACGGGACGCTCGACCTCGATCAGGACGTGAACGCGCGGCTCACGTCGTGGAAGGTGCCGGAGAACGCCTTCACGGCGCAGGCGAACGTCACGCTGCGGCGCATCCTGAGCCACAGCGCCGGACTCACGGTCCACGGATTCCCCGGGTACGCAGCGGGCGCGCCGATTCCGACCGTGCCGCAGATCCTCGACGGGACGCCGCCGGCCAATACCGCGCCGGTGCGGGTCGACACCGTGCCCGGCGCCATCTCCCGGTACTCCGGCGGTGGCCTGACGATCGCGATGCTGCTCGTGACGGACGTCACACACGAGCCGCTCCCCCGCTTCATGCAGCAGATGGTCCTGGGACCGGCCGGGATGACGCACAGCACATATCGGCAGCCGTTGCCCGCGTCGCTCGCCGCGCAGGCGGCGAGCGCTCACACGAGCACGGGCGAGGTCATCCCCGGCAAGTATCATACGTACCCGGAGATGAGCGCCGCGGGTCTCTGGACGACGCCGTCGGACCTCGCGAAGCTGGCGATCGAGCTCCAGCGCACGGCCGCCGGACGGTCGCATCGTCTGATCCGCCCGGCCACACTGCGGGAGATGCTCACCGTCCAGAAGGCGCCGTTCGGGATCGGGTACGTGCTGAACGGAAGCGGCCCCGATTTCGAGTTCTCCCACGGCGGCAGCAATGAAGGGTTCAATGCCGACTTCACGGTCTTCCCGGCGCGAGGCCAGGGCGCCGTCATCATGACCAACGGGGACGACGGCGGCGCCCTCATCGGCGAGATCCTGCCCAGCATCGCCGAAGCGTTCGGGTGGGCGCACCACAGGGCGCAGGTGAAGGCGGTGCATCCGACCGACCCGGCCGTGCTCGCGGACATCGCCGGCCGCTACCGATTGAGTCTCGGCGGCCCCGAGCCGATCGTGGATACGGTGACGGTGTCGGATGGAAAGCTCTTCATGGCCGCGGGGGGCGCGATCGACCGCGTGGAGCTCCTGGCCGAGAGCGACTCGACCTTCTTCACCCGGGATGTCGGCTACCCCGTCGTGTTCGGCCGCGACTCGACCGGCCACGTCGCCCGGGTGACGCTGTTCGGCGACGCGGTCGGAACGAAGATCAGATAGAGTCGCGACCACGATGCGGGCCACGGTCGACGACGTCGAGCGCGATGTCGGGGACGAGTGGCTGTGGGGATGGGACCTCACGCCGGGCATCGTGTCGGTGCACGCCGACCTGACCGGCCGGGCGTCGATCTGGCGGCGGATCGCGGCGACCGACACGCTGGTCCGTGAGGAGGCGCGGTTCCGCCCGTGGATCCTGCTCGCGCGCCTCGACGATCTCCGGCATCTGGGGCGCCGGCTGGCCGGCGCCGACCATGCGAGTGTCACGCCCGGCGCGGGCGTCCGATACCGCGAGTTGGAGGGGCCTGGCGCGCTGCGCTACCTGGTGAGCGCCGACGACGGTCGAGCGCTCGCCGCCGCGGTGCGGCGCGGCGCGGCGGCGCGCCTGGGCCGGCGCGTCCGACACCTGGCGGAGCTGGAGGAGCTCGAGCCCGGCACACTGCTGGCGCTCCCCCCCGACGAGCAGTACCTCGTGGCGACCGGGCGCACCTCGTTCCGGGGTCTCGCGTTCGATCAGTTGCACCGGCTCCAGTTCGACCTCGAGACGACGGGGTTCGACGCGCGCCGGGACCGCATCTTCATGATCGCCGTCCGGTATCACACGGGCGCGGCGGAGGTGTTGGAGGCCGAGGATGACGGCGACGCGGCGGAATCGGCGCTGATCCGCCGGCTGGTCGACCGGATCCAGGCCGCCGATCCCGACGTGATCGAGAACCACAATCTCCATGGGTTCGATCTGCCGTTCCTCGACCGACGGGCCCGCATCCTCGGCGTTCCGCTGACGCTCGGCCGACTCGGCACTGCCGGGCTCCTCACCCGTGGCGCACGGCGCGGCGTCCCGGCGAGCGCGGACCCCACGGGAGACACCGCCGGTGCGGACGATGCGGCATCGCCCCGGCGCCGGCTCCGGTTCGTGGCGCCGGGTCGGGAGCTGATCGATACGCTGGACGCCGTCTGGCGCTACGACTTCGCGACCCGTGAGCTGCCGGGTCACGGGCTCAAGGCCGTGGCGCGGCATCTCGGGATCGCCCGCGCCGACCGCGAGTACATCCCCGGGAGCGAGATCTACCGGACCTACCGCACCGATCCGGAGCGCGTCCGCCGATACGCGACGCACGACGTCGAGGAAGTCGCCGCGCTCTCGCGCATGCTGGGCGGCGCCGCGTACGCCCTCGCGCAGATGGTGCCGCGCCGATACGAGCGCCTCTCGGACGCCGGGCCGGCGACCGGCATCATCGACCCGTTGCTCGTGCGGGCGTATCTCCGGGCCGGCGCCGCGCTCCCCGCGCACGAGCCAAGCGACGGCACGCCGCACAGCGGGGCCGCGCTCCACCTCTTCGCCGCCGGCGTCGCCCACCGGGTCGTCAAGGCCGATGTCGCGAGCCTCTATCCGTCGCTCATGCGCGCCTACCGCATCGGCCCATCACGCGACCGACTGGGCGTCCTCCTCACCCTCGTCGACCGCCTCGTCGACCGCCGGCTCGCGGCCAAAGCCCGCGCGCGCGCCGCGCCGCCGGGGTCGGCGGAGCGGCACACCGACGAGGCGACGTCGGCGGCGTTCAAGATCGTCGTGAACTCGGCCTACGGGTATCTCGCCGCTGGCGGGCTGACCCGGTTCGCGGATGTGCATGCGGCGAACGAGGTGACGCGGCGCGGCCGCGAGGTGCTCGCCCTCCTCTGCCGCGAGGTCGCGGCCCGCGGCGGCACCCTGATCGAGGCCGACACCGACGGCGTGTACTTCGCGGCTCCGCCGGAGTGGCGGGAGGCCGATGAGCGTCGCGTGGTGGCCGAAGTGGGCGCGCTGCTGCCACCGCTCATCCAGCTCGAGCTCGACGGCCGATACGCGGCCATGCTCTCGCACGAGCCCAAGAACTACGCCCTCCTCGGCTACGATGGCCGGCTGCTCCTCAAGGGCGTGGCGTTCCGGTCGAGCCGGACGGAGCCATTCGGCGAGACCTTTCTCCGTCAGGCGATCCGGCAGCTGCTGAGCGGCGACGTCACGGGCGTGCGTGACCGCTATCTGGCGACCATCGGTGCGCTCCGCACGCGCGCACTGCCGACCTACGACGTGTCGTCACGGGTCCGGCTCACCAAGTCGCCCGCCGACTATCGGGCGAGCCGTTCCACGCGGAAGGAGCTGCCATACGAGGCGATGCTCGCGGCCGGGCGCGTGAGCTGGGAGGTGGGCGACCGCATCCGCGTCTATCGGCGGCAGAACGGGGAAGCGGGTATCGCCGCCGGCCAGCCCGGGGAGGACGAATCCGCGCCGGCCGATGTGCGCGACTACGATGTCGAGTACTACGTCGGCCTGCTGCGCACGACCTACGCCGAGCGACTCGCCCGCGCGTTCGAGCCCGGTGATTTCGCGACCGTGTTCGCCGACCCGGACCAGCTCTCGCTCTTCACCCGCTCCACCGCGTCGATTCGCCCCATCCTGACGATCCTCGAGCGGCCCGACGGCGACGCGCCCCAGGACCGCTAGCCCTTCCCAAGTGCCGGGGCGGTGGCGGGCGCCGGCTCGGGGGACGCACGCCCGGGCGGCGGCAGCGACGCGACGTCGGCCGGATAGCGGCCGCCCACCTCGGGCGTGCCCTCCCACCTGCGGGCGTAGTTCGTGATGAGCCGCATACCGCGCTGGTAGGTGAAGTAGGCGTACGCCCACTGGACCAGCACCGTCACGCGGTTCCGGAAGCCGACCAGATACAGGATGTGCACGAACAGCCAGAGCACCCACGCCAGGTAGCCGGTCACCCGAACGAAGCCGAAGTCGGCGATCGCGCGGTGCCGGCCGATCGTCGCCAGGTCGCCCTTGTTGAAGTACCGGAACGGGGTCCGCGCACGCCCCTCGATGCTGGCGATGATGTTACCGGCGGCGCGCAACCCTTCCTGGTTGGCCGCCGGAGCCACGCCTGGCACGAGCTCACCGTTCCCGCGCGGCACGGCCGCGGCATCACCGACCACGAACACGTCGGGATGGCCGGGCACCGACAGGTCCGGGCTCACCTCGACCCGACCCGCGCGGTCGAGCGGCACGCCCTCGAGCCTGCGGGTCAGCGACGAGGCGGTGTTCCCCGCCGCCCACAGCACGGTCCGGGCCGGGATCCGCTCATCGCCCACGTACACTGCGTCCGGCTCGACCCGCGTCACCCGGGCGTTGGTGCGCACGTCGACGCCGAGCTTCGCCAGGTCGCGGAGCGCCCGATCGGCGAGTGATGGTGGAAACGCCGGCAGGATGCGATCCGTCCCCTCGAGCAGGATCACACGTGTCCGCCGCGTGTCGATGCGCCGGTAGTCCCGCCGCAAGCTGCGCGACACGTCGGGGATCATCCCGGCCAGCTCGACGCCGGTCGGTCCGCCGCCGACGACGACGAAGGTCTGGTAGGCCCGGCGCTCGGCGTCGTCCGGGGCACGCTCGGCGGCCTCGAAGGCGAGCAGGAACCGATTCCGGATGTCGAGCGCGTCCTCGATGCTCTTGAGCCCGGGTGCCACCCGCTCCCACTCGGGATGCGAGAAGTACGAGTGGTGCGAGCCAGTGGCGATGATCAGGTAGTCATACGGCACCTCGGCCCGGCCGCCATCGAGCACGACCGCGCGACGCCGCATGTCGACTCCGGTCGCCTCGCCGAGTAGCACCTCGACATTGCGCTGACGCCGAAGCGCCCAGCGGATCGGCACGATGATGTCCGTCGGCGCCAGCGTCGCGGTCGCGACCTGATACAGCAGCGGTTGGAAGAGATGGTGGTTCGTCCGATCGACCAGCGTGATGTCGACCGGTGCGCGCCGCAACCGTCGAGCCGCGGAATAGCCGCCGAACCCTCCGCCGATGATGACCACGCGAGCGCGAGCCATGCGCGGCACTCACATCACTCCCGGCCGGCGGCCGGCAGCGAGCAGGTTCACGAACAGGCGCGCGGCGCCCGGGAGCCCGGCCGGCAACTGGCGGAAGAACGACAGGGTCGTGTAGATGTAGGTGCCCTTGCCGAGCGGCGCGATCAGCACCGCGGCATCGTTCGGCGGCTCGCCCGGATCGTTCATCGACATGATCGCGTGGTAGCGGGGGTCGAACGTGTGCGGCATGTAGAGCGAGCGCTCCTGCACCCACCCGGCGAAATCACCCGGGCCGATCGCGTTCGGCTGATGCAGCACCGGCGCCGCCGGATCGAGGATCCGGACCGGCGCGTTCTCGTCGGTCACGCGGTCGGCCGGCCGGGTCAGCGTGATCGGGAACGGCGTGAACTGCGGCATCTCGAACTGCCCGTACTGCACCACGAGCGTGCCACCGTTGCGCGCGAAGTCGAGGAGGTGGCCGTTGTTCGCACCCAGATCGGGACTGGCCTCGTACGCTCGCGGCCCGACCACGATGGTCGTGAATCGCGACAGGTCGGCCGAGGCCAGCGTCGATGGGTCGAGCACCGTGAGATGGAGCCCGAGCTGCTCGAGCATCGGCTCGACGTTGTCGCCGACGCCGGGGATGTAGCCGACCGTCAGCCCCGGAGGGACCTGCACGTCGGCCACGCTGAGCCGGAGCTCGGCCGGGCGATACAGCTTCTGCGGCCGGATATGCTCGTACTCGATCGGGACGTAGCCCAGGCGGTAGACGCGGCCGTTGCTGGTGGCGCTCGCCGCCATCGTCGCCTCGCCGGGCGGCAGCTCGCCGGCGACGCGAAACTCGACCGGCCGGCTGGCATAGGGGCCCAGCGTCACTCGCCGGCTGGTCGAATCCGCCGTCAGCCCGGCCGGAAGCTGGAGCGCGACCATCACCTCTCGCGCCGAATCGGCCGCCGAGCGCAGCAGGATCCGAACCGTTCGATCGATGTGCTGCCGCGCCGGGACGTACTCGACCGTGCGATCGAGCGTGAGCGCGATCGCCGGCGCGAAGGCCAGCGGACGGTCGACCTCCCCACGGCTCGGATCGGCGATGCGGTCGACCGCCGGGATCTGCGGCACGAACGCCGGCGCGTCCGCCGGCTCCGCCGGCCGGAGCCCGACGTCCGCCATCGCGGCCAGCGGCCGCTCGTCCTCCGCGACTCGCGACACCGGCTGGGTGAAGAGGTCTCCCCGCCGGGGCGTGCGCAGCCACCAGGGCTGCGTCACGGCCGTGTCCTGCACGCCGATCGTGTCCCGCCACATGCTGTCGGGTGCGATCACCACCCGCCTCACCCCGCGCTCGAGAGAGGCGTGGCCCGCGCCCCCGCCCACGTCGGTCGCGGTATGCCAGTCGAGCGAGTCGACCCGCAACCCGACCTGCGCCCGGTTGTCGACCGACATCGCGACCGGGACGCGCGCGGCGTCCACCGCCGCGACGTCGTGCACGACCGTGGCGTGCATCTCGAGGCCCGCCGCCAGCACTTCCGCGCGCGCGACTCGCGCCCGCGCGATCTGGAGCGTCCGGGCCACGTCGGGGTCGAGCACCGGGGCCTCGCGCGGTGCGCTGCCCAGTCCGTGCGGGGCCCCTGGCCCATCCGTCAGCTCGGCCATCTCGGTCGGGACGGCGAGCCGGGTCGCGATCGCGCCCTCGAGGCGGGCGACGTCGCCCAGTGCGGCGAGCGACCGAGCCGTCTGCGCGGCGCGGACCTGCGCCTGCACCCGCCGAATGGCCCCGGGAAGGGAATCGAGCGCCGCCCGGGCCGCGGGATCGCGGATGGCGGGCGCGAGTCTGGCCCACGAGGTATCGATGCCGTCCATCATCGACCGTTCGCGGCCGGCGGGCGTGGCCGCGTCGACGCGAGTGGCCTCGCGATACACGTAGCCGGTCACCGGGCCGGCCGGCCCGACGAGCTGGCCGAAGCCCTGCGAGCGGTGCTGGCTCCGGCTCGCGGCGGCGATCTCGGCGTAGCGCACGCCGAGCAGTGGGTCGTACGCACCCACATCGATCGCGAGGGCGCTGTCACCGCCACCGAAGTACGAGCGGTCGCGATAGAACTTGGCCGCCCGCCAGGCGGGCCCGAAGGTGGCCGTCGGGAAGCGGGTCGTATCCCCCGAGACGTCGTACGCCTCGCGCGCCAGAATGCCCGATACCTGGTGGTGTCCGTGCCCGTCGCGTGGCGTCCCGGAGAAGACCGCGATGATGATGTGCGGGCGGAACGCCCGGACGACCGTCACCACATCGCCGAGTACCGAGTCGTGCGGCCAGTGACTGAACGTCTCGGCGGCGCTCTTGGAGAACCCGAAATCGAATGCCCGCGTGAAATACTGGTGCGCGCCGTCGATGCGTCGGGCGGCGAGCAGCTCCTCGGTCCGGATGACGCCGAGCGCCTCGCCGAGCTCGTTGCCGATCAGGTTCTGGCCACCGTCGCCGCGCGTGAGTGACAGGTACGCCGTCTCGACGTGCTGACCGCGTGTCAGCCAGGTCAACAGCCGAGTGTCCTCGTCGTCGGGATGGGCGCCGATCATGAGAATGCGGGTCGTCGTCCCGAGCCCCGCGACCTGCTCGGTGAGAGCGGCCGCACCGGTGGCATAGGCCGGCGCGATCGGAATCGCCGGCGGCCGCGTGCCGGTCTGCGCGGTCGCCGTCCCGGGCGCCGCGGAGCACCCGCCCAGCACCACCGCGAGCGCGACCACCCATGCCGATCCCAGGTGCCGACGCCGGCTCGGCGACACCGCGCCCGGGGTCGACATCAGGCCCGCTCGGCGGACGCCGGCGCGGACGCCGGCGTGGCAGGGCGCGCGCTGTCGGACGCCGGCCCACGCGCATCACCCGACCCCGGCGGCGCCGCGGCGACCGAGTGGTCGAGCGCCTCGTCGACCAGACGCATCTGCTCCCGCTGGTGCGACGCGAGATAGCCCTCGGCGGGGCTGGCCCGCTCGGGTCGGCCGACGTACGTGATCGGCACGGCCGTTCCGACCGCGGCCCTGATCCGCGGCGCGACATACGTCCAGGCGCCCATGTTCTTCGGCTCCTCCTGCGCCCACACGACGTCCTCGAGCCGCGGATACCGGTCGAGCGCCCAGGTGACGCCGTCGTGCGGCCACGGATAGAGCTGCTCGATCCGGACGATCGCGATGTGCGGTGGCCGCGGCCGGCTGGTCAGGTCGTAGTAGAGCTTCCCCGTGCAGAGCACGAGACGCGTCACGGCGGCGCGCTGTTCATCGGTCGTGACAGCCGGATCGCTGATGACCGTCTGGAAGTGCCCGGCCGTCAGCTCTTCGAGCGTCGACGCGGCCCGCTCCAGGCGGAGGAGGCTCTTGGGCGTCATCAGCACGAGCGGGCGTCGCGACGGTGTCTTGACGTGCCGCCGCAGAAGATGGAAGTACTGCGCCGCGGCAGTCGGATAGGCGACCACCATGTTGTCTTCGGCGCACAGCTGGAGAAAGCGCTCCAGCCGCGCGCTCGAGTGCTCCGGCCCGCCGCCCTCGTACCCGTGCGGCAGGAGCAGCACGACGTCGGAGTCCCAGCCCCACTTCGCACGGTCGGCCGCGATGAACTGATCGATGATCGGCTGCGCGACGTTCACGAAGTCGCCGTACTGCGCCTCCCACAGGACGAGCGCCTCGGGCCGGGCCGAGCTGTAGCCGTACTCGAAGCCGAGCACGGCCGTCTCGGAGAGCGGACTGTCGTAGACCTCGAAGGTCGCACCGCCGGCGATGTGCTCGAGCGGGGTGTAGCGCTCTCCCGTGTTGACGTCGTGGAGCACGGCGTGCCGGTGCGAGAACGTGCCGCGCTCCGCGTCCTGTCCGGTGAGTCGCACGGGCGTCCCCTCGGCCAGCACCGACGCAAAGGCCAGCGACTCGGCATGCCCCCAGTCGATCAGCCCGGCGGCCGTTCCAGCCCCGGTGCCGGCGCCCGCGGCGCTCTCGCCGAGTGCAGTGCGCCGGCGGCCGAGCGTGCGGGCGAGACGCTGATGGACCGTGAAGCCAGCAGGCCAGGTCAGGAGCTGCTGATTCAGCGCGATCAGGCGGTCGGCCGGGACAGCCGTGTCCTGCGGGCGGACCGGGAGCTTGACGGCGGGCCGGTACGGGTCGTACGCGGGCTCGCGGGCCGCCTCGGCGCTCCGCGCGTGGATCGCCGTGAGGCGCTCCATCACGGCCCGTTCCTGGGCAGCCACGTCGTCGGCGGTCACGATGCCTTCGCGCGTCAGGCGCTCCCCCCAGAGGGCGCGGGCCGTCGGGTGGGCGCGGATCCCCTGGTACATCGTGGGCTGAGTGAAGCTCGGCTCGTCACCCTCGTTGTGGCCATGGCGGCGGTAGCCCACCAGATCGATGACGAAATCCTTGTGGAAGCGCGTCCGGTAGGCCACGCCGACGCGAACGGCGACGATGCACGCCTCGGGGTTGTCGGCGTTGACGTGGATGATCGGCACGTCGAAGCCTTTGGCGATGTCGCTCGCGTGGTGCGTGGACCGGGCGTCCGCCGGATCGGTCGTGAAGCCGATCTGGTTGTTCACGATGATGTGGAGCGTGCCGCCCACCTCGTACCCGCGCAGGCGGGACAGGTTGAACGTCTCGGCGACCACGCCCTCCCCGGGGAAGGCGGCATCGCCGTGGACGCAGACGGGGATCACCGCCTCTGGACGGAGCCGCGCGCCCTCACGCTGCCAGGCACGCGCAACGCCCTCGAGCACCGGATTCACGAACTCGAGGTGACTCGGGTTGGGGACGAGCGAGATCGTGACCGGTACGCCGCCCGCCAGCACCCGTTCCCCCTCGGCGCCCAGGTGGTACTTCACGTCGCCCGTGCCGCTGTTGTCGTGCTTGTCCTCGAACTCGTCGAAGATCGTGCCGTACGGCTTGCCGAGGATGTGCGCGAGCACGTTGAGCCGGCCGCGGTGTGCCATCCCGATCACCACGCGCCGCGCGCCGGCGTGGGCCGCTTCGGCAATCGCGGCATCGAGCATCGGCACCAGCGCGTCCGTTCCCTCGATCGAGAAACGCTTGGCGTTGGGGTAGGCGCGCCCGATGAAGCGCTCGAGCCCATCGACCTCGGTGAGCCGCGTCAGGACCGCCTTCTTCTCGTCCGGCGTCAGGGGCCGCGTGAGCTCCTCGGCCGTCAGTAGCTGCCGGAACCACTTCCGTTCCTCTTCGGCCGCCAGGTGCGTGACCTCGATGCCGAGGGACGTCGAGTATCGAAAGCGGAGGCGCCGCATGACATCGGCGGCCGTCGCCATGTGCGGGAACCCGAGCGCGCTCCCGGGCACGAGCGCCAGGTCGGCCTCGGTGATGCCATGAAACTCGGGCGTCAGCTCCGGCGCGCCCAGCGGCGGCGTCCCGAGCGGGTCGAGTTGGACCGCGAAGTGTCCATACGACCGCGTCGCCTGCATGAGCGCCGCCGCACCGGCCGCCTTCTTCAACAGCGCTGGAACGGCCGCCCCGGGCGCAACGGGACCGCCGCCCCCGCCGCCGCCCCCCCCCAGACGTTCGGCGAGCTCGAAGAACTGCCGCCATGACTCGTCGACCGAGAACGGGTCGCGGCGGAACGCATCGTAGAGCTCGGCGATCAGCGCATCGTTGAACGAGCTCGAAACGGGTCCTGAAGGCATATGGCTGGAAAGTTAAGGATCGTCCCCGAGCCCCGTTAGCGGCGGGAGCGCCGGCTCGCGCAGCCGCGCCGCCTCGACGACCGCCGTCGCGAGCTCCACCGGAATCCCTCCGTTGACCGTCCGCAGACGCGAGCGCAGCGGGAGACCGGTCGCGCGCGCGAGCGCGCGGTCCGCCGTCACGAGGGCGACCGTCCAGCCGATGCAGCGCGCCCGCGCGGTCGTGCCGATCGAGGCGTAGAGCGCCCGCAACGCCCCCGGGGGGCCGACCCGGACCCCATACGGCGGGTTGGTGACGAGCCACCCGATCCCGGTGGGGGGTACCACGTCGGCGAGCGGCCGCTGCTCGATCACGAGATCGGCCTCGACGCCGGCACGGGCCGCATTGTCGCGCGCCGCGCCGACGGCGCCCGCGTCGCGGTCGGAGGCATGGATGGCCACGGGCGAGGCGGTCCGCTCACCGGCCCGGGCGTCGGCGACGGCGTCGGCCCAGGCGGAGGGGTCGAAGCCGGGCCAGCGCATGAAGGCGAATCGGCGGTCGCGGCCGGGCGCGCGGCGCCGGGCGAGCCATGCCGCCTCGATGGCGATCGTGCCCGACCCGCAGAGCGGATCCAGGAGTGGCGCCTGAGCGCGCCAGCCGCTGGCGAGCAGGACCGCGGCGGCCAATGACTCGCGCAGCGGCGCCTTGGCCGTCTGCTGCCGGTACCCGCGCCGGTGTAGCAGCGCGCCGGAGCTGTCGACGCTGATGGTGCATTCGTCGCGGCGAAGGCGCACAACGACGAGCTGCTCGGTCTCACATGGCTCGCGTCGATCGTCGTCTGCATCGCTCGCTGCCGCCCCGGCCGGGGCCGCGATCCGCCCGCCCGCCCGCTCGACCGCCTCGGCGATGCGCTCGGCGACCGCGTCCGAGTGAAACAGCCGCGATTTGCGGCACGTGACCCGGATCCGTACCGGCGCCGCAGGATCGACGTACTCGCCCCACGGTAGGCGCCGCGCGCGACGCTCGAGCTCGTGGAAGGAGTCGGCGTGAAAACTGCCGGCGCGGACCACGATCCGACTGGCGGTCCGCAGCCACAGATTGGCCGTGTAGATGGCGCGCATCGGCGCCTCGATCGTCACGCCCTCGGGTCGGACGGCGACCGGCTCGATGCCGAGCGTCGCCAATTCCCCGGCGGCCAGCGGCGCGAGCCCCGGGGCCGTGACGACGAGCGCGCTGACCACGTCCGCGGTCGCGCCGCGCCGAGACGTCTGCGGGTGTCGGTTCACCGGCCGCTCACTGCGCGCCCGGGTGATGCGGCCGCCATCCATCGCCATCCATCCGGATGGCGGCGTTGTGGCCCCGGACCGGCGGCCCAAATCCTGCCATCCGCACACACATGTCCCGGTCCCCGGCCACGCGAGACCGTGCCCGCGCGCTGCTCACCGAGCGCTTTGGTCACGTCGACTTTCATCATGGCCAGTGGGAATCGATGCGCGCGGTGCTCGCGGGGCGCGACGTCGTCGTCGTGATGCCGACCGGCAGCGGCAAATCGATCATCTATCAGCTCGCCGCGCTGCTGCTCCCGGGACTCACCGTCGTCGTCACGCCGCTGATCGCCCTCATGAAAGATCAGCACGACAAGCTCACCGCGCAGGGCGTCGACTCGGTGGCCGTCCACTCGCATCTCACGAGCCCCGAGGCGCGCGAGGCGCAGCGCCAGATCGAATCGGGAGAGGGGGACATCCTCTACGTGACCCCGGAGCGGTTCAAGGATCGCGACTTCTTCGAGCACCTGCTGAGCCGGCGCGTCAACCTCTTCGTCGTCGACGAGGCACACTGCGTCAGCCAGTGGGGGCACGACTTCCGGCCCGACTACCTCACCCTGGGATCGGTCGCCACGCGACTGGGCCGGCCCCCCCTGCTCGCGCTCACGGCGACGGCGACGAGCGAGGTCCGGACGGACATCGCCCGCCAGCTCGGGATGCGGGACCCGTTCGTGATCGTGACAGGGTTCGCCCGGCCGAACCTGCGCTTCGAGGTGCGCCGGACGGTCAACATCGGCGTCAAGGACGCGAGCGTCGAGGAGATCCTGCGGACCAACGAAGGATCCGGCGTCGTGTACGTGGCGACCGTCAAGGAGGCCGAGCGCATCTACAACCAGCTTCAGGAGCGGTATTCCGTCGGGATGTATCACGGGAAGATGGCGGCGATCGATCGGAAGCAGATCCAGGACCGATTCATGGCCGACACGGTCAAGGTCATGATCGCGACCAATGCGTTCGGGCTCGGGATCGACAAGCAGGATATCCGGTTTGTCACGCACTATCACTTCCCCGGCTCGCTCGAGGCGTACTACCAGGAGGCGGGGCGTGCCGGCCGCGATGGCCGGCCGGCGATCTGCACGCTGCTCTACCGGGTCGAGGATCGGCGCATTCAATCGTACTTCCTTGGCGGAAAGTATCCGGAGGTGGAGGAAGCGGCCCGGGTCGCCCTCGCGCTGGAGCGCCATCCCCCCAACACGCCGGTCCCGGTCGATGACATCGCGGACCAGTCGGGCGTCCCGCGCCGGAAGGCGCGAATCGTGTTCACGCTCCTCAAGCGACACGGCCTCGTCCGCGAGCATCGCGGCGGGAGTTGGGAGCGCCTGGCGGGCAACCTCACGCAGGTCGACCTGCGCCACGACCTCATCGACTACGAGGAGCGGCGGGCACGCGACCAGGAGAAGCTGCGCGCCGTCATCAACTTCGCGCAGACGACACAGTGCCGCACCCGCGTGATCCTCGAGTACTTCGGCGAGCCGGCCGACCCCGATTGGTGGTGCGGCAACTGCGATGCCTGCGACGCGCGTCGCGACTGGGAACTGCGCTACCGCGCCGACATCGGTGCCCCGTCCCCCGCGCCCCGGCCGGAGCGGGCGACGGTCTAGCGCGCCTCACCGGAGCGCTCGCCAGGCCCAGACGAGACGCTGCCCCACGGTCACCGCCACCAGCGCCGCCATGATCGAGAACAGCACCGCCAGGTGGGCTGGGAAGAGCAGGAACAACGCGTAGAACACGATCGTCTCGGCGCCGGCCACGACCCCGTCGGGCATGGTGACCGCCGTCGGCCGGTCCGCCGCCATCCCCGCGCGCGCATCGGCCTGCCGCCGATCGAGGATCGCCGCCAGGTACATCCACGATGCGGCGTTGACGTAGAAGCTCGCGAGCAGCGCCAGCGCCGCCCGGATCGCCCCGACGCTCGGACGCCCGGCGACGAGCGCGATCGGCAGGGCGGCGTACACACCGAAATCGAGCAGGATGTCGAGGTAGCCGCCGAAGTCGGTCTGTCGCCCACGCACGCGCGCCAGCGTCCCGTCGACCCCGTCGAGCGTCCGGTTGAGGAGCCAGCAGGTGAGCGCGACATGATATCGCCCCGACCAGGCGGCGGCCGCGGCTCCGCCGCCGACGGCGAACGCGATGACCGACAGGACGTTGGGGTGCACCGGAACGCGCCGGAGCGCGGGGCCCAGCAGACGGTCCTTGAGTCCGCGCAGCCAGCGATCGAACACGACGTCGATGGTGAGGGAGTGTGGGCGCCGGGTCGCGCTATCGGAGCGGAAACACGGACACGTCCCGCGCGTCGACCGTCACCGGCAGGATATCACCGATCGCCGGCACCGCGCCGGGCAGCACCTGGAGCTCGACGGATGTCGGCCACGCCGGCGGGTCGGCCGATGTGCCCTGTCCGTCGCGGCGGACGAGCAGCTCGCCGACCGCGGTCGTCCGCTGCGCGTGGTACCGGAGACCCGTGATGCGGAGCGGCACCCCGCCGGCCGCTGGGCGAACGGCGTCCGCGCGGCACAGCCCGATGGCAGGGCCGCAGGGGAGGGCCGGCGCCGGTCGCAGCCGCCCGAGTGGCCACTCGAAGGTGCCGTCGGCGAGCACGTGTCCCGGCAGCTCGTTCGCGAACCCGAGGAACCGCGCGACCGCCAGAGTGGGCGGGTGGCCGAAGAGCGCCGACGGCGGCGTGCCCGCCGTGAGCCGGCGGTCGAGCAGGACCGCCACCCGGTCGGCCAGGAGGCCCGCATCATCGAGATCGTGCGTCACGAGCACGACCGCCGGACGATCGACGTGTTGGACGTCGAGGATCGCCTCCCGTACCTCCTCCCGGAGCCCGGGATCGAGCGATGAGAGTGGCTCATCGAGGAGCAGCACCGAGGGCCGGGCCGCCATGGCACGTGCCAGCGCGACCCGATGCCGCTGGCCGCCGCTCAGCGTCTGCGGGGACCGGGCGCCGAAGCCGGCGAGCCGCACCGCCGCGAGCATCTCCGGGACGCGCCGCTCGATCTCGGCCCGGCCGAGCCCGCGGACGCGCATCGGGAACGCCACATTCTCGAACACGGTGAGGTGCGGAAAGAGCGTCGGGACCTGGTGCAAGTACACCGCGTCGCGGCGCTCGGGCGGGAGCGCCGACACGTCGCGGCCGCCGATCACGACCCGGCCGGCGGTGCAGGGGACGAGCCCGGCGATCGCCCGGAGCAGCGAGGTCTTCCCGGCCCCGGACGCGCCGACGATGGCGAACCGCTCGCCCGCGGCGACCGAGAGATCGATCTGGGCGAGCCCCGCATGTGATCCGAACGACACCGCGAGACCGCGCACGTCGAGCGCACCGTTGGCGGCCGGCGCCGGGAGCGGCCGATCGGGAACGCCGCCGGGCGCCGTCACGCCGACACTCGAGTCGGCGCCGAAGCCGGGGCCGAAGCCGGCGCCGGGGCCGAAGCCGGGGCCGGGGCCGAAGCCGGGGCCGATCCGCGCACGAGGCGAGCGCTCGCGACCAGCAGCAGCACGATCGGCAGCAGGATCAGGAGCAGCGCCGCGGCGGCGGCGAAGCGCGTCTCCCCCGCCTGCACATAGCCCATGACCTCCAGCGGGAGCGTGTGGACCCGTCCGCCGCCGATCACCAGCGTGAGCGGCACCTGGCCCCAGGAGACGAGAAATCCCAGTCCCACGCCCGCGCCGAGCTGCGGGCGGAGCGTCGGAAGCGTGACCCGCAGCCAGACCTGGCGCGGCGACGCCCCGAGCGAGCGGGCCTCGTCATCGAGCCGCGTATCGTAGGCCGTGAACACGGCGAAAAAGAAGAAGGACAGCACGCCGACCGCGGGGACGAGGTGCGCGAGCACGACGCCGACGGGCGTGCCGGCGAGCTGCGCGCGCACGAACGTGAGTTGGAGCCCGGTGGCGACCGCGATCGGCGGCGCGGCTGCCGGGAGCACGGCGGCAGCGACGGCGACGTGCCGGGCCGCGCCGTGCAGCCGCGCCAGCGCCCGCCCGATCGGCGCCGCGAGTACGCACCCGACCACGCCGGTCGTCAGACCGAGGACCACGCTCGTTCCGACCGCGCGCGCGAGCGGACCGCGCCGGACGACGGCCGACCAGGCGTCGGCGGTCCAGCCGGTCGGCAGCAGCGCCGGATAGAACCAGCTCTGGCTGGCCGAGAGCATGGCGAGGAGCGCCGGCGGCCCGACGGCGGAGATGACGAGGAGCGTCACCATCGCGAGACGGACGCCGCGCCAGCCGGGCGAGGCGCCGGTGGCGACCGGGATCGGTGCCGCCGTCGTGCGGCCGGGCACCGGCGCGTGGGTCACGACCGCAGGCGCTCCGCCCGGGCGCGCGTCCACTCGAAGACCGCCACCGCCGCCAGGCCGAGAATGAGACCCAGGAGCGTGAGCACGAACCCATCACCGCGGAGCGTGAGGTCGAGCGCCTGATACCGCTCGTAGGTGGCGACGGCGAAGGGAAGCGGGTCGGTGGGGCCGAGCAGGGCTGCCCCCTCGTACGTCCCGGCGATGAAGATGAACACGAGGACAACCGCCGGAGCGAGGCCACGCCAGAGGAGCGGAACCGTGACGCGACGCAGCGTCGCCGCCGGACTCGCGCCCAGCGTGCGGGCCGTCTCCTCGAGCTGCTGGCCGCGCGTGGCGAGCACCGAGACGGCGACGAACGTGAGGAAGGGCACCTCCTTCCACGCGAACGTCAGGATGAAGCCGAGGCCCGGGCGGTCGAGCACGAGCGGTGGGAACCCCGACGGGTCGTGAATCACACCGGCGGCCGCGGCCAGACGCGCGAGCAGGCCGCTCTGACCGAGGACGAGCACCGCGCCCGCCGCGGCGACGACGTAGGGGATCGGGAAGGGCACGAGCGCGGCGATGCGGGCCAGGCGGTCACCGATCCCCGTGCCGCGGAACCCGATCGCGACAGCCACCGCCGCGGCCGTGGCCAGGGCCGTGGCCAGCGCGGCGGCGTAGATCGTCCACGCGAGCCCGCGCCAGACGGTCGCGTCTCGCATGACCCGGTCGATGTGAACGAGCGAGAGCCCGCGAGCAGCCGGCCCGGCGAGCCCGATCGCGGCGGCCGCCGAGTAGCCCAGCCCGACGACGACCGGCGCGGCCACCAGTCCGGCGAGCGCGGCGCCCGGAGCGGAGCCGCTCGCGCGTGCGGTCACGGTCCGCTCCGGAGCGCGGGGCGGGTGGTGCGCGACTCCGGGTCGCCGCCGGCCGAGGGGTCCTCCGTGGTGCCGGTGCGGACGTGCGTCCGCCAGTCGCTCTGGAGAAGCTCCGAGTAGCGCGGCGATGCCTCGGGCTCGGCGTACCGTGCCAACGTGTCACGGGGCACCTGCCGCGCGTCGGCCGGGAGGCGGGCGAAGCGGCGGGCCCATTCCGGCGGCAGCCGGTCGACGGCGAGCACCGACCCGTCGCCCCACCCGTCCGGTCGGGCCTTCTCGAGCTGTGCCTCGGGGGACAGGAGGACATTCGCCACGACCATCGCCCCGGCGGCGTTGGGCGCGTTGAACGGGATGGCGACGAAGTGGGCGTTGGCGAGCGCGCCGTCGCGGAGCACGTACGCGCGCGACGTCGCGGGCAGAGCACCGTCGCGGACCTTGCTCACGACCTCGTTCTCGTTGTACGACATCGCGAAGTCCACTTCCCGGTTGGCGAACAGGTGCTCGAGCTGCGCCACCCCCTGCGGATAGGCGGCACCATGACGCCAGAGATCGGGGCGGGCACGGGCGAGCCAATCCCACAGGCGGGCGCTGGCCGCCACGTACCGCGCGCTGTCGAAGGGGCCCGTGAAGCGCGAGGCGCCGCCGCCGAGGTGGATCATGAGGCCGGTGAGGAAGGCGAGACCCGTGAACCCCTGGTCGTAGGTGAAACGGCCCGGGTGCGCATGGACCCAGTCCGCGAGGGCTTCGTACGTGCGCGGCGGCTCCGGCGTGCGCGTCGAGTCGTAGATGAGGGCCAGCTCGACGCGCCCCCATGGCGACTCGTAGCCGGCGGGGTCCTCACCGAAATCGCGCGCCACGATCGGGGAGGCCGTGTCGACGAGGGCGGCGGCCGGGAGCGATCGCGCCCACGGCCCGGCGAGCAGCCCTTCGCGGCGCAGGTTGTGAAAGGTCTCGCCGTTGATCCAGAGCAGGTCGGCCGTGCCGACCGTTCGCCCCGCCTCGCGCTCCACCACGAGCGCGTTCAGGATTGCCGGACCCTGCGCGTCGACCGGGTCGAGCGTGATGCCGTAGCGCATCGCGAGGCGTGGCGCGAGCCACTCGTCCACGTAGTGGTTGATGGCGGGGTCGCCGCGCCAGAGAAGCCACCGCACCGTGCTGCCGCGCGCGCGGGCGACGACGCTGTCCCACGGCATCCGGGCGAGCGCGGCGGCGCTCGCCAGGCCGGGCGTGACTCCCCGCGTGACTCCCCGCGTGGCATCCCGCGTGGCATCCCGCGTGGCATCCCGCGCCGCCGCGCGGTGCCCGCAGGCGGCCGCCGCGAGCATGGTGGCCGCGGTGGCCGCGGTGACCGCGCGCGCCGCGGCGCGGGTCAGAAGTGATAGCGAGCGGAGAATTGGAGTTGCCGTGGCGGCCCCGCGATGAGGTACGTGACCGCGTCCCCCGGCCGGCCGACCTGCGTCCGCGGGTCGACCCCGGCGAGTCCACTCGGGAACCCGGACTCGTTCACGCGGTTGAGGAGATTGAGGGCGTCGGCGCGGAGATCGATCCCCCGCCGCCCGAAGGGGAGCGTGTAGCCGACGCTGAGGTTCAGCGTCACCGCGTCGGGCAGGCGCCCGCTGTTGCGTCCCACGCCGAAGTATCGATCGGCGTTCCGCACGAATGCGTCGCCGTAGGCCGGGCCCGAGCCGTTGAGATCGGCGCCGGCGACCCAGTTGATGGGCGTGCCGGTCTGGTAGTCGAGGATGCCGCCCAGGGTGAGCCGGTCGCTCAGGCGGTAGGTCGAGCGGAGGTCGACCTTGTGCCGGCGGTCGTTGATCGCGTCCGCCCACTCGCGCGCGAAGTCGTTTCCCTGGGTGGCCGCGAAGTTGATGTCCTCGGTGTTGTCCTGGATGTGGGACCAGACCCACGTCAGATCGGCCGACCACGCGGCGGTGAGCTGGTGCCGTAGGGTCGTGGACAGCCCGAAGTAGTGCGACGTGCCGCCGGTATTCGTGGTCGTGTGGGCGCGGAAGCCGCCGGGCTGCGGCGTCACGGGCCGATGCTGATCCCCGAACGAGGTCGGCCGTCCCGCCGAGTCCGCGGGGCCGAGGATGTACGAGTCGGCGTTGAGATCCCAGAGCCGCGGGAGATCGAACGTGTACGAGACGACCCCGTCCACCGAGATCCCCCACCGCCGGGCCAGCGCCACCTCGTACCCGAGCGCGCCTTGATAGCTCCGCGGGCTCCGCAGCCCCTCGGCGAAGCGCGCGCGGATCTCGCGCGGCGGCTGGCTCTGGACGGCGCCGGCGACCGCCGACGGGGCCGGCGCGTTGCCGTACGTGACCGTCGCGTCGCTCCCACCGCCCTGCGAGCCGAAATAGGTGACCGGCGTCGTCCCGCCGGGGCCGAATTGCAGGGCGTCGGAGTAGATCGTGTATGGCAGCTTGCCGGCATAGATGCCGACCCCGGCGCGGAGGGCGCTCGCCGGCGTCACGGACCAGTTGGCCGAGAGGCGCGGCTGGACGACGGTGAGGTCTGGCCGGCCCCCGTGTGCCGTGAGGTCATCGTAGTCCCAGCGCAGCCCGTACGTGAGCGCCAGCCGGCGCACGGGATGCCAGAGGTCCTGCGCGAAGGCGCTGACGATCGACTGCGCAGCCGCGATGCGCTGCGGCCGAGCGTCGATCCCCCAGCTCTGCACGGGATACCCACGCGGGATATCGGCGATGGACAGATAGCGGCCGGAGGGATGGATCCCGCCAGTGTCGTTGACGACGTAGAAGCCGCCCAGGCTCGTCTGGTCGCCTCGGAGCCGGAACGTGCCGCCGATCAACTCGGCGCCGACCTGCACCGTGTGCCGGCCGGCCCGACGCTGGAGCACGTCACGCAGGTCGACCTGGAGCTCGTGCTCATCGTACTGGAAGGCGCTCGAGCCGACCTGCGCGATCGGCGTGCCGGTCCCGGTCGCGTTGAACAGCACGACGGTCGGCTCGCTCAGCGAGGCGCGCGTCGGCGGATAGAACCAGTGGTACGTCGCGACCTGCGCCGACGCGGTGTTGGTGAGGCCGCCGTCGGGCGCGCCGCTCCGGTGCGTCACGCCATAGATCCCGCCGATGCGGTGCTGGACGTTGTCCGCCTCGGGGACCACGAAGCCGCCTCCACGCCCCACGAAGTTCTCATCGCTGTAGGCCGCGCGCGCGGTCGTCACCTGGGTCGGGCTCCACGCCTGGTCGAGCCGAGCGAAGCCCTTGTACTTCACGCGCTCTGCCGAGCCCAGGCCACCGGCAAAGCCCGGCGTGACGATGGGCTGGTCCTGCGACTCGTCGGTGTACTCGCCGGCGGCGAAGAGCCGCGTGCGCCCCCGCACGATCGGTCCGCCCGCCGATCCCGCGAGCTGGACGCGCCGGAAGCCGGCCGCGGTCGTGTTCGGCAGCGTGCTGTTGATGTCGGGCACTCCGATCGCCGGTCGGGCGTCGAAGCCGCCGCCCGGGCGCCCTTCGATGACGGCATCGCCGTGCCACTCGTCCGTCCCTGCCCGGGTGATGAACGCGACGACGCCGTTGGAGCTACGGCCCATCTCGGCGCCGTACGTGGTCGCACGAACGTCCACCGCCGCCAGCGCGCCGATCGGTAGGTCGACCCGCGGTCCGCCCAGGACGCCCTCGTTGTCGTCCAGGCCATCGATCACGTACTGCGTGTAGAGCGAGTTCTGCCCGTCGATGGTGAGCACGGGCGCCGTGTCGTAGAAGCCGGTCGCTTGCGCGACCCCGGGGACGGTGAAGGTGAGGGCCAGCGGGTCGCGCCCGTCGGTCGGGAGCGCCCTGAGCTCCAGCGAGTCGAGCGCCCCGCCGGTCGCGGCGCCGACGTGCTCCACGAGTGGACGCGCCGAGGCGCGTTCAGCGTGAACCTCGACCGGCTGCAGGGTGGCGGGCGCGGCTGCGGACGAGCGCGCGGGCGGCGTGGCCGGCGGGCGCCGGCGACGTCCTGCCGCCGGACGCGCCGGCGGGGTCGTGTCGGCTGCCGCAGCGGTCGGCCGGGCCGCGGGCACGGGGGCCTGCCCCCGCACCGCCGGCGTGGTGAGCGCGATCGCGACGAGGCCCACCGCGGCGGGCGCGGCGAGCGAGCACAGGGTCGAGTGGGATGCCATCGCTCCATGAAGATATGCACATATCTTCACGTCCCGCCGGGCGGCTACGCCGTGGGACCCCGCGGACGCCGGGGAACGGGGGCCGGGCGATCGGCTCGACCGGTGCGTCGGGGGCTGTCAGGGCGGTCGGGGCGGTCGGGGCGGTCGGGGCGG
>Ga0070738_10000261_pt1 | contig 162560 bp, 142 predicted proteins | sample Coa_R2_2_FD_66446 | JGI IMG/M metagenome (GOLD analysis project Ga0070738, IMG submission 66446) | Surface soil microbial communities from Centralia Pennsylvania, which are recovering from an underground coalmine fire - Coalmine... | ecosystem: Environmental > Terrestrial > Soil >... | reverse complement strand
ACTGGGCTAACGCCATCGCAGCACCTCCTCGTGAGGTCCTCGTAGGGTCGTTCGCTGGCTCTACTATGGCGCCGACTGCGTTAGAGGCCCGTCGGCCCGGCATAAAAGCCGCGTTAGAGCTACGCTGGCGTCGGAGATAAACCTGCCTCTGACCCAGGGCCGGCTGGGTCTCGTGGTGTCAAGAAACGGGGGGTTGCCGATTCTACGACTTCTCGGAGCCATCCGTGGCGAGCTCACAGCCCCGGGGCGCCGGCAGCACCGCGGCGAGCCGCCAGTAGGCCCGATTGCAGGCCGCCCGCTGACAGAGCCAGAGCGGATCACGGCGCCGCTCTCTACCGACCAGCTGGGTCAGCTCGGGAGCGATCTCCGTCTCCATCACGGCGGACACGGAGAACGGGCGCTGGGCGCCGAGCCCTCGCGTCGCCTCGCGCCGTCGTTGCAGTACGGTCGCGGCGCAGCGCTCTGAAGCCCGGCTCCGCGCGGAGCATCGCTCGCCAGGTCATCTCCGTGGGCAGCTGCTGGCCGTCTGGCCGCAAAGCGGCCCGTGCCGCGTCAAGCGGGCGCCTCGCGCGAGGACGCAGGGCGCCACGGCGCTCGCGCTCCCGTTTAGCGGGGCCGATGGCGAGGACGTGCCAGTCGTTGACGAGATGGCCGAGTAGCGCCGTCAGCTTCTCGGTCGCGCCCGCAGCGGGAGAGCCACGCCGGCCGAGGGCGCGAAGGCCACGCCGCCGCGCTCTGAGGCGCGCGTTTCGCCCACATGCCCCGTGCGGCCCTGCAAGGCGCTGCAGGGCCGAGGTAGCGGCCATCTAGTGTATTTGGGACGGCCTGAGTGAGTGACAAGAGGCCTGAGAACCACGCCTGGCGCAAGATCCGATTCAGCATATAGATAAGGCGCGGATAAGGCGCGGACACGCGAAGGCCCGGTCATCACGCGATGATGACCGGGCCTCTTCACCGACCGCACCCTGCCTCAGTCTGCCGCCCGCACCGTCAGGTTGCCGTCGAACACAAACTCCACGAGCCCGTTGCTCGTCCGCACCTGGTAAAACGCATGCTCCGGCCCTCTGCCGCTCCCGGCACTGACGATCTCAAAGTCATCGCCCCGCGTCAGCTCACCGACCTTCTTAGTGTTCACATCCGGCTGCTCGGACACGTCGGCCCGCTAGGAGGCCGTGACTGTTCCCCCCGCCTGGGGAAACACACCCGTGAAGGTTCCGCTGCAGCGCAGCTCGGGGGTGCCCTGGCTCACCGTGAAGGGGCACGGGACGGTGACCGAGCCCGCCGGGAGGCTGGCGGCATTGGTCACCGGGATCGTCAGGGTCACCTGAGTGAGCCCCGCGGGCAGATTCGAGAACACCCCCGTCACCTGGAAGCCCGTGGCGCTCGGGGTGAAGCCGATGCAACCGACGAAGAACGCCGGGCCTCCAAGGCCATCGCAGGGGCTCACTACGACGGTGCCCGTAATCGGCAGGGTGCCCGTGGCGGAGCCGAAGTCAGCCGAGCAAGCGTTCACGATACAGCCGTTGGGGGTAATCGTCGGGGTCGGGGTGGCGGTCGTGGTGGGCGTGGCGGTCGGCGTCGGCGTCCCCGTCGGGGTGGCGGTCGCGCTACGGAGCGCTGTCGCCGTCGCCGTGGCTATCTGAGCCTGGCTCCGAATACCCACCGTGCCCCCGACTTGCGGGAAGATGTTCGGCTCGTTCACCTGGGCGTTGCACCCCGCCCGCTGGCATCCGCCACCCCACACCCGACGGTCCGCACGCCGGCCGGTGTGCCCGCTGCCGTCACCACCGGGACGACCAAGGCCACCTGTGCGCCGGGCGGGAGGCCCGTGAGCACACTCGCGATCGTGAAGCTGCCGGTGCTCGTGAACTCGATGCAGTTGAGCAGTGGCCGGGGACAGGGCCCCGGCTGAATCGGGCCTGCCGTGGCGTTGCCGGTCAGGACAGGCGCGTGACACACGGCGCCAACGTGCTGACAATTGGCCGGCGCGGGGGAGTTGGGCGGGGGGGGGGACCCCCTCCAGCGCCAGAGGCAGGGGCGGCGGGAGCAACGGCAGCGGCCAGGCGGGGACCGCGAGCGGGCCGACGACGGGAACCGGCAGCGGGAACGGCGCCAGGGGGGGGCAGCGGGGCCGCGGGCGCCGGGACGCCGAGCGTTGCGGTCGGGGATGCTGGCGGTGGGCCGTCGGTGGGGGAGGCAGCTTCATCCGCATCTGCGGCTTGATCTGGTGGACTGTCGGTAGCGCCGGCGCCGGCTACCTGAGCAGCGGGGCGGTCCAGCGGGCGGGCTACGGCTGGCGGGGAGTCGAGCCCTGCGGCCTGGCTGCCGGTCGCTGTCCCTGACGAGCAGAGCACCCCGGCCAGGCAGAAACCGAGCCAAACGAGTCCCCATAGCCGCATCGGCTCCCCTCCGTCCGTTCGATGGTCGGGCTCAGCACGGGCCCTGGTCCGCTCCCGCGCCTGCTCAGGTAAATGCAAGCGACCACGGGATGTTACAGTCGACGGCCAGGCGTCCTTGCCCGCGAGGCAGGCGTGAGGATGGCGGTAGTCGTTCAGGCCACCCGACCTCTAGGGAGCAAGGATGGCGCCGCGGTTCGCTGCAGGGCACCTTCCTCCGCCGCGCCCAGCACCTGCGGCTCCAACTGGACCGCCTGCGGGCCTGGGTAGCCACCGAGGAGAGCCGCCGTCGGTGTAGTGCCTAAGGATGAGACATCCTGTAGACCTCTTCAGGCACTACAGCCGCGTTCACAGACCCAAGTGTAGCTCAATAGATTCACTCTGTCGCACTTCGGCCGCTTGCTCGGCGGTGTGGTGCGCCGCGATAATGTCGGGTTTCCGGCTTGCTACCCGTCTCTACCCTCGTGTCGAATGACGCGGCTGGTCAAGTAAGGAGGGACCGCAACCATATGGACCACCTCGCACAACCGCTCCTACTCTTGGGCGCCTGGACGGCGGCGTTTCTGCTCGGCAAGGAACTCCAAGTTGGCTTCGCCCACTGGCGAGCACGCCGCCGAGGTCAGTAGAGGCTCGGCCCGACGCGCTCCGTGGCGCCGTCAACATGCTCGCGTCACCGGCGCCGGCCTTCCTCCCGGTCCTAACGGCCGCCCACTTTGGCACGTTCCTTGCAATCCGCCCCTGGTGCTGGCGAGTAGAGCGGCGGATGGAGAGAGAGCATGTCGCTAGAACCTGGCGGGATAATTGCCTGGATCATCGTCGGCTTGATCGCGGGTTGGCTCGCGGGCCAGTTCATGAAGGGCGGTGGCTACGGGGTCATCGGGGACATCATCGTCGGGATCATCGGCGCGTTTATCGGCGGCCTCGTCTTTAGCTTCCTGCTGCCGGGCAGCAGCGCCGGCCTGATCGGGAGCATCGTGGTCGCCTTCATTGGCGCTGTGATCCTGATCGCTATCCTGCGTGCGGTGTCCGGAGGTCGCGCCGCTGTCTAGGCCGCCTTCGGCGCCGGCCTGAGGTCACGCTTCAAGGAACGCTCAGCAAGCAAACTGAAAAGGGGTCGGCGGTAGAACCGCCGACCCCTTTCAGTCCGTGGGCCACCCCAAACCTACGAAAGGAGATACTCTCGCACGGCACCCTTACTGCACGTGCTGCGGGAGCTAGTCCATAGGGTTGTGGGCCGCTAGCAGCGCGCCAACTCGGTACTCGGAATAAGCGCGAGCTGATGGCGCAGACGCTCGGGCGCTCCGTGCCGATCCACGCCGGTCTTGTACACTTACTCCGTGCGCTGGACGCCGGCACACCGCCGGACCAGGTCGGCAACTCACCGCATAACTGGACACGTTTTCGCCGCCGAGGTGCCTTCATGCCACAGCGTTTAGCCGTGAATATCTGGACGATTGGCTGTCAGATGAACGAGGCGGACGCGCGCCGCCTCGGCGACGAGCTGGACCTGGTCGGCTTCGAGCCGTGCGACGCGGCCGACGCGGCTGATCTAGTGGTGCTCTACTCGTGCGTCGTGCGTCAGGCGGCCGAGAACAAGGTCCACAACCAGCTCATGCGGCTGCGCGACGTGAAGCGCCAGCGGCCGGCGCTGAAGATCGCCCTGGCCGGCTGCATGGCGGGCGAGGAGACGGCCGCGCTGCAGCAGACGTACCCTTTCGTGGACCTGTTCATCTCGCCCAAGGCCGACATCTCGCTGCGCAATCAGCTGCTCGACCTCCTCGACCTCGACGAGCGCTACCGTCACGAGCCCGACGGCGCGCAGCGCACGCCGGGCGTGTCGGCGGGCGTGACCATCCACCAGGGCTGCAACCGCCGCTGCACCTACTGCATCATCCCGTTCCGCCGTGGCGGCGAGCGCAGCCGCCAGCCGGCCGAGATCCGCGCCGAGGTGGCCGGGCTGGTCGCGCGCGGCACCCGCGAGGTGGTGCTGCTCAGCCAGATCGTGGAGCGCTACGGCTGGGACCTGGAACCCCGCCGCTCGCTGGCCGAGCTGCTGACGCTGCTGAACGACGTGCCGGGGCTGGAGCGCATCCGCTTCCTGACCTCATATCCCAACGACTTCGGCCCCGACCTGATCGAGGCCGTGGCGACTCTACCGCACGTGTGCGAGGACATCAACCTGCCGATCCAGGCGGGCGACGACACGGTGCTGCGGCGCATGGCGCGCGGCTACAAGGTCGCGGACTACGTGCGAGTGGTGGACGCGCTGCGGGCGCGCATGCCGGAGATCGGCATCTCGACGGACATCATCGTCGGCTTCCCAGGCGAGACGGCCGAGCAGTTCGAGAACACGCTGCGGACGATGGAGCGGGTGCGCTGGGATGTGGTCCACGTGGCGATGTTCTCGCCGCGCGAGGGGACCGTGGCGGCCACCTGGCCCGACGACGTGCCGCGCGCCGAGAAGAAGCGCCGCCTGCACGCCGTCGAAGAGCTGCAGGCGCGCATCGCCGCCGAGATCAACGCGCGGCTGGTCGGCCGCACTCTGGAGGTATTGGTCGAGGGCCAGGCGAAGGGGCGCTGGTACGGCCGCACCCGCACGAACAAGCTGGCGTTCTTCGACCATCCGGAGCCGCTGGCCGGCGCGCTCGTCGCGGTGCGCATCGGGCAGGCCAGCGCGTGGGCGCTGCAAGGGGAGCTAGTGGCGGTGACGCAACAGCCGCCGGCGGTCGCCCTCCCCCCGACCCTCTCCCAGGGGGAGAGGGAGACCGCGGACGGGACTCCCACCCCGAGTGTCTCGCCGGGGGCAGGAGAGCACAGCGAGGCCCCCTCTCCCCCTGGGAGAGGGCGGGGGGTGAGGGCGCCGAGCGATGGCGTGATCCCGCTGCGCCTCGCCGCGTCGTAGCCGGCGGGGCCGCGCGTGCCGCTGGAGTGGCTGGCGCTGGTCGCCGCCTTCTCTAGCGCGGTCGCGCACCTCGCCAGCAAGAAAGCCGTCGGCGCGGCGGCACCCCCCGCCTTCCTCGCCGCGCGCTGGTCGACCGGCGCGCTCGTCATGACGACGGTGTTGCTGTTCGGACCGGGCTGGGCCGGCTTCGCGCCGAGCTGGTCGCTGGCGGCGCTCGCGACGGGCGCCGTGCTCGGGCCGGTCGTCGGCTGGCTGCTCTACCTGCGCGCGCTGCCGCGCCTCGACGTGTCGGTCGCCCAGCCGATCTTCAACAGCGCGGTGCTCGTCACGCTGGTGCTCGCCATCATCTTCCTGGGCGAGCGGCCGAACGCCTTCACGCTGGCCGGCGCGGCGCTGATCGTCGTCGGCGTGCAGCTCTTACAGGGGGCGCAGGCGGCGCGGCAGCCGAAGCGGGGCCGCTGGGAGCGCCTGCGCCACCCGGCGGTGCTGCTGGTGCTCGGCGGCGCCTGCTGCCTGGGCGTGTCGAGCTTCTGCTTCAAGCTGGGGCTGAACGCGCTGACGCCCGTCGAGACGAACTGGGTGCGGACCACGGTGCCGGCGCTGGTGCTGCTGAGCGGGAACACGCTGGGGGCGCTGCGCGGGGCCGCGCTGCCGCGGGCCGCCCCGCCCGGCGTGGGCTCGGCGAAAGGCGTGTGGCTGACCTGGCAGGGGCTGGGGTGGGCGGCGCTGGCGTCGCTCGCCAACGACGTGATTGGCTGGCTGTTCCGCTTTACGGCGCTGAAGCACGGCCTGGTCGTCGTGGTCGAGCCGCTCGCCTCGACGGGCCCGCTGTTCGTGGCGCTGCTCGCCACCGCGCTGCTCGGCGAGCGCCTGGGCCGCCGCGGCTGGCTCGGCGTCGCCTGCACGGTCCTCGGCGCGGTGCTGCTCGGGGGATGGGGAAGATAGCCTGACATGGCAGGCTGGCTCGCTCCGCGGGGCGAGCCAGCCTGCCGCTCAACTCTCGATAACCCCGGCGGCGAGGCCGGCGCGGGTGTCGCCGAGCACCTGGCCGTGGCCGATGGCGAGGGTGCTGATCCAGCGCTGCTGGCCGAGGGTCAGGGCAATGAAGAAGCCCAGCTCGACCAGCTCGGGCTCGCTGAACTGGCGGTGCAGCTCGGCCCAGAGGGCGTCGTCGGCCAGGGCCGGGTCGTGCGCGATGGCTTCGGTCCAGGCGAGCGCGGCCTTCTCGCGCGGGCTATAACGGTCGGACTCGCGGAAGCTGGCCAGATCGGCCAGCGTATCCTCGGTGACGCCTTGCTGTTCGGCCCGAACAGAGCGCTGCACGCCTCAGTAGTGGCAGTCCACGAGCTGTGACACGTAGACGCGGCACAGCTCTTTGGTCTTGTGCTCCACGATGCCGGCTTTGAACACGGCGTTCCAGGTGCGGGTGAAATGGCGCAGCACGTCGGGCTGGTGGGCGCGGATGGCCTGGCTCTCGGGGCGCGGCGTGCCGTGCAGGCGCGCGTCCTCCAGGTAGCCGCGCAGCTCGGGGTCGGCGAGCGTGGCCGGGTCCACGTAGCTGATGCGGGGCATCGAGTGGCCTCCCTGCCGCGCGGCGACGAGGCCGCGCCGTCTCGTCGGTATACTAACACTCGCGCGAGCGGAGGATCATGCCGACGACCGATCCCTATAGTCTGCGGGCCGCGCGGAGCATAGCCGCGCAGACTGCCGGGCTGGACCCGGCGGCGCCGCCGGCCGCGCGGCTGCTCCGCGCGCCACGGGCGGGGCTCGGCCGGACGGTGGGGGTGCTACCGGGTTCGTTCGATCCCTTCACGACAGCTCACGCCGCGCTGGCACGGGCGGCGCTGCGCCACGGCGGGCTGAATAGCCTGCTGTTCCTGCTCAGCGTGTACGTCGTGGACAAGGGCGACGCCGCCCGCGCGGCGCTGGCCGACCGCGCGCTGGTGCTGACACGCTACGCCGCGCGCCGCCCGCGCTGCGGCGTCGCCCTGTGCAACCGCGGGCTGTACGTCGAGGAGGCGGAGGCGCTGACGCCGCTGCTGCCAGAGGGGGCCAGGCTGTGGTTCGTCGTCGGCTTCGACAAGATCGTGCAGGTGTTCGACCCGCGCTACTACGCCGACCGCACGGCCGCGCTCGACCGGCTGTTCGCCCTGGCCGGCTTCCTGGTGGCGCCGCGAGCGGGCGCCGGCCGCCGCGACCTGGCACGACTGCTGGCCCGGCCGGAGAACGCGCCCTATCGCGACCGGGTACGCCCACTGCCCCTCGCCGCGGCCTATCGGGACCAGTCGGCCACCGCCGTGCGCGCGGCCCTGGCGGCCGGCGAGGACGCCGGTGCGCTGCTGGCGCCCGAGGCCGCCGCCTTCGTGGCGGCCACCGGCTGTTACCGAGCGCCCGATGCAGCCGGGGCGTACGCGGCGCGGCGGCGGGCGCTGACCTAACCCCCCCGGCCCCCGGAACCTAACCCCCCCGGCCCCCCTTCCCTTTGAAGGAAGGGGGGAGCCACCCCGGCCTCTCCCGGTCCCTCTCCCCCCTTCCTACAGTGAGAGGGGGACCGGGGGGTAGGTCGGCCAGTGCTCCCCCTTCCCACAATGGGAGGGGGCCGGGGGGGTAGGTCGGCCCCCCGCCGGCAGCGTATACTGCTGCGCCCGCCCCGCGCGGGGTCACGGGCGCGTAAGGGCCTTGTGATTGGCCTGTTACTCAGGCACCCTGGCACTGGCTGCGTCGGGCTGGTACCCTCGGGTACGTTCTTGGCCCCGCGGGTTCTATCTGCGGCCCACGGGGGCCAGCGACAATCGCGGCCGGCGATTCGCGCCCGGCCGCGCGTAGGATGAACCGGGCGCCGCGCTACCCTCAAGCCCGACAGGGGCCGGCGGCCGCTAGCGGAGGACGTTGCCGATGAGCAACCCGCAGAGCTGTATCCTGGTCGCCGAAGACGACGCGCGCATGCTGCGCCTGATGCAGCGCAACCTGGAGCTGGCGCACTATCAGGTGCTGGCCGCGCAGGACGGCCTCGCCGCCCTCGACCACGTCGAGACGAAGCCGTGCGACCTGCTGCTGCTCGACATCATGATGCCGAAGATGGACGGCCTGGAGGTCTGCCGGCGCGTGCGCGAGTTCTCGTCGGTGCCGATCATCATGGTGACGGCGCGCAACGGCGAGCGCGACGTGGTGCTCGGCCTCGACGCCGGGGCCGACGACTATCTCACCAAGCCGTTCGGGGCCCAGGAGCTGCTGGCGCGAGTGCGCGCGGTGCTGCGCCGCTCGCACCTGACGGCCGCCGACACCAGCCCCGGCGTGTTCGAGCAGGCCGACCTGCGCGTCGAGTTCAGCCAGCACCAGGTGAAGCTGCGCGGCAAGCTCGTGCCGCTGACGCCGACCGAGTACCGTATCCTGGCCCAGCTTGCGCAGCACGCGGGCAAGGTGCTCACCCAGGAGCAGCTCCTGACGTCGGTCTGGGGCCCCCCGTACAAGGACGAGGCGCACCTGCTGCGCGTGAACATCTCGCGGCTGCGCGCGAAGATCGAGGACGAGCCAAGCCACCCGCGCTACGTGCTGACGCGCCCCGGCATCGGCTACCTGATGGCGCGCGACTAGCGCCGCGGCGGGCCATGACCGGCCCGCGCCCGCTGCTCCTCACACCGCCCGGCGGCGGTGGCACCGCCACCGCCGCCGGGCGGTGCTGCGTTCGCCTGCGCCCCGGGCGGCGCGGTTGACCGCGCTCCATTCCCCAACCCGGCTGTTGCCAGCACGGCCGGGCGGTAGGGGACGAGCCCCGGCCCTACGTTTCCCCCTGCTTCAGCAGCCGTCCTTGCCGTTGACCGGGTGAGGAGCGGCGCGTAGAATGCCGGCCAGGGCGCGGGCGACAGGCGCGGACGCATCGCGTCCGCCGTGCGCCCAGGCGCGGCGCTGACGGTAGCTGTGGCCGGGCACACGTCGGGGTGCCCGGGCGGGGACGGCAGGAGGCAGGCGATGGCGGAAAAGATCGGCATAGTCGGCGTCGGCAACATGGGCACGCAGCTACTCTATCGGCTGCGGCTGGCCGGCGAGTCGGCGGTCACCTACGACGTCGCGCCCGAGGCGCGCGACCGAGCGCGCGCGCTCGACGCGAGCGTGGCCGAGTCGGCGGCGGCGGTGGCGCGCGCCGCGACGATCGTGGACGTGGTCGTGCGCACCGAGCAGGACATGCTCGACGCCACGCTGGGGCGCGACGGCGTGCTGGCCGGCGCCGCGCCGGGCACGCTGGTGCTGCTCCACAGCACCATCCTGCCGCGCACCACGCGCCAGGTGGCCGAGGCGGGCGCGGCGCAGGGGGTACACGTGATCGACGCCTGCATGGTGGGCGTGCCCGCGGTGGTGCGCGCCGGCAACCTGAACTTCGTCGTCGGCGGGCCGCCCGAGTTGTTCGAGCGCGCCAAGCCGCACCTCCTGAAGATGGGCAAGGCGGCCTTCCACATGGGGCCGCTGGGCGCCGGCAACGTGACCAAGCTGATCAAGAACATGACCACCGGCGCCGAGGCGCTGATCCTCGAAGAGGCCGTGCGCATCGGGATGGCCGGCGGGCTGGGGGCGCGGCAGATCCTGGAGACGTTCCAGCAGGTGTACTCGGGCACGGTGCTGGACCGCTGGGAGAGCGCGTTCGTCTTCGACGACGACACGCCACGGCCGCACGGGCGCGGCAATCTCTACGAGAAAGACCTGCCGCTCGCCGTGGCGCTCGCCCACGACCTGGGGGTGATGGCGCCGATTGCCGAGTCGCTGCGCGCGGCCGGCGAGCGGGCGCTGGCCGCCGAGGGCGTGCTGCAAGCGGCCGGCGGCGTCGAGGGAAGCCGTTCCTGACCCCCGCCCCCAACCCCCTCCCCCCACAGGGGGCGGGGGCTACTGTCGGAGCCTCCCCCGGCCTCCTCCCCCTTTCCCCTATGGGGGAGAGGGGGGCAAGGGGGAGAGGGGTCACTTGCGGTAAGATTCCCTTGCCCGCCGGGTGGGCGTGCCGTTCCCGGCGACCGCGTAGCTCCCTGGAGGCGTCATGCACGTCGTCGTGCTCGTCAAGCGCGTGCCCGATCCCGAAGCGCCCGCCAGCCTGTTCCGCGTCGACGACGCGGGCCAGCACTTCGTGCCCGCGCGCTCGGTGCCCTGGCTCACCAGCACTTACGACGAGAGCGCGCTGGAGGCGGCGCTGCAGCTCAAGGACGAGCACGGGGCCTCGGTGACGCTGCTCAGTCTCGCCGCCGACGACGTGACGGAGTGGCTACAGGAGACGCTGGCGACGGGCGCCGACGAGGCGGTGCTGGTACAGGACGCGGCGCTGGCGAGCGGCGACAGCTTCGCCACGGCCGAGGTGCTGGCGGCGGCGCTCCGCAAGCTGGGCGACGTCGATCTCGTGCTCTGCGGCCGCCAGGCGTCGGACACCGACGCGGGCATCGTCGGCCCGGCGCTGGCGGAGCACCTGGGGTGGCCGAGCGTGACGGTGGTGCGCAAGGTGGCGCTGCAGGGCGACACGCTGCGCGTCGAGCGCGCCGTCGAGGACGGCTACGAGGTGCTGGAGATGGCCCTGCCGGCGCTGCTCACCGTCACCAGCGAGCAGTACCCGCTGCGCTACGCGACGATGCCGAACATCATGGCCGCGAGCATGAAGGAGATCCCGGTCTGGACGGCGGCCGACCTGGGGCTGGCCGCGCCCGGCGCGCGCATCGCGCAGCAGCGGCTGTACCAGCCGGAGGCGCGGGTGGCGTGCGAGCTGGTCACGGCCGACACGCCGGAAGAGGCCGCGGCGGCGCTCGCGCGGGCGCTGCGGGCGCGCGGGCTGATCTAAGGTGGCTCACCGGGTGGGGGTGGAGGTTTGACGTGGTCAAACCTCCACCCCCACCCGGGCCAGACGCGAGGGGGCCTGGAGAGCGACTATGGCAGACGGACGCGGCGTGCTGGTGCTCGCGGAGCAGACCGAGGGGCAGGTGGCCTCGATCTCGCTGGAGCTGATCGCGGCGGGGCGGCGCTTGGCCGACGCGGCCGGCGAGCCGCTGCTCGCCGCCGTGGCGGGGCCTGAGGAGCCCGCGCGGGCGCTCGGCGCGGCCGGCGCGGACCGCGTGTACCTGCTCGATCATCCCGACCTGACGCCGTACCTGCTGGAGACGGCGCTGCCCGCCGCGGAGCAGGTGATTCGCCAGGCGCGGCCGCGCGTCGTGCTGCTGGGCCACACCGCGAGCGGCAAGGATCTGGCGCCGCGGTTGGCCGTGCGCCTGGGCGCCGGGCTGGTGACCGACGCGACGGCGCTGGAGTACGACGCGGGCACGGGGGGCGTGGTCGGGCGCAAGCCGGTGTTCGGCGGCATGGCGCTCTCGGAGCAGGTGGCGCAAGGGGACCCGCAGCTCCTCACGGTGCGGCAGAAGTCGTATGAGCCGGCCGAGCCGGAGGCGGGGCGCGACGGCGCGATCGAGCGGTTCCCCGTGGACCTGAGCGGCGTGGAGCGGCGCACGCGGCTGGTGGAGCGGGTGCGGGAGCGCGCGGCGGCGAAGCGCCTGGAGGACGCCGAGATCGTGGTGGCGGGCGGCCGCGGCCTGGGCGGGCCGGAGGGCTTCCAGCCGCTCTACGAGCTGGCCGACACGCTCGACGCGGTGGTGGGGGCGAGCCGCGTGGCGGTGGACTCGGGCTGGGTGCCCAGCGAGATGCAGGTCGGCCTGACAGGCAAGATGACGAGCCCGAAGCTGTACATCGCCGTCGGCATCTCGGGGGCGATGCAGCACATGGCGGGCTGCTCGGGCGCCCGCACGATCGTGGCGATCAACAAGGATCCCGACGCGGCGATCTTCCAGCACGCGCACCTGGGCGTCGTCGGCGACTTCGGCAAGGTCGTGCCGGCGCTGACGGCGGCCTGCCGCGAGCTGCGGGACCGCTAGCGTGGCCTCCGGGCAAGGGGGAAGGGGGCGGCCCGGGTCCGCCTCGCCGCACGGAGCCGTGGGCTGATGTGGCAGCGGGCGCTGATCGTAGTACTGACGCTGCCGATCGCCGCGTTCGCGCTCTGGGGAGCCTGGGCGATCGCCCGCCAGGTGCCGACCGCGCCGCAGGCGGCGCTCGGCGCCGTCGCCTTCGTCGGCATCGGGGCGGTGGCGCTGGCCGCCGGCGCGCTCGGCGCCCGGACTGTCAGGCAGTAGGTCGAGCCAGCGACAGCACCGAGTACCTCGCCTTTGGGAGCGTGGCCGTCCCGGCCGCCTCACCGGCGCGGCCGACGCCGGCCGGGGCGGGCGAGACGCCCACGCGCGAGGGGTGAACGGGAGGTGTCGGCGAGCAGCACACCGGCAAGCGACGCGCTCTCGGTCGGATGAACGCCCCATTACGAGCTGGCACACGGACACCACATGACGGCGACGCGCGAGATCTACTGGAACATCGCCAACGGCTGGCTCGTCTACCCGCTGATGCTCGTCGTCTTCGGGCTGCTGGCGTTTGGCTTCTGGCGGCGATGGCGCGTGTGGGCGTGCGGTGCGCCGGAGGACTGGCGACCGGCGTGGCGGGCGCGGCTGCGGGCGCTGGCGGCCTACGGGCTGGGCCAGGCGCGGGTGGTGCGCAGCCCGTTCGCGGGCACGATGCACCTCTTGCTCTACGCCGGCTTCGTGACGCTGTTCATCGGCACCCTGCTGATCGCCGTGCAGGAGGACCTGCGCGTCCACTTCCTTTACGGCGATTTCTACCGCTTCTACTCGCTGATCCTCGACCTGTTCGGCGTGGTGGCGCTGGTGGGCTTGGCGGGGCTGGCCTGGCGCCGCTACGGGCGGCGCCCCGCCGCGCTCGACAGCCACGCCGACGACGCGCTCACGCTGGCCGGGCTGGCGGTCATTCTCGTGACAGGCTACCTGATCGAGGGGCTGCGCATGGGCGTGACAGAGGTGAGCGTCAATCCCGACCTGGCGCGCTGGTCGCCGGTCGGGCTGCTCACGGCGCGGGCGCTGCTGGGCCTGGGCGTGCCGCTCGACGCCTTCCCGCCGCTCCACCGCGGGCTGTGGTGGTTCCACGCCATCCTGGTGTTCGCCTGGCTCGGCTACTGGGCGTGGTCCAAGATGAGCCACGTCTTCCTGGCGCCGGCCAACGCCTTCCTGCGGCCGCAGCGGCCGTTCGGCGCGCTGCGGCCCATCGCCGACTTCAAGGACCCCGCGCAGCTCGGCCTGGAGACGTTCGCCAACCTGTCGTTCCGCGAGCGGCTGAGCGCCGACACCTGCATCCACGCTGGCCGCTGCCAGGACAACTGCCCCGCCTACGTGAGCGGCAAGCCGCTGAACCCGAAGGCGCTGACGGTGAACCTGCAAAGACTGGCGGCGCGAGCGCGGGACGGCCAGGCGGCCGAGGCCGAGGCGGCGGTGCTCACTGAGCAGGCGCTGAGCGAGGAGGGCGTTTGGGCCTGCACGACCTGCGGCGCCTGCAACTACCACTGCCCCGTGCTGGTCGAGCCGATGGACGCCATCGCGGGCATGCGCCGCAACCTGGTGCTGGCGAAGGGCAAGGTGCCGCCGACGGCGCAAGCCGCGCTGCTGAACATCCAGAAGCGCGGCCATCCCTGGGCGGGTACGAAGCTCACGCGTACCGACTGGATGGAGGGGCTGGGCGTGCCGCTGCTGGCCGACAAGCCGGACGCCGAGGTGCTGTTCTGGGTAGGGTGCAGCGGCGCGCTGGTCGAGCGCAACGTGCGGACGACGCGGGCGATGGCGGGGCTGCTACAGCAGGCGGGCGTCAACTTCGCCGTGCTGGGCGACGAGGAGACGTGTACGGGCGACCCGGCGCGGCGGCTGGGCAACGAGTTCCTGTACCAGCAGCAGGCGCGCAAGAACCTCAAGACGTTCGGGGCCTACAACGTCAAGAAGGTGGTGGCGACCTGCCCGCACTGCTTCCACACGCTGCGCAACGAGTACCCGATGCTCGGCGGCGACCTGGAAGTCGTGCATCACACGGAGTTCCTGGCCGAGCTGGTGGCGCAGGGCAGGCTCCAGCCGGCGCAGGTCACGGCGCAGACGGTCACCTACCACGACCCCTGCTACCTGGGGCGCTACAACCGGGTGTACGACCCGCCGCGCGACGTGGTCAGTGCGCTCGGGGGCGTGCGCCAGGTGGAGATGCCGCGCTGCCGCGAGAAGGGCTTCTGCTGCGGCGCGGGCGGCGGCCACGCCTTCATGGAGGAGCAGGGCGGCCTGCGCATCAACTACCTGCGCTCGCAAGAAGCGCTCGACACCGGCGCCGACGTGCTGGTGTCCGCCTGCCCCTTCTGCCTCCAGATGTTCGACGAGGGCGTGAAGGCCGTGGGCGGCGAGGGCCGCATGCAGACGCTCGACGTGGCCGAGCTGCTGGAGCAGGCCGTCACGCCGCCAACGCCGCCGTCCCCGTAGCCGCGCCCCAGCCCGCGGCGCGCTAGCAGACAGCAGTTTTTGCGGGCGCTGAGCCATGAGGTAGGGCAGGGGCTCGTCCCCTGCCGCCCGGCCGACGCTTACCGGCTCGCCCATCCTGAAACCCGCTGTCGGCCGCCAAGACGGCCCCACGGGTAAGCGAAAATACTCTCACGAGCCGAGCCCCATCGCAGGCGGAACAGACAGGAGCACACCATGAGCGTTGCCGTACGCAAGCGGAAGCGGAACAGCGCGGCCGAGCCCTCTCCCTGGCCGCTGGTGATTCGCACGCGGCCGGCGCTCGACGTGTCGGAGGAGCAATTTTACGAGTTCTGCCAGCTCAACGGCGACTTGCGGATCGAGCGCAGTGCCGTAGGAGAGTGGCTCATCATGCCGCCGACGGGTGGAGACACCGGCCACCGCAACGCCGAGATCACATATCAGCTAGTCGCCTGGGCTAAGCAGGACGGGACCGGCGTGGCGTACGATTCCTCGACCGGCTTTCGGCTGCCCAATGGGGCGATGCGCTCGCCCGACGGCGCGTGGCTACGCAAAGACCGGCTGGCAGCGATTTCCCCCGAGGACCGGCAGCGGTTCATGCCGATCTGCCCCGACTTCGTGCTGGAGCTGTGGTCGCCGTCCGATCGGCTGGCCGACGTGCAGGCCAAGATGGACGAGTACCTGGCGAACGGCGGGCGCCTCGGCTGGCTGCTCTATCCACCCGAGCGCTGCGTCTACGTCTACCGACCGGAGGCGCCGGTCGAGCGGCTGGACCAGCCCGAGACGGTGTCAGGAGAGCCAGTGCTGTCCGGGTTCGCGCTCGACCTGCGCGAGATCTGGTGAGCGCGCTAACACACGCGCACGCGTGACTTGCCGCGCTGCCGCGCGCAGGGCTTCTACCGCGGCGCGAGCGACGTAGAACTAGCTCTCCTCGACTGTGATGCCCTTGTGAAGGCCCGGCCGCAACACGGTACCCCCCTGCCCGTTTGTTAACACAAAGGCCCTGCTCTAGCCGAGCCTCTGCCAACCTGTCGCCGGCTCGTGGCCCTCCGGACGACGGTTGCGCGATGGGCGTGCGCGCGGCTGGCAGCGGCGCTCGACGGCCACGGGCCTACCGAGCGGCTCGTCGCGCGACGGGCTGTCGCGCTCCGGTCTTTGGAACGCTCTCCGAGCGGAGGGGCACCGAGCGCCAGCGGGAGAGGGACAGGCTCATGCACTCACGGAGAAGGCGGCGCCGGCAGTGGGGCTTGCTCCTCCTCGCGCTATTGCTGGGGGAGAGCGTGCTACTTATCGTCCCGGTCTCGGTGATGGCGCAATCGCCCACCGCCATCAGCTTTGTCAAGACCGGCTCGCCGAACCCGGTGCCAGCGGGGGCCAACGTAACCTTCGTGATCACCATGTCCCTGTCGGGCCAGAGCGTCGCGGGCGTGGACTTTTCGGATCCCGTTCCAACATCTACGGTCTTCGCATCCCTTGCGCCCGATCCTCACTTCACCTGCGCTAATGATCCGCAATCGAACGCCGTGGCGTGTCAGTCGAACACCTCCGCGAGCAATCCGCTGCCCCCAGGCACCTACACGTTCACCCTGGTACTCCAGGTTGACGCCGCCACGCCCCCAGGCACGCAGATCACGAACGACATTGGCGACGTAGTGATTTTCACGACTTCCCTGGTGCCCGTGACTCGGGTCCCCGGCATCGTCCTCGTCGGCGCGGCGGTGCCGACCAGCACCGCCACCGCGACCCCAAGCCCAAGCACTACGGCCACAGCTACCCCAACGGGCACCAGCACCGCCACCGCGACTCCAACGGGCACCAGCACCGCCACCACGACCCCGAGCCTCAGCCATACGGCCACAGCGACTCCAACGGGCACCAGCACGGCCACCACGCTCCCGCTTGCAACCGGTACGCCCACGACGCCCCCCCGGGCGACGAGCACGGCGACAGTCCCAGGCACCGCGACCAGCACGCCCAGCGCGACTCCCACCCCGACCAGCTCACCGACGGCCTCCCGCACCGCGACGGGCACCCCCACCAGCACGCTCACGCTCACGGCACCGCCTAGCCCGACGGCTGCGCCCTCGGCGACAGCGGTGGTCGCGCCGGTCGTGGTCGCCGCCGCCGCTCCGCCCTCCCTGAGCGGCCTGCCCGGCGTCCCCGCATGCACCGGCCCGGGCGAGACGGCGACGGTAACCGGTGCCGCGAGCGGCGAGATCACCTGTGCCGGTTCGGCCGCGGCCAGAATCCTGGCCCTCGGTCCACCCGATCTGGCGCCCGCTAGCATCCCGCGGCTGTTCATCCCCACCACCGTGGGCGTCGAGAGCTTCCTGTGCGGCCCGGTCGCCGTGCGGCCCCCCTTTAGCGTGACGTGCAATGGGGCGACGGCGGGCAACCCGCTAGAAGCGGGCACCGTGACCGTGCGTGTCGCGCTGGCAAGTGGCGGCACGCGGGATCTCACAGGGGTGGTGACCGGCGCTGGGCAACGTACCCTCGCCACGATGGCCGGGGGCAACATGTCCGCTCCGCCCCTCCTGCCGCCACTACCACTCGTCGCGCCGCCCGCCCCGCTGGCTCCGCCGCCGGCCCGCGCGCCCGCGCTGGACCAGGGCGCCAGGCCGCCGGGGGGCGAGGTGCCGGTGATTCCTGAGGCCGCGTCCGCCCCGCTACTCCTTGCGGGACTGCTCGGCGTGACCTGGCTCGCGGCCCGGCCGCGACGCCGCTAGGAGCGCCGGAGCCGCTGGCTCCGCGGCCGGTCGGCCACCGAGTCCCGTACCCGCCCGGCGTATCTTCCGTGAGCAGGTTGCGCCGGAGGACGGTGCGGGTGCATATATTGGCCCCGCGGAGCGGTGCAGCGGCCGCCTCCGCGACGCGCACAGTGCGAGGAGAGGGACCATGACCGCAAGCCGACCCCGCGCCCCGATGGACGTCGTCTCGGATAGCTCGAAGGCGACGGCGGACGCCTTCCAGGCGCTGCGCAAGGCCGTGAACGAGGCGGGGCCGCTGCCTCAGTCCACGCGCGAGCTGATCGTATCGTCGAACTTCGCCACGATGGGCGTGCAGGGCGCGTTCATGACGCACGCCAAGCGCGCGCTGGAGGGCGGCGCGACGATCGACGAGCTGCGCCACGCCGTGCTGGTCACGTTGGGCGCGAACGCGCCGTTCCCGCGGGTCGCTGCGGCGCTCGGCTGGGTGGACGAGCTGGCCGGCAAGTAGCCCCGGTGCCCCCCCCCCGCGGCGGCCCCACGGCGCGAGCAGCCCTCGCCCGTGGGGCCGTCGTTCGTTTCGGAGCGGCGCATGGACGCGATGAACGCGGCGCGACCCGCGCAATGGCTCCCGAGGAGGCGACCCATGGCTGAGGTGAAGCGGCGAGGCTCCGTGGCGCCCGCTCTGGGGCTCGGGTGTGCGCTGGCGCTCGCGCTCGCCGCGTGCAGCGCGCCGGCGGCCGCGCCCGCCAGCCCCTCGGCCGGCGTGGCCCCAGCGAACGGGCCGGGCGGGAATGCACCCGCGCCGGCCGCGTCCAGCGCGCCGAGCACGGCGCCGACCGCGGCCGCTCCCGCGCCCGCGCCCGCCACGATCACCGCCGGCATCGTCGGGCGCAACGCCTATTTCTGGCCCGTCTGGGTGGCCGAGGCGCAGGGGCTGTTCACCCAGCAGGGCATTCAGGATGAGGACGTGCTGACGCGCTCGCCAGCGAGCGGCCACCAGATGCTCGCCAACGGCGGCGCCGACGTGGCGCTCTCCACGCCCGAGACGGCGATCCTGGCGGCCGTGAAGGGCGCCCCGCTGGTGCTCGTGGCCGGCGGCCAGGAGGACCCCGTTTACAGCCTCATCTCGGGGCCAAGCTACACCACGGTCGAGAGCCTGCGCAACCAGCCGCTGGCGATTGCGGGGCTGCGCGACGGCGTGACGCTCATCATGCAGCGCATGCTGATGAACCACGGGCTACGGGAGAGCGAGCTGAACTGGATCGTCGTCGGCGGCACCAGCGAGCGCTACGTGGCGGTGAAGAGCGGCGCCGCGGCGGCCGGGCTGGTGGGCCAGCCGCTCGACTTCCAGGGCGAGGCCGAGGGGCTGCACCGCCTGCTCAGCTCGTCCGAGGTTACCCAGGAGTGGCAGTTCATCAACGTCGCCACGAACCGCAACTGGGCGCGCGACCATACGGACCCGCTCGTGCGCTGGCTGCGCGCCTACGTCAACGGCGCGCGCTATCTGAACGACCCAGCGAACAAGGAGGCCTCGATCCGCATCCTGGCCGAGGCGACGAACACCGAGGACGTGTACGCCCGTAAGACGTACGAGCTGTACTTCGAGGAGCTAGCGGGCAAGGTGGTGTCGCGCGAGGCGGGCATCAACCTGGTCGGGCTGCGGAACGTGATCCAACTCATGGACGAGACGGGCGCCTTCGAGGGCGACCCCGCGCCGGCCCCCGAGACAGTGGTGGATCTCAGCTACTGGGAGCAGGCGCGACAGTAGGAGGATCATCGAGCGCGCGCGGCGTGGAAGCCTGGCCCCGAATATGCTACAACCATTGAAGGATCGAGAGGCAGCGGCGCCTCGGCGCGTGGCGGTGGCACGAGGCGTGCCGCCATGCTATGATTTGGCAGCTTGGCCTTCACGCAAGCCCACCGAGGCGTCTCGACGATGAAGTCGGCCACAACGGCCGGCTTTGCTTTTGTAGAGCGGTTTCCACCGGGCGGCACCCGCGCCAGGGGCAGGGGGGCTCGCGCCTGACTACCACACCACCCAGGGGGCTCGATGACGCGACGCGCCATACCCCAGGCTGCCGCGGCGCCACTTGCCGCGCCCTATCCCCCCCTGTACGACCCGCGCCACGAGCACGACGCCTGCGGCGTCGGCTTTGTCGCTAGCATCGCGGGGCGGCCCAGCCATACTGTGCTCCAGCACGCCCTCACCTCGGTCGTCAACCTCGGCCACCGCGGGGCGATCGACGCCGACGGCCGGTCGGGCGACGGCGCGGGGGTGCTCACGCAGATCCCCCGCGCGCTGTTCGAGCGCGAGCTGGCGCGTCTCGGCCGCCCGCAGGTCGAGCCCACGCAGCTCGCCGTGGGCATGGTCTTCCTGCCGCGCGACGACGCGGGCCAGGCACGCGGCCGGCGGCTCGTCGAGGAGGCCACCGCCCGCCAGGGACTCGAGTTCATCGGCTGGCGGCCGGTGCCGGTCGATCCGAGCGTGCTCGGCGACAAGGCCATCGCCACGCAGCCCCGGATCGAGCAGGCGCTGATCACGCAGGCCGGCGCGTACTCGCCCGGCGACTACGAGCGCGTGCTGTACCTCGTGCGCAAGGACGTGGAGGCGCGCGCTGCCGTCGAGGGGCTGACGAGCCTGTACGTCCCATCGCTGTCGCACCGCACGGTGGTCTACAAGGGCCTGTTCGTGGCGCCGCAGCTCGCGGGCTTCTACCCGGACCTACGCGACCCCGCGTTCACCACCGCCCTCGCCGTCTTCCACCAGCGCTACAGCACGAATACGCTGCCCAACTGGCTGCTCGCCCAGCCGTTCCGCATGCTCGCCCACAACGGCGAGATCAACACGCTCCAGGGCAATCGCAACTGGATGCGCGCCCGCGAGGCAAACCTGGCCTCGCCGCTGTGGAATGGCACGCGCGAGCTGCTGAAGCCGGTCATCTGGGAGGACGGCAGCGACTCGGCCAGCCTGGACAACGTGCTGGAGCTGATCGAGCGCAGCGGCCGCGACGTGCTGCACGCGATGATGATGCTCGTGCCCGAGGCCTGGGAGAACATGCCCGACATGGACCCGGCGCTGCGGGCGTTCTACGAGTACCACGCCTGCCTGATGGAGCCGTGGGACGGCCCAGCGGCGCTCGCCTTCTCCGACGGCGTGACCGTGGCGGCCACGCTCGACCGCAACGGCCTGCGCCCGGCGCGCTACGTCATCACCGCCGACGACCTGTGCATCATGGCCTCCGAGGTGGGGGTCGTGGACCTGCCGCCCGAGGCCATCGTGGAGAAGGGGCGGCTGGGCCCCGGCCAGATGATCGCCGTGGACACCGAGCGGGGCGTGCTCCTGCGCAACGACGAGATCAAGCGGCGCGTGGCGGAGCAGCAGCCGTACGGCGAGTGGGTGCGCGACCAGCTCTACCGCCTGGAGACGCCCCCGCCGCCGCACAGCGAGCTGTATGCCAACGGCTTTCACCGTAACGGCGCGAACGGGACGGCCGGCGGCAACGGCCACGGCGAGCCGCCCGTGGACCCGGCCACCAATCTGCGACAGCAGCAGCGCGCCTTCGGCTACACGTCGGAGGACGTGAACGTGATCATCCACCCAATGGGGATGGAGGGCCACGACGCCGTCTTCTCGATGGGCGACGACACGCCGCTGCCGGTGCTGTCCAGCCAGCCGCGCAGCTTCTACAACTACTTCCGCCAGCGCTTCGCCCAGGTGACGAACCCGCCCATCGACCCGCTGCGCGAGCAGCTCGTCATGTCGCTCTCGACGTACGTCGGCGAGCGGCCAAGCGTGCTGGAGGAGAGCGCGGCCCACGCGCGGCTCATCCACGTGCCCACGCCGCTCCTGCTCGCGCACGACCTGGAGCGCCTGCGCGACCAGGGCCACCACGACGCGGCGTTCCGCAGCGCCACGCTCCACGCGCTCTTCCCGGCCGCCGAGGGGCCGGAAGGGCTGGCGCGGGCGCTCGACGCGCTGTGCGCCGACGCGGTACACGCCGTGGACGACGGCGCACGCGTCCTGATCCTCAGCGACCGCGGCGTCGATCCTGAGCACGCGCCGATCCCGATGGTGCTCGCCGTGGGTGCGGTCCACCACCACCTCATCCGCGAGGGGAAGCGGCTGCAAGCGGACCTCATCGCCGAGACCGGCGAGGCCTGGGACATTCACCACTTCGCCGTGCTCGTCGGCTACGGCGCGAGCGCCGTGCATCCCTACGTGGCGCTCGCCACGGCCAGCACGCTCCAGCCGGCGCGCAACCAGGAGGAGCTGCCGGTCGAGGAAAAGCTGCTGAAGTACCGCGGCGCGGTCGAGGCGGGCCTGCTGAAGATCTGCTCGAAGATGGGCATCTCGACGCTCAGCAGCTACCGCGGCGGCCAGATCTTCGAGATCGTCGGCCTCGACCAGGACCTGGTGGACCGCGCGTTCTGCGGCACGCCCTGCCGCATCGGCGGCATCGGCCTGCGCGAGATCGGCGCGGAGGTGCTGCGCCGCCACGCGGACGCCTTCACCGTCACGGCACCGCGCCTGCGCCACTATGGCTTCATCGGCTTCCGCGGCGACGGCGAGTTGCACGGCTACGCGCCGAGCGCCGTCAAGGCGATCCACAAGGCGGTACAGAGCGGCAGCTACGCCGACTACCAGGCGTACCGCGAGCTGGCGCGCAGCCGGCCGCCGATGGCGCTGCGCGACCTGCTGGACTTCCGCCCGGCCGGGCCGCCGCTGCCGCTCGACCAGGTCGAGCCGGTCGAGGCGATCCTGCGGCGCTTCGTGAGCACGGCCATGTCGCTCGGCGCCCTGAGCCCGGAGGCGGTGCAGACGCTAGCGATCGCGCTCAACCGCCTGGGCGGGCGCAGCAACTCCGGCGAGGGGGGCGAGGACCCCGACTGGTACGGCGACCAGAGCTGGGGGGTGAAGGCGCACAACAAGATCAAGCAAGTGGCGTCGGGCCGCTTCGGCGTGACGGCGCTCTACCTCGCGAACGCCGAGCAGCTCGAGATCAAGATGGCGCAGGGCTCGAAGCCCGGCGAGGGCGGCCAGCTGCCCGGCCACAAGGTGACGGCGACGATCGCGCGGCTGCGGCACGCGGTGCTGGGCGTGGCGCTCATCTCGCCGCCGCCGCACCACGACATCTACAGCATCGAGGACCTGGCGCAGCTCATCTACGATCTGAAGCAGGCCAACCCGCGCGCCGAGATCGGCGTGAAGCTGGTGTCCACGGCCGGCGTCGGCACCATCGCCGCGGGCGTGGCGAAGGCGTACGCCGACTACGTGCTCATCAGCGGCCACGAGGGTGGCACGGGCGCCTCGCCGCTCAGCTCGATCAAGAACGCGGGCTCGCCGTGGGAGCTGGGCCTGGCCGAGACGCAGCAGGTGCTGGTGCTGAACGACCTGCGCGGGCGGGTGCGCCTGCGGACGGACGGCGGGCTCAAGAGCGGGCGCGAGATCGTCGTGGCGGCGCTGCTGGGCGCCGAGGAGTACGGCTTCGGCACGTCGGCCGTCGTGTCGATTGGCTGCGACATGGCGCGGCAGTGCCACATGAATACCTGCCCGACCGGCATCGCCACGCAGCGCGAGGACCTGCGCTACCGTGAGTTCGGCGCCCCCGGCACGGCCGAGCGCCGCACGATCATGGAAGCAAAGATCCAGCAGGCGATGCACTATTTCACGCACCTCGCCACGGAAGTCCGTGAGATCCTGGCGTCGCTCGGCCTGCGCAGCCTGGACGAGGCAATCGGCCGCGTGGACCTGCTGACGCAGGCGGCGGCCGCGCCGGAGGCTCGCGCCAGCCTGGTGGACCTGAGCCAGATTCTCGCGCACCCGGACCCCTCGGGCACCCGGCCGCTGAAGCATACGCAGGAGCGCAACGACCGCCCGGGCGACCAGCCGCTCGACGACCGGATCATCCAGGATGCGGCGGCGGCGCTGGAGCGCGGCGAGCCGGTCGCGCTGAGCTACCCGATCCGCAACGACCAGCGCACGATCGGCGCGCGGCTGTCGGGCGAGATCGCCCGCCGCTACGGCGCCGAGGGGCTGCCCGCCGGCACGATCCGCGTCGACTTCCGCGGCACGGCCGGCCAGAGCTTCGGCGCCTTCTCGACGCGCGGGCTGCGGCTGCGGCTCGTCGGCGAGGCGAACGACTACGTGGGCAAGGGGCTGTGCGGCGCGGAGATCGCCGTGCTGCCGCCCCCCGAGGCGCCGTTCGCGGCGCACGAGAACGTGATCGTCGGCAACACGGTGCTCTACGGCGCCACGTCGGGCCGCCTGCACGTGGCCGGGCGCGCGGGCGAGCGCTTCGCCGTGCGCAACAGCGGCGCCGAGGCGGTCGTGGAGGGCGCGGGCGACCACTGCTGCGAGTACATGACGGGCGGCGTGGTGGTCGTGCTGGGCGCGACGGGCCGCAACTTCGCCGCGGGCATGTCGGCGGGCGTGGCCTACGTGCTGGACGAGGCGGGCGACTTCCCGCGCAAGGTGAACACGGAGCTGGTCCACCTCGCCCGCCTGACCGATGCCGCCGACGCCGAGCCGCTGCTCCGGCTGCTGCGCGACCACGTGGCGGCCACCGACAGCGCGCGCGCCCGCGACATCCTGGACCGCTGGGACGCGTACGCTCCGAAGTTCTGGAAAGTGCTGCCCTACCCGCCCGTCGTGCAGGCGCACACGCCGGCGAACCAGGCGGCCGACACCGGCACCGTCGCCCCCAACACCGACGCCCCCGCCCGCGTCCACAAGGGCTAGGTCAGTCCTGTCCCCACACCAGTTGCGTCTTGTTCGCTGCCCAGGCGTTGTGGACGCTGTGTGTACACAGTGCGAAGGAGAGCAAGCATGGCGCCGCAGCAGCAACCGATCCGCGTCGGCGCACGGGAGTTCCGCGAGAGCCTAGCCGAGTACTTGGACTCGCCGGTGCCGGTTGCCATCACGCGGCACGGGCGCACCGTGGGCTACTACGTCCCGGCGCGCCGTAAGCTCGACAAGGAGGAATGGAGCGCCTATAGGCAGTCAGTCGCCGAGCTTCGGGCACTCCTGGCCGCGCATGGAATCGATGAGGACGAGGTGGTAGCTGAGTTCCAGGATCTCCATCGAGCGCGGCAGTGAGCATAGCACAGAGTGAGGCAGGTATCAGATTTCTCGTCCTCGACACTAATATAGAGCAACTGCTTCGCTGGCTGCCCAACATCATCGGTGAGGTGCCAGACGAAGTCTACGCGGAGCGTGAGGCGGAGGCCCGCCAGCGTCTGCGGCGTCGCGATGAGTCGGACTGGCCGTATCTGGCCCTCGCTCTGCACTGGGCTGCCCCATCTGGACCGAGGACCAGGACTTCTTCGGCAGCGGCGTGCCCACCTGGACGACGGACCGCGTGGAGATCTATCTGGCGGCGGACCGGTAGCGCCGGGAGCGTCTACAATCTTGCTCGATGGATGCCGAGTGACGCGGGAGGAGCAGGATGGGCCAGCGGGCGTTGCAGCCGGGGGGCGTGCAGGCGCGGGGCAGCTGCCGTCCGGGCTGGGAGGTGAGCGGCGGGCGGCTGGTGTTCGTGGCCGGGGTCGATCCCGACTGGCTGGTCGAGATCGAGGCCGTCGCCTTCGTTGCCGACTGAGAGGCTGGGGGCTCAGGCGTAGGCGTCGCGCCAGGCGTGGACGATATCCTGGCAGTTCGGGCCGGTCGGGACCTGGGCGACGACCTGGAGCGCGCGCGTGTCGACGGCGTAGGCCACACCGGCGCCAGTGGATACGGCCCAGAAGTCGCGGCCGTCGTCCGTGAAGAAGCAGCCGTGCCCCATCCCCTTCGCCCCGGGCAGCGGCACCTCGCCCACGAGCGTGAGCGCGTCCGCGTCGAAGACGTGCAGCCGCGGCGCGCTGTGGTTAACGACGAATAGCCGCGCGCCATCGGGGCTCAGCAGCGGGTGGCCGGCGCCCGCGCCGGCCTCCAACCGCGCCACGAGCCGCAGGCTGTCGGTGTCGAGCACGTGGACGCTGTGGCCGCCGCGCGGGCGGCCTTGCCCCAGGTTGGCGATGAGGAGGCGGCGGCGGGCCACGTCGAGCGCGGCGTGGTGCAGCTCGCCCGTCTCTCCCTCGGCAAGCGGGATCGGGACGTCGGCGATGAGCCGCCCGCTGGAGGCGTCGAGCACGGCGACCGAGGGCGGCACAGCGCCCCCCGTCCCGGAGCCCGGCGCCGCGCCCACGCAGAGCGCGTAGACGCGCGCACCGTCCGGAGCGACGTAGGCCATGTGCGCCGGCGAGGGCAGCGGCAGGCGCGCGACGACCGCGCCCGCGCGCGGGTCCACGCGGACGAGCGCGGCGTGGACGTTGTCCTGAGCGTAGAAGCTGGCGCCGTCGGGCGCCCACACCGGATGGGTGCTGCGCGGCCCCGGCGGGCCGGCCGCGGGCGGCGCGTCGCCCAGCGGGACCGCGTGCTGCACGGCGCCGGTCGCGGCGTCCAGCACCCAGGCGACGAGCCGGTCGCGGCCAAGCACGGCCAGCCAGCGCCCGTCGGGCGAGATCGCGGCGCCCATCGGGTCGCTTTGCAGCCTGATCGTGTCGAGCACCGCCGGCGCCCGGGCATCCACCACAGTCAGGCTGCGGCCGCGCCGGTTCACCACGTACAGCCGGGCGCCGTCGCGCGTGACGGCCATCGCGTGCGCGGTCGGCCCGGCCGGCAGGGTGGCGACGGCCTGGCGGGTGCCCAGGTCGATCGCCGTCACGGTCTGGGCGTCTTCGCTGGTCGCGAAGGCGTAGCGAGGGGGCGTGTCGCTCGTACTCATGCTCCCATGCTACTCGATCCTGGCCGCGTCTGCCGCGGCGGACGACAGCCGGCCGAATGCCGCCCCGGCGTGCGGCATTCGCAAGGCCGGCAGCTGACGAGAAACCGGAGCTGTGCAGCTTACGGGAGTTAAAGCGGAGGCGCGAGGCCCGCCGCGACCAGCACGTCGCGGACGGCGCCCGCCGCGACGACGCGGCCGGCTTGGAGAGCCATGGCGCGCGTGGCGAAGGCTTGCGCCTCGATCGGGTCGTGCGTCACCAGCACGGCCGTCGTGCGGGCGCTCGCCAGCAGCGGCGGCAGCTCGGCCAGGAGCGCCTGGCGCGTCGGGTAGTCGAGCGCGCTGAACGGCTCGTCGAGCAACAGCAGCTCGGGCTCCAGCACCAGCGCTCGCGCCAGGCTCGCGCGCCGCGCCTCGCCCGCCGACAGCGTGCGCGCCGCGCGCCCGGCCAGTGCAGCGATACCGAGCCGATCCAGCCAGGTCTCCACCCGCGCGCGCACCGCCGCCCGCGCCACGCCGCGCAGCCGCAGGCCGCTCGCCACGTTCTCGAACACGCTCGTGTCGAACAGCAGCGGCTCCTGGAACACGACCGCCATCCGCCGCCGCACGGCCACCGGATCGCGCCGCGCGTCCACGACCTCGCCCCGAAAGCGTACCTCGCCCATGTCGGGGGCCAGCAGCAGCGCCATTACCTGGAGCAGTGTGCTCTTGCCTGCCCCGTTCGCCCCGACGACGACCAGCACCTCGCGCGGCCATACCGCCAGCGCGGGCACGTCCAGGATTGTCCGGTCGCCCCGCCGCACGACGACGTCGCGTAGGTCCAGAAGCGCTGCGTGGTGGAGAGGCGCTGCGTGCTGCGCGCCGTCCTGCGCGGCGGGCCGGCCGGCCACATTATGGCGGCCGGGTTGCTGCTGGTCGTGCCCCACCGCGCGCTGCGCCTGATCGAGATTGGCGAGGGGCGCGGCCCGCGGGGCTAGACTCGTCGGCGGGGCTCGGAGCCCGCGGAGCACTCTACTCAGCACGCAGCACTGTCCACTCAGCACTCGTCAGAGCGGGCGCTCGCGCTGCTGCACCCAGGTGAGAGTCAGGTTGACGACGTAGATCAGCGCAAGCAGCAGCAGGCCGAGCGCGAGGGCGAGGTCGAAGTTCCCCTTGCTCGTTTCCAGCACGGTGGCCGTGGTGAGCACGCGCGTCTGGCCCGGAATGTTGCCGCCGACCATCATCGACGCGCCCACCTCGGAGATCACCGCCCCGAACCCGGCCATGACCGCGGCCAGCAGCGGCAGGCGCGTCTCGCGCACCAGCAGCCCGAGTAGCTGCCAGCGGGTGGCGCCGAGCGCGAGGATCTGCAGGCGTAGGCGGGGGTTGAGCTGCTGCATGGCGGCCACGGTCAGACCGGTGACCTCCGGCGCGGCAATGACGAACTGGGCGATGACGATGGCCGTCGGCGTGTAGAGCAGCCGCAGCTGGCCCAGCGGCCCGCTGCGCCACAGCAGCACGGTGATCAACAGGCCCGCGACGACGGGCGGCATGCCCATGCCGGTGTTCACCAGCCCGAGGAACAGCCGACGCCCGGGAAAGCGGGCGAGCGCCAACCACGTGCCCAGCGGCACCCCGACGAGCAGGCTCAGGGCAGTCGCCGTGAGCGACACCTGGAGTGACAGCGCGGTCACCCGCAGCACCTCGCGATCGCCGCTGAGCAGCAGGCGCACCGCCTGCACGACCGCGCCAAGCAGCACGTCCATCAGGGTTCCAGATTCCTCCAGACGGCCGGCGCCGGGCAGCACCACGACGCCGGCAGTGCGCTCAACTGCCGACCTCGTCCTCGCGCTTGCCGGCGTCCGGGAAGAAGAGCGGCTGACCGTAGCGGTCGGCCCCGAACTGGCCGATGATCTCTTGTGTGGCGGGCGCGACCATGAAGTCGGCGAACGCCTGGCCGCCGGCCGCGTTCACACCCGGAAACTTCGCGGGATTCACCGGCATGACATGGTAAACGTTGAGCAGCGCCTTCGCGCCCTCCAGCACGATCTCGAGCTGCAAGCCGCTCTGCCGCGCGAGGTAGGTGCCGCGGTCGGTGAGCGTGTAGGCGCGCTTCTCGTCGGCCACGTTCAGCGTCGCGCCCATGCCCTGCCCGGTCTCCTGGTACCAGCCCTCGCCGCGCGGATCGAGTCCCGCCGCCTGCCAGATGGCCTGCTCCTGCTTGTGCGTCCCCGAGTCGTCGCCCCGCGAGATGAACGGCGCGCGCGCCTGGGCGATCCGCGCGAACCCGGCCTCGGCCGACGCGGCGCCGCGCACCCCCGCGGGATCGTCGGGCGGTCCCACCAGCACGAAGTCGTTGTGCATCACGAGCAGCCGCGCGGTGCCGTTGTCCGCGGCCATCCACTCCTGCTCGGCCTCGGGGGCGTGGACCAGCACCACGTCGGCCTCGCCGCGCGCGCCCAGCGCCAGCGCCTGCCCCGTGCCGACGGCGATCGGCTTCACCTGGTAGCCGCTGCCGCGCTCGAACATCGGCACCAGCACGTCGAGCAGCCCCGAGTCCTGCGTGCTGGTCGTCGTGGCCAGGATCACCTCGGGGTTCGCGGGCCGCCCGGCCGGCGCGGCCTGCGCCGGCACGGCGGTCCCTGCCGATGTCGCGGCGGAGTCCCCGTCGGGCCGCGCGGGCACCGCTCCGGATGTACAGCCAGCCAGCAGCAGGACCAGCGCGAGCAACATGCCGGCACGCGGGCGCATGCGCCTCCTCCTGACCGATGCCACCTATGCCCCAGCCGATTGCCTAACGTTGGTGCCCGTGGCCGCGTACGGCGAACACTCGCATAACGACAACCCCAAAAAAACCGGGCCGCTCAGTCGAGCAGCTCGCGGAACTCCGCGCGGAAGCGCTCGGCGACGAGCTGTGCGATCCCCGCGTTAACGCGGCGGAAGCGCGCGACGACCTCGCGCGCTTCCGCCGTCAGGTGGCTGCCGCCGCCGGCGGCGCCGCCGCTCTGCGTCGCCAGCAGCCGCACGCCGAGCCGCCGCTCGATCTCCTTCAGCTTGTACCAGGCGGTGCGGTAGGGCACGTCCAGCCGCTCGGCCGCGCGCGCGAGCGAGCCCGTCGCCTCGATCGCCTCCAACAACTCGACCCGCCAGTCCGAGAGCACCACCTGGCCGTCGCGCTCCAGCCACACCTTCGAGTGGGGACAGAGCGCCGCGCCATCTGGCGCCGCACGCCGGGAGAGCCGGCGCCTGCGTGGCGTCTCGGGCTCGATCACATCGCGCTCCTGGTCCGCTCGATCCAGCCCCGCGCGCTGGGGCGCGGGCGCGTTCGGCTAACCATAGCATGACGGTCGGGCCCGAGCCAGCCGCCGGCGCGCGCGGACGCCAGCCGGTCGGGTTGCGGCGCGGCGGCTGCCGATGGTAGCCTCGTGCCGCCAGCAAGCTGGCTACCGCCATCCTTGCTGGCGGCGGGGAAGGGGGCCGGGGGCCTCGGGAGGCAGCCGCGAGCATGCGCCGGCCAGTGGATCGATGGGCGGACGACGGCGCCGAGTGGGGGATCGTCGGTCCGGTCGCGGCCTACCGCGACGGACAGGCCCACGAAGCCTACGTCGCCGGCCACCCGCTGGTGATCGTCGCGATCGACGGCCAGATCCACGCGCTGGACGGCCGCTGCCCGCACCGCCACGCGCTCCTGACCGAGGGCCGTCTGGAAGGCGACGGGGTCCGCTGCCCGCTGCACGGGTTCCGCTTCGACGTGCGGAGCGGCGCGTGCCTGTGGCCGTCCGGCGCGGCGCCCGTTCCCACCTACGACACGCGCGTCGAGGGCGCGCTGCTCCTCGTTCGCATGGCCTGGTGACGTCCGGACCGATGGCGAACTCGGCGCTGACAGGCCCGCGGCTGGGATCGCCGCGCCGCCCACGGAGCCGGGCGGGCGGCGAGCCGCCCGCGCTCAGTACTGGGTGAGGCCGCGCCGCACGGCGTCGTCCACGAAGCGCCGATCGATCATGGTGTTGATGTCGACCGAGCGCACCTCGGGCGCGTCGCGCGCCAGCCCCTCGACAGTGTCGGCGAAGTTCTCCGCGATCGGATAAGGCTCGCGCGCGAACACCTGCCCGGTCAGGCGGTCGTAGAGCAGGTCCAGGTCGCTGGGATCGGTGACCCGAAAGTCCTTGCGCAGCACGTCCTGCGTCTCGGCGCGGTGCTCGCGAGCGTAGCGCACGGCGAGGATCAAGGCGTCGACGATCTTCTGCACCGTCGCCGGCTGCTGCTGCAGGAACTCGTCCCGGAAGGCCAGCGTCGAGGACACGGCGGCCGTGCTGAGCGACACTTGATCGAACAACTGGGTGTACCCGTCTGGCGTCAGCGTGCGGGCAAGCTCGGGAGGGAGCAGCGCGGCGTCGACGTTGCCGGCCACTAGCTGGGCGGCAAGGCCCTGGTAGACCCCGGCCGAGCCGGTCTCCACGACGCGGTAATCGCGCCCGTTCTCCATTCCGAACGAGCGCATCGCGGCGAGCGTACCGACGCCGTTCACCGACGGGTAGGTGATGACGCCGATCGTCTTGCCGCGCAGATCGGGGACCGCGGCGATACCGGGCGCGGCCATCATCACCTGGTTGTAGACCGGCACCCAGACGCCGACGATGGTCAGCGGCGCCCCTGAGGCGCGGGCGCCAACCACCTCCGCGCCGCCCACCCAGATGCCTTGCAGCTCGCCGGCGACCAGCGCCTTCATCGCCACCATCGCGTTGATGCTCTGCAGATCGACGTTCACGCCGTTGCTGGCGAACAGCCCGGCCTCCTGGGCCAGCCAGATGATCAGGTTGCTCGTGATGCCCTGGTTGGCGCTAATGGCCACGGGCTGGCCCGACACCTCGGCGGCAGCGCTCGCGGCGGCGGCGGCCGGTGAGGAGCTAGGCCCGGACGGGTTGGCAGTGGGGCGCGTGCTGGAGCACGCCAGCAGCGTGACGCCGACGGCGAGGGCGGAGAGGCAGCGCACCGATCGCGGCGACATGGCGCACCCCCGGCGCGACTACGGTGTGGGGGCGCGGACCGGGGGCTGCGCCCCGACCCGCGCCGGACGGCCGCGCTCAGGCCGGCGCGAGAGCGGGCTGCGGGATCTCCGGCGGCCAGGTCTTGATGTGGATCGGCTCCGGCGGGAAGCCGAGAACATTGAGGTACAGGTACTCGCGGAACTCGAAGAAGCGCGTGACGTTCTCCAGCGGCACGTCGTAGTACTTGCGCAGGAAGTTGCGCAGCGGCGGATCGAAGCAGACCCGCGAGCCAGCGTTCAGCGCCGCCTCGTCGATCTCGGCGATGCGCTTGCGAATCGGCGCCTCACCGTACCGCTCGATGAGCTGCCACACGTAGTCGTGGATCTTCTGGAGGATGGCGTTGTGGTGGCCGCGCTCCTCGGCGTGTACCACCCGCTGCTCGAAGTCCAGCACCTTCGGCGTGGTCGTGTTGATGCCCTGGATGGTCACCGCGGTGGCGGGCCCGTAGGGCCAGTTGTTGCCGGCGAAGAGGTAGCTGAGGAAGTCGCGCTTCATCAGCTCCACGTGGTCGCGCTTGGCGCACAGGCCGTACTCGGCCTCGAATGCGGGGTCTGGCTGGGAGTGATCGCGGTCGGGCTCGATCGCGTCGGCCTGGCGGATGTAGCCCCAGCCGTGGCCGGCCTCGGTACCGATGTGCTCCGCCAGTAGGTAGCGGAACTCGCTGTCGAGGTCGCCGGCGAAGTGCGTGTACGCGTAGCAGGCGGACCCGACGATGCACTCCAGCTCCTGGCGCCCGCGGAAGCCCAGCCACCGCGCCAGCCGGATGCGCTCCTCGTCGTTTCGGGGCTCGTGCTTGAGATGGTCGCGGTTCATGTACAGGGTGCTCTCGACCCACTGGGCCACCGGGTTCTCGTCCGAGTAGGTGATCGGCTTGCCCACGCCGCGGATGTCGGCCATGCTGCTCCTCCTCCGCGCGGTCGGGGCGCCTACGCGCGGCGCCCCGACCTTCGTCCGCCGCGGTACCCCTAGCTGCCGACATTACTCCTCGCGAGAAGGGAGCGTCAAGGGGGCGCCGGCGTCGTCATGAGCGCGGGTGCCGGAAGCGCCCGGCCGAGTGCAGCGCCTCGTGCGTGGCGTGCGTGGCCCCTCGTCATCGGCTCGGGACTCTGCGTTACGCTAGACTACCTTCTGCCGATACGGGTGCTAACCAGGGCATGCTGTGCCCTGGTAACTGGACGTCCTCCCGTTAGCGACCCGGTTTGTTTTTGGTTGCGTAATTGCCCGGCCTGTCCCTACGCTGTTCCTCGGTGGATGCGCGAAACGAGTGGCGCGCTGCCGAGTTTCGGGGCGTAGGCACGTACCGGGCCGATGCCTCCGCTTGACTCCTCTTGTAGCCGCCAGGCCAAGGGAGGTCACATTACAACAGCGGCACACTCTCCACGTCGTGTTGCTAAAGTGGTACAATTCTCGCGGCGCGGCCCGCCGATGTGCCGCGCCTCAGCGCGGTACGCCAGGAGGCAAAAGGCAATGACGCCTGTTCTCAACCATACGCACACATCTGAAACGCACGCAGCGGCGCCCGCGGGGCCAACGGTGGCCATCATCGGGGCGCCGTCCGGGCTGGGGGCCCCCACCCCCGGCCAGGAGGCCGGCCCCGCGGCGCTGCGAGCGGCCGGGCTGGCGGCGCGGCTGCACGCCGCACACACGCTGGTCGTCGACTGGGGCGACGTCGTCGTGCCCGGTCCGGACCCGATCGCCGTTCCCACCGCGCGCAACCAGGACGCGCTCGCGGCGCTGGCCGGCGCAGTGGCCGCCCGGGTGGGCGCAGCGCTCGACGATGGGTTCCTGCCGCTGCTGCTCGGCGGCGACCATAGCGTGAGCCTGGGCGCCATCCGGGCGGCGGCCGCGCGCATGCCCATCGGCGTGCTCTGGTTCGACGCCCACGGCGACTTCAACACCCCCGAGACGAGCCCCAGCGGCAACGTACACGGCATGGTCCTCGCTCTGCTGGCAGGGCTGGGCCCGGCGCCGCTGCTCGACGCGAGCGAGCCGCTGCCCGGCCGCCGCATGGCCGTCCTGGGCGCGCGGGCGCTGGATCCAGGCGAGCGCAAGAACCTGCTGCAAGCGGGCGTCGGCGTGTACAGTGCCGAGGCGCTGCGGGCTTTAGGGCCGGCGGCCGCCGTCGAGCGCGCCATCGCCGGACTGGTGGCGGCCGGCGCCGAGCGGCTGTACGTGAGCATCGACCTCGACGTGCTCGACCCGAGCATCGCGCCCGGGGTCGCCACGCGCGCCAGCAGCGGCCTGACGCTGGACGAGGCGCGGGCGGCGCTCCAGGCCGTGGCCCACAGCGGGCGCGTGGCCGCGCTCGACGTGACCGAGCTGTTTCCGGCGCGCGACCGCGACGGCGCGACCGCGCGTGCCGCCCTCTCCCTGGTGAAGGCCGCGCTGTCCCAGCCGCCGCTGGAGGCGCTCGACTGGCGCCGCACCCAGGCGGGCCTGCGGTCGTCGGCCTAACCCCTTCCGGACCCGTGCTTGCGACAACGGGAAGTATTGACGCGCCGCCCGGCGCGCACTACGCTGTCCTCGATCGGCGCCGCGGAGGATAGCGGAGAGGAGGCCGCGCCATGCTGCAGACCGCGTTGAAGGTTACGGGCATCGATCACGTCGTTCTCTACGTGCGGGACCTGGAGCGCTCCAAGGAGTTCTACATGGGGCTGCTGGGCATGGAGTGGGAGCACGGGAACGATTGGCAAGCGTTCCTGCGCTGTGGCGCCCAGCAGGTCGCGCTGTTCGCCCTCCGCGACGGGGTTGAGCCACACCCCGGCAGCGAGATGAACCACATGGCGCTGCGGCTCGCGGCCGGCGAGCGTGACGCCGTCAAGGCCGCGCTCGAGGCGGCCGGGTGCGAGGTCCACGGCCGGCCGGGCGATCCCGACTGCCTCTATTTCACGGACCCGGACGGCCATCGGCTGCAAGTGCTCACGCCGGCCGAACAGCACTAGCGCCCGCTGCTGTCGGCGATCACTCTCTTGGCTCGAGCGGCGGCCTGTGTACCAGGCCGCCGCTTTGTGCCGGATGTGGGCCATTTCACGCGGCCCGTGTGAGGAAGTTCGCGGTCCCGACGGCCGTCCCGCCCGTATCCTTCCCATAGTCGACGAGATTCGCACGCATCCGGCGGCTCTCCGACGATGAGGATAGGGCCATGAAACAGACGGCCACGCTCGATGCTTCATTCTGGGTCGACGCGCAGCGGGTGGGCCTGCTGCCCTACGTACACCACCGCTACCAGCTCTGCTACGCGTCCGACGTGGCCGAGGAGCTGAGCCCGACCCTGCCGAGCGGTCGCGACTTCTGGCGGCAGGCGCGGGCCGGGCTGCTCACCGCGGTGGCCGTGGACCAGGACCAGGCCTCGGACCTGGGACCCGGCGCGCGCGCCGCCATCAACCTGGCGTTGGCGCACCCGGACTGGATCCTCCTGCTCGACGATCAGAAGCCGTACCGCGAGGCCGTGGCGCGCGGCCTGCGCGTGCTCTGCAGCCCCGTGCTCATCACGGCGCTGTTCAGCGAGGGCACGCTCGACGCCGCCCAGGCTCTGCTCGCTCTCGCGCGGCTGGCCGCCTTGCAGACGGTCAGCCCGCATCTCGTGAAGGCGGCCATCGCGCACGTAGGTCGCTCCTTGCGGCAGCCGAAAGGGGGATAAGATGTCGACGACGAAGCGAACGATCTCCGTGCGCCTGGACGAGGCCGCGGCACGCCGCCTCGAGCGCGCGGCACGGTTGATGAAGCAGTCCCGCGATGCCTTCCTGGGGAAAGCGGGGGACGAGACGGCGCGGCGCGTTCTACTGAAGTGGGCCGTCGCGCGCTATAGACAGGGCGAGCGGAGCCTGTCGCAGCTTGCCGACGAGACCGGGCTGACGGTCGAGGAGATCATGAGCGCGGCCGGCAACGGCGACCGCGAAGCCGCGCTGGCCATGTTTCTGGCAAGCTGCAGGACGGTGGCCGAGACCGAGCACAAACCCGAGTTCCTGCGCCTCGCCCAGGAAGCGGCGCGCAGCGTCGCCCGTGGCGAGCCGGCGACCGCGCGCCCGGCCGAGCGCTGCTAGCGCTGGCCTCGCCGCCCCCCGCTTACCGCTCGGCCGGTGGCAGCGCGCGGACCCAGGCGGCCTGGCACTCCAGGATCAGGCGGCGGGCGGCGGCCGCGTCGCCCCAGCCCGTCGCCTGCACGTCGGGCCGGTAGTCGCGTAGCCAGCGCACGGTCTCGGCCTGCACCTCGGGCAGCTGCGCGGCCTCGGTGACGTCAGGATACGCCGTGCCCGTGTCCGCGCGCAGCGCCAGAATCTTGTGGTCCCCGTCCGACCGATACATCACCCCCACCGGCCGCGCGACCAGCGAGGCGCCCGGACTGGTCTGTCCCGGGTCGGGCATCAGCACGTCTAGCTCGGCGTTGTCCGCGAGGCAGAGCGTGCCGGGGATCCAGCCGTAGTGGATGGGCAGCGGCCACGGGAACGGTCGGCCCTCGGGGCGAAACGCGCCCGCCGCCGCGTCGTAGCGGATGCGCTCGGCGCTGCCGCGCGGGTTCTCGACCACCACGTAGACGAGCACTGGCGCCGCCGGCCCGGCGGCCGCGTAGCGCAGCAGCCGCCGCGCGCGCTGCGCCGCTGGCGCGCCGGGCCGGCCCACCAGCCAGTCGGCGATAGCCTGGCGCTGCGCTTCGAAGGCGATCTCCAGCGGGATCGCCTCGGGCGCGAATGGCCGCACGTCCACCGCGTCGTCGGCCGCCGCCAGCGTGCCCCCCGTCGCGTGAGCGCGGTAGACGGCCAGGTGGGCCACGTTGCGCGGGTCGCCGGCGCCGAAGTAGAGCCCGAGCAGGCCGTCGAGCGCGACCTGCAGGCCGGTCTCCTCCTCGGCCTCGCGGACGGCCGTGTCCTCCGCGAACTCGCCGTACTCCACGAAGCCCGCGGGCAGCATCCACCAGCCGGCGTAGGGCTCGAAGCGGCGCTGCACGAGAACGAGCTGGCCGTCGCGCTCCACGGCCACGGCGGCGCCGAGGGCAGGGCGGGCGTAGTACACCCAGCCGCAGGCCGGGCAGGTGGGGCGGGGACGGCCGCCGCGCGCCTCCAGCACCAGCGGCGTGGCGCAGCGGGCGCAGTAGGCGGGGCGCCCGGGGTCGGGCAGGATCAGGTCTTCCATGTCGGCCGCCTATCGCACGGCGCCACCCACGCTACTGCTGGCCGAGCAGCTGAGTGTCCACGACGAGCCAGCAGGCCGTCTGGCAGCGTGCGCTCGCGCCGCTGCGCCGCTCGAAGACGTAGCGCTGTTGCAGGCGGCTGGGCAGCGTGCCCACCAGCGAGCCGTCGCGATTGAACAGGCGGTCGTCCCACTGCTCGGTGACGACAGCCTCTAGGCGCGGCACGGCGCCATCGAGCGTGCGCTGCGCGCTCTGCAGCGTGACGGGCGCCGTGAGCCGCGCCTCGCGGTACATGCCCTGGCCGCGCATCTGGTCCACGCCGCTGCGCGCCAGGTCGAGCGCCGCCCCGGCGAACGCGCTCTCCAGGTCGGTGGTGGGCGTCCCGTCGCGCGCGACCACCCGCGCGAAGATGCGGTTCGCTTGCTCCACGAGCGCCACGGCCAGCGCGTTCGTGTCGGCCGCGGGATCGGGCGCGGGGCGCTCGGGGCGGCTGCTCAGGCGAAGCGCGCCCCGGAGAACGCCCGGGCCGGCGACGCGCGGCGCGCTGACGATCAGATAGTCGCCCTCGGGATCGCCGGCCGCCGTCCGTAGCGTGTAGGCGGCCGCGCCGCGGTCGTCCGCCGGCACGGCGCCCAGGTCGGCCGCGAACAGGTACGTGTCGCCGAACGCGCGGTAGGCTCGCAGCGGCACGGGCTGCCCGGGCGCGAAGCCGCTGAGCACGACGCGGAAGGCGGTGCCCGGGCCGCCCGTTGGGGAGCCGTAGACGGGGCCGGCGGGGCCGCTGTCGAGCAGCGTCATGATCTGCGGGCTCGCGGCCTGGCGCACGACGAAGACGCCGCTCACCTGGCGGTCGTCCTGCGTCGCGCTCACCGTGTAGGCGCCGAGCGGGTCGCTGGGCTGGCTGATCCAGTCCCACTCGCCGAGCCCGTCGGCGTTCGTGGGCACGGCGGCCTGCTGGGGCGCGCCCCCGCTCGGCGTCACCTGCACCGTCAGGTCGCGGTTCGGCGCCAGCCCGGGGAACCGCAAGCCGAGCGGCGCTCCCGCGTCGACCGCGCAGTCGCTGGTGCCCGACGGGTTCGTGGCGCCACTCGGCCCGAAGCTGCACCAGAGGTCGGCCGAGCCGCTCGCGTCGAGGCGGAGTTGGGCCTGCGCGTCCCCCTCAGGCACGTCGTGCCGCGCCAACGGCGAGTCGACGGCTGCCGGCGGCCCCTGGGCGAGCGCCGGCGCCCCGGCCGGGGCGAGGCTGGCGCTGCCCAGCGTCACGAGCGCAGCTAGCGCCGCAAGGCACCGCGTCGCCGTCGACCGCGAGCCGCGCGCCCGCGCGCTAGCGCCGGCGGCGTGGCGCGTCGCAAGTCTCGGCATGAGTGCTGCTCCCTATGCCCGTCTCGCGGAGGAGGTCGAGGCCGGCCGCCGCGCCCCCAAGCATACCACGCTCGAACACACCGCTCTCCAAAACCGTTGCGTTAGGGCTCGTCGGGGCCGCGGGGCGCGGACGCCGCGGGCCGCGGGCCGGTCCCGTTCGTGCCGGGCGCATGGCGCGCGTCGGCGGTAGCCCGCAGCCAGCCGATCTGGGCGTTCTCGAGCGCCGTGGCGCCACTCGCCCAGCAATAGCCGGCGATGGCCGCGCCGAGCAGTCCGACGGCCTTGGCGGTCAGCAGGCCCGGCGTGTGCAGCGCCAGCAGGTCGAGCACGAGCAGCACGGCCGCGATGGCGCTGGCAAGCCGCGCGGGCGGCCCCCAGACCAGCAGGCCGCTCAGGAACACCTCGCCCGTGCCCAGCCAGAGCATCAAGCCCGTCGGGCTGCCGCCACCCATGGGCCAGCCGGCGATGCCGCCGGTGGTGGTCAATAGGTCGGCGTACCAGGAGGTGTGGGCGAAGACGTCGAGGCCGCTGAGCAGGAACGTGAGCGCCAGGCCGAGCCGCAGGGCCAGGCGCTGGGCACTGGAGGGCGATGGCTCGCCCCGGCCGGTGGACGCGGGAACGAGCGCGGCGAGGCGCGCGGGCGCCCGCTTCCGTAGGGCGGGCGGCAGTGTGACGAGGCTGAGCGCGGCGCCGAGCAGGCCGAGGTCTAGGTTGGCGCCCAGCGTGCCGGGGTGGTCGAGCAAGAGGCTGGCGAGGAGGAGCAGCGCCAGCGCGGCCGCCGCGTAGCCCGCGCCCCGGCCGAGCAGGAGCAGCGCGCCGACGAGGAGCAGGCCAGCGGCGAGGGCGATCCCGGCCGGGGCGCCCAGCGGCACGGCGCCGAGCCCGGCAGCCCAGGCAGCCAGCGGGTCGGCGACGCCGAGCGCCCGCCCGAGCACGACCGCGCCCAGCCCCACGCTGGCCAGCCCCAGCCCGCCGCGCACGCTGCGCGTCCCGAACACCTCTAGCCCGCCCACGCCCCGCGCTCCCCGCCGCGTTTCCCCAGTATAGCGGGGAAGTAGGAACACTTCGTGCAGGGACACACGGGAAGCAGCGCGCCTGACGCGCGGGGGCCTACAGGCGGGCGGCCCGCCGGGCCCGTGGCGCCGGCAGCCGGTTGAGGCAAGGAGATCGTCATGCAGCTCGCGCTCCAGCTCCCCTCGTTCACGCTCGCCGGCGGCGCGCCGCAGCTCGCTGACCGGCTGACGGCCATTGCCACGATGGCCGAAGGCATGGGCTACTGCTCGCTCTGGGTGATGGACCACTTCTTTCAGATCCCGGGCGTGGGCGAGGTGACGGAGCCCATGCTGGAGGGCTACACCACGTTGAGCTACCTGGCAGCCCGTACCGCGCGCGTGCGCCTGGGCACGCTGGTGACCGGCGTGACCTATCGTCAGCCCGGCATCCTGGTGAAGGAAGTGACGACCCTGGACGTGCTGTCCGGCGGCCGCGCCTGGTTTGGGATTGGCGCCGGCTGGAACGAGCAGGAGCACCGGGGGCTGGGCGTCCCCTTCCCGCCGCTCAAGGAGCGGTTCGAGCGGCTGGAGGAGACCATCCAGATCGCGCTCCAGATGTGGGACGAGGCGAACAACGGTCCGTATGCGGGCCGCTATTACCAGCTCGCCGAAACGCTGAACCACCCGCAGGCGCTCAGCCGGCCGCACCCGCCCATCATGATCGGCGGCGGCGGCGAGCGGAAGACGCTACGCTTGGTCGCTCGCTACGCCGACGCCTGGAACGTGTCGGCGTACGGCCTGGCGGGTGATGACGAGCTGCGGCACAAGCTCGCCGTGCTGCGCCAGCACTGCGCCGCCGAGGGCCGCAGCTACGACGCGATCGAGAAGACCGTGCTGGTGCCGTTCGACTCCGCCGAGGCGAGCCGCGAGCCGAACAAGCTCGTCGACCGGCTCGGCGCCCTGGCCGCGATCGGCTTCCAGACCGCAATTATGTCGCTTCGCAGCATGGAGGATCTCGGGGCGTTCGAAGCGGCGAGCCGCGCCGTCCTGCCCCAGGCTGCGGCCGCGTAGCGAGAGCCTTCCTCATCACGTGCGGGGAACCTGCCAACCTCCAGGCCCCTACGCTCACGTTTCTGACGGGCTTGTCAGGCGCCGTTGCGTAGCTGCGCCGTGAGCAGGTCGGTGACGACGGCGGGGTTGGCCTTCCCGCGCGTCGCCTTCATGACCTGGCCCTTGAGGAAGTTGGCTGCGGTCTCCTTGCCGGCGCGGTAGTCGGCGACCGGCTGCGGGTTGGCCGCCAGCACCTCGGCCACGATGCGCTCCAGCTCGCTCGTGTCCGAGATCTGCGCCAGGCCCCGCTCCTGCACGATGGCCTCGGGGCGCGCGCCGCTCTCGAACGCTTCCTCCAACACCTGCTTGGCGAGCGCCTGGCTGAGCACCCCGCGCTCGACCAGGCCCAGTAGCTCGGCCAGGTGCTCGGGCGTGAGCGGCGTGGCCGCCGGGTCGGCCTCGGCGGGCAGCAGGCGGAACAGCTCGCCCTGCACCCAGTTCGCCACCACCTTGGCGTTCGGGTACAGCGCCACTGCCCGCTCGAAGTAGCGCGCAACGGCGGGCGAGCCGCTGAGCTGCGCCGCGTCGTAGGCATTCAGGCCGTACTCGCGCTGGTAGCGCTCGCGGCGCGCGTCCGGCAGCTCGGGCAGCCGCGCCCGCAGCTCGGCCACCCACTCACGCGAGACGAACACGGGCGGCAGGTCGGGCTCGGGGAAGTAGCGGTAGTCGTGGGCGAACTCCTTGCTGCGCTGGCTCACGGTCACGCCGCGGTCGTCCATCCAGCCGCGCGTCTCCTGGGTGATGCGCCCGCCCTCTTCCAGCACGGCCGTCTGGCGCGCGATCTCATATTCCAGCGCCCGATAGACCGAGCGGAACGAGTTCATGTTCTTGATCTCGGTCTTCGTGCCGAACTCCGTGGCGCCGACGGGCCGCAGGGAGATGTTGGCGTCGCAGCGGAAGGCGCCCTCCTCCAGATGGCCGCTAGAGATGCCGAGCGTTTGCAGGATAGCGTGCAGCTTCTGTAGGTAGGCGCGCGCCTCGGCGGGCGAGCGGAGGTCGGGCTTGCCGACGATCTCCATGAGCGGCACGCCCGAGCGGTTGAAGTCGACGAGCGTGTAGGCGCGGCCCTGGGCGTCGGTGCGGTGGAGCAGCCGCCCCGTGTCCTCTTCCTGGTGGACGCGCTCGATGCCGACGCGCTTGCTCACACCGTCGACCTCGATGGTCAGCCAGCCGTCGCGGCTGAACGGCAGATCGTACTGCGAGATCTGGTAGCCCTTCGGCAGGTCGGGATAGAAGTAGTTCTTGCGGTCGAACTTGCTCGCCTCGGGAATCTCGCAGTTCAGCGCGAGCGCCGTCATGATCATGCTCTCGACGGCCACCCGGTTCATGACCGGCAGGACGCCCGGCATGCCCAGGCACACGGGGCAGACGTGGGTGTTGGGCGGCGCGTCGAAGTAGGCGGCGCTGCAGCCGCAAAACATTTTGCTCTTGGTCGCGATCTGGGCGTGGACCTCCAGCCCGATGACGGGCTCGTAGGTCACGCGCGGGGTCGTCGCTTTCGCCACCAGTCCGCTCCCTCGCAGCACGCTAGAGCATGGCTACAACGTTAGAGCACAGCTAGATTGTAGGGCTTCCCGGCGGGGCTGCCAACCGGAGCTTGACCTACCCGCTGACCCTCCTCCCATTGTGGGAAGGGGGAGAGAACCGGACCTACCCCCCGGCCCCCCTCCCAATGTGGGAAGGGGGAGAGGGAGGCCGGGAGGCTGACTCCCCCTTCCTTCGAAGGGTGCGCCGCGGAATACTGCAAGCGTCGCTGGGGCCGGGGGGGTTAGGTCCGGCCCGGCCCGACGTAGGACACGACGACATCCAGCAGCACGTCGATGTCGAAGGGCTTCGCCACGTAGGCGTCGGCGCGGGCCGCCTCGCTCTGAGCCCGGCCGGCCGCGGTCATGACGACGATCGGCACCTGGCGGGTGCGTTCGTCCGCGCGCAGCCGCTGACACAGCTCAACCCCGCTCATCACGGGCATCATGAGGTCGGTGAGCACCAGGTCCGGGCAATCGGCGGTGACGAGCGCGAGCGCCTGTGCGCCGTCGTCGGCAACCAGCACATGGTACCCCTCGCCGTCGAGCAGGTCCGCCACCAGCTGCTGGACCGGCTCTTCGTCTTCCACGACGAGGATGGTGGGACGCGACGGCGGCTCGCGCCGCGTCATGGCGCGGACTCGCCGGGCGCGCGCGACGCCTCCGGCAGCCCGCTATTCAAGTCCTGAAGCATACTGGCCTCGTTCGACCAGCGACCAAGCATTCGCAGCCCACGCTCGGTAATCGTGAACTCGCGGATCGTCTGATCGTGCTTCGAGAAGCGCATGCGGACGACGGTCAGCACGCGGCGCAGCGCGCCGCCGACGAGGATCTGCCGCAGCGAGATGACGTTTTCGGCCAGCACGGCCGAGGGCTCGTCGACGAACGTCGGCGTCGCGCTGAAGGCGCCGAGAGTCTCGCGGGTCAGCAGCGCGGTGACGCCTTCGGCGCGCAGCAACGTGAGGATGGCCGCCAGATAGTCGCGCACCCGGGTCGGCGCGACGGCCTCCTCCATCTCGCTAACCGAGTCGATCACCAGGCGCCGCGCGCCGGTGGCGGCGAGCGCGTCGCGGAGCCGCCAGGCCAGGATATCCGGGTCGAGCGCCACCGGCGGCTGCACGAGCAGCCGAATCGCGCCGCGCTCGACCTCGCCCGCCAGGTCGACGCCGTGCAGCGCCGCTTTCGCCATGAGCTGCGCGGGAGTCTCGCGCACGCCGAGGAGCAGCCCCGGCTCGCCGCGCGCCACGCCGGCCGCCAGGAACTGCAGGCCGAGGAGCGTCTTGCCGGTCCCCTGGTTGCCGGCGACGATGGTCGCCGTCTGCTGGGTCAGCCCGCCGTCGAGCATCGCGTCCAGCTCGGGCAGGTCGAAGGGGGCGCGAGCGGCGGGGTCGAACGGGACGTCGGCATTGGGCAGCGTCGACTCGAGCTGCGGATAGCAGGTGATGCCGCGGGTGGTGATGGTCATCGCGTGCAGCCCCGGCAGGCCGTCCGCCCCGCGCCGTTTGATGACCTCCAGATAGCGGCGGTGGCTGACCCGGGTGCGCTCGTAGTACAGGCCCACCAGGATGTCGCTGACCGCCAGCTCGGGATAGCGCCCGAGGGCACGTGGGTCGCCCTCCACCGTCACGATGAGCACCGCGCCCAGCAGCCCGATCTGCGTGCCCAGCCGATAGAGGAACCGGATCGTCTCCCGCTCGTTCTGCAGCATCCGGCGCATGGTGCCGAAGCCATCCATGATCACGTGGGTCGCGCCGGTGCGGCGCGCCGTCTGGACCACCATGTCGACGGCTTCGTCCTCATCCTGCTCCAGGGCCGGGCTGAGGCTCAGGATCTGCACGCTCCGCGCGAGCAGGGCCTCGTCGAAGAAGCGAAACGAGCGCACGTGCTCGATCAGGCGCTCGTGCGGCTCCGACAGGCCGGAGAAATAGAGCGCTCCGTGCCCGGCCTGCGCCGCGGCAAAGGCCAGCTGCTGCGCCAGGACGGTTTTGCCGCTCCCGGGGCCGCCCACGATGCACATCATGCCGCGGCGCAGGAGGCCCCCGCCCAGGATCTGATCCAGGCCGGGAACGCCGGTGGGCCCGTCCACGAGTTCCCTGCTCATGCGGCTCTCTCCTCAGCGTGGCTGGAGGGCTGGGCGCCGCCGGTGCCAGGGGGTCGCCTCCTGGTAACGCTGGGCCACTCGTAGCAGGCGGCCTTCGGCCAGCGGCGGCCCGATGAGCTGAAGCCCCACGGGCAGCTCGTCGGCGAAGCCACAAGGTAGGCTCAGCCCTGGCAGGCCCGCGAGGTTCACGGGGATGGTGCAGATGTCCGAGAGGTACATCGCCAGCGGATCGGCCACCTTCTCGCCCAGGCGGAAGGCCACCGTGGGCGAGGTGGGCGCCGCCAGCACGTCGAACTGCTCGAAGGCGCGATCGAAGTCGCTCTTGATCAGCGTGCGCACCTGCTGCGCCTTGCGGTAGTAGGCATCGTAGTAGCCGGCGCTGAGCGCGTAGGTGCCGAGCATGATGCGCCGCTTCACCTCCGGCCCGAACCCCTCCTCGCGCGTGCGGAAGTAGCCGTCGAGCAGCGAGGGCGCCGCCACCGAGTAGCCATACTTCACGCCGTCGTAGCGAGCCAGGTTCGAGCTAGCCTCCGCCGGCGCGATGAGGTAGTAGACAGCCACGCCGTACTCGGTGTGCGGCAGCGAGACCTCGCCGATCTCCGCGCCGAGCGCGGCCAGCTGGTCGATGGCGGCGCGCACGGTCGTCTCGACGCCCGGCTCCAGGCCCGCCGCGAAGTACTCGCGCGGCACGCCCACCCGCAGGCCGCGCAGGTCGCCGTCGAGCGCGGCCAGGTAGTTGGGCGCCGCGTCGGGCAGCGCCGTGCTGTCCAGCGGGTCCGGCCCGGCGATGACGTTCAGCAGCAGCGCGCAGTCGGCCGCCGTCCACGCGAACGGCCCGATCTGGTCGAGCGACGAGGCGAAGGCGACCAGCCCGTAACGCGACACGCGCCCGTAGGTCGGCTTGAGGCCGACAACGCCGCAGAGCGCGGCAGGCTGGCGGATCGAGCCGCCGGTGTCCGTCCCCAGCGATGCGGGCGCCAGGCTGGCCGCCACGGCCGCCGCCGAGCCGCCGCTGGACCCGCCGGGCACGCGCTCCGGGTCCCAGGGGTTGCGCGTGGGGAAGAAGGCCGAGTTCTCGGTGGACGAGCCCATCGCGAACTCGTCCATGTTCGTCTTCCCAAGCGCCACGGCGCCCGCCGCGGCCAGCCGTTCGACGACGGTGGCGCTGAACGGCGGCACGAACGACTCGAGGATGCGCGACGAGCAGGTCGTGCGCACCCCGGCCGTGCAGAGCACGTCCTTGAGCGCGATCGGCACGCCGAGCAGCGGCGCGTCCTCGCCCGCGGCGCGGCGCGCATCGGCTGCGCGCGCGGCGGCCCGCGCCTCCTCGCCGGTAACGGTGACGAAGACGCCTAGCTGCGGATCGAGCGCCGCGATGCGGTCCAGGTAGGCGTCGGTCAGCTCGACGGACGACACCTGGCGGTCGCGCAGCGCAGCACGCGCCTCCAGAAGGGTCAGCTCGGTGATGTCCATTGCTACTCAGCTACTCGAGCACCGGTGCCACCCGAAAGTAGTCCTCCTCGCGGGCGGGCGCGTTGGCGAACACCGCCTCGACGGAGAGCGAGGGGCGCGGGGTATCGGGCCGCATGACGTTCTGCAGCGGGATGACCTGCGCCGTGGGCGGGATGGCCGAGGTGTCGAGCTGCTGGAGCACCTGCATGTAGCCGAGTATTTGATCCAACTCGGCCCGCAGCCGCTCGCGCTCGTCTTCGGCCAGTCCGAGCCGGGCCAGGTACGCCACATGGTCCACATCGTCGCGGCTGATCGCCATGCAGCACTCCCCCCTGATGGCAGCGCCCGCGGTATGGGCTCCCGATTATAGCAAACGGTTTCGCGGCGCCCGCCTGCACGAACCGTGCCGGGAGAGGACCTACCCCCTGCCCCCCTCCCGATGGGGGAAGGGGGAGGAGGCGGGAGTGGCTCCCCCCTGCCCTGGGAGGGTGCGCCGCGGAATACTGCAAGCGTCGCTGGGGCCGGGGGGTTAGGTTAGTCTTCCGCCTGCACGAGCGAGAGGTTGCGGCTCCCGATGGCGCCTTGGAGCAGCGAGGCGAGCACGTCGAGGGCGAGGGTGCGGCGGTAGCCGCGCGAGCCCTGGATGACGACAGCGCCCTTCGTGACCGCGAGGCGGTAGCTGGGCTGCGCCTGGCGGTCCAGCTCGGCGCCAACGGCCCGCAGCACGGGCGAGAGGCGGTTCAGGTCGGCCGGGTCGCGCGCCGGCGTGCGTCCGCGTAGCTCGCGCTGGACGGCGATGCAGTCGCTGAGATAGCGGATGCTGAGCACTTGCTCGCCGAACGGCCCGGTGGCCATCACCCGCACCCGGGCGGGATAGATGTCTACCAGCGCGAGGTTGCTGCCAGCCTGATCGAGCAGGGCGCCCACCGTGCGGAGCATCTCCTGATACGAGGGGCGGTCCCGCGGCGACGCGCGCCGGGCCTTGGCCGCGCGGGCACGGCGCACCGCGGCCAGGTCGCGCACGTTGTTGCCCCGTTCCATCCCAGGCCCTCCTCGGCAACGCTTCCGACGGTCGGCTCGCGCCCGGAGACGCCGCGCCGCCCTACCGACACTATAACCCAATAACAAACCCAGTACGGACTAAGGACAGCTCTGGATTCGGGCCGCGCCCCGGCGTGGGACCGACCGCCCGCCGCTTCACGGCAACGGCGAGCGCGCCGCGGGGCGCTACAGGACCTGGAACTCCAGGTGATGGTCGCGCGCGGTGGTGAGCCGCAGGTCGAAGTCGGCCAGCCCGCGGACGCGATCGGCGAGCGCCGAGCCCAGCTCGTGCTCGACGTCCAGCACCAACCGGCCGCGCTCGAACTCCCGCAGGCGACAGCTCGTGACGCCCGGGATCCCCCTCACCGCGGCCTCCAGGGCGATGGCTCGCCGCGTGTCGGGCACCCGCAGGAACACCACCTCGGCGCTCGTCGTCCCGCCCTCCCCGCTCGGCGGAGCGCCCGCCGGGGCAGTGCCCGTCGCGGCCGGGCGCTCCGCTGGCCCCTCGCGGCCGGCTGCAGACGACACGGCGCCCCCCGCGCTGGCGCGCTCGCGCTCGTTCGTCCGCGCGGGCGGCGGCTCGGGCGTCCGCGCCGCGGCCACCGCCGGCGGCCCGGTGCCGGCCGCGGCCGGCTCGCGTGGCGGCGCGGACGCGTCGCGCGACGGAGGGACGGTGGCATGATCGGCCGCTGCCGGGGTGGACGACGGCCCCGCCGGGACCACGTCGGCCAGATCGTCGGCCGCCGGCAGCGGCGTCAAGTCCAGCCCCTCGTTGACCAGCCGCTGGCGCACCCCCTCCAGCTCGCGGCGCCAGGGCTGCAAGTCGCCCAGCAGCTCGGTGCGACGCGCCTGGGCCGCGGCGAGCAGGGCGGCCGCCTCGCGCTCGGCCTCGACGCGAATGCGGCGCGCTTCCTCCTCGGCCTGCGCGCGCAAGGCGGCCATCTCCTCGCCCAGCCGCGCGCGCGCCTGCGCGCTCTCGCGCTCCAGCTGCTGGCGCGCCTCCCAGGCCGCCACCTCGGCCTCCTCGCGCTGCTGCTCCACCTGGCGCTGAATCTGGCTGCGCTCCGCCCGCGCCTCGGCGATCTCGTTCTGCAAGCGCAGCGTCTGCACGCGGAAGCGCTGAAGCAGCAGGTGGAGCATCTCGACGAGCGTCTTGACGTCGGTCGCCGCTTGCAGCGTCGCGTCCATGCTGCGGTCGATCAGCCCTTCGAGCGTGTCGTCGCTAAACGAGCGCGCCGACCGCGGGGTGATAGTCCGCTCACGGCGGGGCGGGCCGCCCGCGGACTCGGGCGATGAGGGGGCATCGTACACCAAACCAGCTCCTCCGTGGGGCGAGGCGCCCGCGCGCGGTCACCGCATACCGTGAGGCGAGACTTTAGCAGTATCTTACCAGGATTCCCCGCCAGTGTTGCGATCTGGTATATTTTCGGCAGCGGTCGTCCGAAACTGTGACCCTGCGCGGGCGGACCGGGCCGCGGCAGGACGGTCGACGGTGTCGCGCGCGATGGCGGGCCAAGCACAGGCGCAACCACACGGCTCCTGGACCACCCGCTCGCGCGCCCCCGGCCCCGCGCAACGCTGCCGTCGCCTCCCCGTCATGAGGGATAAGCAAGGTGCGCGAGCGTGCTGCCTCCGCGAACCGTGCCCGTGCGGCCAGCCGTGCCGAAACCGATGCCATCATCGCCGAGCGGCGCCGCCTTTCGCGCGAGCTGCACGATGGCCCGGTACAGAGCCTCTGGTTCCTCGGCGCCGAGATCCGGCGGCTGCGGGCGCTCGCGGGCGAGACGTCGGACGACCTGAGCGCGGGGCTGCAAGCGCTGCAAGCCACCTGGGCGCAGGTCTATGACGAGCTGCGGCAGGTCACCGGCGACCTGCACCAACCCCTCCCCGCCGACAACGCGCTGGTCCTCGTGCTGGAGCGCAGCCTCGCCGGCCTGGAGCGCAAGGCCGGCCTGGCGACAGAGTTGTTCACCGACATCGCCCCGCGGCACGCCGCGCTCGACCGCGCCACGCAGGCGCAGCTCGTCCGCATCTGCCAGGCGGCCCTGGCCAACGTGCAGCGCCACGCCCGCGCGCGCCGCGTGCGGGTAGACCTGCGCGTGGACGGCGAGGGCACGCAAGTGCAGATCGAGGATGACGGCGTCGGCTTCCAGCCCGGCCAGGTCCCCGAAGGCGCCACCGAGCACTACGGTCTGGCGATGATGCGAGAGCGTGCCGAGTCGCTGGGCGGGCGCGTGGACGTGACGAGCGCGCCCGCCCAGGGCACCCGCGTGCGGGTGTGGGTGCCGCGGCAGCCGGTGTAGCGGCGCGTCGGCCCGCTGGCGCCCGCCCGCGCGTCCCCCTCAACGCCGCGCCGGTCGCGGCGCACCCCCTGGCTCGCCGCTAGCACCCGCGCACGCTGGCCAGGCAGCATACCGGTTGCTAGTACGCGCCCCTCACGCAATGTAAAGTAAGCTAGCGGCCAGCCGGCCGGCCGAGGTCGGCAACCGGGCCGGCTGGGCGAGCAGTCACCCGGACGGATGATGCAGGATCGTCCGTCCGGTGTAGAGACAGCGGCACGGCAATAGGTGATAACAATCGCAGAAACATAGCACCAAAAAGGTGACCCCACCGCGCGGCGGCATGGGAGACAATGACTGCAGGTAACCGGCCGTGAGCCCACCCAAACGAGGAACGAAAATGCCGACCAAGCGCCCGACGCGGGTGGCCCTGCTGTACCACGACCCGCTGCTGCGGGACATCGTGGAGCATGTGTTCGGCCAAGCAGGCGACATCCAGCTTGTGGCCGAGCTGCCCGCCGCCGAGCTGCCGCTTGAGAAGCTGGTCGCCGCCGCCCCCGACGTGGTGGTGATCGACCGCCGCACGATCGACACTGCCATGCCGGCAACCCTCAGCACGGTGCTTGCCACGCTGGCCGAGCGCCAGCCGGGCTTCCGCCTGATCTCGCTGAGCCTGGCGGAGGCGCGCGTGACGGTGTTCAGCGGCTGGCAGATCAACGACCTCTCGGTCGACTCGTTGATGGCGTGCGTGCGGGGCGTCGAGCCGGCCAAGATCAGCGGGCCTGTGAGTCGCTCCCCACGCCAGCGCAACAGCGCGGCCGGCTAAGGGGCCGCGGCGCGTAGGCGCCGGCATCCTCGCCTAAGGTAGGCTGACCCTGAGCCGCGGGACCGATAGCTAGACGAAAAATGCCCCCTCGGGCGACAATCAACCTGCGTGGCGGCGCTCGACAGCGCCGAGGGGAGAGGCAATGGACAGGCGACTTATCTGGCCCATGCTGCGGCGCTGGGGCTGGCTCATCATGGCCGGCACGCTCCTAGTGGGCGGCACCGCGTTCGTGGTGAGTTCACTCCTCCCCAAGACGTACACCGCCGTCGCCACGATCCTCGTGCAGCAGCAAAGCTCGTCCACCACGGGTGCCCAGACCAGCGACGTGCTTTACAGCCAGCAAATGGTCCGCACTTACGAGAGCATGATCCTCACCCAGCCGGTGCTCGAACAAGTCATCGCCGGCCTGGGCCTGAACACGACGACCGAAGAGCTAGCCAAGCATATCAGCACGCGTATCCCCCGCGAGACCGTGACGATCAAGATCATGGCCGACGACCACGACCCGAAGGCGGCGCAGCGCCTGGCGAACACGGTGGCGCAGACCTTCATGGAGCAGAACCGCCGGCTCTCGGTGGGCAACCTGACCAGCTCGAAGGAGACGCTAGCTCGCCAGATCGCCAAGCTCAGCGGGGACATCGACAACACCGCGCAGCAAGTGGAGCGGCTGCGCTCCATCGTGGTCTCGGGCAACGGCACGCCGCAGGACACCGTGCTCCTCCAGCAGCTGCAGACGGAGCTGTCGCAGAATCAGGTCACGTACTCGACCCTGCTCAAGAACATGCAGGAGATCGAGCTGTCCGAGTCGCGCGCCGCCGAGGGCCTGCGGCTGATCGAGCCGGCCGTCGAGCCAATCAAGCCGTCGAAGCCGAACGTGCCGCTGAACACCGGGGCGGGCGTGCTGGTCGGGCTCGTGCTCGGCATCGGCCTCGCGGCGCTGCTCCAGTATGCCGACGACACGGTGAAGGGCAACGAGGACACCAGCCGCGCGCTGGGCGTGCCGGTGCTCGGCGTGGTCGGCCAGTTCAAGACGAGCGAGGACCGCACCAAGGACCTGGTGACCGTCGAGGCGCCGCGCTCGGCCGCCTCGGAGAGCTACCGCACGGTGCGCACAAACGTGCAGTTCTCGTCGCTCGACGTGCCGGTGGGCAGTATCGTCGTCACCAGCGCGCAGAGCCGCGAGGGCAAGAGCACCGTGGCCGCGAACCTGGCCGTGACGATGGCCCAGGCGGGCAAGCGCGTGCTGCTCGTCGACGCCGACCTGCGCCGCCCGTCGCTCCACCGCTTGTTCGGCCTGTCGAACCGGCACGGTCTGACCGACCTACTGCTGGACGACCGTCGCGCCGTCGAGGACCTGGCCCTCGACACGCACGTGCCCGGCCTGCAAGTGCTGCCGTCCGGCCCGCAGCCGCCGAATCCCTCGGAGGCGCTGGGCTCGCGGCGCATGCGCCAGGTGCTGGAGGAGATGCGCCAGATCGCGGACGTGGTGATTCTCGACAGCCCGCCGCTGCTGGCCGTGGCCGACGGCCTGGTGCTCGGCGCCACGGTGGACGCGGCGGTCCTGGTGGTGCGCAGCGGCAACACCCGCCGCACGCTCGCGCAGCGCGCGAAGGAACAGCTCGACCGCGTGGAGGCCCGCCTACTGGGCGTCGTCGTGAACGCCGCGCCGCGCCACGCGCAGGACGAAGGCTTCTACGCCCCGTACTACGTCGAGGGCGCCTTGCCCGTGAAGCAGAACGGCCACACCAGCCCGGCCGACGCTGCGAAGACCACCGCGTGGGAGGCCTAAATGATGGCGACAGCGCGGGTGGGGGACCGCGAGACGCGCGACGCGGCCCCCGTCCTGGCCCCCGCCGCCGGCCCGCCGGCCGACTGGCGTGCCGCCTTCGCGCCACAGCGCGCGGCGTTCGCGCAGCAGCACGACAGTCCTAGCTGGCAGCGGGACGAATTGGCCAAGCGCGCGCTCGACCTGCTGGGCGCGGCGGCGCTGCTGCTCGTGCTGGCGCCGTTGCTCGCGGTGGTGGCGCTGCTGGTCAAGCTCGACTCGCGTGGCCCGGTGCTGTTCCGCCAGCAGCGCGTGGGGCGGGGCGGCCGGCCGTTCGTCTGCTTGAAGTTCCGCTCGATGCGCATGGACGCCGACCAGAAGGTCCACGCCGCCTACGTCGCCGAGCGCATCCGGCAGGGGCTGCCGCTCCTGAAGCTCCAGGCCGACCCCCGCATCACGCGCGTGGGGCGGTTCCTGCGCGCCACGAGCATCGACGAGCTACCGCAGCTCTGGAACGTGCTGTGCGGCCAGATGAGCCTGGTCGGGCCGCGGCCGGCGATGGCGTACGAGGTCGAGCTGTACGACGCGGCGCAGCGCCAGCGGCTGCTGGTCAAGCCGGGCATCACCGGCCTGGCGCAGGTCTACTCCCGCGGCAAGGGCACGCTCAACGAGTACGTCGGCCACGACCTGGAGTACGTGGCACGGCGGAACGTCTGGCTCGACCTGAAGATCCTGCTCATCACCCTGCCGGCCGTGCTGCGGGGGCACGGCGCCGCCTAGCCACGCGACTACCACTGGGCACCACGGGAGACGGCATGGAGGCAAGCACGACGGGCGTGGCGACGAGCATCGCGCCGGGCGGCCGCCCCACGCCCGCGGCCCGCGCGCGCGTCGGCGTGGTCGGCGCGGGCTACTGGGGCCCGAAGCTGATCCGCAACTTCGCGGCGCTGCCCGAGGCGGAGCTACGCGCCGTCTGCGACCTCGACCGCACGCGGCTGCAAGAGGTCGGCGAGCAGTACCCGGACGTCCAGCTCACGACCGACTACGCCGCCATGCTGGCCGGCGAGGTCGACGCCGTCGCCATCGCGACGCCCGTGAACACACACTACCAACTGGTCAAGCAAGCGCTCCTCGCGGGCAAGCACGCGATCGTCGAGAAGCCGCTCACCGCCAACCTGCGCCAGGCCGCCGAGCTGGTGGCGCTCGCGGAGGAGCGCAACTTGATGCTCATGGTGGGCCACACGTTTCTGTTCGAGCCGGCCGTCGAGGCGCTGCGCGACCTGACACGGCGCGGCGAGCTGGGCGACATCTGGCACATCACGACGCGCCGCTTGAATCTCGGTCTGTTTCGCCCCGACGTGAACGTGCTGTGGGACCTCGCGCCGCACGACATCTCCATCTTGCTGGAAGTACTCGGCACCAAGCCGACCGCGGTGAGCGCGCGAGGAGCGGCGCACGTGCAGCCCGGCATCCAGGACGTGGCCTACGTCGAGCTGCGCTTCCCCGGCGACGTGATGGCCCACGTCCACGTCAGCTGGCTCGATCCCGGCAAGGTCCGCCGCATGACCGTGGTCGGCAGCCAGAAGATGGCTGTCTACGACGACACTGAGCCGGAGAAGCTGCTCGTCTACGACCGCGCCGTGGTGCCGATCGAAACCGATGAGGACGAGGGGGCGCCGGACCTGCTCTACCGCTTCGGCGACGCCACCAGCATCCCGCTGCCCGCCGCCGAGCCACTGCGCCGCCAGTGCGCCTATTTCGTCGAGTGCGTGCGCACGGGCGCGCGGCCGCGGAAGTACGGCCGCGAGGGCATGGCGATCGTCCGCATTCTGGAGCAGGCGGATCACTCCATGCAGCACCACGGCCACCGTGCCGAGCTACGCTGGGACGACGAGGGCCGTTACGCGCTGCCGGCCCACGCCGCGGCGTCGGCTCCCTGGGAGCAGGCGGTTGGCTGAGGCCAGTCCCCCGGAGCCCGCCGCCTGGGCCGCGGACTTCAGCTACGCCTATTTCCGGCGGCTGCTGCAGACCGCCCAGGCCCACTTCGACGTCCATCCCCTGGCCGAAGCCCCCGCGGCGCTGGCCGCCGGGGGGCGCCCCAAGCTCCTCCTGCGCCACGACGTCGACGTCTCGCTGGAGCGGGCGCTGCGCCTCGCCGAGATCGAGCGCCCGCTCGGGGTGCGCGCCACCTACATGGTGATGACCAACTCGCCGCTGTACGACGTGGACGCGCCCGCGGCGCGCGCCATCCTGGCCCGGCTAGCGGCGCTGGGGCACGAGATCGGCCTGCACTTCGACTTCGCGACGCCCGCCCAACGCGCCGACGGCGCCACCGTGAGCGCCCTCGAGCCCGCGATCGCGGCGGCCTGCGCGCGGCTGGAGGCCGCCAGCGGCCAGCCGGTGCGCTCGCTGTCGTTTCACCGGCCGCTGCCGCAGTTCCTGCGCGGGCCATCCCGCGTGGCCGGGCGCGTGAACGCCTATGCGCGCGAGCTGATGGACTGGTACCTCTCGGACTCCGGCGGACGCTGGCGGGAGGGCGAGCCGCTGCCGATGCTGGCGCACCCCACGCGCCCGGCACTGCAATTGCTCATGCACCCCATCTGGTGGAGCGAGCGGCATCAGGCGCCGCCAGACCGCCTGGATACGTTCTTCACGGAGGCGACGGCCGGGCTGTCGCCGGCCGCGCGGGCGCGCTACGATACGACGCTCGGCGAGCACATCCAGGTGTGGCGGCGCGGCGCGCGGCGCGGGTAGGGGCCGGGCGGCGGCAGCCGGGTCAACCGATCGGATGATGGCCGGTCGTCCGGTTGGCGGCGCGGCGTCAACCGGAGGATCAGCGGCTCCCCGACAGAAATGGGCCAAAATATGCCGTCAATCAGGCGATGGCGCGCGCGCGGGCCTGGGTTGAGAATTGGTTTGGGGAATGCAAGACCGCCCAGGGGAGAGTGCGACATGACCAGCACGACGAGCGTGGCGGCGAACGTCGTCCCGAGCCAAGCGCTCCCGCCGCAGCCCGCGACTCGCACCGTGCGCGTGGGGGTGGTGGGCGCGGGCTATTGGGGCCCCAACCTCATTCGCAACTTCGCGGCGCTGCCCGACGTCGCGCTGGCCATGATCTGTGATCTCGACCCCAAGCGCCTGCACGCGGTCGGCGAACACTACCCCGACGTGGCGCTCACGACCAACTACCAGGACCTGCTCGACAGCGACCTGGACGCGATTGCCATCGCCACGCCCGTCAAGACGCATTACAGCCTGGTGAAGCAGGCGCTGCTCGCGGGCAAGCACGTGCTGGTCGAGAAGCCGCTCACGGCGAACGTCCGCCAGGCTGCGGAGCTGGTCTCGCTCGCCGCGGAGCGCAACCTCCTCCTCATGGTGGACCATACGATGGTGCTCTCGCCCGCCGTGCAGAAGCTGTGCGAGCTGGTGCGCGCCGGCGAGTTGGGCGAGATCTGGCACATCTCGATGGAGCGCCTGGCGCTGGGCCTGTTCCGCCGCGACGTGAACGTGCTGTGGGACCTCGCGCCGCACGACATCTCCATCTTGCTGGAAGTGCTCGGCACCGAGCCGACCGCGGTGAGCGCGCGGGGGGCGGCGCACGTGCAGCCCGGCATCCAGGACGTGGCCTACGTCGAGCTGCGCTTCCCCGGCGACGTCATGGCCCACGTCCACGTGAGCTGGCTCGATCCCGGCAAGGTGCGCTCCATGACGGTCATCGGCAGCAAGAAGATGGCCGTCCTCGACGACGTGGCCGAGGACAAGCTCACCGTGTACGATCGCGGGGTGGATTCCGTCGAGGCGAACGGCCGCGCGCAGCTGGTCTACCGCTTCGGCGAGGGCGAGCGCGTGGGGCTGCCGAAGGAGGAGCCGCTGCGGCGCCAGTGCGCGGAGTTCGTGAGCTGCATCGCCAGCGGGGAGTGGCCTGCCGCCTATGCCGAACAGGGGCTGAACGTGGTACGCATACTAGAGCAGGCCGATCGGTCGCTCCAGAACAGCGGGCATCGCGAGGCGCTGGGCTGGGACGCGGCGGGCTGGCGCGACGCGCTCGCGCCGGTCGCTCACGAGACACCTGCCGCGCGGTGGCCGCGCCCGGTCGAGGTGTTGGCGCAGCGCCGAGCGAGCTAGTGTCGTGTTAAGCGTGAATTGCTAATCTGTTGGCAGACGCCGCCAAGCGATTATCGTTGACTGGCCGCTAGCCCGCGGGAGAGCCTCTCGCGTCGACGGAGGGAACCTGGGACGCCGGGGATGAGCCCCGCGCCCCGACGATCACCGCGCAGATGGGATGACGAATGGTGCAGACCGAGCCGCGCACTTCTATGCAGGTGCCCCTGGTCGATCTCCGCGTGCAGTACCAGGCGCTCAAGGACGAGATTCTCGCCGCCGTGGCCGACGTGTTCGAGGGCATGCAGCTGTTCCTCGGCCCGAACGTCCGGGCCTTCGAGGAGGAGTTCGCGGCCTACTGTCGCGCCCAGGACGCCATCGGCGTCGGCTCGGGCACCGACGCGCTGATCCTCGGCCTGCGCGCCGCCGACGTGGGCCCTGGCGACGAGGTCATCACCGTCTCGCACACCTTCTTTGCCGACACCGAGGCCATCGCGCTGGTGGGCGCCACGCCCGTGTTCGTGGATGTCGAGCCCGACACCTGGAACCTCGATCCCGGCAAGCTGGAGGCGGCGATCACCCCGCGCACCAAGGCGATCATCCCCGTCCACCTCTGTGGCCAGCCGGCGGACATGGCGCCGATCCTGGAGATCGCGCGCCGGCACAAGTTGTTCGTGCTGGAGGACGCCTGCCAGGCCCACGGCGCCGAGTACCGCGGCCAGCGCGTCGGCGCGATCGGTGACGCTGCCGTGTTCAGCTTCTACTGCTCGAAGAACCTTGGCGGCTTCGGCGAGGGCGGCGCGCTGACCACCAACGACGCACAGCTCGCGGCGCGCGTCCGCCGCCTGCGCGACCACGGCTCCGACCGCCGCTACGAGCACGCCGAGATCGGCACGAACGCGCGCCTCGACGAGGTGCAGGCGGCCATCCTGCGGGTGAAGCTGCGCCACCTCGACGCCTGGAACGCGCACCGCCAGGCGAACGCCGCGGCCTACGGCGAGGCGCTGGCGGGCACTGGCCTGGAGCTACCGACCGTGCGCCCCGACCGCACCCACGTCTACCATCTCTACGTCGTGCAAGGCCCGCGCCGCGACGCGCTCAAGGACTACCTGGGCGAGCGCGGCATCGCGACCGGCGTCCACTATCCCATCCCCGGCCATCTCCAGCCCGCCGCGAAGCGATGGTCCCGGGGGCCGGGCTCGCTGCCCGTGACCGAGCGGCTCGCCGGGCGGGTACTGTCGCTCCCGATGTACCCGGAGCTGTCGCGCGAGCAGATCCTTTACGTGGCGGACACCATCCGCGGCTTCTACGCGGCCGGCTGAGCGGGAGCGACTGATGGCCCTGCGGACGCGCTCTCCGGCGCTCGCCTACCCCTGGGACGACGCGGTCGCGGAGCGCCGCTTCGCGCTCCCGCGGCCCTGTGCGCTCGTCCCGGGCGGACCGCTCGGCCTGCTCGCCTGCGTGCTGGTGGCGCTGGCGCTCGGCGTGGTGGCGGCCCTGCAGCCGGTGCTCGCGCTGGCGGGCGTGGCGGGGGCGCTCGTCTTCGCCTGGACGATGGCCAAGCCGGTGCGCGGCGCCTACCTGATGGTGCTGCTCGTGCCCCTCGTCGTGGGCCTGGGGCGCGGCCGGTTCGTGCCGGTCCTGCGGCCGAACGAGGCGCTGATCCTCTTCCTGCTCGGCGTGGCGATCCTCTCTGGGACGTTCGGCAAGACGGCCGGGCGCGTGCGCCTCGGGCCGATGACGGGCGTTGACCGCGCCTTCGCGCTGCTGTTCATCGCCGGCTCGCTGCTACCGCTCGTCGTGCAGCTGTTCCGCAGCGACAAGCCGACCGTCGAGGACACCTTCCAGCTCCTGTCGCTCATCAAGTACTACGTCGGCTACCGGCTGCTGCTGGCCGTGGTGCGAGACGACCGGCAGATGCTCACGGCGACGAAGCTGATGGTCGCCGCCAGCGCGATCGTCGCGATCGTCGGCATCATGCAGTACGGCCGCATCTTCAACATGCAGGAGATCCTGGCCGGCCTGTACGATTCGGGCCAGGTGCAGCAGTCCCTCGACGTGCGCCGCGCCACCTCGACGCTCGGCGTGTGGCAGGCGCTGGCCGACTACATGGCCGTCCACGCGGCCCTGTGCATGGGGCTGCTGGCGGCGCGCGTGCCGGGCGGCCGCGGCCTGCCGGCGCCGCACGCCATCCGCGGCTGCTGGCGCTGGGCCTTGATCGGCGCGCTGTTCGTCGCCATCGCCGGCGCGCTGGCGACCGCGACGCTGACGGCGGTGCTGGCCCTGGTGCTCGCGCTCGGCATGATGGCGGCCTTCGGGGGCTATCTCCGCCGCGCGGTGCTCTGGGCGATCCCCGTCACCCTCTTGGCAGCCATCGTCTTCTGGCCGGCGGTCCAGGAGCGCTGGGACTACCAGTTCACGAGCTGGGGCGCGAGCGGCGACATGCCGGTGACCTGGGAGTACCGCATCACCAACCTGACGACGATCTTCTGGCCCGCCGTGGAGAACGACCTGCTGCTCGGCGTGGCGCCCAGCGTGTCGCCCGACCTCGCCTGGCAGTTCCCCGAGAACCAGCAGATGTACCTGCTGTACCAGGGCGGCTTGATCTACGTCGCGGCCTACTTCATCTTCATGTGGGTGGTCTTGCGCGCCAGCTGGCGCTTCCTCAAGCGCCTCGACGGCCCGGCGCTCGCCGTCGGGCGCGCGGCCTTCATCGCCTGGACGCTGATGCTCGTGCTGGGACTGTTCGACACGCACCTGACGATGGCCGGCGAGGCCGACGCCGCCTGGACGCTGCTCGCCCTGGCGACCGGCGCGGCCGCCCGCGCGGCCGGCGAGCCGGCCTGATGCGCTTCCGCACGCGCGCCCTGATGCTGACCTGGGCGCCCTACTCGGGGCGCAGCGAGGGGCTCGCCCAGCACCTCGGCATCCGCAACTATTTCGTCCACTACCTGGCGTTCCAGCGGCCCTGGATCGCGCCGCTCAAGTACCCCCTGCAGGCCGTGGCCACGCTCCGCATCCTGTGGCGCGAGCGCCCGGCCACGGTGCTGGTGCAGAACCCGCCGCCGGTCGCGGCGCTGCTCGCGGCCCTCTACGGCGCGGCTACCGGCGCGGGCCTCATCGTCGACTCGCACTCGCAGGTGCTGCTCGTGCGGCGCTGGCGCTGGACGCTGCCGCTGCAGCGCTGGCTCGCGCGGCGCGCGCTGGCGACCATCGTCACCAACGAGCACCTGGCCGCCATCATCCGCGGCTGGGACGCGCCGGTGCTGGTCGCCGGCGACCCGCCGATCGCCGTGCCGCCGCTCGGGCCGCGCCAGCCCCCGGCGCGCTTCACCGTGGTCTGCATCGGCACCTACGCCGACGACGAGCCCATCGGCGCAGTGCTCGCGGCCGCGCGGGCGCTGCCCGACGTGCAGTTCGCCCTTACCGGCAACACCAAGTACGCCCGGCCAGAGTGGCTGGCCGACGCGCCGCCGAACGTCGAGTTTACCGGCTTCGTGCCGCTGGACGAGTACTACCGGCGCCTCCGCGACGCGAGCGCGCTGCTCGTGCTCACCACGCTCGACCACACGGTGCTGCGCGGCGCCTGGGAGGCGCTGGCGCTCGGCCAGCCGCTCATCACCTCCGACTGGGGCATCCTGCGCGACTACTTCAGCCCCGGCGCGCTGTTCGTCGACAACACCGCCGCCGGCATCGCGGCCGCGATCCGTGACGCGCGCGCGCGCGAGGACACGCTGCGCGCGCAGATGGCCGCGACCCGCGAGCAGCGGCGCCGCGCCTGGCACGAGGCGCAAGCCTACCTGGAGCGGCTGATCGACGGCGTCTGGATGCGCGTCACGAAGGCCACGCGGCGACCCAGCCCCGCGGCGCCGCCCACCGCGGCGACGGTCGAGCCGCCGGGAGGGCGCCGTGCAGGCTGAGGGCGTGGTGGAGCGGCGCCGCGTATTCCAGCGGCTGGCAGCGCTCGGCCGTCCGGACGCCCGCTTCTTGCGGCGCCTGGCGATTACGGGCGTCGGGAACGGGCTCAGCCGCGCGCTGGGCCTGTTGTTTGCCCTGGTGCTGGCAGGGCTGTTCCTGCCGGCCGAGTACGGCTACATCCGCTGGGCGACGAGCGTCGGCATGCTGGCGGCGATCCCCGTGGCCGGCGGCCCAGTGGCGCTCGCCCGCGCGCTCGGGGCCGCCCAGGGCGACCTGGCGCGCCAGCGCGGGCTCGCCACGGTCGGGATCGTGGCCGTCGTCGCCGTCACGGCGCTCTGCGCGCTGGGCACGACGCTCGTGCTCACGGCGATCGGGCGCCCCGTGGGCGGGGTGCTCGCCGTCCTCGTCGGCATGACTCTCTTCACGGTCGCCTACAACGTCTACCGCGGCCTGGGAAGCGCCTGGCGCATCGCCGCGCTCTACGCCGGCAGCAACGCCCTCCAGCTCCTGCTCGTCGTGCTGCTGTGCGGCGGGCTCGGCTGGAAAATACCCGATCTGGCCCTTATCGTTTACAGTTTTGCGTGGACGCTGGTCGTCCTGGCGCTGGAGCTGCGGGCGCCCCAGGCGCTGACCTGGGACGCCGCGGCGGCGCGCGGCGCGCTCGCCGAGCTGTGGCGGGTGTGGGCGCCGCTCGTGCTCGCCAATGCGGCCTACGCGGCGTGGGCCTGGGGCGACGTGGTCCTGGTCGAGCACTTCCTGGGCGAGGCGGCCGCCGGCTACTACGGCCTGGCGCGCACGATCGTCACGGTGTTCTTGCTGGTGCCCGAGGCGGTCACCATGCTGCTGCTGCCGCTGGTCGCCGCCGAGGGGCGCGGCGCGGGCAAGCTGACCGGCAGCCTGCTCGGCCTCACCGCGGCGGTGTCGGCGGGCCTGCTGGCCGGCGTCCTGCTCGTGGCGCCGCCGCTGTTGAGCCTGCTGGCGAACGGGCGCTACGCGCCCGCCGCGGCCGCGCTGCCGGGGCTGGCCGTCGGCATGGCGCTGTACGCACTCTATATGGTCCTGGAGGGGCACTTGGTCGGTATGGGACGCGCGGCGGTCCACGCCGCGGGCATCTCGGTCATGCTGGTCGTGACGCTCGGCGGCGGCGCCCTCCTGTTGCCCAGCCAGGGCCTGGCGGGCGGCGGGCTGGCCTTCGCGCTGGGCGCTGCCGCGGGCCTGGCCACGGTCCTTCTCCTCGGGCGCCGGGCGCTCAGGGGCGAGCCGCCGCGGCCCCCCGCTGCGGGGGCAAGCTTCGACCAGACGCGGGCGGTGCGCGCGTGATGCAGGCTAACGGCACGGCGCGAGCAGCGAGCGAGTCCCGGCCATCCTCGCCGTTGCCCCGCAACGCTGCGGTATCCGGCGCGAAGGGCGCCGGGGGGCGGGCGGACGACCGCCGCCCACGCGTTGCGATGGTCTCCTCGACGTACTACGTGGCCGACCCGCGCATCCGCCGGCAGGCCGAGGCGCTGGTGGCGCACGGCTATGCCGTCGACGTCATCTGTCAGCGGCAGGAGGGCGAAGCGCCCGCCGAGGACGTGGCCGGCGTGCGCGTCTACCGCGTCGGCGGCGTGCGCTACCGCGGCCAGAGCCTGGTGCAGTACGCGCGGGTCTACGGCGGCTTCTTCCTCGCCGCGCTGGCGCTGCTCACGCGCCTCCAGCGCCGCCACGACTATGCCGCCGTGCAGGTCTACAGCATGCCCGAGGCGCTGGTCCTCACGGCGATCGGCCCGAAGCTGGCCGGCGTGCCGCTGATCTACGACGCGGGCGACCTGACGACCGAGCTGTACGCGGCGAAGTTCGGCGACCGGAGCGTGCCCTTGATGGCAGGCGCGCTGCGGCTCCAGGAGGCCTTCTGCCTGCGGCTCGCCGATCTGGTCGTCACCGTCCACGAGGATTACCGCCAGCGCGTGCTGGCGCGCGGCGTGCCAGCCGAGCGCGTCGTGGTGGCTATGAACCTGCCGGACGAGCGGCTGTTCCACCCGGGCCTGCGCGAGACGCCGGGGGCGCTGCCGCCCGGCTTCGAGCGGCCCGCGGCCGGCCCGCAGCCGTTCATCGTGGTGAACCACGGCTCCTGGGTCGAGCGCTACGGCACGGACCTGTCCGTCGAGGCGGTGGGCCTGCTGCGCGACCGCATTCCCGAGCTGCGGCTGCTGATCTACGGCGATGGCGACCTGCGGCCGCGGCTCACGGCGCTCGTGGAGCGCCTGGACCTGCGCGACCGCGTGTACCTCGCCCCCCACTACCTGCCGGTCGAGACCATGCCGGGGCTGCTCGCGGCGGCGGACGCGGGGATCGTGCCGTCGCGCTCCGACGCCTTCACGGAGACCATGCTGCCGAACAAGCTGCTCGAGTATCTAGCATTGGGACTGCCCACGGTGGTCACGCGCACGCGGACGATCGTGGCGCACGTGCCGGAGAACGTGGTCGAGTACTGCGCGCCCGGCGACGTGGCCGATCTGGCCCGGGCCATCGAGCGCATCTGGCGCGACCCCCAGCGCCGCGCCGCGCTCGCGCGCGCCGCGCTCGACTTCAGCGCCGCCCACCGCTGGTCCGACGCCGCCGCGCGCTATTGCGCCGCCGTCGACGAGCTGGTGGCGCGTCACGGCCGCGTGCCGGCGGCGCCCGTGCAGCGCGCGCTGGCGGCGAGTGCGAGGAGGTCGCGATGAGGCGAGGCGCCCTGGGGCCGGGCGGCAGGCTCAGGCTCGCCCGGCTGATGGTCGTCGCCCTGGCGGCCGGGCTAGCTCTCCTGCCCGCCTTCGGGCAGGCGCTCGACCGTGACAGCGCCGAGCGCGAGCTGCTCACGCTCACCAACTCCGACCGCACCTCGAACGGCCTCGCGTCGCTGCGCCCGAACGACCCGTTGGCCGACGTGGCTCGCGACCGCAGCGAAGACATGGCGGATCGCAACTACTTCAGCCACGAGATCCCGCCCGACGGCCATTACTTCGAGTCGCTGCTGCCCCCCGCCGGGCTGGACTACCGCCTGGCCGGCGAGAACATCGCGCGCAACAATGCCAGCGACCGCGAGACGGTGCAGCGCGCCGAGACGGGCTTCCTGAACAGCCCGCCCCACCGTGCCAACATCATGGAGGCGCAGTACCGCGACATCGGTGTGGGCGCCTGGGACCGCGCGGACGGCATGAAGTACTTCACCGTCCTGTTCCTGACGCCGCTGGCGGCCGGCGCCGCGACCCCGCCCTCGCGCCTGCTGACCGCGCCGCCGGCGGCGTCGGACGAGGCCACGCCGCGCTTGGCCGAGGCGCTGCTCGGCCCAGCCGGCACGGCGCACGCGCAGGCGCAGGTGCCGAGCGACGAGAGCGAGGTGCCGACCACCAGCGAGGGGAGCGGGCGCATCGTCAGCAACGGGCCGCCGCCCGCGCCGCTGGCCAGCCAGCCGCGCCTGGCCGCCGAGGTGGTCGCCGGCCAGCCGGCCCAGCTGGGCCTGCTCGACGGCATCATTACCCGCGTGCTCAAGCTGTACCTGAGCGTGTGACGTGGAGCCCAAGACGCTGTCCGAGCCGACTGCGACGACCAACGGCGCCGCGGCCGCCGGTCCCGCGCTGTACTGTGAGGGACTGACGAAGATCTACCGCGGCCCGCGGCCGGTGCACGCCCTGCGCGGCGTGAGCCTGTCGGTCGAGCCGGGCGAGTTCGTGGCGATCATGGGGCCGTCGGGGTCCGGCAAGAGCACTCTCCTGCACCTGCTCGGCGGCATCGACACGCCGACCAGCGGGCGGGTGGTCATCGACGGCGTCGACCTGAGCACGCTCGACACGGCCGCGCTCACGCGCCTGCGCCGCGAGCGCACCGGCTTCATCTTCCAGTTCTTCAACCTCGTGCCCACGCTCACCGTGCGCGAGAACGTCGACCTGCCGTTCCTCCTCGGCGCGCCGGCCGGCGGGTACCGCCGCGAGCGGGTGCAGAACAACCTGCGCCGCATGGGCCTGGAGGGCTACGAGGACCACAGCCCGCAGCAGCTCTCCGGCGGCGAGCAGCAGCGGGTGGCCATCGCCCGCGCGCTGGTAACGCGCCCGGCGATCGTCTTCGCCGACGAGCCCACCGGCAACCTCGACTACGCGACCAGCGAGGAGATCCTCAACCTGCTTCAGACCTGCTCCCGCGAGTTCAACCAGACCATCGTGCTGGTGACGCACGACGCGCGCGCGGCGGCTTACGCCGACCGCGTGCTGTTCGTGCGCGACGGCCTGCTGCGCGAAGACATCCAGCTTGGGCGCCGGGAGGATCATCGTGCCGGGCCTCTCATTGCTCGCCTGGCGGAGCTTGGCCTCTAGGCCGCTCCGCACGCTCCTGACCCTCCTGGCGGTGGCGCTCGGCGTCGCCATGCTGGTCGCCGTGACCGCGACCAACGCCACGATCGACGCCAGCCTGCAAGAGGCTGCCAACCGCCTCGTCGGCAACGTGGACGCCGAGGTCCGCAGCTTCGGCGGCGCCGGCTTCACCCGCCAGACCGCCGACGCCATCCTGCGCCTGCCCGAGGTCGAGCGTCGCGGCGACGACGTCCTGGCCGCGCCCACCGTCCACAAGCGCGTGTTCTACCGCACCGACGCCGGCACGCAGGGTTTCGTCGAATTGATCGGCATCGACCCGGCAAAAGCCCGGCTGATGGAGACGTTCGGCGTCCAGCAGGGCGTGTTTCTCCCGACCGAGAGCATGCGTAACGTGATGGTGCTGGCCAGCTGGGCGAAGGCGCGCAACCTCGCGCCGGGCGACTTCATCCAGCTCATCAGCTACACGGGCTTGCAGCCGTTCCAGATCGTCGCCTTGCTCGACGACGCGGGCCTCGGCGAGACCGGTTACGGCCAGGTGGTGTACGTCTCGCTGCGGAGCGGCCAGGAGCTGTTCAACATGGCCGACCGCGTGGACCGCGTCGCCCTGAAGCTGCGCCCCGACGCGACCATGCCGCAGCTCGAGGCCGACCTGCGGCAGATCATGCAGCAGGACTACCTGGTGGTCCCGGCCGCCGAGCGGGCGCGCGGGCTGCGCGAGTCGGTGGCCGCGCTCCAGTACAGCCTGGACCTGTTCGGCATCCTGCCGCTGCTCGTCGGCGCCTTCTTCATCCTGAACAGCTTCCAGCTCAGCGTGGCCGAGCGGCAGCGCGAGCTGGCGCTGCTCCGCGTGGGCGGCGCGACGCCCGGCCAGGTGATGCGCCTGGTGCTCTGGGAAGCCCTCTGGCTGGGCGTCGTCGGCAGCGCCCTCGGCATCATCCTGGGCGTTGCGCTCGCCTGGGTGCTGGTGCGCGCGTTGGAGACGAGCGGCGAGGTGCGCCTGCTCGCCTGGGCGCTGCCGCTCACCGCCATCCTCGGCGGCCTGGCGGCGGGCCTGGTCGTCACCGTGCTGGCCGCGCTGCTGCCGGCGGCCAACGCCGCACGCACCGCGCCGCTCGACGTGCTGCGCCCGCGCGGCGCGCTCGGCGCGCTCGGCGGGCGGCCGGGCTGGACCGGGCTGGCGGTGCTCGGGCTGCTGGCCGCCATCGCGCTCCTCGCCGCCGGGGTCGCCGCCGCGGAATGGCGGCTGCTTGGCGCCGTCGGCCTGGTGCTCCTCTTCGTCAGCGTGCTCGCCTTGCTGCCGCTGCTCCTCGGCGGGCTGGCTGCGCTGCTCAACCCGCTGCTGCGCGTGCTCCCGGGCGACAGCCTGCTGAGCGCGCGCAACCTGACGCGCAACCGCACGCGCACCACGGTAACGCTCACGGGCCTGGTCGTCGGCTTCGCGCTGACCGTCGGCGTGGGCGGGCTGGCCGAGAGCGCCACGCGCGTCGGGCGCGACCGCGCCGCGGCGCTGTTCGCCGGGCGCTACGCCATCATCTCGCCGGTGGCCCAGCCGGGCGAGTTCGTCACCGACTTCGCCAAGGTTCCCGGCGTCGCGCGCGTCTCCCCGATCCGCCACTTCGCGGCGCTCCACGACCGCGAGATCGCGGACGTCATCGCGCTGGAGCCCGATGCCTACGCCAGCACGCCCGCCCAGGGCCGGCAGGACGCCGCGTGGCGGGCCGCGCTCGGCGCGCTCGCGGCGCACGGCGACGGCGCGCTGGTGCCGGGGCCGCTGGCCGCCGCCTGGGGCGTCGGCCCCGGCAGCACGCTGCGGCTGCGCGCGAACGACCGCGACGTGGACATCCCGGTGGTCGGCGTCATCGAGCCCGTGTTTCCCTCCGACGACGACCGCGGCGCGGTGATCGTGCCCTGGGCCACGACGCTGCGCTGGACAGGGCAGGACGAGTGGAACTACCTGAACGTGCTGCCGGCGCCCGGCCAGGCCGGCCCGGCGCTGGGGCGCGCGCTCGGCGACGCCGCCGCGCTCTACGGCCTGCAGGCCATCACCACCGACCAGATCGCCGGGTCCATCCAGCGCTCGCTGGAGCGCGTCGTGGGCCTGGTGAACGCTATGCTCGGCGTCGGCATCCTCATCGCCGCGCTCGCCATCCTGAACACCATGCTCATGAACGTCTACGACCGCGTCCACGAGATCGCGCTGCTGCGCGCGACTGGCATGGACCCGGCCCAGACCGCGCGCATGGTGCTCTTCGAGGCGATGGCGATGGGGCTCGTGGCGATGCTCGTGGGAAGCGCGCTCGGCCTGGGCGCCGGCTGGCTCGTCTTGCAGCTCGCGCGCTCGCCCGAGTTCCAGGCACCCTACGTCTTCCCGGCCCCCGAGATCCTGGCCGCGCTCGTCGTCGCGCTCGTGCTGGTGCCGCTGGCGGGCGTCTACCCGGCGCGCTACGCCGCGCGCCTAAACGTGGTCGATGCGCTCACCGGCATGCGATAGTTCCCCCACCCTCGACTCGCTCGGGTTGGAGGCGGCATGTCTCGCGTTCGCGCCCCGCACCTCGCGCTCGCCGTCGCCGCGCTGCTCCTCGTCGGCCTGGCCGCGCCGGGCACGCCGCCCGCGCGCGCGACGCCCGACCGCGTGAGCGCGCTCGGCGGCAGCTGGTTCGCCGTGGGCTACAACTACCCCTGGCACCGCTACAACTACGACTTCGGCGACGACGCTGGCGAGAACATCCACGGCCAGTACGCCGCGCTCGACGCCCAGCTCGCCGACTTGCAGGCGAGCGGCACGCACGTCACGCGCTGGTACGTCTTCAACGACGGCGAGCGCTACCCGCTCTTCGACCGCAACGGGCAGGTCACGGGCCTCCCCGCCAGCTTCTACCAGAACTTCGACGACATGCTGGCGCTGGCCAGCGCCCACAACGTCTACGTGATCCCGGTGCTCTGGGACTCGCCGGTGGCGAAGCGGGGCCGCAACCACGCCGCCGTCATCACCGACGCGGGTGTGCGCCAGAGCTACCTCGACAACGTGCTGCGCCCGCTCCTCCAGCGCTACGGCCGGAATCCCACCATCCTGGCCTGGTCGGTGATGAACGAGCCGGACTGGCCGGCCGGCTTCACCAATGACCGCAGCTTCCAGCGTATTCCCGTGGACCAGCTGCGCGCCTTCATCCAGGCGCACGTGCAGTACGTGCGCACCTACGCCAGCCAGGCGGTGACCATCGACGCGGGCGGGCTGCCCTGGCTGGACCGCTGGACCGACCTCGGCCTCGATCTGTACCTCGTCCACTGGTATCCGTGGATCGACCGCGACTACGGCGCCCAGTACTCGCCGTACAACCGCGCGGCCGACAGCTTCAACGTGGACAAGCCTATCGTCATCGCCGAGTTTCCGCTGAAGAGCACGCCCTACAGCGTGCAGCAGAGCCTGGACACGTTCTACGCCAACGGCTACGCGGGCGCGCTGGGCTGGTGCTACCCGAACAACGTGGACGAGTTCTGCGACCAGGGCAGCTACAACAGCTCGCGCGACACCTTCCGCGCCTGGGCTCAGGGGCACCAGGCCGAGGTGAACATCCGCCCAATGCAGGGGCTGGTCCCTGGGCCGTGGAGCGGGTGGCGCGGCTAGCCTGACGAACCCAAAATGACCGATCCGTGAACGGGCGAGCCCGTCGCACGGGATGGACTACGCAATTCGGATGATGGCGGGTGCCCCGGTCGTCCGGACCGGGCGGGCACAATCGTCTTGAGCATGGATATTCAGAATTCTGGCCCGCGCCTATAATCGAAAGTAGCGCCATCAGACGGAGTCGAACGTGCGCGTATTCTTGCTCAGCGTGGCTGCCGGGCTGCTGATCGTGGCGGGCGTCGCGGCGTATGGCGAATTCGTCAGCTTGCGCCAGTCGCTGGCCACGGGCCAGCAGGCGCTCGCCAGCGCGAGCAGCGGCATCTCGGGCGGCGCGCTCGATCGCGCGGTGGCCGGCGACGTGGATCTCAGCCAGTCGTGCGCCGACCTCTCGACAGCCGCGGGCGCCTTCGGCGATGCCGCGGAGAGCGTGAACCGCATGGCGCCGCTGGTGCGGCTCGTGGAGCAGGTGCCGGCGACGGCCGCGCGCACGGAGTCGAGCATCGCGCTCGTGGCGGTCGCCACCGAGGTGAGCGCGGCCGGCGACCAACTGTGCCAGGGCTTGCAGCCGCTCGCGGCGTTGCTGAAGGAGAACCAGAGCGGCGATGGCCCGCTCGGCGAGCAGGTGCTGACCACGCTCGCCGGCGCGCGGACGGACCTGGAGCAGGCCCGCACGCGCCTGGCCGGCGCCGAGATCGCCCTGGCGAAGGTGCGGCCCGAGGAGCAGGACGCGACCACGCGCGACGCGCTGGACCGGCTGAGCGCCAAGCTGCCGGGGCTGCGGAACACGGTGGACGCGCTGCTGGTGCTGCCCGACCTGCTCGGCGCCAACGAGGCGCGCACCTACCTGCTGGTCGCCGAGAATCGCGACGAGCTGCGGCCCACCGGTGGCTACATCGGCACGGCGGGCGTGGTCACGGTCGACGGCGGCAAGATCGAGCGGCAAGAGTTCGGCACGAGCGTCGCCTACGATCTGTCGCCCGACATCATGGTGCCGCCGCCCGCGCCGCTCGTGCGCTACCTGGACTCGAGCTACTGGCAGCTGCGCGACGCCAACTGGTGGCCCGACTTCCCGTCCAGCGCCGAGCAGCTCGCGTACTTCTACAACGGCACGCGCGACGACCAGCTGAACGGCGTGATCGCCTTCGACCAGCACGCGCTCGAGCTGCTGCTCGCGGCGACCGGGCCCATCGCGGTGCCCGACTACGACGAGACCGTGACGGCCGACAACCTGCAAGAGCGCCTGGACTACTACGTCCACGCCCACCCGGGGCTGGACGAGGAGTACTCGCGCAAGCAGTTCGTCGGCTCTGCGGCCGCGGCCGTGATCCAGACGCTGACGAGCGCGCCGCCCGACCGCCTGCGCGCCTATGCCGATGCGCTGGGCCAGGCGCTGGCCGGCAAGCACCTGATGCTCTATCTCGGCGAGTCCGCGGCCGCCCACCTGGCGGCCGAGCTGAACTGGGACGGGCACCTCTACCAGGGCGCGGGCGACTACGTGTACGCGGTCCACGCGAACGTGAGCCCGAACAAGATCGATCCTTACGTCGAGCGCTCGATGCGCTACGCGGTCGACCTGACGGCCTCTCCGCCGCGCGCCCGCCTGACGATCGATGTGAAGAACACGTTCGACCCGACGCAGACGGCGCCGTGGCTGACGACGGACTACCGCGACTACCTGCGGGTGTACGTCCCGTACGAGAGCGCGCTGCAGAGCGCGACGGGCTTCGCCGACGACGCCCAGACCCTCACGGAGTGCGGCCGCACCGCCTTCGCCGGGCTGATCGACGTGCCGCCGGGCGGCCAGACCAGCGTGGTGCTGGAGTACACGCTGAACGCGGCGGTGCTCGATGGCGGCTACTCGCTGGCCGTGCAGAAGCAGGGCGGCCTTGGCCCGACGCCGCTCAGCGTGGCGATCACCGATCACGACGGCACGATCACGACGGACGCGGCCCTGGCGCACGACGTGCAATACCGCGTGCGCGACGGCGCGCTGGCGGGCCGCGACCTGCCGGTGGCGGCCTCGACGCGGCTGGCCTGCGCGCCGTCGAAGCCCGAGCCCAAGGTGCTGGCGCCGCCCGTCACCATGTCCATCCCGAAGATCGGCGTGAAGGACGGCCCCATTACCGCCCTGAAGGTGCTGCCGACGGGCGAGATGGAGGTGCCGGGCGACGGCGAGCACATCGGCTGGTACGAGGCGAGCGCGCGCCCGGGCGCGCCGGGGAACTTCGTCTCGGCAGCGCACGTGGACTGGGCCGGCAAGCTCGGCGTGTTCTGGGGCCTGAACGAGCTGCAGCCGGGCGACCAGATCGTCGTTACCGACAGCGATGGCGTCGCGCACACCTACGCCGTGGAGTGGAACAAGGCGGTGCGCCCGGAAGATGCGCCGCTGATGGACATCGTCGGGCCAAGCCCTGATGCTATCATGACGCTCATCACCTGTACGGGCAATTTCAACCGCGTGACTCGGAGCTACGATCATCGCCAGGTCGTGCGGGCGCGCCTGGTGGACGGGGGTTAGCGCCCAGCGGAGCTGGGACCGCGTGCTTGGGAGGAGAGCGGACTATGCAACGACAGCGCACGACCACGATCCTGCGGGGCGCCTTGGCGGGCGGGCTGCTGGTGCTGGCGGGCAGCGCCGTCGCCGCGCCGGCCGCGCTGGCCGACGGCGGCGATTATGGTACCTGCTGCAACATCATCGTCAATGTGACGCCGCCGCAGGTGACGCCGCCGAACGTGACGATCCCGAGCGTGTCGCCGCCCTCGGTCAGTGTCACGCCGCCGCAGATCCCGCAGACGATTCCCGTGGTGCCGATCGGCGGCGGCGGGAGCACCGGGGTCTCCAGCGGGGGCCCCGGCGCGATGGCCTCGATCAGCCCCGTGTCCGCGTCGGTGAGCCCGGTCAGCATCGCGGCGCGGCCGATACCCGCCGCCGTCGCGCCCGTGGCACCGCCCGCGCCCGTGGCCCCGCCGGTGAGTCAGGTGCTCGGCCGCACGGTCGAGGCGCCCCCGGCGCCCCCGGCGCCCGAGGTGCCGGCGGCCGTCGTGCCGCGCCCGATCATCGAGGAGACCGCGCCGCGCGTGGTCGCGCCGCCGGAGGAGGTCGCGGAGACCGCGCCGCGCACGGTCCAGCGCGAAGTCTGCATCCCCGGCGTCGGCGGCGCCGGCATGGGGCCGACCTGCGGCGAGGTGCTCGGTCGCACGGTGCAAGGCCCGGGCCTGCCGCTTGCCCGCGCGCTGCCCAAGGCCGGCGAGGGCCTGGACGGCGGCTTCACGGTCTGGCCGCCGCTGGCGCTCGCCGGCGGCGCGCTCGCGCTGGCCCTGGTGGCGCTGGCCCTGCCCCGCCGCCGCCCCGGCGCGCAGGTCGCCTAACGTCCCGGATCGGGCGCGCCCCGCGCCCCCAGCGTACGCCTCTCTTTCCGCCGGCGCGGCGGTGTGTGTGAGCACTGCCGCGCCGGCGTTCGCGCCCTCTCCATCCATACGGAGAAGGGCGGCGCCACCGGCACCGGCTCCGCCGGCAGTCCCCGCCCCCTATGCGGGCAGGGGGTACTTCCCATTTTGCGCCCATCGGCGGGCCGGCCGCTGCTAGAATGTAGGACAACAGCGGGAGCGGAGAGGGAGCAGGAGCCTGATGGGGATGGAGCGCACCCGCCGGGCCGTGCTGGTCGGCGCGGATACCGCGCGGCTCCTGGCGCTGGCCGACGAGCTAGAGGCGCGCGGGCTGGAAGTGGCCCTCTATCGCGAGGCCGAGCGAGGCCTCGCGGTGTGCGAGGAAGGCCGCTGCGACGTGCTCGTGGCCATCGGACGGCTTGCGCCGCGCGACGGCGTACCGCCGCAGCGCGTCTCGGTGCCACTGGTCTTGCTCGACGCGCCCGACGCGCCCGACCTGGCGCTGCGCCCGACCGGGCCGCGCACGGCGCTCGGCGCAAGCGTCCTGCCCGCTGCGGCCGCCGACCGGGTGGTCGCGCTGCTGGCCCGAGCGTCCGAGGCACCGGCCGGCGCGACTCCGGGCCCGGCCCCAACGCCGGCCGAGGCCCAGGAGCCGGCCGAGCCCGCCGCCCCGGCCACCCTCCCGCCGGTCGCGCCACGGAAGGCGCCCGAAGCGGCCGCGACCGGTCCGAGCGTACCCATCGCGCCGCCGGCCTCCCCCGAAGATCGCGAGGCCGGGGGGACAGTTGTGGCGCCCGGAGCCGCGCAAGCGAGCCGCGCGCCGGGCGGTGTCCCAGCCGAGCGATCCGTCGGCGCGGGAGAGGCGCCGCGCGACGCCGTCAGGGACGCATCGCCGGCCGCGGCCGTGCCCACCCTGCCGCGCGCGCGGGATGCGGGCGCGCCCGAGACGCCCCGCACCCGCCCGCCGGAGAGCCCCGGGGCCCCGCCGCCCACGTCCGCTGTCGAGTCGCCCGCGGGCGCTGGCCCGGGCGGCGCGGCCACGCTCACCGCCCCGGCGCCACGCGCGGAGCCGAGCGCTGAGCCGCCCGGCCCGGCCGACCGCGGCTCCTCGCCGCGCCGCACGGCGGCGGATGCCGACGCTGCGGAGCTACAGCAGGCGGCCCCCGTTGGCGAGAGCGCGCCGCTCGCCCGCCCGAGGCCACGCCGCGCCAGCATCCTCTCCAACGTGCTCTTTGTCCTCGCGGGCTTGGCCCTGGGCCTCGCCCTGGGTCTGATCGTCCTGGGTCTGACCGGCGGCATGCGATGAGCGAGCGCAAGCCGATACTCATGCAGGTGCTCATACTGGCGGCCGGCCTCGCGCTCGGGACCGTATTCGGCTTCCTCGTGCTGGCATTCTTCGGCGTGCGATGAGGCGCATCCCCTCGCTGCTCGCCGCCCTGGCGCTGGCCCTGCTGCTTGGGGGGGCGCGCGCGCCCGACGCGGCGAGCCAGACGGTCCCGCCGACGCCCAGCGCCCCTGGCGCCCGCGCGAACCCCATCGTGCAGGAGAACCAGCGGCCGGGCGGCGCCCAGTGGCAGCGCGTCTCCCCGGCGCCGCCCCGCACCGCCGTCGACCACCCGGAGGGCAACACGCCCGAGGCCGGCGAGAGCCCGAGCGAGATCGAGCGCTGGGAGCCGCCCGTCATCAGCGGGTATGCCGACCGCGTCAGCGCGGCCGCTGGCGATACGATCCGCTTCTTCGTCTCGACCACCGCCCCCGCGTACGACCTGAGCGTGAACCGCATGGGCTGGTACGGCGGCGCTGGCGGCCGCGAGGTACTCAGCGCCTTCGGCCAGGTCGGCACCCAGCAGCCGCTGCCGACGCCTGATCCCGAAACCGGCCTGGTCGCGGCCAGCTGGCTGCCGTCCTACTCGCTGGTGATTCCCTTCGATTGGGTGAGCGGCGTGTATCTCGTGCGGCTGCTGGCCACGAACGAGGCCCACGACGTCGGATACATCCTGTTCGTCGTGCGCGACGACAACCAGGCGGCCGACTTCGTGTACAAGCTGGCCGTCAACACCTACCAGGCCTACAACAACTGGGGCGGCAAGAGCCTCTTTCGCTACAACTCCGCCGGCACCCCCGCCACCAAGGTATCGTTCGACCGGCCCTACAGCCAGTGGGATGGGGCGGGCCAGTTCTTCGACTGGGACTTCCCGATGATCCGCTGGCTGGAGCGGGAAGGCTACAACGTCACCTACATCACCGACGTGGACGCGCACGCGGGCACCGACTGGCTCGCCGGCCGGCGCGCGCTGCTGTCCGTGGGCCACGATCAGTACTGGTCCAAGGAGATGCGCGACAACTGGGAAGCCGCCCGCGACGTGGGCCGCTCGCTGGCGTTCTTCGGCGGCAACGCGGCCTACTGGCAGGTGCGCTACGAGCCCTCCGAGCGCGGCGCCGCCAACCGCGTGCTCGTGAGCTATCGGGATGCCCGCCTCGATCCCCTGACGGGAGCGGACAACAGCCGCGTGACGGTGGCGTTTGGCAGCGACGTGGTGAAACGGCCCGAGAACGCGCTGCTGGGCGCACGGTGGGAGGGGAGCACGAGCGGGGGCGCGACGTTCCCCTACGTCGTGCAGGCGCCCGACTATTGGATCTTCGCCGGCACCAACGCCAGCGCCGGCGAGGCGTGGAGCGCGGTCGTCGGCGGCGAGTTCGACCGCGCCGTGCAGGACGCCGCGACGCCGCCCGGCCTGGTCGTGCTCTCGGCCTCGCCGGTGACCGACCTGCAGGGACAGGCGGCAGTCGCCAACTCCGTCTACTACCGCGAGGGCGGAATGGTGTTCGACGCCGGCACGGTGGACTGGGCGTGGGGCCTAGACGACTGGCGGCAGCTGGGCCTCGTCGATCCCCGCCTCCAGCGCGTGACGGCGAACCTGCTCGCGGCGTTTGTCGAGGGCCGGCCGCCCGCGGCCGCGACGGAGCCAGCCGCGAACCGCGCCGTCCTCTGGGAGCTGGCCGCGGGCCTGCTCGCCGTGGCGGCGGCCGCTGCCGTGGGCGCCTGGTACTGGCGCTCGCGCTCCCGCATCGCCCCCTATGACCCCTGGGCCGAGTAGCGCCACGCCCGCCTTCTCGTCCCCGCTCCCCCTCACGATCCCCGGGCCGTGCTCGCGCCGCCAGGTGGCCCGGCGCCCACGAGCGGCCGTGACGCGGCCGTGAGCCGCGGGCGCTAGGCATCGGCCACTCCCGTTTCGCAAAGTGTTCCCAGGGGCACAACGCTCGCGGGGCCGCCGGCCTGCCGGCCGAGGGCGACCCGCGGTGCTCCAGGGGGCAGCCGGCGCGACCGACCGATGCTAACAGACTGTGACATGGGGGCCGTAGGCACCGCTTCCTGAAGGTTGATAGGCTCCCGCTTGGAGGGGACAGCCACCCCAAAAGACAGCGTGCAACGTCGGCGGCGGAGGAGGGCCGGCGACGAACGCGAGTGAAGGAGGAGCTACTTGCGTCGAGGAATCATCCTAGCCGCGGCGTTGATCGTTGGTCTTTCGCCTGGGGCAGCTAGCGCGCAGACGGCGCCCGGCACGGCGGCGTGCCAGGATCAGGTACTTCAGAACACCCTGCCCCTGCTGCAGCTCGCGAGCCGCTTCACGCCGAGCGGCATCTTCCCGGTCGGCTACGCGCCGCTATCGCAGCCCTTCGCCACCAGCCCGTTCGAGGGCGCCAACGCCTACCCAGCGCCCGCCTACTACAATAGCTACGCGCAGCCGCCCTGGGCTCTGCAGCGCCCCGACCTCTACCCGAGCGGCTATCCGCAGGCGAGCGTGTATCCGCAGCTGTATCCGGACGGCGGCGTCCCGATTCCGGCAGTCGACCCGAATCCGGAGCTATCGTCCGCCAACATCCTGGATACGCTCCAGCGCGATGGCACGTTCGACCAGTTGACCTCCGGCGAGCGGGCGAACTTCCTCCTGCAGTTGGCCGCGCTCCAACAGAGCGAGGTGGGCCAGCGGATCGCCCAGGCAGGGCTCCAGCAGAACGCGCAGACGGCCGTCCTGAACACCCGCCGCCTGCCCTACGACCTGTCGATCGCCATGCAGTCGAACTCCCGCGACTGGTTCCAGAGCTATGTGCTCTACGCGGCGACCGTGCAGAACCTGGTCGCCGCCGGCTGCAACACCAACACGGGCCTCCTGGGAAGCGGTGCCCTCGTGCCAGGCGGGGCGCCGATCGCCGGCCTCACCGGCGTCGCGGGCGTGCCGGCCAGCCCGCTGGCCGGGACCTTCGGCCTGCCCGGCACCACCACCCCGTTCGGGGCCGGGGGCATCACGGCCCTGAGCACGTTCTGTCGCAGCAATACGCTGAATCTCCCGATCTGCAACGGCCTGCGCTAGCGCTTCAGCCCGGCAGCCCCCTCCAGCCCGCCCCGAGACGAGCCGCTCGTCTCGGGGCGTTCCGCGTCCCGCTACCGACGTTGCGGGCAGCGGCGGGGCGCACTACCATCCTCGGCGAGATGCCTGGCGCCCGCCGATATGTTGCCCCTGGAGGCACGGCCCATGTTGTCGCGCGAAGAGAACGAGCTGCTCACCCGCGTCGGCCCGGGGACGGCGATGGGCGCGTTGCTCCGTCGCTACTGGCTCCCGGCGCTGCTGGCCGAGGAGGTACCGCGGCCCGACGATCCGCCCGTGCGCGTCCGGCTCCTGGGCGAGGACCTGGTAGCCTTCCGCGACACGGCGGGCCGCGTGGGCCTGCTCGGCGCCCACTGCCCGCACCGGGGCGCCTCCCTCTTCTTCGGTCGCAACGAGGAGTGCGGCCTGCGCTGCGTGTACCACGGCTGGAAGTTCGACGTGACGGGCCGCTGCGTGGACATGCCATCCGAGCCCGAGGAGAGCACCTTCAAGGACCGCGTGCGGGCGACCGCGTATCCGTGCGTCGAGCGGGGCGGCGTGATCTGGGCCTACCTCGGTCCGGGCGACTGCACGCCCGCCCTGCCGCGCCTCGAATGGACGCTCGTTCCCGCCAGCCATCGGTACGTCCACAAGCGCTTCCAGGCCTGCAACTACCTGCAGAACGTCGAGGGCGAGGTGGACTCTGCCCACGTCTCGTTCCTGCACCGGCGCCTCGCGCCCGACGGCCAGGCCGCCGGCTCCGGCCAGACGCTGCTCGCCCGGGCGACCGACGGCGCGCCCGTCTTCACGGTACAGGAAACCGCCTACGGCCTCGCCATCGGCGCGCGGCGCAGCTGGGACCAGCACCAGTACTACTGGCGCGTAACGCAGTTTCTAATGCCCACCTACACCATGATTCCGAGCGAGGCCGACGCCCCGATCAGCTTTACGGCGGCCGTGCCGGTGGACGACACACGCACCGCGGGGTACACCGTCTCCTGGCGACCGGACCGGCCGCTCACGGACGCGGACGTGGCGCGCATCGAGAGCTGGACCGGCATCTACTCCGAGGTGGACCCCCGCACCTACCAGCCGCTGGCCAACCGCGCCAACGACTACCGGCTCGACCGAGAGAAGCAGCGACACGAGTCGTTTACGGGCATCAAGGGCATCCGCGACCAGGACCTGGCGGTGCAGGAGGACCAGTTCGGCGGGCCGCTCGCCGACCGCACGCGCGAGCACCTCGGGTCGAGCGACACGGCCGTCATCGCCCTGCGCCAGCGCCTGCTGCGAGCGGTCCGCGCGCTGCAACGCGGCGAGGGCCCGCCCGAGACGCTGGATGGCGAGGCCTACCGGATTCGCTCGGCCGCCCTGCTGCTGCCCCGCTCGGCCCCTTTCGCCGCGGCTGCCCGCGCGGGCCAGATCAGCCCCCAGCCCGCCTGATACCGAATCCGGGGGTGGCGTTCCCTTACTCCCTCTCCCCTTGGGAGAGGGTCGGGGTGAGGGGGCGCCCCGCTCACCGAGCCGCCGGACCGGGCCGGGTATTAGTCTCCCGTGGGCCGCGCCGTGGCCACGGACGGCTGCTCGGCGTCGTAGTCGAGGTGGCAGGAGGGGCAGCGCAGCGTCGGTCGCCCAGCGGCGTCGGTGGCCGGCTGCAGGCGGCGCGCGCAGGCGCAGACATGGCCCACCAGCCGCGCGGGGTTCCCAAGCACCAGGCCGTGGTCGGGCACGTCGCGCGTGACGACGGCGCCCGCGCCGACGAGCGCAAAGCGGCCGATCGTCGTGCCGCAGACGATCACCGCGCCGGCGCCGATCGCCGCGCCCTGGCGCACCAGCGTGCGGTTGCACGTCCAATCGTCCAGGCGCTTCAGGCTGCCGTCAGGATTGATCGCGCGGGGGTGCAGGTCGTTGGTGAAGACCGCCGCCGGCCCGACGAACACGCCGTCCTCCAGCTCCACCCCGCGGTAAACCGACACGTTGTTCTGGATCTTCACGCGGTTGCCGATCCGGGCGCCGTCCTCGACGTAGACGTTGCGGCCGAGCACACACTCGGCGCCGATCCGGGCGCCCTCGCGGATGTGGCAGTAGTGCCAGATACGAGTGTCGGCGCCGATCTCGGCCTCGGGGTGGACCTCCGCGGTGGGATGAATCACGCGCGCCTCCCAGCGGCCGCTGGCGGCCACCCGATGATGGTAGCAGATTGGCGCGCTCGCGCTGGACCGGCCGAGGCCGCCGGGGTCAGGCCGCGCGGGAGCGGGCGCCCGCGTCCGGGGGATGGCGAAGCCGCAGGTCGGCCCGCAGCTGAATGAACCGCAGGATGTCGGCGCGGCTGAGGAGGCCCACGACGTTGCCCGCCTGCACGACGGGCAACTGGTTCAGCCCCCCGTCCACGAGCAGCTCGAGCGCGGTATTCAAGTCGGCGTCGGGCGCGATGGTCTTGAGCGGGGTGGGCGTCATGATGCGCGCCACCGGCGTCGTCGCCCACGCCTCCTGGGGTAGCTCCTTGGCATCGGTGATGCTGACGATGCCCAGAAGCCGCCCCGCCTCCGTAACCAGGAGCGCCCGCTGCCCACGACGCAGCACGTGCTCGGTGACGAACTCTGTCACGGTCAGGTCCGGGGGCGTCGTGGGAGGGTGCGGGTCCATTAGCTCCGCGACCCGCACGCCACGCAGGTTCTCGCTCAGCACCTGCTGCTGGCGCGTGGTCTCGGCGGCGCTGTTCAGAAACCAGCCGATGAACGCCGTCCACAGGCCGCCAAAGAAATCGCCGCTCAGCAGGCGGGCGACGCCCCAGAAGATCAGCAAGAATCCCACGCCCTGCCCCACGTACGACGCGATGTCCGTCGCCCGCCGCAAGCTGCCAGTCGCCGCCCAGATCGCCGAGCGAAGCACGCGCCCGCCATCCAGCGGGAAGCCGGGCACGAGGTTGAAGACGCCCAGAATGAGGTTGATGATGGCCAGGTAGCCGAGCGCGGCGCCGAGCGGCGAATCGCCCAGCCCGACCAGCTGGTGCGCGGCCCAGAATATCGCCGCCAGCACGAAGCTCGTGAGCGGGCCGACGATCGAGATGAGAAACTCATCCTGCGGTCGCTCGGACTCCGCCTTGAGATTCGAGACCCCGCCGAAGATGAACAGCGTGATGCTGTGTACTTCCTGGCCGCGCGCCAGCGCGACGAACGAATGGCTCAGCTCGTGGACCAGCACCGAGGCAAACAGCGCCAGCGCGGCGAGAATACCGACCACCCAGTACGTCGCAAGCCCCCACCCGGGATAATTCGCCGGGAAGAAGCCGCTCGCCAGGGACCAGGCGACCAGGAGGAACGCGAACAGCCAGGTGTAGTGGACGCCGATCTCGATGCCGGCCAGGCGCCCGAGCTTGAAGCTGCTCTCCATCCCACCGCCCTCCTTCCGAGGCGAGCCCCACCGTCCTGGTGGGGCAAAGAGTGCTTACCGGGCAGCAGGCGTGCCAGGCAACGCGGGCGCCTGCTCCAGTGCATAGCGCAGCTGGCTCACGAGGTCGGCCAGCCGCAGCGCCTCGGCCGTCCCCAGCGCCCGCGGCGGCCGCAGCAGTTGCTCGACCTCGTGGGCCAGCCGCGAGCCATCCGCGAAGCCGAAGGTGCCGACCGACCCGGCGAGCCGGTGCGCCTCGTGAAAGGCGCGCTCACGCAGCCCCGCATCCAGCTCCTCTTGCAGCAGCGCGGTCGTGGCCTGCTCGACCACCGCCACCCGCTCCAGGGTCGGCGCCCGGAAGCGCTGCCACATGGCGGTGATCGCCGCGGTCATGGCCCGCGCGTCGCCGGACGACGGGGGCGCGGGTGCGAGCGTCACGCCCAGGCACTCGGCGGCCGCCCGAGCTAGCTCCTCGCGCTCGACGGGCTGGAAGAGCAGCCGCAGGACGCCGGGCCTGGTCGCCAACGCCGGCACCAGGCGCGAAGCCGCCGCACGCTCCAGGCAGTGGAGGATGGGCAGCTCCGCGGTCGCTGCGGCTGCGCGCACCCGCCGGAGCAGGTCTAGCGCCGCGGACCCAGCACGCTCGTGATCGAGCACGAGCAGCGACCAGCCGCCCTGGCCCAGCGCGTCGAGCGCCGCCCGGCCGGGCGGCGCATGCACGACGGTTGCGCCGCCGAGACGATGGCCCAACCAGGTAGCCAGCTCCGCGGACAGCCCGACGAGCAGGATACGAGGCGTCGAGGTAGGACGCGGGGCGCCGTCCATGCGCCGTCACCGGTCCCAGTCGAGAGTCGCGGCGACCGCGTCGGCGAGGTGCAGCGCGTCGAACGGCTTCGCGATTACCCCGGCGACTCCCAGCCCACGGAAGCGGTCCGGCTCGTCGTCCTGGGCTACGGCCGTAAGCAGGATGATGGGGATGTCGCGCGTGGCCGGCGTCGCGCGCAGCGCCGCGACGGTCGCCACCCCGTCCATCTCTGGCATGATTACGTCGACCAGAATGACGTCCGGCCGCGCGGCGCTCGCCAGCGCGAGCCCGGCGCTGCCCGAGTCGGCCGCCAGCACCTCCCAGCCCGCCATCAGCTCGAGGCTGGCGCGGGCCACCTCGCGCACCGCCTCGTCGTCGTCGATCACGAGCGCGCGTCGGGCACTCATCGTAGTGGGGCGATTCATGCGTGCTCCGACCGGGGCGGCGTTAGCGGCTTACCGCGGCTGGCGCTCGGCGATCGGCTGCCCGTGCAGCCATTCCGCGAGCGCCACCACGGCCCGCGACAGCGGGTGGTCGCTCGCCTCGACGACGAACGGGCGGCCGGCGTTCGCGGCGTCCACGGCCAGCCGCCCGGCGCTTGGCAGCCGGCCAACGATCCGCGCCCCGAACAGCGCGTGGAGCTGCGCGGGCTCCACGCCCGACTCGCTCTCCCAGCGATTGACGACCACGCCTAGGGGCGCCCGCGTGCCCCAGGCATCGGCCTGATGTAGGAAGCGCTCGCCGTGGCGCAGGGCCGTCGCCTCGGGCGTGGTCACCATCAGTGCCCGGTCGGCCGCGTCGAGCAGCGCGTGGAACAGCTCGTCGTAGCGCAGCGGGCTGTCGACGACGACATAGCGCGCCTGCGCTCGCGCCTGCTCGAGCAGGCTGCGCTGCTGCGCGCCCGTCGGCGCCGTCCCCTCCGGCGAGCGCAGCAGCACCTCGATCCCGCTGCGGTGCGGCTGCAAGCCCTCCGCCAGCGAGCCGGCCAGCGCCTGCCCCAGATGGCGCTCGGACGCCAGGTCGAGCAGCGACGCCAGGTTGCCCAGATCGTAGTGGCCCTCGAGGAGTATGACCCGCACGTCGGCCACCCGCCGCAGCGCGATCGCCAGGTTGGCAGCCACCGCGGAGGTCCCGGCCCCGGCCTTGGAGCCGAAGAGGACCACGAGCGTGCCGCCGGGCTCGGGGCGCTGCCGATCGGTCGTCATCTACTCCTCACTCACCGCTACGCCGCGCCGCCTCACCCGCGCGGCGCGGGCCCCCACCTGCCCCGTGCGCCAGGCCGCGCCAGGGCGTGCCCCACGCCGGGCCTCAGCCGGCCCAGCGCGGGCGCCAGCGGCTGCGCCGCTGAGCCGGCTGCTTGCCATCCCACTGGGGCTCGGGCTGTCCCGCGATCTTGGCCACCAGCCGGCCCAGGTCGCGCGTGATCTGCTCGCGGCCGCCCGGGTCCATCAACAGCACCGGCGTACCCTGGTTGGCCGCCTCGACCACGCGCGGTCCGGCGCTCACGATCGTATGGTCGACCCGCACGCCCAGCGTCTGCTCCAGATGCTCCATCTGCACGCCGCTGTTCGCGCGGTTGAGCACGATCGTCAGCTTGTCGCGCAGGCCGAGCGTGTTCGCCAGCTTCAGCACCTGCCCCGTATTGCGGATCGAGCTCAGCTCCGGCGTGGTTACCAGCAGGATGCGGTCGGCCACCTCCAGCAGCTGCAGCATGTACTCTTCCATCGACGGGTGCGTGTCCACGATCACGTAGTCGAACAGCGCGCGGTACGCGGTCGCCACTCGCGCCGGCAGGAACGGCGGGATCGTCTCGACCAGGGCCGGCTCGGGCGGCGCCAGCAGCGCCTTGATGTTCGACGAGTGGGGCACCAGCACGTTGCGCAGCACGTCGAGATCGAGCTGGTCGCCGTGGTGGACCAGCGACGCGAAGCTGTGCTCGCCCCGCAGGTCGAGCAGCACCGACACGTCGCCGAACCACAGGTCGGCGTCCACCAGGACGACCTGCTTGTCGTAGCGCTGCGCCAGCTCGACGGCCAGGTTGGTGGCGATGGTGCTGCGCCCCACCCCGCCCTTGGGGCCGAACATGACGATCATCTCGCCGTTCCGGAACGGCGCGTGGTCCCCGGTCTGGGGCGCGGCCGGCACCGTGACTGCCGTTGGCGGCGGCGCGGGCGCGGGCAGCGTTAGCCCGGCGCGCAGGACCAGCGCCTGGATGCGCAGCACCAGCTCGTCGACCCGCGCGGGCATGCGCGCGTAGTCGTCCAGCGCCGAGCCATCGCGCGGAACGGGCGGTGCGCCCGGCCCCTCGCTCAGCAGCATCAGCGTCGGCACCGGCGGGTCCTGGTGCAGCACGCGGTACACCGCGGCGAACGAGTAGGAGGAGGGCCGGAACGTGTCGAGCACCGCGACCGCCCGCGGACGGTCGACCGCCAGCAGCTCCTGGGCGGCGTCCACCGTCTCGACCCGGATCGCGCGCAGCCCCCGGCTCTCCAGGGCAGCCTGCAGCGCGTCCAGCTCCGGGTTCGCCGTGAAGAGGAGGACCACTGGCGGCGCGTCGGTACTCATCCACCCTCGCGGTGCAAGCGACTCCGCGGCCGGAGCGAGCGCGATCACGCTCCTGGCAATCTCCAATCAATATATCACCTGTACCCTCCGGCCCGGCGAGGGCTCTATAACACCCACTTATCAGTGCGCGGCCCATATGCCCCGAATCGGCCGCCCGCCGCGAGTCGAGACGACGCGCCGCAGCCAGCCCCGCCGGCCGCGTGAGCGGCGTGCTACCCTTGATATAACGAAAGCAATGCTTCGGCGCGCGGGCGACCCGGGCGCTGCCCGGCCGGCGCGGCGATAGGTCCTCGCCGGGCGCGGCGCGGTGGCCCCCGTGGCGCGCCGGCTGGCGGTGGAGGAGGAAGCGGCATGTGGACAAGCCTGAGGCGCGCGATCCTGGTCGTGGCCCTGGTGGCGGTCGTCGCCTGCGGGCCGGGCAACACCAGCAGCGGCACGAGCGGCGCCGCTCAGCCAGCAGCCCCGGCGGCCACCAGCGGCGCGGCCACGGCACCCAGCGGACAGGTCGGCGCCACGGCGGGCGCCCCGCCAGCGCCCGCCACCATCCGCTATGGCCAGGTGACCGTCACGGCGATGTTCTGGGGCCTCTGGGCCGCCGAGTCCCAGGGCTTCATGCAGGCCGAGAACGTAACGGTCGAGCCAACCGTCTTCCGCGTCTCGTCGGACTCCACCCGCGCGCTGTCGAGCGACTCGATGGACGTCGCCGGCGGCACCGCCACCGATAGCGTGGTGCTCGCCGACGAGCAAGGCAACGCCGACATCGTCGCCGTCTCCGGCGTGCTCAACAAGCCAACCTACAGCCTGATCACCAGCCCGGACGTCAAGGCCTTCACCGACTTGAAGGGCAAGACCATCGCCGTCAGCGACCTGAAGGACGGGAGCACCATCCTCCTGGAGCAGATGCTGCAGATGAAGGGGGTGCAGCCCAACGAGTACGACATGATCCAGGCCGGCGGCACCCCCGACCGCTACGCGGCCGTGAAGAGCGGCGGCGCCGCCGCCGCGCTCCTGACGCAGCCGGCCGACTTCAAGGCGGAGTCCGAGGGGTTCAACAACCTGGGCCTCGTCTCCGACCTCATCCCCGACTACCAGTTCACGGTGAACGCCGTGCGCCGGAGCTGGGCGCAGCAGAACTCGGACGCGCTGGTGCGCTTCCTCCGCGCCTACGCGAAGGGCTGCGCATGGCTCTACGATCCGGCGAACAAGGACGCGGCAATCAAGCTGCTGACCGACAAGCTCAGCAGCGACCAGGAGTCCTCGCAGAAGACCTACGACCTGCTGATCACGCACGCCCAGGCGATTCCCAAGTCTGGCGAGGTCAACATCCCCGGCGTGCAGAAGGTGCTCGACGTCATGGCCGAGATCGGCAACGTCCCCAAGCCGGTGCCGCCGCCGAGCAAGTACCTCGACATGACCTATCTCGACCGAGCGCGTCAGTAAGCCGCCGCGGCGACCGCAACCGGAGGAGCCATGACCACGACGCTGCCGGTCATCGACGCCGATGGCCACATCATGGAGCGCGAGGCGGAGATCCGCGAGTATCTCACCCCGCCGTACAGCGAGCTAGAATGGGTGCCCACCTACGCGGCCTTCCCGTCGCTCGACGGCTGGTGCCGCGGCTTCACCTCGCCCGGCCAGCGCGACGACCCCGACGCGCCCACCTGGCTCCGCTTCCTGGACGAGTGCGGCATCGAGCGCACCATCCTCTACCCCACGGCGGGCCTCGCCACGGGCCTCATTCAGGACCGCCAGTGGGCCGTAGCGCTCACCCACGCCTACAACGACTGGCTGCACGCGCGCTTCATGCAGGTCAGCCCGCGGCTGATCGGCATGGCGATCGTGCCCGTGCAGGCGCCGGCCGAGGCCGCCCGCGAGCTGCGCCGCGCCGTGCGCGAGCTAGGCATGCCCGGCGCGGTGCTGACCGGCGTCACCGTCACCGACCGCCCCTACGGCCACCCCGACTACGCGCCGCTGCTCGCGGAGGCGGACGCGCTCGGCTGCGTGCTGGCGATTCACGGCGCCGTCAGCCTGCGCCTCGGCCTCGACCAGTTCGACAGCTTCATCAAGACGCACACGCTGGAGCACCCCTTCGCCCAGATGATCCAGATGACCAGCTTGATGTTCGACGGCGCCTTCGAGCGCTACCCGAACGTCCGCTGGGCGTTCCTGGAGGCCGGCGTCGGCTGGGTGCCCTACATGATGGACCGGCTGGACGAGGAGTGGGAGCGGCGTGGCTCGCGCTGGTGCCCCGAGCTGAAGCGCGCGCCGAGCGAGATCATCCGCACCGGCAACATCTACTTCTCGTGTGAGGTCGAGGAGCGCACCATCCCGTCTGTGGTCGAACTGTTGGGCGACGACCGCATCCTGTGGGCCTCCGACTACCCCCACGAGCGGCAGCGCGCCGAGTACCGCGGCGACATCCCCGAGTTCGCCGCCCGCCCCGACCTCGCCGACGCCACCAAGCGCAAGATCCTGCACGACAACGCCGTGGCTCTGTACCGGCTGACCTAACCCCCCCAGGCCCCCCTTCCCTGTGAAGGAAGGGGGGAAGCCGGTCTCGCCCGCGACTGGTCCTCGCCCCTTCCCGCATCGGGAAGGAGGATGGGGGTAGGTCTGCCTCTTAGCGCGGCTCCAGCTTGGCGTAGGCTAAACTGAGCCTCTTCACGCCCTGGCCCTCGAAGGCAACGGTCACTTCCTCGTCGCCGCGCGTGCGCTGGCTGCTCACCACGATCCCGTCGCCGAAGTGCGCGTGGTGTACGCGGTCGCCCGGCCGGAACTGGGCCGTGCCGCTCGCGGCCACCTCTCCCCTGGCGCTGCCCACTCCCGCGGCGGAGCCAGCCGCGGCCCTCTCCCCAGGATCGGGGCCACGGGGGGACCGTGCCGCCCCGTCCAGCAGCGCGGCCGGCGTGGGCAGCTTGCGGGTCGGCGGCGGCTCGTAGGCGCGGGCGGGCGCCACACCGGGCGCCACCGTCGCCGCCGGCGCGCTCGGCCGCCCGCCCGCGAGCAGCTCCGGCGGGATGTCCGCCAGGAAGCGCGACGGCGTGTTGTAGTTGACCGTGTTGTAGAAGCGGCGGCTGAAAGCGTAGCTCAGGTACAGCCCGCGCATCGCCCGTGTCACGCCGACGAAGAACAGCCGCCGCTCCTCCTCCATCGCCGCCCGGTCGTCCAGCGACCGCGAGTGCGGGCACAGCCCCTCTTCCAGCCCCACGATGAACACGTAGGGGAACTCTAGCCCCTTCGCCGTGTGCAGCGTCATCAGCGTGACCGCGTCGCCGCCGGCCTCCAGGCTGTCCACGTCCTGCACGAGCGTCACTTCTTCGAGGAACGTGCCCAGCGCCACAGCCGGGTTCACGTCCTCGTACTCGGCCGCCTTGGCGCGCAGCTCTTGCAGGTTCTCCAGCCGCTCCTCGCCGTCCTCCTCGCTCTCCGCGAGGAAACGCGCGTAGCCCGAGCGGTCGAGCAAGAGGTCGAGCAGCTCCAGCACCGTCAGCCCCTCCCGCTCGGCCTGCAGCTCCTCGATCAGCTCCACGAAGTGCGTGCAGGCCCGCCGCGCGGCGGTCGCCAGCGGACAGGGCGGCACGCCGGGCGCCTCGTCCTCTCCGTGCGCCAGGCGCTGCAGCGCGTCCCACAGGCTAACGCCCTGCCGCGCCGCCCACCGCTCCAGCCCCAACAGCGACTTCGGCCCCAGCTTGCGCGGCGGCACGTTGATGATCCGCAGCAGGCTCGCGCTGTCGTAGGGGTTCAGCACCAGCCGCAGGTACGCCAGTACGTCCTTGATCTCCTTGCGCTCGTAGAAGCGCGTCCCGCCCACCAGCTGGTAGGGCATGTTGTAGCGGATCAGCGCCTCTTCCAGCGCGCGGGACTGCGCGTTCGTGCGGTAGAGCACCGCGCAGTCCCGCAGCCGCGCGTCGCGGTCGCGCGTCAGCCGCTCGATCTCGCGCACCACGAACTGCGCCTCGTCGCCCTCGTTGTACGCCTCGTGCAAGAGCGCCGGCTGGCCGCGCTCGTTCTCCGTCCACAGCCGCTTCGCGTGGCGCCCCGGGGCGAGCCGGATCACCGCGTCCGCCACGTCGAGGATTGCCTGCGTCGAGCGGTAGTTCTGCTCCAAGAGCACCACCTTGTGCTCCGGGAAGTCGCGCTGGAAGTGGAACACGTTGCGCGGATCGGCTGCCCGCCAGCTGTAGATCGCCTGGTCCACGTCGCCCACCGCGCACACGTTGCGCCGCTTCGCCCCCAAGAGCCGCACGATCTCGTACTGTGCCACGTTCGTGTCCTGAAACTCGTCCACCAGCAGGTACTGGTAGCGCTCCTGGTACTTCGCCAGGACCGTGTGGTCCCCCTTGAACAGGTCCACTACGCCGAGCAACAGGTCGTCGAAGTCGAGCGCGTGGTTGAGCGCGAGCTGCTCCTGGTACCGCCGGTAGAGCATCGCCACCATCTCGGGCCAGTGCCCCTCGGCCGCGCGGCTGAACGCATCCGGGTCGCGCAGCTCGCTCTTCGCCCGCGAGATGGCGCTCAGCACGGCGCGCGGCGCGACCCGCTTCTCGTCCAGCGACTCGGCCGCCAGCAGCTTCTTCATCAGGCTAACCTGGTCGCCGTCGTCGTAGATCACGAAGTGCGGGTCGATGCCCACCGCCTGACCGTCGCGGCGCAGGATGCGGGCGCAGGCCCAGTGGAACGTCCCGACGGTCAGCCCGTGGCCGGCCGGCCCCAGCAGCCCCTCCAGCCGCTCGCGCATCTCGCGGGCCGCCTTGTTCGTGAAGGTCACGGCCAGGATGTGGTGCGGCGAGACGCCCTCGTGCTCGACCAGGTAGACGATCCGGTGTACGATCACCCGCGTCTTGCCAGAGCCCGGGCCGGCGACGATCAGCAGCGGCCCGCGCGTCGTCTGCACCGCCTCGCGCTGGGCGGGATTGAGGCCTTCGAGCGCGCGCAATGGTCTCTCCTCGCCCGAGCGGATTTCGAGCAGATACGAGGGCCGGGTGGGCATTATACCACCTGCCCCCCCGCAGCCTGGCCCCGGTTCTGCATTACGGGTTGCGTGGGATTCCGGGCTCAATCCTAGCTTGACAGCTGACAAAACCGCGAACATTCGCGGGTCCACGCGTCGGGGACGACCATGTTGGAACACCATTCCGAAGAGATGAACGACCGCCCGCCCCCGTCGCCTACCGAGCGCCGGGGGCCACGCTCCGACCGCCGCCACGTCGCCGGGCAGGAGGGGCAAGCCGATCGGCGCCGCGGTCCCGCCGACCGCCGTCAGAGCGGTCGCCTGCTCGACCCGGCCGGCCGCCGGCGCGGCCCGCCCGATCGCCGCGCGGCGTCCTGGGCGGCGCAAGCGCCCCTCTCGCTCGGCCAGGACCTGCTGCCCCAGGTAAGCCACGCCCTGCGCACGCCGCTCACGACGATCCAGGGCTATGCCGCCCTCCTGGGACGCCGCCTGCGCCAGCAGGGCGAGCCGAGCAACCTCGTGGGGCCGGTCCGGGCGATCGACCAGCAGGCCCACCGGCTGGGCGCGCTCGTCGACGAGCTGCTAGACCTGTCCGAGCTGTCGCAGCCCGACGCCCGGCTCCAGCTACGTCGCTTCGACCTCGCTGCGCTCGCCCACGAGGCGGTGGCCGAGGCGCGCACGCGGTACCCGGCCCATCGCTTCACGCTCGAGACCGAGCCGGCGCTGTTCGTGCGCGGCGACCTACAGCGACTGCGCCAGGTGTTGGACGAGCTGCTCGCCAACGCCGTGAAGTACTCGCTCGCGGGCGGGGAGATCCGTGTGCAGGCGTGGAGCGAGGACGGCCGTATTACCCTGTCCGTGGCCGACAACGGGCCGGGCCTGGCGCCCGAGCACGTGTCGCGCTGCTTCGAGCCGTTCTTCCAGGCCCACCCGGAGGACTGGCACCGGCACGGCGGGTTGGGCCTGGGGCTCACGCTCTGCCGCGTCATCGTGGAGCGCCACGGCGGCCACATGTGGGTCCAGTCCGCGCCTGGCCGGGGCAGCGTGTTCTACGCGCAGCTTGCCGCCGCCCCGGCCCCGCGATAGGCCGCGCTCGCTTACTGCGCGTACGGGCCCAGCCGCTGCACGGCGTACTCGGCGAACGACGTGTCGATCACCTGGCTCATATCGGGCGCCTGCTGGGTCATGCCGTGGTCCACGAACCACTGCAAGTCGTCCTTCAGGCCCTGGACGTTCAGCTTGCCGTCCGGGTTCAGCGCCGTGAAGCCCATCTTGTCGAACAGGCCCGCGTCGCGCAGCGGCACGTGCTTCATGATCAGCTGGATCGTCTCGTCCTTGCGGATGCCCTTGCGCAGCGCGTCGTTGTAGTCGCGCACGCCGCGCAGGAACCCGACCATCCAGCGCCGGGCCACCTCCGGGTTGTTCTTTGCGAACTGCGGCCCGAACAGCACCACCGAGAACTGCATGTTCGGATAGTACTCGTCCACGCCGTGGAAGAACGTGCCCAGCCCTTGCTCGATGGCGATCGCCTTGAACGGCTCGTTGTGCTGCGCCACGTCGACGCTGCGGTTCGCCAGGGCGGCGTTCATGTCGGAATACGGGATCTGCTGGATGTCGGCGTCCTGCATGGTCAGCCCGCCACGCTTCAGCGCCGCCTCGATGGCGATGTCGTTGGTGGTCCCGAATTGGTTAATGGCGATCTTGCGGCCGCGCAGGTCGGCATAGTCGTGGATCTGGTCCGTCAGGTCCTGCCGCACTACCAGGCCGATCCAGCTCGCGCCCGGCGGCATGCTGCCGCGGTCCGCCACCACCTTCAACGGCACGTCGCGGGCGATGGCGTTGTACAGGCCGGCGCTCGCCGAGCCGCCGCCCACGTCGAGCTGGCCGGCGCCGAGCGGCGCCACCTGCGGCCCCGCCGAGTCAAAGGGCACCAGCTCGAGATGGATGCCCTCCTCCTCGAAGTAGCCCCGCTCCATCGCGATGTAGGTGCCCGAGTCGGAGATGTTCGGCAGCACGCCGATGCGCACCGTCGCGGGCGGCGAGAGCGGCCCGGGCTGCGCGGCCGGCGCGGTGCCGGTCGCGGCGGTCGGCGCCGCCGCATTGCTCGCGGGCGGCGCGGCGGCCCCGCTCGGCGGCGCCGGGGCGGGAGCCACGGGCTGGGCCGCCGGCGCGCTCGCGCCCCCGGCGCAGGCCGCCATCACCAGGGCGCACGCCGCGGGCGCCACGGAGCGTAGCGCCTGCTGGACGGGATGCATGAGGAACCCTCCTTCGCTACACATGGGGCCGCGGGCACTCCAGCGCGAACGCGAAGTGCGCACATTATGACACCCCGCCGCCGGCGATGCTACTGCGCCGGCGGTGGAGCGCACAGGGCGGGCGCTGACTTGCCCCGCCGATTCGGGCTGAGGGACCGCTCCACCGTGCATCAAGGCGGGGGGGAGGGCGCTACGGGAGGGGCGCCCCGCAGCGCGTGCAGTAGCTCGCCATGTCGCCGCTCCAGACGCCGCAGCGCACGCAGGCGCGCGCCGGCAGCGCGGGCGGCGACGCCTCGCGGGCGCCCTCGCGGAAGCCGCCGCTCAGCGCCCGCCAGCTCTGTCCCAGCGAGCGCCCGAGCCCCTGCAAGCGCCCGGGGCCAAGGACCAGCACGAGGACGACCAGGATGATCAGCCAGTGGATCGGCTGGAGGGCTCCGAACACCGTCACGCTCCGTCGCGGGCGCTATGCACGGCAGGCTAGCGGTCGGTCAAGGCCAATTGCTAGGTGTTGGCAACTGCCAACACCTAGCAATTGGCCTTGACGAGATCCTAGTCGCGGCGCTCGCCGTCGGGCACCCGCTCGCCGAGACTGGCGCCGCAGCTCGAGCAGAAGCGGGCCTCGGCCGGCGCCGCCGCGCCACACTGCCCACAGTACCGCGCCGCCAGCGGCGCGGTCGCGCCGATGCGCTGGTCCTTGCGCTCCTGCGCCGCGATTTCCATGCTCTGCTGGAACTCGGCCGTGAGCTGGTTGGCCTGCCGCTTCAGCTCGGCCATCGTGCGGCCGAGCTGGCTGGCCACCTCGGGCAGGCGCTCCGGGCCGATTACCACGAGCGCCAGCACCATAATGAGCAGTAGCTCGGGTAAGCCAATGCCAAACAGCTCCATGGGTCCCTCACGCGGCCGAGCCGATCCTGCCCCGGCGACACCGCTACAAGGCTATCTTCCGGCATCCACCGACGTGCGCGCAATAGTCGCGCCGAGTGTTTCCGGCAGGCGGGACCGGCCTGCCTCCCAACCGTCCGCCGCGCGATTCTGGTATCTTCCTGGGGATGTCCTGGCGGCCCGCGGCGCGCGGGCCGCGCCCGGCCGCTCCCAACACCCCACGGCCACGCTGGTGCGCCGGGCCAGGTGACGAGCGGGCCTACCGTCGAAGGGCCGTCATGAGCTTGCCCGACATTCACCCCGCGGACAACGGCCGCCCGACCGCGCTGTCGGCCGGGCACGAACGGGTGCTGGCGCTCCTCGCGGCCGGCGCGCCGCCGGCCGACGTGCGCGCGGCGGTCGACGCCCTCGTGCAGGAGCAGGCGGCCGAGCGCCAGCGCGTCGAGGCGGAGCTGCGCGAGCGCGAGGGCCAGTACCGCGCCATCTTCGAGTCCACGCTCGACGGGCTCGTCATCAACGACCTCACGACCGGCCGCATCGTCGAGGCCAACTCCGCGGCCCACCGCATGCACGGCTACACCTACGAGGAGTTCCTGGGGCTGCACCCGACGGCCTTCATCCACCCCGACTACCACGCCGCCTTTGCCGCCTTCCTCGACGCGGCCCGCGCGGGCGGCCAGTTCCGGGTGCGCGCGGTCGACGTGCGGCGCGACGGCACGCCGTTCCACGTCGACGTGCGCGGCACCACCTTCACGTACCGCGGCAAGCCGCACGTCCTGGGCGTCATCCGCGACGTGACCGAGCAGCAGAAGACGCGCCAGGCGCTCGAGCGCCACGTCGCCGAGCGCACCCGCGAGCTGTCCGCCCTGCTGGAAGTCGCGCAGAACGTCACCGCCACGCTGGAGCTAGAGCCGCTCCTGGGCCTGATCCTCGACCAGCTCAAGCTAGTCGTCGCCTACGAGGGCGCGTCGATCTTCGCCCTGGAGCGCGACGAGCTGGTGGTCGTCGCGTCGCGCCGCGGCGATCCGGCGGCGGGGCGGTCGCTGCTCGGCATCCGCTTCCCGATCGCGGGCGGCGCCGCCCACATCTGGCAGCGCCTGGCCGACGGCCAGCCGGTCAACATCCCCGACATGTACGCCCCCACGCCCCTCGCCGTGGCGCTGCGCGGGGCGCTCGGCCCCCTGCTGCACACTCCCGCCGTCAGCTACATCCGCACCTGGCTGGCCGTGCCGCTCCCGCTGAAGGAGCGCATCATCGGCATGCTGACCGTCTCCAGCAGCGCGACCGACGCCTACACGCCGCGTGATGCAACGCTCATGATGGCGATTGCCAGCCAGGCCGCCGTGGCCATCGAGAACGCGCGCCTCTATCAGCAGGCGCAGACCCTGGCGGCGCTCGAAGAGCGGCAGCGGCTCGCCCGCGAGCTGCACGACTCGGTGTCCCAGGCGCTCTACGGCATCGCGCTCGGCGCCCGCACCGCGCGTACCCTGCTCGACCGCGACCCGGCCCAGGTGGCGGACCCGCTCGACTACGTGCTGTCGCTGGCCGACGCAGGGCTGGCCGAGATGCGGGCGCTCATCTTCGAGCTGCGCCCGGAGTCGCTCGCGCAAGAGGGGCTGGTAGCCGCGCTGGAAAAGCAGGTGGCCGCCCTGCGCGCCCGTCACGGCATCGACGTGCAGGTCACGCTCTGCGACGAGCCCGCCGTGCCGCTAGAGCTGAAGGAGCCGATCTACCGCATCGCCCAGGAGGCGCTGCACAACACCGTGAAGCACGCCCGGGCTCGCCACGTCGAGCTGCGCCTGGAGTGCTCGTCCGAGGAGATCACCTTAGAGGTAGCCGACGACGGCGTGGGCTTCGACCCGGCCGCGGAGTACCCCGGCCACCTGGGGCTGCGCTCCATGCGCGAGCGCGCGGCGGCGCTCGGCGGCACCCTGCGCGTCGAAAGCGCGCGGGGGCTAGGCAGCCGCCTGTGGGCCATCATCCCCACGCGGCGCTCTGCCTAGCCCCCGCTCGGCGCCGCTGCGGCGCGCTCCCCCTCCTGGGGATCGATCGCGCGCCGTGCCCCGCGCCCCGTTGTCCCTGTAGTGGAACCGGCTCCGCCCGCTCCCACCACGAGCGTGCCAGGTGACGACGTCCTACTCCCGCTCCCTCTGATACCGAATCCGGCGATGCAGTTCCCTTACTCCCTCTCCCCCTCGGAGAGGGGCGGGGTGAGGGCGCGCCCCGGTAGGCGATCCTCCCGGGCCGAGTCGGATATGACAGAGGGCCGGGGGGTGGGCGTGTCCCGCTCCCTCTCCCCCCGCGAGAGGGACGGGGGGAGGGCGTCCCGGCCCCGCCAGCTCGTTAGCTCGCGCGAGCCGCCATGCTCGTCCCCGCCAGCTCGCTGTCCAGGCCCCGGGCCAGCGCGATCGCATCGAGCGGGGCCGTCGCGCCGGTCGTCGCCGTGCCGCTCACCCCCACCTCGGCGCCCCGCGCGAACACCACCAGCCGCGCCTCGCCGACGGGGATGCCGTCGGCGGCGAGGAGCTGGTAGCGGTAGGCCACCCGCTGCTCGCCGACGTCGCTCGCGTCCAGCCGCTCGTAGGCGCCGAGCTGCACCTCGGCCACCAGCCCGTCCGCCAACAGGCTGATGGCCTGGGCGCTCCAGCGGTCGAGCTGGTCGGCGCTCAGCGCCCAGCGCGACGTGAACGCCGCGCTCCACACCAGCCCCTCGCCCGCGCCGTCCGCCCGGCGATAGACCTGCTCGTCCACCCGGGTATCGATGAGGCGAAAGCCCAGGGGCGCGGCCGCCTGGTAACCCGGCAGGCTGCCGACGCGCCCGCTGGCGCGCGGCGCGCGGGCGGGCCAGTCTTCCGCTTGCGCGCACGCGACCTGGGCGAGCCACGCGGCGAGCAGCACGACCAGCGCCGCTCCCACCCGCACCCCGCGCCGTCCGGCGGATCCGCGCATCGCGTCTCTCCTCGCCTGGCCCCCGGGGAGCGCGCGCCTCGCGCCCACCCGGCCAGCGTGGGGGGCACTGGCCAGATGGACGCGACGCGCGCGCTCCCCGGCACACCGAAAAGGGCTTGCCGCCACCGTGAGCGGCGGGCCACGGGCTACCCGGTGATGGCCCAGCCTTCAGGCCGGCGTCCGCGGCTAGCAGTTCACCCCTGACCGACTACTTGTACCTCGTCACGGGTGATTTGCTGTGTGCTGGCAGTTGCCAACACGTAGCAAATCGACCGTTGACAGATCACTAATCACCGTTCGACTGCTGCGCTCGGCGGGTCGCGGCGGCCTGCCGCAGTGCGGCGAGGAGCTGGTCGCAAGGCTCCTGCTTGCACACGAACACCGCGCCCGCCGCCTGCGCCCGCGCCCGCAGCGCCACGTCGTCGCTCACGCCCAGCAGCACCACCAGGCCGCGGGGCGCCACCTCGCGTACCGCCGCGGCCGCCGCCAGCGGATCGCCCGCCAGTAGCGCCACGTCCAAGACCACCACGTCGGGCTGCTGCTCGCGGACCAACGCCAGCAGCTCGTCACCGCTGCCCGTTTCGCCGACGACCATCACGTCCGGCTGCAAGCTAAGCCACATCCGCAGCCCTCGCCGTACCTCCGGCCGCGCGTCGGCCAGCAGGAGCTTGATCATGCGGGCGCCTTGCCGCGGGGTGTGTACCGGCGCCACCGTGGCGCCCGCCCCGCGCTCACGCGGCATCGTCGGCCGCCGCGCCATCCCGCGCCCGCCGTGCCGCGAGGGCCCCCCGGACCGTGGCCCACACGCCGGGCCCTCGCTCCACCCGCGCGGCCAGCCGCGCGCGCGACGCCTCGTCGCGCAGCCGCTCGACGTGCTCGCGCACCAGACTGTTGCAAAGAGCCAGATACATCGCCAACCGCCTCGTCGTTTGCCGAGCCGCCCACCCTCGACCCATCCCGGCCGGCGTCGCGCGCGGCCCGCGGGCCTCGCGCGCGGGGCAAGCAGCTCAGCGTCATCTCTGTTACAGTGTCGACGATCACGCGCGCGCCGCCATCCCACGCGGGGGTGGTTTGCGGGTCATACTTTTGGGGGAGGGCGCCCTCCCCCGCCGGGGAGCGGCCGGGTGGCCATACGCATCCTGATCGCGGACGACCACAGCGTGGTGCGGCAGGGGCTCCGCATGTTCCTCGCGCTCGACGGCGAGCTTGAGGTCGTGGGCGAGGCCGCCAATGGAGAGGAGGCCGTCCAGCGCGCGCGGGCGCTGCGGCCCGACGTGGTCCTCATGGACCTGCTGATGCCCGTCATGGATGGCATCGCCGCCACGGCCGCCATCCGCGGCGAGCTACCCGACACCGAGGTCGTCGCGCTGACCAGCGTCTTGGAGGACGCCTCCGTCGTCGGCGCCGTGCGCGCCGGCGCTATCGGCTACCTGCTAAAGGACACTCAGGGCGACGAGCTGTGCCGCGCCATCAAGGCCGCCGCCGCCGGCCAGGTGCAGCTGGCGCCCCAGGCCGCCGCGCGGCTCATGCGCGAGGTGCGCGCGCCCGAGAGCCCCGAGGCGCTCACCGAGCGCGAGACCGCGGTGCTGCGGCTCCTCGCGCGGGGCAAGGCCAATAAAGAGATCGCCGCCACCCTGGGCATCGGCGAGCAGACGGTCAAGACCCACGTCAGCAGCATCCTCGCCAAGCTCGGCGTCCGGAGCCGCACCCAGGCCGCGCTCCACGCCGCCCGCATCGGCCTCGTCCCCCCCGACGCCCTCGCCGGCCCCCGCTGATCCGCGGCACGCGCCGGCCCAGATGGATCGCCGTCTCCCAGCCACAGGCCGCATCGAGCCGGTCAGCCGGGGCGCATTGTCCAATTCATCGACGTCGTGGCGGTGACGGTCATCCCGGTTGCTTGCCGGTTTCGCGCAGGACACTATTACTTCGTCACGCGTGATGTGATGGCATCCCAACGCCGCCGTGAACGGCGGGCCACCTAGCCAGCCGATCTGGCCCGCCGTTCACGGCGGCGCGGGCGACATCTCAGATGAGGTGTGACAGACCACTACGCCGGCACCTCGTTGACCACCGCACCGTGGCGAATCGTGCGGCGGGCGCGGAGGTGCTGAGCGGCTGCCAGCGTGCGGCCGGCGCAGTCGCGGACGGTGAGCGGCGCGTCCACCAGCTCCAGCACGGCCACGTCGGCCTCGCGCCCTACCGCCAGGCTGCCCAGGCGGTCGGCCCAGCCGATCACGCGCGCCGGCGTGCTGGTCGCCGCCGCGATCACCTGCTCCAGCGGCATGCCGAGCGCCAGCAGCTTCGTCAGCGTCGTCGGCAGGTCCACGACCGGACCGTCGGGCGAGAAGGCGTGCAGGTCGGTGCTGATCACGTCGGGCGCTAGCCCCTGCTCCAGGCAGGCGCGCACGATGTCGAACGTGAAGTGGCGGTTGGCGTGGCCCACGTCGAGGATCACGCCGCGCTCGTGCGCCGCCCGCACGGCCGGGCGCACCCGCCCCTGCTCGTCCACGATGCTCGGCCGCAGCGGCGTGAAGCAGTGCGTGATCACGTCGCCAGGGCGCAGCGTGTCCGCGATCTCCTCGATCGTCAGCCGCGTGTGGCCGATGTGGACCATGACGGGCGTGCCGCTCGCCTCGCCCGCCTGCAGTGCCAGCCGTAGCGCCTCCCGCCCGTTCTCCAGCACCGACGGCTCGTCCAGCCGCACCTTGATGCCCACCGCCACGTCGCGGTGCTCCTGCACCGTGCGCGCCGCCCCCGCCGGATCGGCGAACTCCAGGTGGCGCAGCTCCTTCGGGTTCTGCAGCACGCCGTGCTGCGCCAGGCAGACGAACGCCAGCATCCTTGTGCGGGCGGGCGCGGCGATGAACCGCTTGAAGCCCAGGAAGTTGACCGGGCCGGCCGACCCCGCGTCGACGGCCGTCGTCACGCCGCTCCGCGTGCAGATCGGGTCGGCGTCGAAGCCATAGGGATTCACGCCCCAGTAGCTGTGGACGTGCAGGTCGATCAGCCCCGGCGTCACGTAGCAGCCCCGCACGTCCAGCACCCGCGCCGCCCGCGCGGGCACCACGTCAGGCGCCACCGCGGCGATCCGGCCGTCGCGGATCGCCACGTCGAAGGGCCCGTGCCGCCCCGCCGCGGGATCGAGCATTGTGCCGCCCGCCAGCAGCAGATCATAGTCGGGCATCAGCCGCCCTCCCGCGCCAGAATGGGCTTTGGCCCTCCGATGTTCTCGTCATCGCAGTTTACCGCGCACGACACAGTGGGGTAAGATGAGGCACGCGGTAGCAGGCAGGAGGTGAGTCCGATGGCGATAGAGACCGAGACCGTCGCGAGCACGTTCGTCGCCGCCGTGCGCCGGCTGCACGCCGAGCAGCCGGACGAGGCGACCCGCTGGGAGCAGATCGCCGCCCTGCTGCATGACCTGCTCGCCGAGCCCCGCCTGCAAGCGCAGGCGGCCGCCTGGCCCGAGTGCGGCCAGGGCGGGCCTGACCAGCGCGCCGAGAACTTGCTGTTCTACGAGGACCCCGACTACGGCTTCGTCATCAATGGGCTCATCAAGGCGCCCCAGAAGCGCACCGCCATCCACGACCACGCCCAGCTCTGGACCGCCTACGGCGTCCTCGACGGCCACGAGACCATCGAGCGCTACGCGCGGCTGGACGACGGCACGCGGCCCGGCTACGCCCAGGTCCAGCAGACCGCGAGCTTCGAGGTCGGCCCCGGCACCGTCGATCTCGTGCCGCCCTGGCAGATCCACGCCGAGGCCAGCGGCGCCGAGCGCACCGTGGCGGTCATCGTCCGCAGCGGCAAACCCGGCGCCTTCCTCCAAAACCGCTTCGACCCCACGACCAACCGCACTTGGCAAGGCTACGGCCCCGTCCAGATTCCCTACGCGCTCACCTGACCCGCCGGCAAGATAACTCGCGCCCGCGTCCTTCCGCGCGGTGTACGGACATGAATCCAACTCAACGATGGAGCCCTCTCATCCCCTCGCCCCCTGGGAGAGGGTCAGGGTGAGGGCGTTCCTCTCGTCCCTCCCCCTCGCCCCCTGGGAGAGGGCCGAGGTGAGGGCGCGCCTGCCCCGGCACGCGGCGCACCGCGCGCGGCGCCACCAGCCAGATCACGCTGCCCGCCAGCACGAACGCCACCATGATCCCCAGCCACACCAGCCGATAACTGCCCGTGTGGTCGTACACGTAGCCGCCCCACCAGGCGCCCGTCGCGCCCCCCACCCCGTTGGCGAGCATCAGCACCCCGTAGATCGCGCCGTAATGGCGCCCGCTGAACAGGTCGGCGGTGATCGCCGGCGTCAGCGTCGGCGCCGCGCTGTAGCCCAGCGCGAACAGCGCGGCGTACACGAACAGCAGCAGCGCCGGGCTGGTGCCGCCCGCGAAGCTCAGCAGCAGCAACATCGCCACCACACCCGCCCCGATCCCCGCCGTGAACACCCGCTCACGCCCCAGCGCGTCCGACGCGACGCCGAGCAGGATCTTGCCCGCGATGCTCGCCAGCCCCACCGTGCCCACCACCAGCGCCGTCAGCATCGCGTCGTAGCCGCTGCCTACCAGGTACGCGGCCTGGTGGGCGTGCGTCTGCTGCGTGGCGAAGGTGCTGAGCCCGAAGGTCAGCAGCAAGAGCTGGAAGCGCCGCGTCCGCACCGCCCGCCCCACCGTCCACTCCTGCCGCGCCCAGACCGCGTCCACGATGCGCGGGTCGGGGGGCGGGGGCTGGGGCGTAGGGGAAGGTAGCTGAGGGCCGGGCGCCCCCTTGCGGTCCGCCCGCCCCCCATCCCTATCCCCTAGCCCCCATTCCCCAACCCCCATCCCCCGCCCCGGCGTGCGGAGCAGCAGCGCCAGCGGCTGCGGGACGACCGCCATCAGCACGGCCAGCACGACGTAGGTAGCGCGCCAGCCGTGGCTGTCGATGAGAAACTCGATCGGCGGCGCGCCGACGAACGTCCCCAGCCCGATCCCCGCGCCGATGATGCCGATCGCCAGGCCCAGCCGGCGCGAGAACCAGCGGCCCACCAGCGCCACCCCGGCCACCCAGCCCATCGCCGTGACGCCCGCCGCCGCCAGCACGCCGAAACATAGGTAGAACTGCCAGAGCGCCGTGACGCGGCTGCAGCCGAACAGCGCCGCGCCCAGCAGCAGCGCGCCGCCGTGGACCAGCGCCCGCGACCCGAAGCGATCGACGAGCCGCCCGGCCAGCGGCGAGCACACCGCGTGCATCAGCACGAACAGCGAGAAGGCGCCCGCGACCTCGGCCCGCGCCCAGCCAAACTCTTGCACCAGCGCCACGAGGAACAACCCGAAGCAGTACCAGGTGACGTAGGCCAGCGCCAGCAGGCAGAAGACGGCGGCGACGATCACCCAGCCGTAGTACAGCCCCGGCGCCCCGCGCGGCGCGGGCCGCCCGCTGGCCTGATTGACCGCCATCCCCTGTCCTCCCTCCCGAATCCGGCCGCACCCGGGCGCCGTTCGCTCGGGCGTCCCTCCCATCCCGCGTGGCGAGCCGCGCCTTCCGCCAGTCAGGCCACCGGCGGCCGCACGAAGGCTGTCAGCAAGTCCTCCAGCGCGGCTGTCGGGTCGTCGGTCAGGCCGCCGTGGACGGGCGAGGGCTGGATGATCGTGCTGCGCGGCGCCGTCAGCCAGTGGAACCGCTCGGCCGGCGGCAGCGCGGCGATCGGCCCCCCCGCGGCGCGGCCCTCGGCGACGGCGACGAAGGCGACCAGGTGCCGCTCGATCAGCGCCAGGTCGGCCTCCGGCGCGAGCGCCCGCACCCGCGCCGCGTCCAGCTCCATGCGCGCCGCCAGGAAGCGCGCCTCGCGCGCGAACAGGACCACGCCGACGTTGACGTACTCGCCCCGCTCGACGCGCGGCACGACGCGCACGACGGCGTAGCTATACCACACGGTGGGTCAGGCGGGGAGCGAGGCGGGCCGGCCCGCGCCGCTGGGCGGCGATCGCTGCCTCTAGCCATGCCCGCGGCCCCGTGAGCCGCTCCCAGAGGTACGTCACGTACGCCGCGCGGTGGGCGGCCAGGTCCGCGAACGTCGCCTCCCCGCCCAGCCACTCGTCCGGGATGGCGGCCACGACGGCGCGGATCGCCTCCTCGCTCAGCATGGGCCGCAGCCGCGCGTCGGCCGCCGCCAGGTCGCCGGCCACCGGCAGCAGGACGTGGTCCTGAATTTGCGGGAACGGTGCCTGGATGCGCTGCTCCCAGCCCTCCCACCGGTGGTGGACGTAGAGCGCCGCGCCATGGTCGATCAGCCAATACTGAGCCTGCCAGACCAGGATGTTCGTGTTGCGCACGGTGCGGTCCACGTTCGTCAGCCAGGCGTCGAACCACACGACGTTCGCGGCGAGGTCGGGCGGAACGTCGGTCTCTACGGCGGGATCGAACGGGAGCGCGCCGGGCAGGTAGGCGAGCCCGAAGTTGGCGCCCACGCTGCCGCGCAGGATGTCCTGGATCTCCGGGTCCGGCTCCGCCTGGCCAAAGCCCGCGGCCAGCGTCACCAGCGCCGGCCGCGGCACCGGCAACCCCAGCTCCCGCGCCAGCCCGGCCGCCAGCAGCTCGGCGATCAGCGCCTTCGCGCCCTGGCCGGCGCCGCGAAACTTCACTACGAACGGCCCGCCCCGGTCCGTCTCCACCACCGCGGGCAGCGACCCGCCCTCCCGCAGGGGCACGTCGTACCGCACCCCCGTAAGCTCCTCGATCTCCATGCCCTGCCTCTCCGCGCCGCCCCGGCGCCCCTTCATTCTGACATACGGCGGCCAGAGCGACGCGCCCACACCGGTTTGTGCGGATACTCGGCCACCAGGAGACGTTGGACCATCAGGAAGGAAGCGTAGGGCGGGGGCGAGCCTCCGCCGCCCGCCCGGGAGGGCTGCGGTCCCCTATCCCGGCGAGCGCAAGGTAGGGCGGGGGCTCGTCCCCCGCCGCCCGCCCGGCGACGCTGCTGGTCGTGCCCGGCGCGCGCTACCGCAGCAGGCGCGTCTCGAGCGCCATGCCGCGCGCTTCGAGCGCCGCCCGCACGCGCTTGACGGCGCCATCGTGGACCATCGCCAAGGTCGGAGAGCCCGGTATGGCGTGCAGATAAGGCTGTAGCGCCGGGTCGGCCAGCAGGGCGTCCAGGATCTCGGCGCGCTCGACCTGGAGCAGCGTCACCGCCAGCAGCGCGCCGCTCCCCCAGTCCTTCGCCCACTGCTGTACCAGCGCCGTCGCCTCGGGCGCCAGCGGTGCGCCCTGGAGCGCCGTCAACAGCCCGACGATGCTTTCGGCGTCATGGCCGGCGCGCGCGCCGCGGCGCAGGCTATCCGCAGTCAGGTGCAGCGTGCCGTCTTCGGCCTCGTCGGCGAACTCGCGGAGCGGCGCCAGCACGTACACGCTCGGCAGGCGCTGGCGCGGCGTGATGCGCCCGTCGGCGGCGACGGCGACCTGGGGGCCAGGCAGGTCGTCCGGGCCCTCGGTCAGCGCAGGGAAGCGGTCGCGCTCCAGCAGCGCCCCGTGCAGCGCTGGCAGGTCGGCCGGCTGGACGAGCGCTGCCGTGGGCGCCACGCGCCGGCCCAGCAGCGGCGCGTGGGTCGCGTCGGCTTACAGGGCGTCGAGCGTCGCCGCGTCGAGCGCGTGCAGCAGCGGCACGCCGCGCCGCACGACGATGCGGTCATGCTGCGCCCCCCACTCCTCCAGCGAGCGGCGCACGTTCTGCGGCAGCGGCGCGCCGCTTACCCGCTCCAGGAAGGCGATGATCTCGGGCGTCTCGCGGCCGCGCCGCTGCGCCGCGTATACCGACTCGCGCGTCAGGCGATACTCGACGGCGTACTCGGCGCGCACCCGCTCGGCCACCTCGTCCAGCCCGAACAGCACGTCCTCGCCGGTCGGCTCGAAGGCGAAGATCTGGAAGTTCGGCTGCACGACGACCTTGGTTGTGGCGGCGTCCGTGGGCAGCGCCTCGCCGCGCAGCAGGCGCGCGCCATCCGCCGTCACACGGAACGCCGTGACCGCGTCGTCGACCAGCCCAAGATCGACCACCCCCAGCGCGTGCAGCGCCTGGCCGACGACCACGCGGATGAAGCCCGCCTCGACCAGCGCCCAGCCCTTCGCCTCACCGGGCGCCATGTCCAGTGTCCAGCCGACGGGGTTGTTGTAGCCGTAGGGGTTCACCTCGGCATAGTAGTAGCCGTAGCGCGGATCGGGCCAGCTTCGCGGGTACAGGGACTCGTAGGCGCGCTGGCGCAGGCGGTCGATCAGGTGGTCGAGGGCGATCCACTCCTCCGCCGGCAGCTCGGCCAGCTCGGCCAGCACGCGCTGCCGGGCCGCCACCAGGCGCGGCGAGGCCCAGCGGGCGCCGGGGCTGCGCGCGGGGACCAAGCTGGGGCGGCGCTCGTCCGCCCGCAGCTCCTCGCCGCGCGGCGGCGCCAGCCCGGCGATGCGCGCCATCTCCGACCAGCTCGTCGTCTCGCGGTACGCCGCGAACAGCCGCGCCATCACCGCGCGCGGCACGACGTACATCGCCCAGGGCACCGACCCGTCGTCCTGGCGGAACACCAGGCCGCGTGTGCGGAGCGCCTCGGCGGCCTGCGGGTCCACGTCGCCCCCGAGCGCCCGCTGGGCCGTCGCCAACGCCTCGTCGGTAACCGCCCCCATGCCCGCGAGCAGCGACACCGCCTCGAGCGTGCGCCGCTCGTCGGCGCTGAGCGCTGCGAGCGCTGCGTCGACGCTCTCGGGCGCCGCCAGCGCCGCCGCGAGCTACGCGACCAGCTCCGGCTTCGCGCGGTTGGGCAGCGCCACGCCACGCGCCCGCCCGATCTCGCGCAGCACGGCCACCGTGTTGCGGTCGAGCAGGCGGGCCAGCTCCGTGGCCGCCGTCTCCTCCAGCGCGGCGGTGAGGGCGGGCGGGGGGCCGGGCGCGACCGCTTCCGGCGCGGTCGCCCGCTCGAACGTCTTCGGCGCCCGCAGCCAGTGCAGCAGCAGCGCTGCGACGTGGCGGCACGGCCCCTCCACGTCGCAGGGGCACGTGCCTTCGAGCGTCCGCCCCTGCACGAGGATGTGGACGGGATACAGCCGCCGCCAGGTGCCGCGCACGGTGGCAGCCAGCCCATAAGGCCCCGGCTGCGTCGGGCGCAGCGCGTGACCCGCCCGCTGGTAAGCGTCGCCGCGCGCGAACTCGCGCTCGCCGCACAGGCGCCGCACGTCGGCCTCGGCGATGGCCAGGCCGGGCGCCACTGCCTGCTGCGCCATGCGCTACCCTCTCGTCAGGCGCGGGGTATCGCGTGCTGGGGACCAGCCGCGCATACGGAAACGTGCCACCGACGAGCCGCTAGCGGTCGCCGCTCGCCTGGCGGTACCGCGCGAGGTCGATCACGTTCGCCGCTGCAGCGGCCGCGTACCGCGGCGTCGCCTGCGCGGCGGGCGCGTAGCCGGCGATCTCGTCGTCGTAGAGGATCTCGTACTGGTAGCCCTGCTCGGTCAGGAACATCTGGCGGTTCGCGGCGAACTCCTGGTCCCGCGTGTCGCGCGTCACCAGCGTGTAGAAGTGGGCGAGCGCGCCGTCACGCTTGGGGCGCAGGATGCGCCCCAGCCGCTGCGCCTCCTCCTGCCGCGAGCCGAAGGTGCCGGAGATCTGGATCGCCACCTGCGCGTCGGGCAGGTCGATCGAGAAGTTCGCCACCTTCGACACCACGAGCAACCGTACCTCCCCCTCGCGGAACGCCGCGTACAGCTTCTCGCGCTCGCGGGTGGGCGTCTTGCCGGTGATTAGCGGCGCGTCGTAGCGCGCCGCCACCGCTTCGAGCTGATCGAGGTACTGGCCGATGATCAGTACCGGCTCGGCGGCGTGCTTCGCCACCAGCGCGTCGAGCAGCGGCAGCTTGGCCGGGTTCTCGGCCGCCACGCGGTACTTCTCGCGCTCCTCGGCCAGCGCATAGGCCATCCGCCGCTCCTCCGGCAGGCGCACGCGCACCTCGTGGCACTGCGCCGTGGCGATCCACCCCTGCCCCTCCAGCTCGCGCCACGGCACGTCGTACTTCTTCGGCCCGATCAGCGAGAACACGTCGCCCTCGCGGCCGTCCTCGCGCACCAGCGTGGCCGTCAGGCCCAGGCGGCGCCGCGCCTGGATCTCCGCCGTCACGCGGAACACCGGCGCCGGCAGCAGGTGGACCTCGTCGTAGACGATGAGCCCCCAGTCGCGCTCGTCGAACAGCGCGAAGTGGGGAAACGCCTCGCTGCGCGCCGGCCGGTAGGTGAGCACCTGGTAAGTCGTCACCGTGATCGGCCGGATCTCCTTGCGCTCGCCGCTGTACTCGCCGATGGCGTCGGCGGGCACCTCCGTCTTGTCCAGAATCTCGCGGATCCACTGGCGAGCCGCCACGATCGACGGCGTGAGGATCAGCGTGTTGCACTCCAGCGCCGCCATGATGCCCAGCCCGACGATCGTCTTGCCGGCGCCGCAAGGCAGCACGATGACGCCGCTGCCGCCGCGCGCCGAGCCGCCCGCATGGAACACCGCCACCGCCTCCTCCTGGTAGGGGCGCAGGCGGAGCGGCGCGGCGTCGGCCACCCTGCGCGCCCGCAGGCGCACGGCGAGCGGGGCGCCGTCCACGTAGCCGGCCAGGTCCTCGGCGGGGTAGCCGAACTGAAGCAGCGCCTGCTTGACGTGGCCGCGCTGGGCCGCGTCGACCAGCAGCGCGCCGTCGGCCTGGCCCCGGATGAGCGGCGCTAGCCGCTTGTGGTGCGCGATCTCGACCAGCAGCGCGGGGTCGTCCGACACCAGCCGCAGCCCGTCGTCGGCGCGTACCAGCTTGACCCGCCCGTAGCGCGCCACGTACTCCAGCACGTCGGTGCGCACGTTCGGCGGCAGCGGGTACTTGCCGAGTCGCTCCAGCGCGTCGACGATAGCCGCGCCGTCCAGCCCGCTGGCGGCCGCGTTCCACAGCGAGAGCGGCGTGATGCGGTACGTGTGGATGTGCTCGGGGCTCTTCTCCAGCTCCGCGAAGCGCGCCAGGGCGTCGCGCGCCTCCTCGTAGCGGGGGCTCGCCACCTCGACCAGAACGGTCTTGTCGCTCTGCACGATGAGCGGGTTCGCCAGATCGTACGCCATAGCCTCACTATGCCCGCCCACGCGCGTCGAGAGCAAACCGCGCCGCGTCCGCGGTCCCGCCACCGCCCACCGAACCGCAGCGCCCCGCCGTTCAATTCAGCGTCGCGGTTGTCGAATCGCGCCGCATTTGCTAGAATCTCGATTGCTGGGCGCCGACGGGCCGCCCGCCGTTTTACCCGTGGGGCAGTGGCGCAGCGGGAGCGCGCTTCCTTGGCATGGAAGAGGTCAGGGGTTCGATTCCCCTCTGCTCCACCCATGTAGGGCTGCGGCAAGTGGCAAGCGAGCTTCGCCTGCCACTTGTTTTTTTGTAGCCGTCAGCCATCAGCTGTCCGCCCGTCCCTGGCGTTGGGTGTTCGGCTCTGTGCCGCGCAAGCTGGAAGGGGCCCGGGAGCCCTAGCTGACGGCTGACGGCTGATAGCTGACAGCTACCCGGGAGGCGCGATGGCGGACAGGTACGCTCCCCAGACGATCGAGCATAAGTGGCAGGCCCGCTGGGACGCCGAGGGCCTCTACCGCTGTGACCTGAACGCCCCGGCGCCCAAGCACTACGCGCTCGTCATGTTCCCTTACACCTCGGGCGACCTGCACATCGGCCACTGGTACAACTTCGCGCCCGCCGACGCTCACGCCCGCTACAAGCGCATGCGCGGCTACAACGTTTTCCTGCCGATCGGCTTCGACGCCTTCGGCCTGCCCGCCGAGGAGGCCGCCATCAAGCGCGGCATCCATCCCTTCGTCTGGACGCGCGACAACATCGAGCGCATGACCGCCCAGCTCAAGACGATCGGCGGCATGTACGACTGGTCGCACTCGCTCGCCACCTGCTACCCCGACTACTACCGCTGGAACCAGTGGCTGTTCCTGCAGTTCTACAAGCGCGGCCTGGCCTACCGTGCCAAAGCCGCCGCCAACTGGTGCTCCCACTGCCAGACGGTGCTGGCCAACGAGCAGGTGCTGGAGGGCGCCTGCGAGCGTTGCGGCACGCCGGTCATCCGCCGCGACCTGGAGCAGTGGTTCTTCCGCATCACCAACTACGCGGAGGAGCTGCTGGACTTCTCCGCGCTGGAATGGCCCGAGCGCGTGGTCGCCATGCAGCGTAACTGGATCGGCCGCAGCACCGGCGTCGAGTTCCGCCTGGCCGTGGCCGAGCAGCCGGACACCGAGATCGCCGTGTTCACCACGCGCATCGACACGGTGTACGGCATGACCTACGTCGTGCTGGCGCCCGAGCACCCGCTGGTCGAGCAGCTCACCGTTCCCGCGCAGCGCGCCGCGGTCGCCGCCTACCAGGAGCAGGCCCGGCGCGAGAGCGAGATCGAGCGGCTGTCGACCGAGAAGGACAAGACGGGCGTGCCGCTCGGCACGCACGCCGTCAACCCCTTCAGCGGCGAGCGCGTGCCGATCTGGATCGCCGACTACGTGCTGACGACCTACGGCACCGGCGCCATCATGGCCGTGCCGGGCCACGACGAGCGCGACTTCGCCTTCGCCCAGAAGTTCAACCTGCCCATCCGCGAGGTCATCCGCCCGACCCACCCTGCGCTCGCCGCTGGAGCGAGGGATAACACACTCCCTCCTAATGGGGGGGAGCCGGAGGGGGGTCTGGCCCAAGCCTACACCGGCCCCGGCGTCATGGTGAACAGCGGTCCCTACACCGGCCTGTCGAGCGAGGAGGGCAAGGAGCGCCTGGCCGACTGGCTGGAGGCGCGCGGCCTGGGCACGCGCAAGGTGAACTACCGCCTGCGCGACTGGCTGATCTCGCGCCAGCGCTACTGGGGCACGCCGATCCCGATCATCTACTGCCCCACCTGCGGCACCGTGCCCGTGCCCGAGGCCGACCTGCCGGTGCTCCTGCCCGAGGACGCCGAGTTCCGCCCGACCGGCGAGTCGCCGCTGAAGCTGAGCGCGTCGTTCGTGAACGTGGCCTGCCCGCGGTGTGGCGGGCCGGCGCGGCGCGAGACCGACACGATGGACACGTTCGTCGATTCGTCGTGGTACTTCCTGCGCTACCTGGACCCGCGCGACCCGGCGCGGCCGTTCCCGACGGACGTGGCCGACCGCTGGTGCCCCGTCGACCAGTACATGGGCGGCGTCGAGCACGCGGTCATGCACCTGCTGTACGCGCGCTTCTTCACCAAGGTCCTGCGCGACCTCGGGCTGGTCGCGTTCGGCGAGCCGTTCACGCGCCTCTACAACCAGGGCATCATCCTGGGCGAAGACAACGAGAAGATGAGCAAGAGCCGCGGCAACGTGGTCAACCCCGACGACTACGTGGCCCAGTACGGCGCCGACACGGTGCGCGTCTTCCTGATGTTCCTGGGCCCCTGGTACGGCGGCGGCCCCTGGAACACGCAGGGCATCCAGGGCCCCTGGCGCTTCCTGAACAGCGTGTGGGACCTGGCCGCCGAGACGGCGGAAGGCCCGCCCGCCAGCACCGCCGGCGCCACCGAGCAGGCCGATGCCGAGCTGCGACGGCTGATGCACAAGACGACGAAGCTCGTCACCGAGCGCTACGAGGCGTTCCAGTACAACACGACCATTTCCGAGCTGATGAGCTACCGCAACGAGCTGCAGAAGCTGCGCGGCAAGGTGGCGCCCGCCCTCTGGCACGAGGCGATCGAGCGGCTGCTGCTGCTGCTGGCGCCGGCCGCGCCGCACCTGACCGAGGAGCTGTGGCACCGCCTGGGCCACGACCAGAGCATCCATCTGCAAGCATGGCCCACCTGGGACGAGGCGCTGACCGTCGAGACGGAGGTCCCGCTCGTGGTGCAGGTGAACGGCAAGGTGCGCGACCAGTTCCCCGTGCGCCCCGGCCTCACGGAGGACGAGGCGCGCCCGCTCGTGCTGGAGCGCCCGAAGATCCGAGAGCAGGTCAACGGCCGCCAGATCGTCAAGTGGATCTACGTGCCCAATCGCCTGGTCAATCTCGTCGTCAAGTAAGCGATGAAGTCGTAGGGCAGGGGCTCGTCCCCCGCCGCCCGGCCGGCGCTGCTAACACCGGCCGGGCTAGCGAATACGTCGTCGGGCAGGGGCTCGTCCCCTGCCGCCCGGCCGGGTAGCTGGCACCTGCAATTACGGCAATCATGAGGTAGGGCAGGGGCTTGTCCCCTGCCGCCCCGTGGCGGAGCCAGCCTGCGCTTTCCGCCAGGGATGCCACTCGCTAGAGGGGAGGACCGATGTCCGATCAGGAGCTTCGCCCCCTGCTGCCGTTCCAGATCCGCCGCCTGGGGCACGTCGTGCTCAACTGCAAGGACCTGGCAGCGTCCGAGCGGTTCTACACCGAGGTCCTCGGCTTTCAGGTGAGCGACCGCTACCCGGAGACGCTGGTGCCGGGCGGCATGGTCTTCCTCCGCTGCGCCACCGACCACCACACGGTCGCGCTCGTCGGCGCCGGCCACCCCGAGCGCGCCAGCTCGCTCAACCACTTCGCCTTCGAGGTCGCCACCCTCGACGAGGTCTTCGCCGCGCGCGACGTGCTGCGCCAGCACGACGTGCCCATCGTCTTCGAGGGCCGCCGCCGCGCCGGCTGCCAGATCGCGGTCGAGTTCCTCGATCCCGACGGCAACAACCTGGAGATCTACTGGAACCTCGACCAGGTCGGCACCGACGGCCACGTGCGCCCTTCCAGCGAGTGGCGCCAGGCGTTCACCCTCGAAGAGGCCGTCGCCAACCCCGTCCGCGGCCAGCGCCTCCCGCCCGTCCCCGCGGCTCATCGCTAGCGGCGGGACGCGCTAGCTCAAGCCTGCTGCAGCAAGTGAGCGGTCGGGCCGTAATCGATCTTCCAGTCGACCGGCCTGCCGAGCACGCCGCAAGCGGTACACCGCACGCCGATCGTGATCCAGCGAACGTCGCCGTCCGCGCGAAAGGCAAAGCCAACGCCGATCTCGAAGCGCTCCGATCCGCACGAGCACCTGACCCATTCCGGCTCGGCCTCGCCCCAATAGTCACCGCTGTCGCAGATAAAGGCCCTTGCGCTGCACGTCACGCACGTTCGCGCCGCGCAGCCCTGCTCCGCGTCTGCTTGCAAGCGAAAAACGATGCCACCGCAAGTGCAAACACTCTGGACGACCCTCTCGACAAGGTAACCTTCCGTGTCGAGCAGCCCTAAATACTCCTGCAGATCAGCGTACTCTGATCCCTTCCACCATTCGCCCGACTTGTCGATCGGCACCCTGTCTCCCTTCCGCGGCCCGTCGCCGCACGCCGCGCTAGGCAAGCCCAGGACCGGTACGATCGTCGCCCCGCCGGCCCGACTTTCGGCTGGCGCAGTAGGGCGGCGCGGCCCTCGGCGAGAAACCGCCCGGCGATTACGTTGGACGTGTGGCGGTGAGACGCCACGACGGTCGACCGGCGTCCCGCTCCCTCACGAAGACGTACCGCGGGCGGGACGCCGACATCGGGCTGGGTCCCGGGAGAGGACATACCGCGATGAACCAGGCGAACGTCACGAAAACTCCTACCCACTCGATCTACGACGGCTGGGTGCGGCTCTGGGAGGCGATCTACGGCTGTCCGTGGCCGGGCAAGGACCGCAACGCCAGCCAATGGCTCGCGGCCTACCTCGACTGGAAGACCGCCCAGTAGGCGCAAGCGGCTGCCTCCCCTGCGAGCGCGGGTAGGCCCCGCCGACGGGCGGCGGCCCTGATGACAGCCGCGCGGTGGCCGCGTAGCGCCAGTCGCCGAGCGAGATGACCCGCGAGGGCCCAAGCCCCTACCGGAGCTCGAGCGCGGCGAACACGTCGTCGACGCGAATCTCGAGCCCCGCCACAACGCTCGTTAGATCGATCACGTCATCTCGCCCGAGCGGCACGGGAGCCGCCCCGGGAACGAAGAGGAGGACCGACTCGTCCCGCGGATCGACCAGCAGCGCCGCTCTGACGCCGTGCGCCACGAACGAGAGGCAGCGCCGCACCAGCCGGTTGACGCTTTGCCCCGGCGATACGATCTCGATGGCGATGTCCGGTGGCTCGAAGAAGTCATCCGCGATCCGGCCCCGAGCGTCCGTGGGGATCCGCTCCCAGGTGTACACGGAGATATCCGGCACGCGTGACGTCCGAGCATAGGTGCTGCGAAGCTCCGGCAGCGCCAGCGCCACCTTCCCCGGCCGCGTCGCGTCGTTGATAAGCTCGGCGATCCGCCACTGGAGGACGCTGTGCTGCCCCTTCGGAGCCACCTTCTGAGTCACCTCGCCGTCCTCGTATTCGAGCGCCGGCTTCTCCTCGGGCAGCGCCAGGAACTCCTCCAGGGTTAGCCGCTGCTTCGTAATCGCCATCGCCGCCTCTCCGTGGTCCGCCTCCCTACTGCCTAGCCCCGCCGCTCTGCGACCGCGGCCGTGCCGGCCGCCCGGCCGCGGCGCCCGCCATGCCGACACGCTCCCACGCCGGCCGTCTGGGAGCGCGGCCGTCCCGGCCGCCCGGCCGGCGCAGTACGCGCCGGGGCCGAAGGCTCGGTGCCCCGCCCGCCAGGCCAGCGTATACTCGGGCCTACACGCTCTCGATCGGGTCGACGGGCGGGTCGTTGGCGGTGCCCAGCTCAGCGCCGCGCTCCATCGCCGCGGCGACCGCCGGGTCGGTGTGGGGCGCCGTCTGCGCGGCGGGCGCGCGCTCGGCCGCGGCGATCGCGTCGAGCACGCGCTCGGGCGTGAGCGGCATCCGCACCAGGCGCACGGGCAGCGGCGCCAGCGCGTCGCACACGGCGTTGGCCATCACCGCGGGCGGCGAGATGGCCCCCCCCTCGCCCATGCCCTTGAAGCCGCCCATCGTGATCGGCGAGGGCGTGTGCAGCGTGTCTAGCTCGAAGGCCGGCACCTCGCCGGCGGTCGGCATCAGGTAGTCCATAAAGCTGCCGCTCAGCAGCTGGCCGTTCTCGTCGTAGCGCACCTCCTCGTAGAGTGCGCCCGCCAGCCCCTGCGCCGCGCCGCCGTGGACCTGCCCCGCCACCACCCGCGGGTTGATCGCCCGGCCGCAGTCCTCCACGATCACGTAGCGCAGCACCTTGATCTGGCCCGTCTCGGGGTCCACCTCGACGAGCGCCGCCTGCGCGCCGTTCGAGAACGTGCCGAGCGGCGGGTCGTAGCGGCGGGTCGTCTCCAGCCCCGGATCGACGTCCTCGGGCAGCCGGTGGATCTGGTAGTAAGCGACGCGGGCGACCTCCTCGAAGCTCAGGCGGCGGTCGGGGGTGCCGCGCACGGCGATCTCGCCGTGCTGCACCTCCAGGTCGGCGGCCGGCGCCTCCAGCAGGTGCGCGGCAATCGCCAGGATCTTCTCCTTCAGCGCGCGGCAGGCGATGATCGTCGCGCCGCCGCCGGCCACCGCGCTGCGGCTGGCCCAGGTGCCCATGCCGTAGGGCTGCGCGCCCGTGTCGCCGTGCAGCACGGTCACCGCGCCCAGGTCCACCCCCAGCTCGTCGGCCGCCACCTGCGCCAGGCTCGTCTCGTGGCTCTGGCCGTGCGACGACACGCCCACCGACAGCGTCACGGTGCCCGTCGGCTCGACGCGCACCGTCGCCGAGTCCCAGCCCGACAGGTTCGCCACGCCGCGCGAGCGGAACGACGCCGAGCCCTGCGCCGACAGCTCCGTGTAGCAGGCCGTGCCGATGCCCACCTTGCGCCCCTGCGCGCGCCACGCCGCCTGCTGCTTGCGCAGGCCCTGGTAGTCGATGATCTCCAGCGCGCGGTCGAACGCCTCCACGAAGCTCCCGCTGTCGTAGGTCAGGTTGGTGATCGCGTCGTACGGGAAGTCCTCCGGCTGCACCAGGTTCTTGCGCCGCACCTCGGCCGGGTCCGCGCCGATCTCCTGCGCGATGCGCTCCAGCAGGCTCTCGATGACGAAGTTGCCCGACGGCCGCGACACGGCCCGGTACGGGCCGATCGGCGCCTTGTTCGTCAGCACGCCCACCGACTCCCAGCGGAAGTGGCGCAGGCGATACGGTCCCGGCAGCAGCTTGCCAGCCTGCATCGCCTCCATCGCGCCGGTCGTCGGCCAGGTCGAGTAGGCGCCCGCGTCGCTCAGCAGGCGGTCGCGGATGGCGAGCAGCCGGCCGTCGCGGCTGGCCGCCGCCTCCACCTGGTGGACCTGCTCGCGCGCGTTGCAGGCGGCTAGCAGGTGCTCGCGGCGGTCCTCGACCCACTTCACCGGCCGCCCGAGGTGCAGCGCCAGCAGGCACACCGCCACGTCCTCCGGGTACACGAGCATCTTTGTGCCGAAGCCGCCGCCCACGTCGGGCGCGATGACGCGGATGCGGTTCTCGGGGAAGCGCAGGAACTCCGCGAGCGCCGTGCGCATCAGGTGCGGCCCCTGCGTCGACGCCCACACGGTAAGCTGGTCGGCGCGCTTGTCGTACGACGCGACCAGCCCGCGCGTCTCCAGCGGGTTCGCGTTCTGGCGCTGCGTGTAGAACGTCTCGCGGATCACGAAGTCCGCCCGCGCGAACTGGGCGTCCGGCTCGCCGCCCTCGAACGCGGCGTGGACCAGCGCGTTCTCGCCCAGCTCCGGGTACAATAGCGGCGCGTCGGGCAGCAGCGCCGCCTCCGGGTCGGTCACGGCCGCCAGCGGCTCGTAGTCCACGACGATTGCCTCGGCGGCATCCTCCGCGGCGTAGCGGCTCTCGGCCGCGATGATGGCGATCGGCTCGCCCACGAAGCGCACCTTGTCCACGGCCAGGCACCAGGCGCCGCAGTCGCGGTAGCCCGGCACGTTCAGCGGCGTGGCCAGCCGCGCCGTGCGCGCCTGCGCCTCGGCGCCCGTCAGCACCGCGGCCACGTCGGCGCGCTCGCGCGCGGCGCTCGCGTCGACGGCGCGCAGATAGGCGTGCGCGTGCGGGCTGCGCAGGAAGGCGGCATGGAGCATGTCGGGCAGCGAGATGTCGTCCACGTACTGCGCGCGGCCGGTGATGTAGCGCTCGGCCTCCAGGGCGCGCACCGGCTGCCCAACGTAGCCGGCGCCATTCGCGTGGGGGGCATGCTCGACCATGCGGCTCTCTCCTGCGCGGGAATGCGGCAAATGATACCACTCGCGCGGGGCCGCGGGCGGGGTAGGGGGGCATCCCCTACCCCTATCCTCCATTCCCTACCGTGGATAAGGCCCCAGCACGCTGACCGCGTAGTCGGCGAACCGCATGTCGATCAGGCGGTCCAGGTCGACCGGCCCCGGAATCTGGCCGGTGGCCACGTAATACGCCATGTCGCGCTCGACGCTCTCGCGGTTGATCCGCCCGTCGGGATCGAATCCCTGGAACACCATCCGGTTGTACAGGTCACGGTCCTTCACCGGCGTGTACTTGGTGAAGATGTCGATCAGCTCCTCGCGCGTCGCCGCGTCGTTCTTGAAGAAGGCGTCGTTGTACAGCCGCACGCCCTTCAGCGCCGCCACCATGAAGCGCTGCGCCACGTCGGTCTGGGCCACGAAGTGCGGCCCGGCCCAGATGAACGAGGTCAGGTGGTTCGGGATCAGCTCGTCCGAGCGCATCCACAGCTGCCCGACGCCGCGGTCCAGGGCGAGCGTGGCCGACGGCTCCGAGATGAGCGCGAGGTCAATCCCCCCGTTGCTCAGCGCGATCACCTGCTCGCCGAAGTTGAGCTGCACCAGCTCCACGTCGGCGAGCGTGAGCCCGCCGCGCTGCAGCAGGTCCACCAGCTCGATCTCCACCCCGTTGCCCGTCGAGGCGATGCCGACCTTCCGTCCGCGCAAGTCGGCCGGCCCGTGTACCTGGTCGGCCAGGTCCTTGCGGAGAATGAAGGCGTTGTTGCCGTGGCCCGGCGGGCTGCCCGACGCCCCGGCGATGCCCCGCACGTCCACGCCGCGGGCCACGGCGTTGAGCGCGCTCGCCCCGATCACGCCCTGGCCGACTTCGAGCTGGCCGGCCCCGAGCGGCGCGATCATCCGCACCGCCGAGTCGAACGGCACCGTCTCGACGGTGATGCCCTGCTCGGCGTAGAAGCCTTTCTCGATACCGATGCTGAAGGCCGCGTCGCCGACCGAGTTCAGGATGCCCACCCGCACGGTCGCCGGCTGCGGCGCGGCGGTGGGGACCGCCGTGGCCGCCGCGGCGGCAGGCGCCGCTGTGGGCGCGCTCGCGGCCGGCTGCGCGGGGGCCGCGGGCGCTGGAGCGCTCGGCGCCGCGGGCGCGCACGCCCCACCCATCGCGAGCAGCACGACCAGCCCGACGAGTCGCAGCGGCACGCGGTATCGACCCATGAGGCGCCCTCCAGGGGCGGCCCGCCCACGGGGGCAGGACGCTGGCTATCGCGGCGGCAGCGCGCGGCCGGGCAGCTGCCGGGCGCGACGCACGCCTATCATCCGCCCGCGCGCTGCCGCTGTCAACCGGCCCTCCCCTCCGGCCGCGTCCGCACGGGCTCCCCCGGCCGCTCGGCTCAAGACCAGCCGGCGGTTGACAGCGCCGCGGCGGGGTGCCATCCTTGGGGCGCCGCGCGCCGAGCCGTCGACTCGGTCGGCCGGCGTAGGCTGCTAGCGGCGCCACCAAGAGAGGAGCGCGCGATGCTCACCGCCCAGGACCTGCACGGCGTGATGGCCATGATGCCGGCGTTCGCCACGCCGGACGCCGCCGACGTCAACGCTACGCACACCATCGACGTGGACAACCTGAAGGCCGGCGTGGACCGCATCATCGCCGATGGCATCGACGTGATCGCCACCACCGGCAGCTTCGGCGAGTTCCACACGCTGCTGCCCGACGAGTTCGCCGCGCTGGCGCGGGCGACGGTCGAGGTCGTGGCGGGGCGCGTGCCGCTGTTCATCGGCTGCACCGCCCTGAATAGCCGCGAGGCGGTCCAGAAGATGCGCGTGGCGCGCGACGCGGGCGCCGCGGGCGTCCTCGTCGGGGTGCCCTTCTACTTCCCCTCGACGGTCGAGAACGCGGTCCGCTTCTACCGCGACGTCGGCGCGCTATTCCCCGACCTGGCGATCATGATCTACCACAACCCCGACCTGCACAACGTCACGCTGCCCGTCGACGCCTTCCGTCAGCTGGTCCAGGTCCCCAACGTGGTAGCCATGAAGGACAGCCACCGCGACCCGCGCGCCATGATGCGGCTCCAGGAGATCACCGGCGGCAAGATCAGCGTGTTCGTGAACCAGCTCCAGTACTATCCGTTCGCGGCGCTCGGCGCGGCGGGCTGCTGGTCCATCGAGGCCTGGCAGGGACCGTGGCCCCTGCTGCGGCTGCGCGACGCCGTCGCCGCGGGCGACACCGCCACCGCGCGCCAGATCATCCTCGAGCTGAGCGCCGGCGGCGACGGCCCGCCGAACCTCAGCTGGCGCGAGACGGCGCGCAAGATCTCCATCCGCTACGCCGGCTACTGCGACCCCGGGCCGCTGCGCCCGCCGTTCGTGGAGATCCCCGCGGCCGTGGACGAGCGCGCGCGCCAGCGCGCCGCCTACTGGACGGAGCTGTGCGCGAAATACCGCCCCCAAGTCGAGGGACGAGTGGCCGCGGGCGTCTAGGCCGAATCACCCACCTGGGGAGTCCACTCCCTGGGAGCGCGGGCGTCGCGCCCACCCGGCCGTCGCTCCGCGGCCCTTGCTTTTTCCCGGTTAGCTCTAGCTCAGCTCGGGCCTCAGCGCCTCGCGTGGCAGGGAAGGTAGTCGGCCGACGTGGGCAGAAGACCGCCGGTCCCGTCATCGCGCTGGAGGCATTCGTCGATCACGGCGAGGAGGCCATCTAGATCGAACGGCTTCGCGACCGCGGCGTACGCTCCGATTTCTATCGCCCCCTTGGCGCCGTCCTGCGCGGCCGTGAGCACGACGATCGGCGCGTGTGGCTCCGGCAGGCGCCGGTACGCTTCCGCGAAGGCCCAACCGTCCATGACCGGCATGCGCATGTCGAGCAGGATCACGGCGGGCGGCCGGTGGAATCGTGGATAGTGGCTGAGCAGTTCCAGGGCGGCCGCCCCATGGGGCGCCGTGATCGTCTCATAACCCTCATCGCTCAGCGCGGCGGCGAGGCAGTCGCGGATAAGCGGGTCGTCATCCACGATCAAGATGCGACCGCGTCCCCGGTCCTCGGACATGGCCGTGTCCTGCGCTGCAGTTCGGCCGTCTTCGCTCATCTCCACCCGCCCCCGGATCCATATCGGATTGGAGCACCTGCTCCGCGGCGCCGGCGTCGCCAGTCGCCGCTACGCTGCCCCCCTGCGCAGAAAACGTGCCGGCCGCCCCCCGCGCCGTGCGCTCGCCTGGCGCGGCACTGCGCGAGCCGGCTCAAGCGAGCGGGAGGCTGAGGACTACCCGCGTGCCGCCATCCTCCGGGAATTCGATGTCGATGCAGCCGCCGTGCGCCGTGGCGAGCTGCCGGCTGACGTACAGCCACAGGCCCAGACCGGAAACGTAGGCGTTGGAGTGAACGTCGAAGGAGTGCCCGAACAGGCGGGGGCGGTCTTCGGGCGGCACCGCCATCCCGTGGTCCCGTACGGCGAGCTGGGCGCTACCCCGGCTGTGCTCGGACGAGAGCGACGCGGGATGCGTCGTCAACTCGACCTCGATCGGGGAGCCCGGCGGGCTGGCGCGCAGCGCGTTGCCCACGGCGCTGGTGACGATCTGCTCGACCGCTTGGGGATCGATCGAGACCTCCACCGGGGCAGGGGGCGAGTGTACGAGCAGCCGCCCCTCGCCCACGGTAGCACGCGCCTGGGCTACCACCCCCTCCACGAGCTGACGGAGGTCCGTCGGCGCGCGCTCGAGTACGAGGCTCCGGCTCTCGATTTCCGGCAGCGCCAGCATCTGGCTCACCAGCCGCGCCAAGTGCTCCGACTCCAGCGCGATCTGTTCGAGCGCCGTCTGGACGTAGGCCGGCGGCCGTTGCCCCTCCCGCGCGAGGCGGCGCTGCGCGCGCTGGACGCAGAGGTGGAGCCGGGTCAGCGGGGTCTTCAGCTCGTGCGCGGTGGTCGCCAGAAACTCGTCGCGCGCCTGCAGAGCCGCCTCCGCTTCCATCCGCGCCGCCTGCTCCCGAATGAGCGCGGCGCGTTCGGCTTCGGCCTGCTTCCGCTCGGTGACGTCGCGGAGCGTCGCCAGGTGCGCGGGCCGGCCGGCCCACTCGATCGCCACCACGCGCATCTCCACCACACAGGTGGCCCCCGACGGGCGGAGCACGTCGAGTTCCGCCGTCGCGTCGGCAACCAGCGGGAAGCCAAACACGTGGCCGATCAGCTCCTCCGCGCGGCGCGAGAACAGCTGTTCCGCCGCCGGGTTCGCAAAGCAGACGATGCCGTCCTGGTCCACCACCACGACGCCGTCGGCGCTCGCGTCCAAGATGGTGCGGAGGCCGGCGTCCGCCCGTCGCCGCGGAGGCTGCTGCCGTCTTCCGGCCCTGGCCGACACGGGCTATCCCTCCGGGCTGGTTCCCTGGGCGAACAGGTCGCTGATTCGGTCCACCTCGCCCAGGCCCACGTGCGTGGGCCGCCCGGACAAGATCCCGACGACGTTGCGGAACGGTTTGGCAATGTGCATGCCGCTGCCGTCGATCATGAACTCGCGGATGTCCTTGTCGTGCTTCGAGCCGCGCATCTTGAGCACGGTCACGCCGCGGCGCATCTCGCCAAACATCTCCACGTACCGTAGCAGGATGATAGAGTCCGTGATCGACGAGATGTGGGCTTCCGTCACCGACTCCCCGCCCATCAGGGTCGGCGTCGTCGACGTGAACAGGCCGGCCATCTCCTGGTCCTTCATGAAGGACGTTAACCCGATGACAAACTCCCGAAATCCCTTGATGGTGGACACGCGCTCGAGGGCCGACAGGCTATCGACCGCCACGCGGTTGGGCCGGAACTCCTCGATGATCGCCTTCATCCGGACCAGGTGATCTTCGAGGCCGGCCACCTCCGGGTACTCGCAGACCACCCGCAGCTTGTCGTCGTGCTCCATCCCCTGGAAGTCGATGCCCCACCCCTGGCCGTTCCGGAAAAGCTGCTCGCGGCTCTCCTCGAAGGCGAAGAGCAAGCAGCGCTCGTCCGCGGCGAAGCCGCCAGCCATGAACTGGGTCACCATCAGCGTCTTCCCAGTGCCCGTCGCCCCCGAGACGAGAATGATCGAGTCGCGGAAGAAGCCGCCGCCGCACATCTCGTCCAGTTCGGGGCTGCCGGAGGTGATCCGGATGTCGGAGGATCGTTGCGTCAGCTCCATCGCGGAGAGCGGCAAGATCGTGATCCCGACCCCAGGCAGGATGGTGAACGGGAACTCGCCTTTCTGATGGGCCGTCCCGCGGAACTTTAGGATCTCGATCGTCCGGCGACGTTTCTCGTCCTCGAGTACGTTGCGCAGGATGACCACGTTGTCGGCGACGAACTCCTCGACGGTATGGCGGGAGATCTCGCCGTACTCGTGGGTGCGCTCGGCCGTCATCACGGCCGTCACCCCGAGCTTCTTGAGCGCCGAGACGATACGGAACAGCTCGCGCCGCACGATCGGGCTCTCGCCGAGCCGCGCGAAGACGGCGCCCAGCGAGTCCAAGACCACGCGCCGCGCGCTCACCGTTCGTACCGCGTACTCCAGGCGCGCCATCAGCGCCCCCAGATCGTACTCGCCCGTGACGACGGCCTCGTCCTCGGGTTGGGGCGACGCATCCACGAAGGCCCACTTGCCCTCGGCTTCCCACTGCGTGATGTCCCAGTTGAAGCCGAGCATGTTGCCGCGGATGTCCCCGGGCGACTCTTCGAAGGTCACGAAGACGCCGTGCTCGTCGTCGCTGGCGATCCCCTCGGCCAGGAACTGGGCGGCGAAGACCGTCTTCGCGCTGCCGGCCGTGCCGGCAACCAAGGTGGTCCGGCCGCGCGGCAGGCCGCCCTGGGCAATGAGGTCAAAGCCCGGGATGCCGATCGGCAGCCGGACGATACCGTTGTCGTTAGCGCGGTCGCTCATGGTTCCTCTCTCGCGGGCCCTGGCGCGGCTGCTGGCTCAACGTGCAGCTCCGCCAGGACGCGCTCCGTGTCCGAGAGGTCGCCGAGCACCCGGCGGGGGGGTGGGGGCACCTGCTTCACGAGGGTGGGCGTCACCATCACCCGATCTTGTTCGGCCAGGTGAGGGTGCTCCAGCACGTCGATGATCACAAGCTCGTAGTCGCTGCCCAGCGCGTCCCGGCAGATCCGTCGCAGGTTCGCGATCGCACGCTCGGAGCGTGGCGTCTGCCCGGTGACGTACAGCTTGAACAGATGCTTCGGCAACGGCACGGCTCTCTCGGCCAGCGCTTCCGGCGAGGCTGCGGTCAACTGCGGTAGTATGCCACGAGGTGCCCCATTAGCTCTAGCACCGTCATCCGCCCCTCGTCGATGTACGCCTGCGCCTTCGGCGCTTGCGCCTCGGCCAGGCGGCTCTTGAGCGCGGCGGTGTGCAGCTCGATCACGTCGCGCGGGCCGGCATGGAGAAAGCCCAGCTCGTCCGCCAGCGCGCGGAGAGCATCCGACAGCCGGTGGTCCACCCGGTGCGTTCGCTGCTCCAACGCCAGATCGAGGAGCTGCGCGTACCGTGCCGTAAGCTCTCGGAACGTCTCCGGGAGGGCGCGGCTCAGCGGCTCGACGCCGAACACCTGGGCGGTGATCGCTGTGGCGCCGGGCGCCGACAGCCGTTCCAGCGAGCGCAGCTCCCGGCGCTGGTGCTCGCGGCGCTGCTTCTCCGCTTGCCGCGCGTGATCCAGGGCCGCCTCGGCCGCCGCGCGAGCCGCCTGCTCACGGAGCAGCTCCGCCTCCGCCCGCTTCCGTTCAATGGCGTAGCGGAGCGACCGCGTCACTAGCTCAATCGGCATCTCGCCCTTGACCAGGTAGTCTTGTGCGCCTTCGCGCACGGCTCGCGCGGCCAGCTCCGCGTCGTCCCACGCGGTGAGCACGACGATCGGCACGCGCGGGGCACGGGCGTGCGTCTTGGCGAACGTATCGAATCCCTGGCTGTCGGGCAGCGACAGATCGAGGAGCACCACGTCGATGTCGCCCTGATCTAGGCGGACTAAGGCGTTCGCCAGCCGTCCGACGTGTACCACGCGGAACGCCGGCTGCGCCGGCCCGCTCCGCTGCGGCTCGGCCAGCACCTCCTTCATGAGGTCCGCATTGACCGGGGAATCTTCGACCAACAGCACGTGGATGGAGTCGTTGGCCACGAAACTTACTCCGCGGCACACGCACCATCAGCAGCCAGCGACGGCTATAGGCTGGGTAGCTGTGATGAGTTGATCAACGCACGACCAGGACGCGCGAGCCCCGCATTATAGAGCAATTGGTGAGCAAGCTGCCGACCCAGCCTGGTGTGTCTGTTTGCCTTCGCCAAACAGACATACCAGCTCTGGCCGAGTCCTTGGGTGATTCACCGCCGCTCGCGGTAGCCGTTGCGGCGGGGGCGGGGAAGCGACTGGGCGGGGGGGCGGCGCGGCCCGGCCGCCACGTAGGCGTCGCGGGGCAACAGGCGCAGCAGCGCCGCCACGCAGCGGTCGGCGTCCGCGTGGGCCTCCTGGCCGGCGAACCAGGCCACGCGCCACCGCTCGGCACCAAGCTGGTGCTCACGCTCGCGCGGGCCTTGACGCGCTTCCCACCCCGCGACCTCCGCCGCCACGCGGTAGCGCGGCAGCGCGAAGTCCAGGCGGTAGTGCCCGACGACGTACTGTAGCTCCGGCCGCAAGCCGCGCTGGTAGGCGCGCGCGTAGAACCACCGCTGGAGCGCCGACTCGCAGTTCACCGCCTCCGCCCGCACCGCCTCGGGCAGCCCCGCCAGCAGGTCGGGCGCCGGCACGTCGAGCGCGTCGGGCGGCGCCTGCGTCATCCCCGACGGCCACGACACGACCTTGACGACGATCTCGTCCTCCAGCATCCGCGACAGCGCCGCGGCCACCTGCTCGGCGATGTCCGGGTCGCTCAGGAAGTCCAGCTCCGGCAGCAGCCAGCAGCCGAGCACCACCAGCAGCTTGCCGTCGGCGCCCCGCTCGGCGGCGATCGGGTGGGCGGCGCGGCGCAGCGGCCGGCCAAGGTAGGGCTCGCCGGCGTCGAGGCGCAGGATCAGCGTCTGCCACGCCTGAATAATGTGCCTTAGCTCCATTCCCCGTCCTCCCGCACGCGACGCCTTAAGCAGCATACCACGCGCCCCGCGGTCGCCACCGAGCCCCCCAGCCAGGGCGCCCCCCCACGGGCGAGCCCGCGCCCGAGCAAAAGCGGCCCCCGCGGTCGTAACCGCCCCCCGGCCGGCGGCGTCCCCACGGTCTTGCCATCCGTCGCCCCGCCCCGCCACCCGCGCTCCCATCGCTGCCGCCCGCCGCGTCCCCCGGACGATCGCCCCCCGCCAATAGCCTTCCTCAGTAGAGCTCGCTACAGAATGTGTGAGCGGAGAGGATGACGTAGCTGGCTACAGAATGTGTGAGCGGAGAGGATGACGTAGCTGGCTACAGAATGTGTGAGCGGAGAGGATGACGTAGGGGCGGGTCTGGTGCCCGCCCGCGGCCGTCAAGGCCGCAGCCCGGCGGTTGCCGACCGCTCACCCAAGCTGCCAACCGCAATAGCGAGGCCGCCCGGTAAAGGAGCATCGTTTGACCGTTTTTCGGATAGATTGGCGCACGCGCGGGCGGTATTGGGGAGACACGGGGGCTGAGCATCGCGGCGGCGTGAGCCGGGCAGCGACCCCGGATCAGTTAGGAGGCGGAATGGGTGCAGGCGGCGCGGCCGGGCCGGCTATACTCCGCCGGACGGCGACCACGGCAGAAGGGCGCGGAGGCGGCGTGGCGGGACGGATCGGGCGGGCGCGGCTGGCGATCCTGGCGATCGGCGGCGCGCTGGTCCTGCTGGCGCTGGCGGCCGGGCTGCTGGCGCTGCGCGACGGCGAGGCCCGCGACACGCTCATCGCCGGCTGGTCGCGGCTCACGGCGCCGCCGGTCTACACCGCCGACGACCAGGTGGCGCCGGCGCCCGACGCCGGGCTGGTGGGCGTCAACACCTTCCTCGAGCAGGAGGTGGAGCCGGCCAGCCGCCGCCGCGCGCTCCAGATGGCGCGCGACGCCGGCTTCGGCGCCATCCGCCAGCAGTTCCCCTGGGCCGAGATGGAGCCCGACGCCAAAGGCGTCTACTGGGACGCCCGCTGGGACCAGGATAGCTGGGCCAAGTACGACGAGATCGTCGACCTGGCCGCCGAGTACGGCCTCGACGTGCTCGCCCGCCTCGACACGAGTCCCGCCTGGGCGCGGCCCGGCAACCCCTCGCCCGCCACGCCGCCGACCAATCTAGCCGACTACGGCGATTACGTCGCGGCGGTCGTCGGGCGCTACGCCGGGCGCGTGCGCTACTTCCAGCTCTGGAACGAGCCGAACCTGGCCAGCGAGTGGGGCGAGCAGCCAGTCGACCCCGTCGCCTTCACCGCCCTCCTGGCCGAGGGCTACCGCCGCGCCAAAGCCGCCAATCCCGACGCCGTGATCGTCGCGCCCGCGCTCGCGCCCACCGTCGAGGACAGCCCCTGGGCGCAGAGCGAGCTACGCTTCCTCGACGCGATGTACGACGCCGGCGCGGGCGCCTACTTCGACGTGCTGGCCGTCCAGGCGTACGGCCTGCGCGACGGCCCCGACGACCGCCGCCTGGCGCCCGACCGCGTGAACTTCTCGCGGCCGCTGCTCGTGCGCGAGCTGATGGTGCGCCGCGGCGACGCGGCTAAGCCGGTCTGGGCCGCCGAGCTCGGCTGGGACGCGCTGCCGCCCGACTTCCCCGGCCCCGCCGTCTACGGCCGCGTCAGCGAGGCGCAGCAGGCACGCTACACGGTGCGCGCGCTGGAGCGCATTCGCGCCGAGTGGCCGTGGCTCCAGCGCAGCTTCGTCTGGTACCTCAAGCGCGCCGACGCCAGCCGCCGCGACGAGGCCTGGTACTACTTTCGCCTGCTGGAGCCCGATTTCACCCCGCTGCCGGTCTACGGCGCGCTCCGCGACTACCTGCGCGCCCCCGGACGCGCCCCCAGCCCCCACCGCGATCCTCCGTAGCGCCGCCCGCGCAGCCTGAGGCCTCCAGGCACCGAAGATTAACGCGCGGTCGGGGTGCTTCGCCGCGCGTAGTGCCTGGTCCGCGCACCTGAGAGCTGCAGGCACCGAGGATTGACGCGGTCTACGTACCGCATCCTCGGCAGCGCCGCCCGCGCGGCCTCAGGGCCTCGCCCGGCACACGATTCGGGGCAGTTCGGGTCCCGCGATGAGAGAGGAGCGGATCATGTCAACCTATACCGTCGCGCCGAACGACACGCTCTCCGCCATCGCCCAGCGCTTCGGCATCCGCCTGGACCAGCTCCTCGCGGCCAACCCCCAGATCGCGAACCCCGACGTGGTCGCCGTGGGCCAGGCGCTCACCGTCCCGGACGGCGCCGGCGCCGTGCCCGGCCCCGAGGCCGGGGCGCCGCGCGCCCGCGTGCTCGCCGAGGCCGCGCGGCGCCAGGGCGTCCCCTACCGCCTCGATCCCCCGCCCGACGGCGCAAACACCCTCGATTGCTCGCTCTTCGTGCTCGTCGCCTTTCGCGACGCGGGCCTGCCCTTTCCGGCCGGCGTGCGCACCGCCGAGCAGCTCCGCCAGGCGTGCGAGCCAGTCGCTTGGAGCGCCGTCCAGCCCGGCGACCTGCTCTTCTTCGAGCACACCTACGAGCCGGACGAGCCGCCCGGCCCCGACGGGCACGTCGCCAGCCACGTCGGCATCGCGCTCGGCGCCGGCACGCGCCGCATGTGGGACTGCCACTGCGCGACCGGCGACAGCGGCGGCCCCGGCGTGACCCAGACCGACCTGAGCACCGCCTACTGGCAAGAGCGCCTGTTCGACGCGCGTCGGCCGCCCCAGCTACCCACGACGGGCGCCCCCCCGTCGCCGGCGCCGTCGCTCCCGCCACCCCAGCTCCCCACGGCGGGCGCGCCCCCATCGTCGCCCGCGTCCCCCATGGCGCGCCGCTATCGCGTGACCGACGACCAGGTGCGCCTCCGCCAGGCACCCGGGCTGACGGCACCAATCCTGGCCCAGCTCGACGCCGGCACCATCGTCGTAGCGCTGGAATCGGCCACCGTGTCGGCCGATGGCTACGACTGGCAGCGCGTCCGCGCGCCCGACGCCACGGTCGGCTGGATCGCCGCCGCCTTCCTGGCCCCGCTCCGCCCCGACCCGGCCGACGTGTCGCTGTCCAGTGAGCCCGACCACCCCTTCACCTTCGCGCAGCTCGCGTCGTGCATCGAGGCCGCGGCCGTTCAGTACGGGGCCGACCCGCGCGTGGTCGCGGCCATTGTCGCCCAGGAGTCGGGCTTCACCAACTGGCGCGTCCACCGCGACGGCACCGGCCACGGCCTCATCGGCCTCGACGACAACGGTCTGCTGCCCGACTTCGAGCGCTGGGCCGGCCTGGCGTACGGCCGCGGCGCCGCGGCTGTCTGCATCCCCCCGGCGCTCCAGATCGCCTACCTGGCCAAGACCATCGCCGAGCTAACTCGGCAATACGGCAGCGCCTACGCCGCCGCCCGCGTCTGGCACCGCGGTCCCCGCCGCTGGCAGGACGCGCAGGGCGACCGGTACGAGTCGCTGATCCAGGGCCACATCCGGCGGCTCTTCGGCCAAGAGGTGTAGGGCAATCGGTCGTCAGGCAGGGCCTCCTGGAGTGCTGGTCGATGGCGCTGGAGAGCCCGCCTAACCGGTCTGGGGCAACGGATCGTCGGGCAAGGGCTCGTCCCCTGTCGCCCGGCCGGCGTCGCGGGCGCTCCGGCATCACAGGACCTCGAGGTAGGGGAAGGGCTCGTCCCCTACCGCCCGGTTTGCCAAGAGGGGAACCGTAGAAACGCCAGCCCTACCCGTCAACCCAGAGAGGGCTCGCGAGGCGCGCCGCTCGTGGCCGCGTCTCCGCCGGGCAGCCTCACGACGCCGGCGCCCTCGTCCCACTCGATCGCACCCTGATCGGCCAGGAGCGCCAGCACGGCGCGCAGGTAGGCGCGCGAGGGCATCGGCGGCGGCTCCTCGCCCGCGCCGAGCGCGGCGACGCGCGGCTCGACGAGCGCCCAGTTCAGCGTGAAGATCGACTGCTCGCCCGCCGCGAGCGCCGCCAGCACCTCCACGGCGAGCGGCAGGGCCGCGAGCGCGGCCGTCAGCGCCGCGGCGTCGCTCGCGGCCGCCGAGCCCTCGGGCGTCAGCCGGAACTTGCGCCCCGCGCGGCCGTCGCGCCCCTCCGCGAAGACGACCTCGTGTGGGCAGGCGCCGAGGTAGCGGCAGCCGTGCTCGGCGCAGCGGGGGATGCGCGCGGTGATTGGCCGCGCCAGGCCCAGGTCCTTCAGCAGCGCCACCGGCAGGCCGTGATCGGGCAGCGTCCAGTACTCGCAGCCGACGCCCTCCCCGACCGCCGCCAGCGCGGCGCGCAGGGCATCAGCGCCGCTCACGTCGCCTGTGGCGCGCCTCGTCGGGTCTTCCGCGCCGCTCACGTCGGCTTCGGCGCGTCGGGCAGCGTCAGGTTCTCGATCGGCAGCCCCTCCCGATTGCCCCACTCGCCCCACGAGCCGAGATAGTTGCGCACCCGCGGGTAGCCAAGCAGCCGCAGCACCAGCCACGTGTGCGCCGCGCGGTAGCCACCCTGGCAGTACGTGATCACCTCGCGCTGGCGGTCGAGGCCGAGGTTCGCGTACATGGCCTCGAGCTCGGCCGCCGGCTTCAGGCGCCCCTCGGCATCGAGGTTGTTCACCCAGTCGAGCGGGATGGCGCCGGGGATGCGGCCGCCACGCGCCGAGCGGATCTCCGTGCCCGCGTACTCGGTGGGACGCCGCGTGTCCACGATCTGCGTCGCGCCGTCGTTCAGGTGGGCCAGCACGTACTCGTAGCCGGCCACTGCCTCGGGGCGCGGCCGCGCCTGGAAGCGGGTCGGGGCCACGTTGCTCGGGTCCGTCGTCACCGGGTAGCCCGCCGCGCGCCAGGCGTTCAGACCGCCGTCGAGCAGTCGCCCGCCGTCGTGGCCGAAGTAGACCAGCGCCCACACGCCGCGAGCCGCGTTGTAGCCCGAGGTGTCCTCGTAGAAGACGACCGTCTGCCCCTCGCCCACGCCCGCGGCCGAGAACGCCTCCTCCATCCGCGCGGTCCACGCCGCGATGCCCTCGGCACTCGTGTCGCGCGTGCCGATGTGCATGAAGTCCACGTTCGTCGCGCCCGGGATGTGGCCCTGCGCGTACTGCTCGGGCGGGCGGCCGTCCACCACGCGCACGTTCGGGTCGTGCAGATGGGCGTGCAGCCACTCGGGGGTCACCAGGAGTTCGGGCGCTGCCTGCTGGGCCATCGTCCACCTCTCCGCGCGCGGCGGTCTGGGCCGCTCGCCGCGCCGCCATTCTAGCACCCGGCGCCGGCCTAGCCCGGCGTGACCCCCTCCAGCGTGGGGAGGGCGGCCAGCCAGCCGTCGAGGCTGCCGGCGCGCGTGGGGAACAGCTTGCCGGGGTTCAGGATGCCCTTCGGGTCGAGGGCGTCCTTGATGGCGCGCATCGCCCACACGGCCTCCTCGCCCAGCGAGTCGTTCATGAACTCGCGCTTCAGCGAGCCAACGCCGTGCTCCCCTGACAACGTGCCGCCCAGCTCGATCGCCGCGCGGAAGATGGCCGTCGCGGCGCGCTCGACGCGCTCCAGCTCGCCGGGCAGGCGGCGGTCGAAGAGGATGTTCGGGTGCAGGTTGCCGTCGCCGGCGTGGCCGAACACCGGGATCGGGAGGCCGACCTCGGCGCTGATCGCGCGCACCCGTCGCACCATCGCCACGATCTGGCTGCGCGGCACCACGATGTCCTCGCCCAGCTTGTTCGGCCGCGCCCGGCCGAGCGCCGGCGAGATGGCCCGCCGCGCCTCCCACAGCGCCGCCCGCGCCGCCGCATCGGCCGCCACGCGCACGTCCGACGCGCCGCACTCGCGCGCGATCGCCCCCATGCGCTCGATCTCGGCCTGCACCGCCGCCGCGTCGTTGCCATCGGCCTCCAGGATCAGCACCGCGTCGGCCGCGCGCGGCAGCCCGATCGCCATGTGGTCCTCGACCAGCCCAATCGTCGTGGCGTCCATAACCTCCAGCGCCGTCGGCAGCAGCCCCGCCGTCAGGATCGCCGTGACGGCCTCGACCGCCTGCTCGAGCGCCGGGAAGATCGCCTGGGCCGTCGAGCGCTCGCGCGGCAGCGGCACGAGCCGCAGGATGATCTCGGTCACCACGCCGAGCGTGCCCTCCGAGCCGACGAAGAGCTGCGTGAGCTGGTAGCCCGTCGACTGCTTGAGCACGCGCCCGCCGGGGCGCAGCACGCGGCCGTCGGCCAGCACGACCGTGAGCCCGCGCACGTAGTCCTTCGTGGCGCCGTACTTCAGGCAGCGCGGCCCGCCGGCGTTGGTGGATACGTTGCCACCGAGCGACGACTGGCTGAGGCTGGCAGGGTCGGGCGGGTAGAACAGCCCGTACCGCTCGACCTCGGCCTGCAAGCGCGCGGTGATGACGCCTGGCTCGACGACCGCCACGCCGTCGGCCGGCGACACCTCCAGGATACGGTTCATGCGCGCCAGGTTCAGCACGATGCCGCCGGCCAGGGGAATCGTGCCACCCGCGAGCCCCGACGACGCGCCGCGCGGCACCACAGGGATGCCGTGCGCGTGGGCGAGCGCCAGGATGCGCGACACCTCGTCCGTGGTGCGCGGCGAGACGGCCAGGTCGGGCGGTTGCTGCTGGAAGGTGCCGTCGTAAGAGTAGGCGATGCGCTGCGCGGGTCCGCCGTGGACGTAGCCTGCCCCCACGATGGTCTGTAGCTCGGCGCGCACGGCGTCAGCGAGCATGAGCAGTCTCCTCCGCGGGCACCGCCGCGCCCGCCCCGTCGTCTCGTGCCGCCTGCTCCGGCGCCGCCCGGTACGCCTCGTCCAGCACGTCGGCGATGTGGCGCACCTGCACGCGCTGCCCCCGCCGCGCCGCCCCGGCCTGGAGCTGCAACAGGCAGCCGGGGTTCGCCGTGACCACGACCGGCGCCCCCGTCGCCGCCACGTTGTCCAGCTTGCGCGCCTGGAGCTGCGCCGCCGTGTCCGGGTGCGTCAGGTTGTAGACGCCCGCGCTGCCGCAGCAGAGGTCCGACTCCGCCAGCTCGACCAGCCGCAGGCCCGGCACCTGCCCGAGCAGGGCGCGCGGCTGGCGGCGCACGCGTTGGGCATGGGCCAGGTGACACGGGTCCTGGTAGGTGACCGTCGCCGCGACGCGGCCGGGCGCCGGCGCCGGGCCGAGCGCCGCCAGGTACTCGGTGAAGTCGCGCACGCGCCCGGCGAAGGCCGCAGCCCGCTCGGCCCACGCGGGATCGTCCGCGAGCAGGTGGCCGTACTCCTTCAGCATCGCGCCGCAGCCGGCCGCGTTCACCACGACCGCGTCGTGGCCCCCGGCCTCGAAGGCGGCGACGTTCTGGCGGGCGAGCGCGCGCGCCGCGGCGCGGTCGCCGCCGTGAGCGTGCAGCGCGCCGCAGCAGCCCTGGCCGGCCGGCGCCTCGACGCGCACGCCGTTCGCCGCCAGCACGCGCGCCGTGGCCCGGTCCGTCTCCGCGAACGCCGTCGACATGACGCAGCCGGCGAACAGCGCCACGCGCCCGCGCGCCGGCCCGTGCGGCTCCCACGTCTGTCCCTGCGGCACGAGAAACGCCGCCTCCAGCCGCGGCAGGTACACCTCCGTGTCGGCCAGGCCCAACACCCGCAGGATGCCGCTCCGCCGCGCGAGCGCCTGGAGCCCGCTGCGCTGGTACAGGCGCAGGAGCGTCAGCAGCCGCCGCAGCCGTCCCACGTCGCCGAGCAGCCAGAAGCCGAGCCGCTGCGCCAGCCGCGCGCGCCAGCCCCGCCGCGGCGCCTGGGCCGCGAGCGTCGCGCGCACGGCCACGCCCAACTCCTCCATCCGCACGCCCGCGGGGCAGATCGCCGTGCACGCCTCGCAGAGCAGGCAGCTTTCCTCGTGGCGCACGAAGTCGGGCGTGAGCGGCAGGTAGCCCTCCGTCGCGGCGCGCGCCATGGCGATCCGCCCGCGCGGCGACTCCTCTTCGAGCAGCGTGAGCTGGTACGTCGGGCACACCGAGAGACACAGCCCGCAGCGAATGCAGCGCAGCATGTTCTCGTACTCGGCGCCGAGGAGGCTGCCGCCAACCCCGGCATCCTGGGGAGAGCCGGCTTCGCTGCTCACGTCCGCTTCTCCGCGCGATCTGCCCATAGCCTAACGCAAAGCGCTCAGCGGGCGCCCGCGGGGTCGCGGGACCCGGTCCTATAACGGTACAATGGCCGCGCCAGCAGACACTACATCGCAGGAGGCGGCGCCATGGACGAGAACGCGAAGAAGACCGTGCTGCGGATGATCCCCTACGGCCTGTACGTGTTAACCGCCGAGGGCAAGAACGGCGAGGTGGCCGCCGGCACCGTCAACTGGGTGACGCAGGCGTCGTTCCAGCCGCCGCTGGTGGCCGTCGCGGTGAAGACCGACGCCCACGCCCACCCGCTCATCAAGGAGACGGGGGCCTTCGCGCTGAACGTGCTCGGCAAGGATCAGGGCCCTGTGGCCTTCACCTTCTTCAAGCCAGCGCAGAAGGAGGGCCAAACGATCTCCGGCCAGCCGTACCACGCGGGTAGCACGGGCGCCCCGGTCCTCGACGCGGCGCCGGCCTACGTCGAGTGCCGCCTGGTCGGCACCGTGGAGAAGGGCGACCACTCGGTGTTCGTCGGCGAGGTCGTCGACGCCGGGCTCAAGAAGGAGCCCGAGGGCCGGCCCGACGACGCCACGCTCTGGCTCAAGGACCTCGGCGACAAGATCTTCTACGGCGGGTAGAACTTCATCTCCGGACGGCAGTGCGCACGCACACTGCCGTCCGGAGATAACGGACAGAGGAAGCAATGACGAACGCCGAAGCCGAGGCCCGCGAACAGCTCGCGCAGTGCGCCCGCGCGCTGAATCGCCTCGACCTGCTGAACCTGTCAGGCCACGTCAGCCTGCGCATTCCCGACAGCCCGAACATCCTCATCACGCCGGGCGGCGGGTTGGACAAGGCGCGGCTCACAGGCGCCGACATGGTCACCATCGACCCCGAAGGTAACCGCCTGGCGGGGCCCTACCCGCCGCCCTGGGAGACGCCGATCCACACGGTCATCCACGCCGCGCGGCCCGAGCTGGCCTCGATCGGCCATATCCATGCCCACTGGTGTACGGTCTGGAGCGTGGTCGACCGGCCGCTGGAGATCGTCGTGAACTACGCCACACTGCTGGGCGGCCCCGTCCCGGTCTACGAGGACGTGTACTGGATCACGACGCCCGAGCTGGGCGAGCAGCTCTGCCGCGCGTTGGGGCCAGCGCCGGCCGTGCTGATGCGGAGCCACGGCATCACCGTGGTGGGCGATACGCTGGACGAGATGTTCTATAACGCCATGGTCCTCGAGGACAACGCGCGCGTGCTCTGGGAGGCCAGCGCGCTCGGCCAGCCGAAGCCGATCCCGCCCGCGGAGCTACCCGCGATGCAGACGATCCAGCGGAACGTGAAGGTGGGCCGGCGCGCGCTCCAGTACTACGCCAACCTGGAAGCGTCCAAGGAGGCGCAGCAGCACGAGCACAACCGCCTGCCGGGCTCGAAGTGGTAGGCGCGCCCGCGCGCCGCGAGGGGGGAGAGCCATGCCGACCGTAGCGCTGCCCACGGGCATCGACCTCTATTACGAGTCGCACGGCGCGGGCGAGCCGCTGGTGCTGCTCCCCTCGACGGCGTTCGCCTCGGACGTCTGGCACCTGGAGCAGGTGGGGCCGCTCAGCGAGCGCCTGAACCTGATCATCCTCGACCCGCGCGGCTGCGGCCGCTCCAGCCGCCCCGATCGCGTCTACACCATCGAGCAGATGGCGGCGGACGTGATCGCGCTGCTCGACCACCTGGGCGTGCCCGCGGCGCACGTGCTCGGCCACTCGATGGGCGGGCGCATCGCGCTGGCCATGGCGCTCGACCATCCCGGCCGCGTGAAGCGCCTCATCTGCGCCGCCACCGGCTCGGGCGTCGCCACGCGCGCCGGCGAGCAGTGCGTCGTGGGCCTGTCGCACGGCCTGGTGATGAGCCTGCTCGAGCGCGGCTTCGACGGCCACCAGCGCCACGAGATCGTGGAGGCCTCGACGTATTTCACCCCGGAGTTCCGCGCGCAGCACCCGGACCGTGTGCAGGCGCTCTACGAGGTCGTCGCCCGCAGCGCGGCGCGGCCACCGGAGTACCTGCGGCTGGTGGCGGCCCGCCAGGCCTGGGAGGCGACGCACCGCCTGGGCGACGTGGCCGTGCCGACGCTCGTCGTGGTGGGCAGCGCCGACACGGGCGGCAGCAACCACGTGCAGCAGGCCGAGGCGCTCGCCGCGCGCATCCCGAACGCCGTCTACAAAGTGCTCCCCGACCAGACGCACGGCTTCTTCTGGGAGCAGCCGGCCGAGACGAACGCCTGGATACTGGACTGGGTGCTGGGGCACGCGGGGTAGGAGGATACTGATGAAGGCAGGCCGGCGCGCGGCGCCGCCACCACTCAGCCGCCGGGCGCTCCTGCGCGCTGCCGCGGTGGCGGCGGCCGGGGCTGCCGCGGCGTGCGCGACCCCGTCGGCCGCGCCGGCCAAACCGGCGGGGGGCGTGGCGAGCGCCCCCAGCGCGTCCCCGCCCGCCGCGAGCACGGCACCGGCGGCGCCCACCGTGGCGCGCGAGCCCGACGTCGTCCACCAGGGCAACGTGGGCACGGCGTTCAGCACGACGATCGCCCGCGAGCGCGGCTACTTCAAGGACGTGAACATCGACCTCCAAGACGAGCCGTACTCGACCGGCGCCCAGATGACGCCCCTGCTCGCCGCCGGGCAGCTCGACGTCGGCACCACGAGCATGCAGTCCGCGTTCTTCAACGCCGTGAACCGTGGCATCGCGCAGCGCATGGTGGTCGACAAGGGCCACCAGCAGAAAGGCACCGCCACGAGCGTGCTCGGCGTGCGCGCCGACCTCGTGCCGGCGAGCGGCACGCTCCCGCTCGCTGAGATCAAGGGCCGCGCCATCGCGGTGACGACCGATCCCAAGGCGGGCGGCCAGGGCTTCCTGCTCGTCAAGATGCTGGCCACGGTCGGCCTCACCATGGACGACGTGGATTGGAAGATCATCCCTTACCGCGACATGCCCGACCTCATGGCCAATCGCCAGGTCGACGGCGGCGTGTTCGTCGAGCCGTTCTTCACGCTGTCGCTGCAGCGCGCGCCGCTAGTCATGTGGCAAAACCTCAGCGACTACTACGACGGCCAGCAGACGGCGGCCTACGTCTTCGGCGAGCAGTTTCACCAGGGGCGGCCCGACGTGGCCCGCCGCTGGATGATCGCCAACCTGCGCGGCGTGCGCGACTACGTCGACTGGCAGCGGCGCGGCCAGCCGCCCGACGAGATCGCGCAGATCCTCGCGCAGTCCACGAACCTGGCGGTAGACGTGGTGACGCGAGTGAACTGGGAGCACATGAACCCGGACGGTTACCTGAACCTGTCGGGCATCGAGGCCGACCAGCAGCAGCTCCTGGAGTGGGGCGCCATCGAGCGGCTCGTCCCGATGGACCAGGTCGTCGACAACCAGTTCGTGGACTACGCCCTCGCCCAGCTCGGCAAGTACGCGGGGTAACGGCGGCTTAGCGGCGCGGCTCGGCGAGGACCGAGCGCAGCAGCGTGAAGTCGACAACCTGCGACACCGGGATGACCGCGTCAGGCGTCCCCATCTGCTCTTTCGCGCTGTCGATCTCCGGCTGGATCTCGTCATCGGTCGCCAGTCCGTCGGACGTGAAAGACTTGACGACGCCGTCGTAGGCGCCGTCGGCCAGCGCCGCGTCGATGCCCGCCCAGCTGACCATCTCGGCGAGCGCGGGCGCGCGGTGACTCCGCATGAACTCCATCCCGCGCAGCGTCGCCCGCAACACGCCCCGCACCTCGTCCGGCCGCTCGCGCAGCTTGCGCTCCGTGGTCGTCACGCCACCTGAGGCCGCGCGGAACAGATCGGCCGCGTCCACCAGCATCTTCATTCCCTGCGCCTCGGCCTGCAGGTTGAGCGGCGGCGGCACGACCGCCGCCTGAATCTGGCCGGCGAGCAGCGCCGGCAGCGTGCCGTCGATCTGCTGAAACGACCGGGAGACCAGATCGGTCTGGGGATCGAGGCCGTAGTAAGTGAAGATGTCGCGCGCCAGGTGATCGAGCGTACCGCCGCGCGGCCCCACGCCCACCTCCTGCCCGCGGAGATCGGGCACGCTGGCGATGCCCGGCTGCGCGATCAGGTAGAAGAGCGGCTTGTCGTTGAGCACCATGATCGCCTTCACCGGCGCGCCAGCCGCCGCCAGCCGCACGGTCGCGCCGAACAGCGTGGAGTAGTCGATCTCGTCGTTCAGCATGGCGGGCGCAAAGGCGCTGGAGCCAATCTGGATCATCTGGGCATCCAGCCCTTCCTCCCGGAAGAAGCCCTCCGTGATCGCCAGCCGGAACGGCACGAGCTGCGGATTCGCGGTCGGGTGGGCGATGCTGATCGCGCGCAGCGCGACGGGCGAGGGCGGCGCGGCCGGCGCGCTCGTCGCCTGGATCGCGCTCCCGCCCACCGCTGGAGCGCTGCTGGATGGAACGGCAGGGGCGCCCGCCGGCCCGGCGCACGCCACCATCAGGCAGCCGCCGAGCAGCGCGACGATCAGGCGAGCGCCATTCATGCCAGCACCGATGCAACCGATTGCGACCGAAGTGCCGCCATTGTAACAGGCGCCCGAGCGCGGAAGCAGTGAGAAGAGCGCCTCGCGCCGCGGGGCACGCGCCGGCGACAGGTCGCCACCTCGTCGAGCGTCCAGACGCTTGACATCTACCCCAATTGCTCTCTAAATAGGGGGCACGCGCGAGAGCTGACCGAAGATGGGCGGCACAGTGAAGAGTCCCTTCGGGAGCGAGCGGAGACGGCAGCCCGCACGGGCCGGCGCGCAGGCCGCCGGCGCCGGCGTAGGCGCCCTGGCGCCCCACGATGCCGTGCTCGGCCTGGAGCCGCTCGATGTCGGCGGCGGCCTCGAGCCGCTGGACGACTGGCTCGCCGCGGAGCCGCTCGACGAGGCGGCCGTGCTCGATGCGCTGGAGGCGCTGCTGCCGGCCGACGAGGCACTTCAGGAGATCGCCGAGCAGACGGCTTACGGCGAAGTGCTGATGCAAGACCTCGTGCGCCGCCAGCTGCGCCTGGGGCTGAGCGTCGCCGCCGTGTTCCTGGTGATCCTGCTCGGGCTGCCGCTGATGAACCTGTTGTTTCCGGCGCTCGTGCAGATGCGGCTGCTCGGCCTGCCGATGGCCTGGCTCGCGCTGGCCGTGCTCGTCTACCCGTTCGTCTGGGCGCTGGCGCTGTACTTCGTCTCGACCGCCCGCAAGTACGAGGACGAGTTCACCGCGCTGGTGAAGTGACGGTGCTCCCGGCGACGGACCGAGTGGGGCCGCTAAGGCAATCAGGAAGTGCTTGTCCGGCGTGGAGGCAGTAGCCACCGTGCAGGTTCACTGGGTCGCGCTGCTCGCGTTCGCCGGCATCGCCGTCGCCACCGTGGCGGTCGGCGTCTACGCCACGCGCGTCGCCCGCACGACCCACGACGTCTACATCGCCTCGCGCGCCATCGGCCCCGTGCTGAACGCCTCCGCCATCTCGGGTGAGTACCTGAGCGCCGCCTCGTTCCTGGGCGTGGCCGGCATGGTGATGGCCTTTGGCTACGACGTGCTCTGGTACCCCGCCGGCTATGCGGCCGGCTACCTGCTGCTCTTGCTGTTCGTGGCCGCGCCGCTCCGCCGCTTCGGCGCCTACACCATCCCCGACTTCGCCGAGGGCCGCTTCGGCAGCCCCGCCTTTCGGCTCATCGCCGTGGGCTTCGTCCTGGTCATCGGCGTGTTCTACATGCTGCCCCAGATGAAGGGCGCAGGGCTGGCCGTGCAGGCGGTGGCCGGCCTGCCCTACTGGGTAGGCGTGGTGGTGGTCGGCGGCGTCATTAGCCTGAACGTGGCGCTCGGCGGCATGAAGGGTATCACCTTCGTGCAGGCGTTCCAGTTCTGGGTCAAGGTGTTCGCCATCGCCGTGCCGGCGTTCGTGCTGCTGGCGCTGTTCGGCTCCTACGGCACGCACTGGGAGTGGGCGACCAGCAGCCCGCCGCCGGCGCTGCAGGCTGCCATCGAGGCGGGCGCCGCGCCCGGCCCGGAGTGGGGCCTGCCGTTCGGGCCGTTGGCCGAGCAGCAGGGCTACCCGCTGCTGTTCACCTACTCGCTGATGATCGCCACCATCTGCGGCACCGCCGGCTTGCCGCACATCCTGGTCCGCTTCTACACCAACCGCGACGGCCACGCCGCCCGCCAGACCACGCTCGTGGTGCTGGCGATGATCGGCTGCTTCTACCTGTTCCCGCCGCTGCTTGGCCTGGCGGGCCGCGTCCACGCCCCGGACCTCTACCTCAGCGGCCGTACCGACGCCCTGCTGCTCGAGCTACCGGGGCGGCTCCCCGGCGCGGCCCTCGGCGACGTGCTGCGCGCCGTGACCGCGGCCGGGGCGTTCGCCGCCTTCATGTCCACCACCTCCGGCCTGCTGGTCGCCGTCGCCGGGGCGCTGGCCCACGACCTCTACGCGCGCACGCTCCATCCGCGCGCCGAGCAGCGCGCGCGCCTCCTGGCCTTCCGCCTCGCGGCGCTGGGCGCGGGCGCGGTGGCCGTCGCCATCGGGCTCACCGTCGAGCGCTTTCCGATCAACATGCTCGTCGGCTGGGCCTTCGCCATCGCCGCCAGCGCCTTCTTCCCGCTGCTCGTGCTCGGCATCTGGTGGCGCGGCCTGACCGTCGTCGGCGCCGCGGCCGGCACGCTGGTGGGCGGCGGCCTGGCCTCGGCGGCGATCCTGTACACCATGTGCGTTGGCGATGGCACGGCGGCCGGCACGCTCGGCAGCACGCTGCTTGCCCAGCCGGCCATCTGGACGATCCCCGTCTCGTTCGGCACGATGGTGCTCGGCTCGCTGCTCACGCCCACCCGCGTGCCGGCCGACGTGAACCTCAAGATGCTGCGGCTGCACGTGCCCGAGACGCTCGGGCTGCGGACGGAGTATGGAGAATAGCCCGCAGCTCATCCCGCTGCTGGTCGGGCAGCTCGTGTTCACGGCGGTGGCGGCGGCGCTCGTCGTCCACCTCGTGCTGACGCGCGGGCGCACGGTCAGCGAGGGCCGCGAGCACGCTATCTTCGAATCGCTGGCGCTCGCCAACCGCACGCTGCCCTATCTGCGCCAGGGCCTCAACCGCGCCACCGCGGCGCGCACGGCCGCGGCCATCCACGACGTGCTGCGCCCCGCGGCCGTGGGCATCGTCGGCGGGCAGCAGATCCTGGCCCACGTCGGCGCGGGCGCCGACCACCACCTTGCGGGCACCGAGCCGGCTACCGCGCTCACCCGCGAGGTGCTGCGCACGGGCCGCCCCATCGTGGCGCGCACCCACGACGCGATCGGCTGCGCGCGGCCCGGCTGCCCGCTCGTCTCGGCGGTCGCGGCGCCGCTCACGCTGCGCCGCCAGGTAGCCGGCGCGCTCACCATCTACTTCGGCGAGGGCCAGCCGCTGACGGCAGGGAAGATCAAGATGGTGCGCGCCATGGCCCAGCTCATGAGCCTGCAGATGGAGCTGGCTGAGGTCGATCGCAAGGCCGAACGGCTAGCCAAGGCGGAATTGGCCGCCTTGCAGGCGCAGATCTCCCCGCATTTCGTCTACAACACGCTGAACACCATCGCCGCATTCGTGCGCACCGACCCCGAGGCCGCACGCCAGCTGCTCACCGACTTCGCCACGTTCCTGCGGCGCACCTTCCGCCGGAAGGGCGAGTTCAGCCCCTTCGCGCAGGAGCTAGAGTACGTCCACCAGTACCTCAGCTTCGAGAAAGCCCGCTTCGCCGAGCGGCTCGACGTGGTGTACCGCGTGGACCCGGAGATCCTCTCCACCGTGGTGCCGGTGCTGGTGCTGCAACCCCTCGTGGAGAACGCCGTGCGCCACGGCATCAGCAAGAAGGTGGGGGCGGGGCGTGTCGTCATCGCGGCCGAGGACCGCGGCAGCGAGTGCTGGATCTGCGTCGACGACGACGGCGTGGGGATGGACGGCGAGGCCATGCGCCGGGTGCTGCAAGGCCCCCGCCGCGCCGCCTTCGGCGTGGGGCTGGTCAACGTCAACGAACGGCTGCGCAGCGTGTATGGGCCGGAGCACGGCCTGGAGATCGTCAGCCGCCCGGGCGAGGGCACGCGTATCAGCTTCAGCATCCCCAAGTACAAGGCGGGCGTCGGGATATAGTATGCCACTACGCGCGCTGGTGGTGGACGACGAGCGGCCGGCGCTGGAAGAGCTGCGCTACTGCTTGCGCGCGGCCGACCCTACCGTCGAGGTGGAGACGGCCGCGACGGCGCTGGACGCGCTGCGCCTGCTCAAGCAGCATCGCTTCGACGCGGTGTTCGTCGACATCCAGATGCCGGGCCTATCGGGCCTCGAGCTGGTGGACCTGGTCCACGAGTTCGACCAGCCGCCCGCCGTGGTGTTCGTGACGGCCTACGAGGAGTACGCCCTCCGCGCCTTCGAGCTGCGCGCGGTCGACTACCTGCTGAAGCCCGTCGCGCTCGATCGCCTCCGCGAGACGCTGGAGCGGCTGCACGCCGGCCGGGGTCAGCCCGCGCGGGAGGAGCCCGCCCGCCCCGCCGGCCGTCTCGACAAGCTGCCGGTCGAGACGGCCGGCCGCACGGTGCTGATCGACCTGCCCGACATCCGCTACGCCGAGGCACGCGACGACGTCGTCTACGTCCATACGCACGACCGCGTCTACGCGACGCGCTTCTCGTTGCACGACCTAGAGCGGCGCCTGCCGACGCCCCCCTTCCTGCGCATCCACCGCGCCTTCCTGGCCAACATGCGCAACGTGGTCGAGATCCGCCCCTACTTCAACGGCACCTACCTGCTGAAAGTCAACGACGCCGCCGGCTCCAGCCTCACCGTCAGCCGGGGCCGCGTGAAAGACCTGCGCTCCTTGCTCGGGCTGTGACCTACCCGCCCCGGGTCCCCCTTCCCTGGGACGGAAGGGGGGAGCCACCCCGGCCTCGTCCCCGTCCCTCTCCCCCTTCCCACACTGGGAGGGGGGCAGGGGGGGTAGGTCCCCCGGCCATTCGCCCCCCCACCGGTGCCGAACGGGGGCCAATTTCGACGCCTGGCGGTCAGCAGCTTCCCGCTCCGCGGCCCTACGCGCTATCACTGCGGTACTCGTGGCCCCGGCCATCGGGAGCCGGAGCCAGCAGACCGGAGGGATAAGCGCTATGGCTAGTAGAGCGGCAACGGCGCAAGCTACTGCCGGTCGCGACTACGGCATCCCGTTCGTGATTGGCGCCTCGTCGGCGGGCACGATTATCGAGTGGTACGACTTCTACCTCTACGCGCTCCTCACGCCCTTCCTCGCGCCCCTCTTCTTCCCGAACGACAACCCAACCGCGTCGCTCCTCGCCGGCTTCGCCGTGTACGGCGCCGGGTTCGCCGTGCGGCCCTTCGGCGCGCTCGTCTTCGGGCGCATCGGCGACGTGATCGGGCGCAAGTACGCCTTCCTGCTCACGGTCTCGATCATGGGGGCCGCCACGTTGATCGTCGGGCTCTTGCCCACCTACGCCCAGATCGGCATCCTCGCACCGTTAATCCTCGTCACGCTGCGCCTCCTGCAAGGCCTCGCCCTCGGCGGCGAGTATGGCGGCGCGGCGATCTACGTCGCCGAACACGCGCCCGATGGCAAGCGCGGGCTGTACACCTCGTGGATCCAGACGACCGCGACCATCGGCATGTTCTGCGGCCTGGGCGTGATTCTCGCGACGCGGGTCGCCTTTGGCGACGACACCTACAAAGCGTGGGGCTGGCGGGTCCCCTTCCTGCTCTCGGCCGTTCTCGTCGCCGGCGCGCTGTATATCCGCGCCCGCTTGCAGGAGACCCCACTCTTCCAGCGGATCAAGGCGGCCGGCCAGACGGCGCGTAACACCACCACCTGGGCCAAGGACAGCTTCAGCGGCAACAAGGTCGGCGTCATCCTGCTGGTGCTCGTCGGCATGACCGCCGGCCAGGCCGTGGTCTGGTACCAGGGCCAGTTCCAGGCGCTGTTCTTCCTCGGCACGCTGATGAAAGTGAACTACGTCGCGGCCTACACGATCCTGCTCGTCGCCATCGCCTGCGCCACGCCGTTCTTCATCATCTTCGGCTGGCTGTCCGACAGGGTCGGCCGCAAGCCGGTGATCCTCGGCGGCTGCCTGCTGGCGGCGATCACCTACGTGCCGATCTACCAGGCCATGCTGGCCCACGGCAACCTGACCTACGACGCCGCGGGCAAGATCGCGAGCGCCAACCCGAACATGGTCGCCGAGACGGTCCTCGTCTGGATTCAGATTCTCTACGTGACGATGGTCTACGGGCCGATCGCCGCGTTCCTCGTCGAGTACTTCCCGGCGCGCATCCGCTACACGTCGCTGTCGATCCCCTACCACCTGGGCAACGGCTGGTTCGGCGGCTGGCTACCGTTCATCTTCCTGGGCATCGTCGCGGCCACCGTCACCGGGCAGGGCTACGTGCCCTTCTTCAACATCGGGCCGCTTCCCGGCTTCGACCTGCGCGGGCTGAACCCGGGCGGCGACCCGAACGGCAACCTGCTCGCCGGGCTCATTTACCCGATCGCCGTCGCCCTGATCTCGGTCGTGGTCGGCGGGCTGTTCATCCCCGAGACGAAGGACCGCAAGATCTGGGACGAGGTCCACGCCATGGAGCAGGCGGGCGCGATGCCCGCCGAAAGCGTGGCCGGCGCCGCCCAGGCGGCGCCCGCCAGCGGCGGGCTTGCGGGCTGAGCTGCGCGGGAGCCGCCCCCGCCGCCCGGCGGTTCCTCGTGACTCCTCACCCAATCGTGGCGGCCGGCGGTCGGGGCGGGGACGCGTCCCCGCCCCGACCGCCGGCCATGTTCTGAACTGGCGCGTTCGCCGCGGGACCAGCATCCGCCGCGCCAGGCCGCGGCGACGGAGCGCCGCGGGTACCGGTTAGATCGGTACCTTTGGTCAAGCATCATCCGTCCGCGGGACTCCTGCGCCGCGCCTCTCCGGCCGATACAGTGAGAAGTACAGCCGCCTGGGCGAGAGGCGCGGAGGAGAGGCCGATGCGGGTCCTGCTGGTCACCGGCGACGTCGTGGAGCAGCGTGCGCTACGGAGCATCCTGGGGCAGCTAGGGCACGAGGCAACCGTGGCGGCCGACGGCGCGACAGCCGAGGATGTCCTCGCGGCCGAGACCGTCGATGTGGTCATCGGCGACTGGCAGCTGCCCGACGTCGACGGCATCGAGCTATGCCGTCGCGTGCGGGCCCGCCACGACCGTGACTACACGTACTTCATTCTCCTCACGGCGGGCGGCGACCGATCGCAGGCGCGGCGCGGCATGGAAGCCGGCGCCGACGACTACCTGGCCAAGCCGCTCGACGCCGAGGCGCTCGACATCGCACTGATCGCCGCGGCGCGGATCAGCGCGCTGCACCGCGAGCAGCGGGCCGCGCAGCTCCAGCAGGGCCGCCTGGAAGGCGTCCGCCTCGCGGCGCGCACGATGCGCCACGAGCTAGGTAACAAGCTCGCTGCCACCGTCCTCTACCACGAGCTGCTCGCCGAACGGGCCGACGACACCACCGAGCTGCACGCGGTCGCCACGAAGGCGCTGCGCAGCGTGCGCGAGGCCACTACGCTCATGGACCAGCTCGGCCGAGTCACGCGGCTCGACGTGATCAACTGGGGCCCCGACGCCCACTCCACCTTGGAGCTGGTCGGCGCACGCGCGTGATCCGGCGCCCCGGTCCTGCTCGCACGCGATGCGGTTTGCCGCCCGACGGCGCCGCGCCGCCGCGCCTACGGCGCCGCAAGCGCCGGACGCTCGCCGTCTGACGTCGGCCCGGCCCCTCCTGGCCGCCTGGCACCAAGGTTGCACAACAGCCCCCAAAGCGGTGCGCCGACGACTGGGCGAAGAGCCGTCGGCTGCCAGGAGGGCACGATGGCACACAGCACGCTGGCCGCGCGCATCGAGCGCGCGCTTACCGAAGAGGCGGGCCTCTATGTGGCCGTCGAGGAGGCGAACGGCGCGATCGTCCTGACCGGGCACGTCGACTCGCCCGCGTCCGTGCGTGCCGCGGAAGACATCGTGGCGCGCATCGCGCCAGGTGCGCGCGTCGACAACAACCTCGACGTGGAGACGACGGTTCCGGAGGCTGCCGCGGAGTTCAACGCCGAGGAGCCGACGCACGTCCAGCCGCCCGAGAGCGTAGCCGAGATCGAGCACGAGGGCGCGGACATCGCCCCGGACTTCACGGACCAGCCCCTCGAGACGACGGGCATCGAGGACTTCGTCGCCGAGGCGCGCGACGACCGGGAGGCGCGCAACGTCCTCGAGGAAACCGAGAACGTCGTCGTCCCGCCGACCGATCCAGTGATCAGCACCGCGAGCGGCCAGGCGGAGGTCCTGGGCGGCTTCGCGCCCACCTCGATGGACGAGCAGTACGTCGCGCCGTCGGCCGAGGATCCCTACCTCGGCGACGAGGCGATCGCCGACGCGATTCGGCGGGAGCTGGTCGAGGACGCCACCACGACAGCCCTGCGGATCGATGTCGAGGTGCGCCAGGGAACGGCGTTCCTGCGGGGCGAGGTCGAGGGCCTGGAGGACGCCGACAACGCCGAGGCGGTCGCCAGCCGCGTGCCCGGCGTGCGCGAGGTGCGCGAGGAGCTTCGCGTGCGCTCGGTATAGCGCCCCGCGGCCGTTGTGGCGCCCCAGACACCCGGCGGCCGGAGCCCGCAAGCCGGTTGACCGGGCGCCGGCGGGGTGGTAGCATCCCTCGCGCGGCACCGGTCGTGAGCATTCGGCCACCTCGCCATGTCCGCTCGCGCGAGCGCGAGCCCGTCCCCGCGCCAGCTTTGCCGCGCGCACCCAGCGCGCGCGTGCGCTGCCGCCCGCGCGATCGCTCGCGCGAGGTATCATCAGGCAGCGCCGGCGCCCCGCGGCGCGCGAGCTGAGCGGCCACGCCTTGGCGCGCGCAATCTCATGCGAGGAGAGCCTGATGGCGAATGGCTCTGGCACGCCCGAGATCAAGCTGTATTTTGATCCCATCTGCCCGTGGGCCTGGCGCACGTCGCTCTGGCTGCGCGAGGCGCGTCAGGTGCGGCCGCTGCAGCTAACTTGGGGCTTCTTCTCGCTCGCCGAGGTGAATCGCGCGGCCGGCAACCCGCCCAAGGAGCGCCATCAGCAGAGCCAGGTCCCGTTTCGCATCATGGCGCTGGCGCGGCGCCAGCACGGCCCCGAGGCGGTCGATCGCCTGTATCTGGCGTTCGGCCGCGCCCACCACGAGCGGCAGCAGAACATCGGCCAGCTCGACGTGATCGCGGCGGCGCTGGACGAGGCCGGTTTCGACCGCGGCCTGCGCGACGCCGCCCTCGCCGATCCCACTGTCGAGCAGGAGTTACGCGACGAGCACGCCGCGCTGGCCGCCCGCGGCGCCTTCGGCGTGCCGACCCTGGAGGTGGCCGGCGCCCAGCCGCTCTACGGCCCGATCATCGACCGCGTGCCGACCGGCGAGGCGGCCGGCGAGCTGTGGGACCATACGGCCTGGCTGCTGGCCCAGCCCCACGTCTACGAGTTCAAACGTGCCCGCAGCTAACGCCCCCGTCGGCGACCGCCGGCTGATCAGCCTGGCGATGCTGTGCGGCATCTTCCTGACGGCCATCTCGTCCACCGTCGTGGCCACTGCTGCGCCCAGCATCATCCGCTCCCTGGAAGGCCTGGAGCTGTACAGCTGGGTGTTCGCCACCTACCTCATCATGATGACCGTCTCCACGCCGCTCTACGGCAAGCTGGCCGACTCCTACGGGCGCAAGCCGGTCTTCCTGCTGGGCCTGGCGGTGTTCCTGTTAGGCTCGGCGCTGTGCGGATTCGCCCAGAACATGCCGCAGCTCCTGGTCTTTCGGCTAGTGCAGGGGCTCGGCGCGGGCGCTATCCAGCCCATCGCCCTGACCCTCGCCGGCGACCTGTTCCCCATCGAGCAGCGAGCGCGCATCCAGGGACTGTTCAGCTCCATGTGGGCGCTCTCCAGCCTGATCGGCCCCTTCGTCGGCGGCCTCCTGGTCGTGACGCTGAGCTGGCACTGGGTCTTCTGGGTGAACCTCCCCGTGGGCGTGGCCGCCGGGGTACTCATGGCGCTGACGCTGCACGAGACCGTCACGCACCGCCGCCATCAGCTCGATTGGCCGGGCGCCGTGGCGGTGGCGCTCGGCGTGAGTGCGTTTCTCGTGGCGCTCTACGCGCTCAGCGGCAGCGCCCCCGGCCTGCCCCTCGGCGCGTGGCCGCTGCTCATCCTGGCGGTCGCCCTGCTGGCCTTCTTCATCTGGTGGGAGCGCCGCACGCCCGAGCCGCTGCTGCCCCTGGAGCTGTTCCGCATCCGCGTCGTGGCCGCGGGGGCGGTGCTGGTCGCGCTGGGCGGCGTGGCGATGCAGGGCGTCGCGTCCTTCGGGCCGCTGTTCGTGCAGGGTGTCCTCGGCGGCTCGCCGTTGCAAGCCGGCTACGCGCTGCTGCCGAACGACCTCACCTGGATCGTCGGCAGCGTCGGCTCCAGCCGCATCATCTTGCGCTACGGCTACCGCACGGCGATCACCGTCGGCATGAGCCTGGCGCTGTTGGGCTGCCTCGCCACCAGCCGCGTGGGCGCCGACGCGCCGATCCTGGTGTTCGGCCTCGTCCTCGGCATCTGTGGCTTCGGCTTCGGCTGCATCGTCGCGCCGGTCACCATCGCCGTGCAGAACTCCGTGGACTGGGCGCAGCGCGGCGTCGCCACGGCCACCACCGTCTTCTTCCAGAGCATCGGCCGCAGCGTGGGCGTGGCCGTCCTCGGCGTGGCGCTGGACGCCCAGCTGCTCGCGCTGCTGGGCAGCGAGGGCCTCGCCGGGCGCGGCAGCAGCGTGGACGTGGTGACCGACTTGCTCGACCCTGCTCAGGCCGCGACGCTCGATCCGGCGATGGCCGCGACGCTGCGCCAGGCGTTCGAGCAAGGGCTCCACGGCGTGTTCCTGCTGATGGCGTTCACGGCGCTCACGGGCCTCGTCGTCGTGCGGGCGTTCATGCCGGGCGGCCGGGCGGCCGAGCACCTGCGCGGCGCGAACGCGCCCGCGGCGCCGGCCTACGCCGACGACGCCGCGCGGCCCCGCGTCGGCGCGGCGGAATAGCTGGGGGGATCGCCCCGCGCCGCTCCGCCTGTCGGGGCAGCCGTGCGGCGCTGGCAAGACGAGGATGCGATGCGCGAGGAGCACGATGCCGTCGTCGTCTACATTACCGCCGGCTCGCCTGAGGAGGCCGCCGCGCTAGCGCGCGCGCTCGTCGCCGAGCGGCTGGCCGCCTGCGTGAACCGCCTGCCCGTGGAGTCCGTGTACCGCTGGCAGGGGCAAATCGAGGAGGCCTCCGAGGTGCTGCTCATCGTCAAGACGCGACGCGCGCGGCTCGACGCGCTGGCCGCCCGCGTCCAGGCGCTGCACAGCTACACGGTGCCCGAGATGATCGCGCTCCCGGTCGTCGCCGGCTGGCCGCCGTACCTCCAGTGGCTCGCCGACGAGAGCGCGGAGTAGCCTCGTCCCCCGGCGACGAGACCGGTAAGTGGGTGCCGCCTACGAGGGTGGGCCGGCCGGGCGGCTGGTGGCACTAGACACCCGCCCGACCGAGGCCCGGCCGGCCCCGTCAGTGGGAGCTGACAGCTTTGAGCATAGCGCAGCCGCCCGGGCGCGCTCACGGGTTTCCGGGGACCTTTAGCCCATTCTTAGGGATTCTTCAGGCAGGGAGGACGTCATGTTCGCGAGCTGGCGTGGCAGCGTGGGCGTGATCAAGCCGACGTATCGACCCGGGTCGCTAGAGGAGTTCATGCGGCTGCTGCCCGACGGCATCGCCGTGATCCCACTCTTCCTGGGCATCCGCGAGGGCACGACCGCCGAGTTTCGCGGCGTGCTCGACGCTATCGAGCAGAAGGTGCGCGAGCTGGCCGAGATCGGCGTCGAGCTGATCCACCCGGAGGGCGCGCCGCCGTTCATGGTCCACGGCTTCCAGCGCGAGCGCGAGCTGCTCGACCAGTGGCAGCGCGCCTACGGCAAGCCGGTCATCACCGCGGGCACCACGCAGGTAGACGCCATGCGCGCGCTCCACATGCAGCGCATCGTCGGCGTAACCTACTTCCGTGGCGAGATCAACGACCTCTTCGCGCGGTACTTCACGGACGCCGGCTTCGACGTGCTCGCCATGGAGGGCATGGACGTGCCCTTCGACCAGGTGGGGCGCCTCTCCTCGCGTGAGGTGTACGCCCACACGAAGGCCGCCTTCCGACAGCACCCGCGCGTCGACGGCGTGTACATGCTGGGTAGCGGCTGGCGGGCGCTCGACATCGTGGACATGCTGGAGCAGGACCTCGAGGTGCCCGTGCTCCACGCCGTCCCCGCCCGCGTCTGGGCCATCCAGCAGCATTTCCTGGTGCGCGAGCGGCGCCCGGGCTTCGGGCGCCTGCTGGCCGAGCTGCCGTCCCCGGCGGGCCGCTAGCCCGCGGCGACGCGCGGTCGCCGCTCGCTCGGCACGGCCCCCCGTCGCCTCCGCACGCGCCCCGCGCTGCCGTGGCATACTCCTGCGAGACGAGTCGGGCCGCGCCGCGGTGCCTCCGCCGCTAAAACGTGCGCGAGCCCGACGCCGGCCGGCTCCGGACGGCGCGCGGCCCGCGAGAGTTACAGTTACTCGGAGCGACCGCCGTACCGCCACGCGGCCGGGCGTGCGCTGACCCGAGCTACCCTCCCCGAGGAGCACACGATGCGCGCTACTCTCGAAGCCTGCAGCCCTGCCGAGCGCCGCGAGGCGGTGGCGATGATCGACACGCGCGGCCTGCGCCGGACGTTCCGCTCGCGCCGCGGCGAGGTAGTCGCCGTGGATGGGGTCGATCTCCACGTCGCGGCGGGCGAGGTCTTCGGCTTCCTCGGCCCCAACGGCGCCGGCAAGACGACCACGCTCCGCATGCTCGCGACGCTGCTCGTGCCGACCGGCGGCGAGGCGACAGTGGCCGGCTACGATCTGCGGCGCGAGCCGGCGCGCGTGCGCGAGCGCATCGGCTACGTGGCTCAGGGCGGCGGCACCGATCCGGCGCTGAGCGCGCGCGAGGAGCTGGTGCTCCAGGGGCGCCTGTACGGGCTCGACAAGCGCGAGGCGCAGCGGCGCACGGTCGCCCTCCTCGAGGCCTTCGAATTGGAGACGGCCGCCGACCGCCCCACCGGCACCTACTCCGGCGGCCAGCGGCGGCGGCTCGACCTGGCGCTCGGCCTGATCCACCGGCCGCGGCTCGTCTTCCTCGATGAGCCCACGACGGGGCTGGACCCGCAGGGACGCGCGCGCATGTGGGACGAGGTGCGGCGCCTGCGCGACGGCGGTATGACGGTCTTCCTGACGACGCACTACCTGGAGGAGGCCGACGCGCTCTGCGACCGCCTGGCCATCATCGACCACGGCCGGATCGTCGCCGAGGGCACCGCCGACCAGCTCAAGCGCCAGGTCGCGGGCGACCTCGTGACCCTCAGCGTGCAGGGCGATCCAGTCGTGGCCGAGGCGTTGCTGGCGGCACAGCCGTTCGTGCGCGAGGCGAGCCGTGAGGACGGCACCATCCGTCTGTACGTCGAGCACGGCGAGGCGGCGCTGCCGGCCGTCCTGCGCCTGCTCGACGGTGCCGGCCTGCCGCTGCAGACGATCGCGTTGAGCCGGCCCAGCCTCGACGACGTGTTCCTGCGCACTACCGGCCGCTCGCTGCGCGACGACGCGGAGTAATACCGACATCGGCGCGACCGTTCCCGTACTCCCTCGCCCCCGGAGAGGGCGGGGGTGAGGGCGCGCCCCGGTAGCCCAACCGCCGGGAAGGATCCGGCGTTAATCAATGATCGTGGGCTTTCGTCTGAGAATCCCGCCCCACTAGATCGCACCGATCGAGCCCGTTCGCGGCGCGGAAAGGTAGCCTGTTATGAAACTCTTGCGCGACACCTGGCTGCTGTTTGGGCGCTCGGTCAGCCTCACCGTGCGCAACCCGGTCTGGGTCGTCATCGGCCTCGTGCAGCCGCTCTACTTCCTCGTGCTGTTCGGTCCCCTGCTGGAGCCGTTGGCGGGCGCGCCCGGCTTCCCTCCCGGCCCGCCCCTCAACGTGTTCGTGCCGGGCCTGCTGATCCAGCTCGGGCTCTTCGGCGCGGGCTTCGTGGGCTTCGGCCTGATCGCCGAGGTCCGCCACGGCGTCATCGAGCGCCTGCGCGTCACCCCGGTCAGCCGGCCGGCGCTGCTGCTGGGCCGCGCGCTGCGGGACGTGGTCGTGCTGCTCATCCAGGCGGTGCTGCTGGTGGCCTGCGCCGTGCCGTTCGGCCTGCACCCGAACCTGCTGGGCCTCGCGGTGATGCTGGGGCTACTCGTCCTGCTGGGCCTGCTGATGGTCTGCGTCTCGTACGCGCTCGCGCTCTGGCTGCGCAACGAGGACGCGCTGGCGCCACTGCTGAACACGATTACCCTGCCGATATTGTTGCTCTCGGGGGTGCTACTCCCGCTCAGCCTCGCTCCGGGCTGGCTGCAAACGGCCGCGCTGATCAACCCGCTGAGCCACGCCGTGACGGCGGCGCGCGCCCTGTTCAACGAGCAGCTGGGCGACCCCAGTATCCCGCGGGCGCTGGTGATCCTGGGCGTCTTGGCCTTCAGCGCGCTCGTCATCGCCTCGCGCTCGTTCAGCCGCGCGGCCGCCTGACCAGGGCCATCGAGCTATGAGGTAGGGCGGGGGCGCGTCCCCCGCCGCCCGGCCGCTGTTGCCGGGATCAGTCATCCCGGAAACTGCTCTAGAGGAGGTAGCTACATGGCCGACGCTAGTGTCAGCGCGACCATGGTCATCAACGCCCCGGCGGAGGCAATCTTCGCAGTCCTTACCAATCCAGCAAAGCACGCTGCGATCGATGGCACCGGCTGGGTCCGCGAAACCCTCGACAGCAAGCCGTTGACCGCCGCCGGGCAAATTTTCCGGATGTCCATGTACCACGTGAACCACCCGGACGGTAACTACCAGACGGCCAACCGGGTCCAGGTGTTCGACCCGCCGAGCACTATTGCCTGGGAGCCAGGCTACGACGCCGGCGATGGTACGCTGCGCTTCGGCGGCTGGACCTGGCGCTACGACCTCACGCCCGCTGGGCCATCGAACACCACCGTCACGCTCACCTATGACTGGTCAGCAGTCTCGGACTCCATCCGAGAGCACATCGGCTTCCCGCCGTTCCCTCCGGAGCATCTGGGCAACTCGCTCGCCCACCTCGCCGAACTGGTGACCTTCTGAACAGCCCGCACTCCCGCTAGCCAGCTGCCAACACAGAGCAAATCTCCCGTGACGACGTACTAGCGCGGGAGGCGAGAAGCCAGAAATCCGCAGGAATAAGCCTACGGGGCCGGGTGGGCGTCGCGAGGCTCGGCCGAGGGAGCGATTAGCTCGTCGCGAACCGCTAGCGAGGGGTGGGTGGGCGCCGAGGGGCTCGAACCCCCGACCTTGCGGATGTAAGCCGCACGCTCTAACCAGCTGAGCTAGGCGCCCACGAAGCTGCCAGCCGTTAGCTCTCAGCGCCCAGCCAGGCTGCCGTCCTGGCCTGCTGACGGCTAATAGCTGACTGCTGATAGCTCAAAGGGTGCCCCCGAGTGGACTCGAACCACCACGCCCTTTCGGGCACAGGCCCTCAACCTGCCGCGTATGCCAATTCCGCCACGGGGGCGCGGACGCAGGCGGCGCAAGCCCAACCTGCAACAGGGATTGTAGCCCCCGCCCGCCGCGCCCGTCAACCCATGGTGGTCGTCGCCGCCGTGGGCCGTCAGGGCGACGGTCAGGACGCGAAGTACGCGCGCAGCGTGTCCAGGTCGTCGATGAGCGTGACGTCGGCCTCGTCGGGGGGCCGTGTGGCGGAGCGTGGCGCCGCCGCGCCGAGCCCGCGCAGGCGGGCCGCCAGGCCGCTGTAGCGCACGGCCCGGCGATCGTTCTTGATCGCTACCGCCAGCGCGCGCGGACTCCCCACGATCACCACCAGCCGCTTCGCGCGGCTCACGGCGGTGTACAGCAGGTTGCGCTGCAACATCACGTAGTGCTGTGTGTGCAGCGCCAGCACCACCGCCTCGTACTCCGAGCCCTGCGCACGATGCACCGACAGCGCGTAGGCGTGCAACAGCTCGTCCAGGTCGGCGAAGTCGTAGCTTACCGCGCGGCCGTCGTCGAGCAGCACTTCGACCTGCTGCGCGCCCTGGTCAACGGCTTGCACCACCCCGCCGTCGCCGTTGAACGTCTCGCGCTTGTAGTCGTTCTTCACGCAGATCACGCGGTCGCCGACCCGGAAGACCCGCCCGCCGAACGCGCGCTCGGCCTTCGCGGGCGCCGGCGGGTTGACCGCGGCCTGCAGCACCTCGTTCAGGTTGGCGCTGCCCAGCCGCCCGACCCGCATCGGCGTCAGCACCTGCACGTCGCGCGCCTGGAGCGGCGGCCTCGGTCCCACTCGTTGGCGCGGCAGCCTGCGCGCCACCAGGTCGCGGATCGCATCCACCGCCTGGTCGGGGTCGTCGGCGGGCACGAAGCGGAAGTCCGGGTACTGCCGCAGCTCCGGCCGCTCGCCGTGCAGGATGCGGTGAGCGTTCACGACGATGCCACTCTCGGCCGCCTGGCGGAAGATCACCTCCAGCCGCACCACCGCCACCTGCTCAGAGGCGATCAGGTCCGCCAGCACGTTGCCCGGCCCGACCGACGGCAGCTGGTCCACGTCGCCCACGAACAGCAGGTGCGCGCCCGACGGCACCGCCTTCACCAGCATGTTCGCCAGCAGCTCGTCGAGCATCGACGCCTCGTCGACCACGATCAGGTCGGCGTCGAGCGGGTGCTCGGCGTCGTGGGCGATCCGCCCGCCGAAGCCCACGCCCAGCAGGCGGTGCAGCGTCTTCGCCGGCACCCCCGTCGCCTCGGCCAGGCGCTTGGCCGCCTTGCCGGTCGGCGACGCCAGCAGGGCCGTGCCCCGCTTCGCCTGGAGCAGCCGCAGCAGCGCCCGCACGGTCGTCGTCTTGCCGGTGCCCGGGCCGCCCGTGAGCACCGTCACGCGGCTGGTCAGCGCGGTGCGCACCGCGTCGGCCTGCGCGGGCGCGAGCGCCATGCCGGTCGTCTGCGCCAGCCACGCGAAAGCCCGCTCGAAGTCCACGCTCTGCCACAGCGCCAGGCGGTCCTGGCCCGCGTACAGCAGCCGCCGCACGTGGCCTGCCAGCCCCTGCTCCGCCCGCGCCAGCGGCCGGAGGTAGACGGCAGGGTTACCTACCCCCCCCATCCCCCCCTCCCTTTGAGGGAAGGGGGGAGACGCCTCGCCGCTCTCGCCTGCTCCCCCTTCCTTCGAAGGGAAGGGGGTTGGGGGGTTAGGTTGAATCCTCGCCTCGATCTCGATGGCCCCCTCGTCGGCCAGCGCCGTCAGCGCGGCGCGCAGGCGCTCCTCGGGCTGCGCCAGCATCGCCTCGCCGCGCTGGAGCAGCTCGCGCTCGGGCAGGTAGACGTGGCCCTCGTCGGTCGCCTCGGCGAGCACGTGGGCGAGCGCCGCCATCGCGCGGTCGAGCGAGTCGGGGGCCACCCCCAGGTTCGCAGCGATCTTGTCGGCCGTCTTGAAGCCGATGCCGCGCACGTCGCGGGCCAGCTTGTACGGCGTCTCGCGGATCACCTGCACCGACTCGTCGCCGTACTGGCGGTAGATGTTCAGCCCGAGCGTGGTCGAGACGTCGTGCGACGCCAGGAAGACCATCACCTCCTTGATGGCCTTCTGCTCCTGCCAGGCGGCGCGGATAGCGCGGGCGCGCGTCGGGCCAATGCCCTCCGCCTCCTCCAGCCGCCCCGGCGCGTTCTCGATGATCTCCAGCGTGTCGGCGCCGAAGTGGCGCACCAGTCGCTCGGCGGTGACCTTGCCCACGCCGCGGATCAGCCCCGAGCCGAGGTACTTGCGGATGCCCTCCACGGTCGTCGGCAGCACGACGGCGAAGTCCTGGGCCTCGAACTGGCGGCCGTGCTGGGGGTGCGTCGTCCAACGGCCGTGCAGCCGCACCTGCTCGCCGATGTGGACCGCCGCCAGCTTGCCGACGACCGTGACGAGGTAGCTCTTGTCCGTCGGCTGCAAGCGCAGCACGGCGAAGCCGCTCTCCTCGTTCGCGAAGGTGATGCGCTCGACGCTGCCCTCCAGCGTGGCGAGCGCCGCCGGCGGCGTCGGCGGTGGGGCCGCCCCGCCCGCTCCCGGCGCCGCCTCCTCCGGCCTGGGCCGCGCCGGACCCGTGGCTCCCGCGACCGCTGGCGTACGGCCAGCGGCCCGGCCATGCGAGCCGGGGGGCGGTGCAGGCGACGCCAAGGGAGCCTCCGGGCGGGAGCAGTGTCGCCGGAATTGTACCAGCCGCCGCGCGGACCTACGGGTAGGCCCGGCCCCCCGCCGCGAACAGCCCGCTGCGGAGGAGGCGCGCCCGGCCCGCGGCGGCCTGCGCATCGAGCGCCGCGAACAGGGCGCGGTAGCGCGCCTTCGCCGGCTCGTCGGCCGCGTCGCCGGGCGCTGTGAAGGTCGCGCGGTCCCCGACCACCAGCAGCTTCGCGCGCGCCCGCGACAGCGCCACGTTCATGCGCCGCCAGTCGGTGTGCAGCGGCCCGATGCTGCGCTGGGCGTTGCTGGCGACCAGGCTGATGGCGATCAGGTCGCGCTCGCCGCCCTGGAAGCGGTCCACCGTGTCCACCCGCAGCCGCTCGGCGAGCGGCCCGAGCCGCGCCCGCAGCTCTTGCCGCAGCCGGTTGTTCTGCCGTCGGTACGGCGAGATCACGCCGCTGCGCTCGGCCAGGGGGAACGCCGCGGCCGCCGGCAGCGCGGCGAACAGCGCGGCCAGCAGGTCGGCCACCAGCGTAGCCTCGCGCGGATTGTCGCGCGCGTCGTCGGCGCCGAGGCGCACCTGCGTGTCCCGCGCCGCCGGGTCGTCCTGCGTGTCCACGAACACGATCGCCGCCGCTGGGTCCCACACGGCGTCCCAGGGCGCCGCCAGCGCGGCCTCCCGCGCCGCGGTCAGGCGCCGGTCCGCCACGGCCGCGGTGCCGGGCCGCAGCGCGCCCGCGTAGAACGTGTCGCTGACCACCTCGCACACCGGCGCGCACATCCGGTACTGCTCGCGCAGCGTCACCAGCCGCTCCGGATAAAGCCGCGCCAGCCGCTCGAACAGCGAAGTGCGCAGCCCATCGCCCGGCTGGAACCCGGCAGGCACCAGCTCGGCCGGCACGCCCTCCCCGCCCCCCAGCTCCGCCGCCGGCCCGGCACCCTCCCGGCCCCCCGCCGGCGCCTCGGGCGCCACGGGCGGCAGCTGCTGGTGGTCGCCCACCAGCACAAGGCGCCCGGCATACCCGCGCGGCAGGTGGCGCAGCGCCTGGAGCGCCGCCGGCTCGGTGGCCTGGCCGCACTCGTCCACGACGACGTAGCTGAAGGCGAGGCCACGCAGCTCCGGCCGCGCCGCCCCGGCCAGCGTGCCCACGAACACCGCCGCCTGATCGTGCAGCAGCCCCCCCTGGCGCACCAGCCGCACGAAGGCCGCGGCGCCGTTCGCGCGCAGGTCCACCCCGTCGAGCTGCTCGCGCACTCGCAGTCGCTCGGCCAGCACGTACGGCCGCACGAGCGGCTCCATCGCGGCGTTCGCCGGCCCCAGCCGCACGATGTACGGCCGCAGGTCGGGCCACTGCTCGTGCAGCTTCCGCACCAGCTCGTCGCAGGCACGGTGCGTGTTCGCCAGCAGAAGCATCGGGCGCGTCGGCTCGTGCCAGAACTCCCGCTGCACGACCGCCCGCACGAGGTGCGCGATGAGCGCCGTCTTGCCCGTCCCCGGAGGCCCCTGCACCAGCAGCAGCTCGCCCGGCGCCAGCGCCAGCGCCGCCTCCAGCGCTCGGCGCTGCTCCGCGTTCAGCCCTGCCCCGTCGGCCACCCCCGCGCCGAGCGCACCATCCTCCCAGCCCCCCGACCCCGGCGGATGTCCGCCATCCGTCTCCGCTGGCGCCGCAGTCGCTTCGCCGTCGCCTCCGTCCCGTTCCGCACCAGTATCGAGCGGGCTCGAACGGCTTGCGCGCAAGGTAAGCGGCCAGGATGACGTAGTGGCCGGTTTCATGCCCGCCCGCGGCCCACAGGCCGCCGCCCCGGCGTCGGCCACCTGCTCAGCCGGGCTGCAAGCCGCTGCGGGGGATGCCGGCGAATCCAGGCCCTTGTGCCCCGCCCCCAGCACCAGCCGGGCGAGCGCCGGCAGCTCGCCGAGCGCAACGGCGCGGCCGCGCACGCCCGACCCAAGCATGGCGCCGACCAGGAAGTCGGTCAGCCCCTCGATCTGCCAGCCGGAGCGCTCCCAGTACCCGATCTGATCGACCCGGTACGGTCCGGCCCCCGCCAGCTCGTCGCGCACGTCTAGCTCCAGCCAATCCTCGCCCACCGCGCGCACCGTCGCCTCGACGGAGTGTACCTCCCCGGGCGGCACGCCCTGTGGCGTGACCAGCACACGGTCGTCCTCGCGCAGCCGCGTCTCGATGCGCCGCGCGCGGCCCAGCCGCACCAGCAGCCCGTCGTGCGCCTGCACCGCGAGATCGGCCAGGCTGATGCCCTCCTCGCCCTCCAGCCGCGCGAGCGGCGTGGCGGCCAGGTGGTACAGGTGCTCGCGGCCCGCCCGCTCCTCGGCCTGCAGCTGGCGGTGGAACCACGCCCAGTAGCGGTACAGCCGCGTCGGCACGTGGCGGAAGAAGTCGTACCAGGGCGGCTCGGCGTAGTGCCGCGCGTCCTCGCACAGGCCGCGAGTCTGCACGGCGCAGGCGCGGCAGGGCGGCACGGCACCGTACAGGTTGAAGTCGCCCCCCACGCCGCGCAGCCGCTGGCCGTACTTGGCGATCTCGTCGATGCGGTTGCGATCGTAGCCGGTGAGCAGCCCCGACTCGACGACGTAGGCCACGTTCCGCGCCTGCGCGAACAGGTCGAGGTAGCGGTCGCGGGGCGCCAGCACGTCGGCCTCGGCGCGCGTCACGACGGGGTGGGTGGTCAGCGGCAGCGCCTCCACCCCCTCGGGCGCCACCACCTCGACGTAGGTCGCCGGCGCCCGGCCGTCCAGGCTGCGCAGGATCTCGTGGTAGGCCAGCGCCTGCACCCCGCCCGGCGCCGCCCGCCCGGTGCGCGGGTCCCGGTCCGCGCTGTAGCCGGTCGTCTTCAGCTCGAACAGCTCCCGCCTGGCTCCCTCTCCCCCTGGGAGAGGGTCAGGGTGAGGGCTCGCGTCCTCCTGGCCCCCGCCCCCCGGCGCCTCGCTCCCCCGCTCCGCGATGCGGTCGGCGCGGCCGGCCAGCCCGCGCGCCGGCGAGTAGAACAGACGCTCCTGGTAGAACCGCACGGCGCCGTCCGGCCAGCGCTCGCCCAGCCGCCGCACCAGCGTCGGCCCGGCCGAGATCGGCAGCGTGTACAGCCGCCCGGGCCGCTTCGGACGGTCCAGCAGGTAGTAGGCGAAGTCGTCGGCCCAGGCGCGCACGACGGCGGCGTCGTACGCCGCCAGCGTCGCCCCGGCGTCGCGCGTGCGCGCCCACGCCTGCGCCGCCCGCTGGTAGCCGCGGTGCAGCGCCTGGCCAGCCGCGAACGTCGGCGATCGCGCGTCGCGCAGTACGTCGCGGCCCAGGCCCAGGAAGTGCTGGTAGTAGGCGCTCAGCGGGCAGCGGTACAGCTCTTCCAGCCGGCCGCCCGTGACCGCGAACTCGGGCGCCACGACGTATTTCAGCAGCACCACGTAAGGGTGCTGGTCGCCGCTGTTCACCGCCTTGAGCAGTTGCAGGCGCAGTCGGGGCTCGCGCCCCTCGGCCTCCAGCCCGGCCAGCGCGCGCTGCAGCACCAGGAAGTAGTGGCTGAAGGCGTTGCGGCCGCCACGGGGAAACCACTCGCCGGGGAACACGTGGGCCCGCCCGAGCCGCGCGCCGTCCTCGGTCGTCAACTCCAGGAACAGCCGCGAGGGGCCGCTGCGCTCGGGCAGCTTGCGCGCCAGCACCGGCAGGTCGAGATACACGGGCCGCCGCGCGGCGAGCAGGCGGCGCCAGGCGGCCCGGGGCGCCTCGTCGCGGCCCGGCTGGCCGCCCGGCGCTTGGGCGCCTCCGGTCGTCGCGGCCACGTCGCTACTCCTCGTGGTACGGCGCGATGCCGAACTGCGCCGCATCGCGCAGCACCTCACGCCCAAGCGCCTGGTCCAGATGGTTGCCCAGCGCCTCCAGCAGCGCCGCCGCGCGCACGTCGTCGCTCGTCTCCTCGGCGCGCTCCGGCGCCGCACCGTCCGGCGCCGACGCTCCGCCAGGCGCATCCCCTTCCTTCCCAGCCTTCGGCAGGTCAGGAGGAGCGCCGTCCGCCTCGCCCAGGAAGCGGCGCAGGCGGCGGCGGGCGCGCTCCAGCAAGTCGGCGAGGTATGGGCTCGGCGCCGGGCCGGTCCCTTGCAGCGCCGCGGCGCGCAGCAGCCAGCCGAGCCCCACCGTGTCGTCCCCGCCCCCGAGCGCCAGCCGCGCCCGCAGCAGGCAGTGGACCGTCTGCAGGTAGGGATCGCCGGGCAGCGCCTGCCGCAGCGCGATCAGTCGGCGCAGCTCCGCGGCGTAGTGGGCGCGCTCGGCGGTCGGCAGGGCGTCGAGCGTGTCCACCAGCCCGAGCGCCCGCTCCTCGGGCACGGCGCGCGGCGGCTGCTCGGGATCGCTCAGCACGATCCGACGGACGAGGGCCGTCGCGGCGCGGTAGAAGGTCAGCCGCTGCTGCCGGGCCGCGTCGGCCGTTTTGGCGCCGGCCTCCTGGAACGCCGCCTGGGCGCCGGCGAAGCGCCAGTAGCGGAGCGCGCTCAGGCCGCGATAGAACAGGTCCTCCGCCACGTCCTCCTGCAGAGCAATGACCGCGTCGTTCACCCGTAGGCCCGCGTTCAGGCGCTCCGCGGCAAGGGTCTTCGCCACGATCAGCAACGGCGGATCGGCAGGCGCCACGCTGAGCGTCGGATCGTCGCCCGCGAACCGCGCCTGCTCGATTTCGCGCCGCAGCCGCGCGACGATCTCGCTAATTCCAGCCAGGTCGGTGTCGGCCATCCGCTTCCTCGTGACGCGCGCCGCCGGTGTGTCGGTCCCGCCACGAAGCGAGCGGCCCACGCGCGGTTCCGTGTGCCGCATTATAGCGAGCAGGCACCTGGGTCCCGCCGTCCCGACAAGAAGCCCCATTCGTACCGCATTTCGATTCTGTGACACGGATCCGTTCGATTCAGGCGCTCCAATCTGGTAGTATGGTCAAGGCATTAGGTTCAGCGAGGATGTTGCGGCGCGCGGCGCGCCCCGCCATACTCGCACCGCGCGGCCTCCAGGCCCCACCGGATTGCCGCGCGAGACTTCGCCCAGGTGAGTTAGGAGCGATGTAATTTCCGCCCCTCGTTTACAGAGGCGTGTGGGCGCACGACCCCGCCGACGTGGCACGGCCCTCGCACGCTAACTGCATACGGTGTCTCTCTCCTTCCCGTCCTGAGCGCTTCCCCGCCGCGAATCCCCACCGTGTAACGTCCCTGGCTCTCTCCGTACGCGGAGTGCGCCCAGGCAGATGGTTACGCTCGCAGCGATAGCCCCACCGGCCCAGGCTGTCACTGCGACAGTTTCCGTCTGCCCGGCGCTTACCGTGTGCGGCGAAGCACGGGGTCCAGGCACGGCCGCGGCTTGCGGAGACTGATCGGCGGCACTTTGCCCCCGATCCCTGCGTCTCCGCCATGAACTCTCATCCCAAGGAGTGTATTGTCCATGCCCTGTGCTATCCGTGTGCTCTGCGTCCTCGTCCTGGGCGCCGCGCTGTTCGCGCCCACCCAGACGTTCGCGTCGACCACCGGTACCACCGCCACCTACTACCACCCCTCGCTGCAAGGCTATCGCATGGCCAACGGCCTGCCCTACAACCGCTGGGACCCCATGATCGCCGCGAATAACTGGTATCCACTCGGCACGCTCTTGAAAGTCACCCGCCAGGGAACCGGCCAGTACATCTACGTGCGCGTGCAGGATCGCGGCAGCAGTGGGCTAACGCTGGACTTGAGCGAGGCGGGGTTCGCCCGCCTCGGCGGCCTCCGCGAGGGACGCATCCCCGTGTGGCTGGAGGTCGTGACGACCATCGACGGGCAGGCGCCACGTGCCGTGGAGAGCGCGCCTGCGCCCGACGCGTCGGCTGCGAGCGAGACCGCGCCCGAGGCCGAGGCGCCGCCCGAGGCCGAGGCGCCCGACGAGCCGGACGCGCCCGCCCACGCGCCGGCGCCAACCGATGAGCGCCCGGCAATTCCCGCCACGCCGCCGGCACCGCCCAACGCCCCTAGGGCGACCACGGCCGACGAGCCCGACGACGCCACTACCGCGCCGCCCGCCCCCGGGGTCGGGCCACGCGCGCGCCACATTCGCGTCGTCGACGGCGACACCTTCGCCGCCCTCCGCGCCGCGCGCCTGTAGCGTCGCGCCGTCCTCGGCTCGCGTCGCTGCCTGGCAGCGGCCTCCCTGGGAGCGCGGGCGTCTCGCCCGCCCGGCCACTGTCGCCTGCCCCCCGGGAGCGCGAGCGTCTCGCCCGCCCGGCCTCGGCCGCTTCGCGCGCCGGAGCCGGGCGGGCTGCTCGCCCATCCCGGAACCCGGTCCCCGCGCCCGCGAGCGCCCGCCGTGCATCCCACGCGGGGCATGGCTCTTGCACTAGTCGTGGCGGGCGGCTACTACCCCGTTATGGGTAGCCTGATGTGTAATGTGATCTCACAGACACGTCGATGACCTGGTGACGGCCAGCTAGCCCATGACGTGAGCGCAGAACGGGGGCCATCATGGCGACGGCAACCCAGCCGCGGACGCGCAGCGATGTGCCAGCGGCCAACGACCGGCCGGGGGCGCCGGTGATCGAGCTGGTGGGGCTCACGCTGGGCTACGACGGACAGGAGATCATCCGCAACCTGTCGCTCGCGGTGACGCCGGGCCAGATCTACGGCTTGGTCGGCCCGTCGGGCGGGGGCAAGACCACCCTGCTCCGAGCCGCGCTGGGCTTGTTGCAACCGATGGAAGGCGAGGCGCGCCTGTTCGGCGAGCCGGCGCTCACGCTGCCGCGGCGGCTGCGCCAGCGCATCGGCTACATGCCGCAGAGCTTCGCCCTCTACCCTAATCTCACCGTCCGCGAGAACCTCGACTTCGTGGCGGGGCTCTACGGGCTCGGCTGGCGCCACCGGCGCCGCCGCATCCGCGAGACGCTCGACACGATGGATCTGAGCGAGCACCGCGGCAAGGTGGCGCGCGACCTGAGCGGCGGCATGCAGCGCCGCTTGCAGCTCGCCGCTGCGCTCCTCCACGAGCCCAGCCTGCTGGTGGTGGACGAGCCCACCGCCGGCATCGACCCCGTGCTGCGCGCCCGCTGCTGGGAGGAGTTCCGCGCCATCGCCGACAGCGGCCGCACGGTGTTCTTTACCACCCAGTACGTCAACGAGGCCGAGCAGTGCGACTACGTGGCGCTCGTCGCGGGCGGCGGGCTGCTGGCCGAGGGCACACCGGCGGCGCTGCGCCGGCTCGCCTACGGCGGCGACGTCGTCGATCTCGCCTCGCCGTGCCTCGACTGGTCGGCCGTCAGCCAGGTCGCCCGCCTGCCGCTCGTCCTCGGCGTCGACCGCGCGGCGCCGGGCTGGGTGCGCGTGCTGGTGGAAGACGCCGCCCGCGCCACGCCCGAGCTGGTGCGCGCGCTGGAAGACGCGAACTGTCACGTCGAGGCCGCGGACGCCAGCCAGCCGTCGTTCGACGAGGTGTTCACGCGCCTGGTGGAGCGCCGCCGCTGACCCCGGGCCCCTGGAGCGCCCGGGGGGGCCCGTTCGGCCACACGCCCCGACATGGGCGCCACGACCGGTCGAGGCGTCTGCCGCCACGGGAGGGAGCCGCGCCATGCTGAGCACGCCGATCCGCACCACGGCCCCGGCCAACGTGTTCCTGGGGGAGCTGTTCCGCCAGCCCTGGCTGCTGTGCATCGTCATCTTCGGGCCGTTCCTGATTTTGCTGGCGTTCGTGCTGGGCGCGCGCGTGTACCGCGACTTCCCGACCACGATCGTGGTGCTGCCGCCCAATGCCTCCCAGAATTCGGTCCTCCAGATGGGCGCGCAGAACCTGGATAATTTCCTGAACGTGGTGGGCACGACGACCGACCGCGACGCGGCGCTCGCCCGGCTGCGGCGCGGGGAGGTGAAGCTCGTGCTGGAGCTGCCCCCCGACCCGCAGGCGGCGCTCGCCCAGGGTCAGCAGGCACCTGTGCGCCTGACCACCAACGAGATCGACCCGCTCGCCAACTCGTTCTTCACGCTGTTCGTGGAGGCCCAGATCGCCGAGCTGAACCGCGAGGCGATCGCCCAGGTCATCACCCAGGCGCGCGGCTCCGCGGCGACCGTGCAGGACGAGGTGACACGCCTCCAGCAGGCGCTCAACGGCGTCGCCAACGGCTCTGTCGACGAGCAGCGCCGCCGCTTGCGCGACGCCACCACGCTCCTCGGCCAGCTCGACAGCACGCTGGGCCAGATCGAAGATGTGGCGCAAGTCACGGGGCTGCTGGGGACGGGGCCAGGCTCGCCGCTCAGCGAGCTGCGCGCGCAGCGCCAGCGCCTGCGCGGCTTCTACTCCGACCTCCAACAGCTCGATCTGCAGCTCAACGCCGTGCCGAGCCCCGCCGAGGCGGCGAGCCTGCTCCAGCAGATCAATCAGGTGCAGCCACTGCTCACGCAGCTCCAGACCACCAACCCGAACGTGCTCTCGGCCCCCTTCTATCCGGTCATCGACAACGTGGCGCCCTACAAGCCGGAGGGCACGACGTACTTCCTGCCGGGCATCCTGGCGCTGATCCTCCAGCATCTGGCCGTGACGCTCGCGGCCGTCTCGATCGCCCGCGACCGCCGCCTCGGCGTCCTCGACCTCTACCGCCTGTCGCCCGCGTCGGCGGCCGAGGTGCTGGTAGGCAAGTATCTGGGGCTCGGCTTGATGGTGGCCTTGATCGCCTCGCTCGTCACGGCGCTGGCGATCCTTGCGCTGGGCGTGCCCGTCCTCGCCGGCATCGGCTGGCTCGTGGCCGTGCTGTTCGTGTTCCTGCTCGCCGCACTGGCCCTCGGCTTCGTGATCGGGCTGATCACTCGCAGCGAGGAGTCGGCGATTCAGGCATCCATGCTGCTGCTCATTGCGTCGGTGGCGTTCAGCGGCCTGCTGGCGCCGCTGGACCAGCTCACGCTGCCCCTCCTGGTAGTCGCGTACCTCCTGCCCGTGACGACGGGGCGCCTCCTGCTCGAAACGGTCATGTTCCGAGGTGACCCGGTCGATTGGGCCGCCGTCCATTGGGTCCCGACGGCCACGCTCGCCGCGCTGCTGCTCGTGCTACTCGCGCTGAGCTTCCGCATGTTCGCCGGCGAGCTAGCCCGCCGCCGCTAGAAGCAGCGCCAAGAGCCAACGGCAGCCGAAACGTAGAGGCATCGCGCGCAAGTTGCCTATAATGCACTGTCCACTCGCCAGCAACACTGGAAGCGGGCGGCCATTAGTCCCAGGCACCTACACGGAAGGAGCATTTCTCGCGCTCATGGTGAAGAAGAAGCCTCTCCAGGGATCGGATAAGGTATCGGTGACGTTTGAGACGGCCCCGCGCCCCGATGCGGGCACAGTGTGCCTCGCGGGCGAGTTCAACCAGTGGAATCCCGCCGCGACGCCGATGAAGCAGCGCAAGGACGGCTGCTGGTGGACCACTCTCCGCCTCCCCAAGAATCAGGAGTTCGCCTACCGCTTCGTAGTCGACGGGCACGAGTGGATTACCGACGACCAGGCCGACCGGACCGTGCCCAACGAGCACGGCGAGACGAACGCGATCGTCGTCGTCCGCTAGCCCCGCACGTCTCCGTCGCCCCCGCCCCTCCCTCTCCCCCTGGGATGAGGGTTGCGCCGCGGGCGACCTTCTCCTCCCTCCCCCTCTCCCCCTGGGAGAGGGCCGGGGTGAGGGCGCGTCCTGCTGGCGGACCGCCGAGGCGGATCGGGTCGGGCCCGGCGTAGCTACCGGCAGCTACGCCGGGCCCGACCCGGCGCCCTACTGGTACGGCCCGAGCCGCTCGCGCGCGTAGGCGGCGAAGCGGCCGTCCACCGAGCGGCTCAGATCGGGCGCGGCCTCCAGGTAGCCGTTCGCCTGGTACCAGGCGATGTCGTCCGCGAGGCTTTTCACGTCGACCTCACCCGACGTCGGCACGGCGATGAACACCATGCGATCGTAGAGCGCCGGGTCCTTCACGCGAGAGTGCTCGGTGATGGCAGCGACCACCTCGGCGCGGCCGCGCCCCTTGTCGATCGCGTCCATATAGTCCCGCGAGCCCCGCACCAGCGCCACCATGAGCCGTCGCGCCGCCTCCGGCTGGGTCTGGATCAGCTTCTGTGAGTACATCCAGACCGTCACCATATGGTCAGGCAGGATCTCGTCGACCGGCTTCCAGCGCGTCGCCAGGTTGCGCTCCACCGCGTTCGTGACGAAGGGCTCGGCCTCGAAACCCACGTCGAGCGAGCCACCGGCAAAGGCGCTCAGCATGTCGGGGAAGCCCATGCTGACCACGTTCGCATCGTCGCGCGTCAGCCCGCCCCGCTCCAGCGCCTTCCCGATGGCAATCGTCGTCACGTTGCCCTCGCCCGAGGTGGCAATCGTGCGGCCGCGCAGGTCGGCGTAGTCGCGGATCTGGCCGCTGTCCACGAGGTCTTTGCGGGCCATCACCACCGACGAGCCGTGGCCGGCCGTGAACTGCCCCGCACCCGAGACGATGACCAGGCCCACGTCGCGGGCCATCGCATTGAACAGCCCCGCCGACGTGGCGCCTACGCCCGCGTCAAGCTGCCCCGCCGCCAGCGGTGCAATCATATTGGCGCCCGAATCGAACGGCACGAGCTCGACATCCAGCCCTTCCGCCTGGAAGTAGCCCTTCGCCATCGCCACGAACAACGGGCTATCGCCGAGCGTTAGCGTAGAGCCAACCTTGAGCGCCACGGGCGGGGACAGCGGCGCCGTGGACGCGCTGGCCGCTGCCCCGCCGGCCGCCGCGGTGGCCGCGCCAGAGGTTGGCCCGCCCGGCGCCTGCTCCGCGGCAGCCGGCGTGGGCCGCGCGGCAGCGCCCGCTTGGCTCGGCCCCGCCGGCGTGCACGCCGCGAGCCAGAGCGCGATTCCTACGCCCAGCCATCCACCCCACCTCATTGCATCACTCCTCCGCCCCGTCCCCCGATCTTCTCCCACATGAGCGATCGGAGCATCCAGCACCGCCTCCTTCAGCCCGAGTCACCGCCGCCCCCTCGCCCCTCCCCACCGCATCCACCCGGCCGAGCAGCCAGCGCCCCGGCTAGCCGCGCCGGTCGCCAGTGCGTCTCGTCTGCTCTCGAAGGCCGGCCGTTCTGCGCCCGGGCTGGCGGCGTCCCCAGCCTCCTGCCGACGGCCTGGCGTCCCCGCGGCGCCGATAGCAGCCATGTCTGCTAGGCTCTGGCATCGTCAGCCTCCTGCCGACGGCCTGGCGTCCCCCCCGCGGGCACGGCCCCCCCCCCGCCGCTCGCGGCGTCCGGTCCGGCGCCCTTCGCCCCCTGGACCATCGCGCCCCGCCAACCCGGTACTTTGTAGGGCCGCTACTTGCTGTGCTGCGCCGGGGCGCCACCCCGCCGGGTGTCATGCCGAATCCGGCGCAGGCGTTCCCTGGCTCGCGCTCCCTCCGGGAGAGGGCCGGGGTGAGGGCCCGTCCCTCCCCCTCTCCCCCGGCTAACAAGGGGAGGTAACGGGACGAAAAGTGGAGATACCTCAAGACGATCCGGCATCTTGGAAGTGTCCAGCCACCAAGAAGCGGAGGACCGATGAGCTATCCCCAGGCATCGTATCAGACCGTGCTGGAGCAGGGACAGGCGCGCTTTCCGGCCTTGCGGCCGGCGCAACAGCGCGGGCTCGCGGAGTGGGTCACCGGCACCCTGGCCGCCGGCACGGCGTGTGAGGCGCGGGTGTTGGCCGCACTGGCGAACACCCCAACCGAGTGGCACGCGGCGCGGGAGCGGCTGCGGGCCTGGCTGTACGACGGGGTAGACCGGCCGGCGCCGTGTCGCGCGCAAGTGGAGGTGAGTGCGTGCTTCGCCCCCTTGGTGGCGTGGGTGCTCAGTTGGTGGACCGGCGGCCCGCTGCCCCTGGCCCTGGACGCCACGCTGGATCGCACCCGCCATGCGGCGGTCGTGGTCAGCGTGCTCTACCGCCGCAGTGCCCTCCCGGTCGGGTGGGTCGTGCTGCCGGCCAACGTCCCGGGCGCCTGGCTGGAGCCGCTCGCGCCGGTGCTCACGGCGTTGAGCACCGCGATCCCCGCGTCCACCCGGGTGCTGCTATTCGCGGATCGCGGCCTGTGGAGCCCGCGCTTGTGGCAGCAGGTGCGGGCCTTGAGCGGGTACCCGGTCCTGCGCATCCAACGCCACCATCACTTCGCCCCCAGGTCGCGCCGGGCGGCCCGCCGCGACCTGGGGGCCGGGGCCGGGCCACGCCTGGGTCGGGACCGGCACGGCGTTTACCCGGGGGCAGCGCCTCGCGGCCACCCTAGTGGTCGTGTGGGCGGCCGGGCAGGCAGAGCCCTGAGTGCTGCTGACCGATCAGCCGCCGCGGGCCGTCGGCCTGCTGTGGTACGGGCTGCGGATGTGGATCGAACACGGCTTTCGCGCGCTCAAGCGGATGGGCTGGGAGTGGGAGCGCACCCGCCGCACCGATCCCACCCGCGTGGCCCGCTATTGGCTGGTCTTGGCCGTGGCGACCCTCTGGACGCTCGCGGTCGGCACGCGCCTCGAAGACGCCTGGCAGCCCTCCGCCGGCGCGCTCCCCCACGTCCTGAGCGTGTTTCAGCGCGGCCACCTCGCCGTCCAACAGCAAGTGGCCCGCGGCCGCCTCTGGCGCCGCCTGCGCCTCGGGCCCGCGCCCTGGCCCGAACCGTCTCCCGCCCTGCAGGTGACCTGCCATGACGCCCCCGCACTACCAGGACCCTGATTTACCTCCCCTTGTTAGGGGGGGCGAGGGGGAGGGGTGAGGGTCCGTCCCGATCGGCCAGTATGAGTCCCGGCAAGTGTGTATATGCCTAGCGGGCGATCC